>OCTA010002603.1_pt1 | contig 16306 bp, 12 predicted proteins | sample 1538991 | NCBI WGS metagenome assembly OCTA01 (sample SAMEA3539302, study PRJEB22396) | soil metagenome | biome: tundra; feature: field; material: soil | place: USA | collected 2010-05 | depth 0.15 m | reverse complement strand
TGTCCTCGGTGATGCGGCCGCCACCCGCGGCGGAATGGTCCTGCGGCACGTTCAGGTCGGCGCGGATAAATACGCGCTTGCCCGCCGCCAAGCCGTTGCTCACCACATCGGTAAACCGGAGCACTTTCATGGTCTGGTTCCTCGCGCTTGCTTCAGCGACTCACAACGCGCGCCATCTCGAGCACCTTGTTCGAGTAGCCCCACTCGTTGTCGTACCAGGCGACGACCTTGACGAAGGTCTTGTCCAGCGCGATGCCGGCGTCCGCATCGAACACCGAGGTCATGGCCTCGCCGCGGAAGTCGGTCGACACCACCTTGTCCTCGGTGTAGCCGAGCACACCCTTCATCGATCCCACGGAGGCGGCTTTCATGGCCTTGCAAATGTCATCGTAGCTGGCTTCCTTAAGCAGCTCGACGGTGAGATCGACCACCGACACGTCCGAGGTCGGCACGCGGAAGGCCATGCCGGTGAGCTTCTTGTTCAACTCGGGGATCACGACGCCCACGGCCTTGGCAGCGCCGGTGCTGGACGGGATGATGTTCTCGAGGATGCCGCGGCCGCCGCGCCAGTCCTTGTTGCTCGGGCCGTCGACGGTCTTCTGCGTCGCCGTGGCGGCGTGCACCGTGGTCATCAGGCCGCGCTTGATGCCGAAGCTGTCATTCAGCACCTTGGCGACGGGCGCAAGGCAGTTGGTCGTGCACGACGCATTGCTGATGATGGCCTGCCCGGCGTAGGTCTTGTCGTTGACGCCGTAGACGAACATCGGCATGTCATCCTTCGACGGCGCGCATATGACCACCTTCCTGGCGCCCGCTGCCAAGTGCTTGCCCGCCGTCTCCTTGGTGAGGAACAGTCCCGTGGACTCGACCACGATGTCGGCGCCGATCGCTCCCCAGTTCAGTTCAGCCGGGTCCTTCACCGCGGTCAGGCGAATCTTCCTGCCGCCCACGATCAGAGTGTTGCCGTCGACCGCTACCTCGCCCTTGAAGCGACCGTGCACCGAGTCGTACTTCAGCATGTAGGTAAGGTAGTCTGGGTCGAGCAGGTCGTTGATGCCGGCGACCTCGATGTCCTTGAAGTTCTGAACAGCGGCACGGAACACCATGCGCCCGATGCGACCGAAGCCGTTGATTCCGATCTTGATGGTCATGTGGACACTCCGAGGCGATGAAGGTGAAGAGATGGCGCGGCGGTGAGGCCCTCCGGGCCGGGTCGGTTTGCGAGCACGTGCGCGTCCCAGCGCGCTCGCAGTTCTGCGGGCACCTCGGACGGCCCATGGGGCCAGCCGATGGCTTCGCGCGCGTGCCGGATCTGGTCCGCACCCAACGGCTCGCCGTACGCCTTGGCGGTCCCGGCGCGGCCCGGCGATCCTTTGCCGATAGTTGTGCGGCACACGATCAGGGTCGGCCCGTCGCTGCTCTCCTTCGCCATGGCGATCGCCTGGCTCACGGCCGCCACGTCGGAGGGGTCGCGGTCGGCCCACATCGGGTTTGCCGGGTTGTGGCGCAGGTTGCCGTGCCACAGGGCAACGGCCATCTCGTTGCGCTGGCTGTTGTCGGCTCGCAGCACACGCTCGGTAGAGGAGGATCTCATCGCCGTCTCCGCGAGGTTGGTAGAACAGGCTTCACAGGCTTCACAGGCTTCACAGGGTGCCAGGGGTAACCGTTCGGCGCTCAGAGCGCACCGAGGGTGGCCGCCTTGCGGCGCTCCATCATTCGCCAGACGAAGGGCGTGAAGATCAGTTGCATCGCCAACTCCATCTTTCCGCCCGGCACGACCACTGTGTTGGCGCGCGACATCCACGAGTCGTGGATCATGTTGAGCAGGTACGGAAACTCGATGCCCTTTGGATTGGCGAAGCGAATGACCACCATGCTTTCGTCGGCCGACGGAATATCGCGGGCGATGAACGGGTTGGACGTGTCGACTACCGGCACGCGCTGGAAGTTGACATGGGTGTGCGCGAACTGCGGGCAGATGTAGTTCACGTAGTCGGGCATGCGGCGCAGGATCGTGTCGGTCACCGCTTCGGTGCTGTAGCCGCGTTGCGTCTTGTCGCGGTAGAGCTTCTGGATCCACTCCAGGTTGATGACCGGCACGACGCCGATCAGCAGGTCGGGATGCTTGGCGACGTTCACCTCCGGTGTCACCACCGCGCCGTGCAAGCCCTCGTAGAACAGCAGGTCCGTGCCCTTGGGCAGTTCCTCCCAGTCCGTGAAGGTTCCAGGCGCTTGTTTGTACGGTGCGGCCTCTTGGGCATCGTGCAGATACTTGCGGCGCCGACCGACTCCGGTGGCCGCGTAGTCGCGAAACAGGGCTTCCAGTTCCGGGAACAAGTTGTTCTCGGCGCTGAAGTGGCTGAAGTTCTTGTTGCCCGTACGCTCGGCCTCGGCCTGGCGCAGCTTCATCTCGTTGCGGTCGAACCGGTGAAAGCTGTCGCCCTCGATGACGGCGGATTTGACACCCTCGCGCCGGAAAATGTTCTGGAACGTGCGCGTGACCGAGGTCGTTCCCGCGCCGGAGGAGCCGGTGATGGCGATGATGGGATGGTGTTCAGACATGGTGCGTCCTCAAGGAAGGGAATCTCTCAACTGCGGAACAAGCTGCGCGTGCCGAACAGCGGGCTGTCGAATTCGACCTGGGTGAGCTCGGTGTGGTAGCGCTCGATTCGTTCGACTTCGTTCTTCGAGCCGAACACCAGACCGATGCGCTGGTGCAGCGCTGCGGGCTGCACCTCGAGCACGGCCACGCGGCCGGTGCTGGCGCGGCCGCCGGCCTGCTCCATGATGAATCCAATCGGGTTGGCCTCGTACAGCAGGCGCAGACGGCCCGGCTTGGACGGATCCTTCGTGTCGCGCGGGTACAGGAAGACGCCGCCGCGCATCAGGATGCGGTGCGCTTCGGCCACCATCGAGGCGATCCAGCGCATGTTGAAGTCCTTGCCGCGCGGGCCGGTCTTGCCGGCCAGGCATTCGTCGACGTAGCGCTTCACCGGTGCTTCCCAGAAGCGGGCGTTGGATGCGTTGATCGCGAACTCCTGCGTATCGGCCGGGACCTGGACGTGCGCATGCGTCAGCATGAATTCGCCCAGGCCCGGATCGAGTGTGAAGGCGGCCACGCCGTTGCCGACGGACAACACCAGCATTGTGGTCGGCCCATACAGCGCATAGCCGGCGGCCACCTGGCTGGAGCCCGCTTGCAGGAAGTCGGCTTCGGTCACATCGCGACGGCTGTCGAGCACGTCCCGCGGCGCGCGTAGCACGCTGAAGATGCTGCCCACCGAGACATTGACGTCAATGTTGCTGGAGCCGTCCAGCGGGTCGAACACTAGCAGGTACTTGCCACGCGAGTGTTGTGGCGGAATCTGGTGGGGCTCGTCCATTTCCTCCGAGGCCAATCCGGCGCAACAGCCGCCCGATTCGTTGGTGCTGGTGAAGACCTGGTTGCTGATGACGTCCAGCGGCTTCTGGGTTTCGCCCTGCACGTTGACGTTGCCGCCCTGCTGGCCCGCCCCGACACCCAGTTCACCGTAGGCCACGGCGCGGGCGATCTCCTTGCACGCCACCGCCGCGTCCAGGATCAGCGCGTTGAAGTCGCCGCTCGCGGCTGGAAAGCGCCGACGCTGTTCGTTCAGGTAATGCGTCAGGGTGGATCGGTGGGATTGCGGCATGGTGGTCTTCCGAGTTGTCGATTCAGTTCAGGCGTGGCGAAATAAGTGGCTTTGGGGCACGTCGGCTCCGCTCGCAGCTCGTTGGCCGGCTGCGATGTTGACCGGCGAGGTGATAGTCGCGATGGCCAGGCTCAACCCCCTTTTGAACGCCGTTCTTAAACGCGGCGCTATCGTTCGCTATCGGCGAGCGTTGACGTCGGTGTCGAAAATCAGAGCGAATAACAATCTATTAACCTTGCCGATTGTAGGGTATCTCGTCGCTCAGAGAAAGTCGCTTTTAGTTCCCCCGACTTAGGAAATCTACGTAGGACTTAAGGAAATCTACCTACGCATATTGTTCCGACAGCTCCACGACCGCCAAGGCCGCACGGCTTGTCTCGCTCCAGGGCGGCGAATACTTTCTCGTGCACGCCGGCGCTTGGTGGTGGCGCTGACGGACGCCGACGACGAGGTGGCCACTGCACCCGGAGAGCGTGAATCGTGAGCCCACGCCGGCTCGTGTCGACCGCGCCACGATGGCGAACAACAGTTGCCGATGCGCATTATCGCGTGAGCGACAGGAACAGCTCTGGCAACCGGCGTGGCAATTGCTCGACGTGGTCGATCACGGTCCAGCGAGTGCCGAAGATGCGTCCGACGTAGTCGTCGGCCTTTGCGTCGAGACTGATGCAGTGCGTACGCAGGCCCATGGCATCGAGTTCGCGCACGGCGTGTGCGGCATCGGTGTGGAGGTGCTGCGGATCGCTCACGTCCACGTCGGCCGGCTGGCCGTCGGTGAGCACGAGCAGCAGCTTCTTGTCGGCCTGACGGCCGCTCATCAGATGACCCGCATGACGCAGCGCCGCACCCATGCGGGTGGAATAAGCGCCAAGGGTCGCCGCCAGGCGCGCCTTCGGAGCGTCGTCCCAGGGCTCGGCAAAGCCCTTGATGTGCAGGTAGCGTACCTCGTGCCGGGTATTGGAGTGGAAGCCCGCGATGGCAAGCTGATCGCCCAACTGGCTGATGGCCCAGGCCAGCAGCGCCACCGCGGCGCGACTGACACTGAGCACGGTCTCGTCCGTGCCGGCCACGGCATCGTTGACCGAGGCCGAGAGATCCACCAGCAGCAGCACGGCGATGTCACGCCCGTCGGTGCGCGTGCTCATGTGAATGCGCGGGTCCGGCTGTGCGCCGGCGCGCCAGTCGGTAATCGCGCGCACGGCCACATCGAGGTCGAGTTCGGTGCCCTCCTCCTGGTAGCGCAGCCGCGTGCGGTCCTGCGGCTTGAGCAGGTCGAGCAGGCGCTTCAGGTGCTTGGCCACGGGCGCGTGGCGGGCGAGCAGTGTGTCGATGTCGGCCGGATCGCCCGCGGGCTGCAACGTGTCATAGACGCTTACCCAATCGGGCCGGTAACAGCGCGTGGCCTCGTCCCATTCGGGGTAGTGGCGCGGCGGCAGCGCCGAATCATCGATGGTGCTGTTCGAGCTTCGATCGTCGAATGACTGCTCCTCATCCCCGGCCTCGATGAAGACCCACAGGTGGCGGTTGTCGTCGCGGTAGTTCACCACCGTGTCGACGAAGCGCATTTTGGCCTGCTGGTCACTTTGGCGCCGCGTGCGTGCAGCCCATTGGAGGGCCAGGGCTGCCATGTCCTGGGTGGACGATTCGCCCTCGCGCAGCAGCTCGTGAAAGCGCCCGCGGAACTCCAGCAACACCGGGTTGAGGTAGGTGTGCGCCACATCGAGCAGGGCGCGCGACAGGCACACTAGCCGGTGCCGCAGGCAGGCCTCGCGCTGCGGGTTGCAGGCGTCCTCGGCAGGCGCCGGGTGTAGCTCGAGCAAAGCGTGGCGCAATCCCGGGTAGCAGCGCAGCACCAGGTGGTCGATGCGGCAGTCCTCGAAACACTCCACGGCCAGGCGCTGCAGCGGGCTCAGATTGTCGGCCACCTGGGGTCGGCTCCAGCGCCGGTGCGCCGCCAGGTGGGCAAGGATGGCGCGATAACGCTCTAGCCCGCTGAGTCGAGCCCCCGGGTGCGGGGTACCGCCGCCCTCCACACGAGTTTCAGCCAGCTTCGCGCGGCCGGACGCCGGCTGCGAACCATGCCAATCGTCCAGCACCTCGGGAAGCCGAAACCCGTCCGGCTGCGCGTAGGGCAGCGTGATCATCGCCGCCTCGCTGTTCTCATCCGCACTCACTGGGTATGGGATCAGTGCGACATGCTCGCCCCACAGGCAGCGCAGCGTCAGATCCAGCCGCCGCTCGACGTCGACCAGCAGGGTGCCGTGGCGCTCGCGTTGCAACAGCGCACGGCTGTCAGGCGTGGCCAGCCCGAAGAAATCGATCTGTCGCTGCGGGTGCTGGCCGTGCAGGCGAATGCCTTCGGACACCCAGCGCCGCAAGCCATCGAGCGGCACCATGCCGAGCAGCGCCGGCGCCTGCCGCAGGAAGGTCGGCAGGCTGGGGCTGGGCTCAGTGGCGTGGCCCCCGTGAATCGAGATGCTGGTGCGCTGCATCAACTGGACCGCCAGCGCAAAGTACTGCGCCATCAGCGCGGGCGAGCGAAGGCGCCGCGCCACGGCGCCCAGGCTTTGCAGCAGAGGCACGATGGCTGGGCCATTGGGCGACTTCTGAAAGGCTTGTGTCGCCTGGACCAAAGGCTCGAGCGAGGCCTCGCCGGCCAGACCCGCCACCGTCGGCCAGATTTCAAGGAAGACCAACAGCGGCTCGACCCCACGACCGAGTTTGCCCAGTTCCTTTGCATGCTCCAGATAGGCATCGAGGCCAGGCGCACTCAGCTTGCGTTGTGCCTCGTCGAGGCAATCGTCGAAGACGTCGTCAACAGCGTCGAAGCGGCAATCGAGTCGGTCGCGCAGCGTCTGGTGGCGCAGTGGCTGACGTTCGGTGCGCACTAAGCCCGGCGTGGTGCTGTAAGTCGCGAAGGGAGTGGCCGGCACACTCACGTCGCGGGCACCCGAAGTCACGCCACCACGGCGTCGATGGCGTGGTCCAGCGTCTCGCGGATATCGGCATCGTCCGTGATTGGGCGCACCATCGCCATGCGACAGGCGTCACGCAGGGCCACACCCTGGCGCACGAGGTTGCCGGCGTAGACGAGAAGACGGGTCGAGATGCCCTCGTCGAGGCCGTGGCCCTTCAGCCGGCGCGCCGCCGCGGCCACCTGCACCAGCGCGCTGGCTTGAACGCTCGCGATGCCGGTCTCGCGCACGACGATCTCGGCTTCGAGCGCGGCCGGCGGGTAGTCGAAATCGATCGCGGTAAAGCGCTGTCGCGTCGAGGTCTTCAGATCCTTCATCAGGCTTTGGTAGCCGGGGTTGTACGAGATGACAAGCTGGAAATCCGGGTGCGCACGCACCAGCTCGCCCTTCTTGTCCAGCGGCAGCGTGCGGCGGTAGTCGGTGAGCGGGTGGATGACGACGGTGGTGTCCTGTCGTGCCTCAACGATCTCATCGAGGTAGCAGATCGCACCGTGACGGGCCGCGATCGTGAGCGGCCCGTCCTGCCAGCGTGTGCCGCCGGGCTCGAGCAGGAAGCGGCCGACCAGATCGGACGCGGTCATGTCTTCGTTGCAGGCGACGGTGACGAGCGGCCGGCCGAGCTTCCAGGCCATGTACTCGATGAAGCGCGACTTGCCGCAGCCGGTGGGCCCCTTGACCATCACCGGCAGGCGCGCGCGATACGCGGCCTCGAACAGCGTGACTTCATCGCCCTGCGGCGCGTAGTACGGCTCGACCGTGATGCGCCAGTCGTCGAGCGCGCTCACGAGAGCCCCTTGTTTGACGGGTATGTCGGGCAATTCCCAACGCCCCTTACAGGTCCCCTGTGCGGCCCTTGGATGCGGACCGGCTTGGGAGCTGAGGCCGGACACAGCCAGTCCCTGCGGACTGGCTGTCGCCTGACGAAGGCCATCAGCCTGCAGCCGATGGCGACCCGGCACTCGGTGCGCGTTTGGTGCTGCGACATGGAGGATGCTCAGCGATGCGAACCCGCCAGCTTGTCGCGCCAGCCGGGGAACAGACTGTCGGCGTCCTTGGGGAACGAGTCGAAGGCGCGCGCGAATTCGCGATGCTCCTTGGCCCATTCGATGGGGTCGGCCTTGGCCTTCCAGCATTCGTAGGCCTGGCGTAGCGACTTCGCGCCCGCTGCCGGCGAGTCGACGTGGCCGTACGCGCCGCCACCGGCTGTGTTGATGACGTTGCCGTGCCCCAGGTTCTCGAAGAAACCGGGCAGGCGCAGCGCATTCATGCCGCCGGAGATGATCGGGGTCGTCGGCTTCATGCCATACCATTCCTGGTGGTACGCGGGACCGGTATAGCTGTCGCGCTCGATGATGTAGGCGATCGCGCGATCGTCCTTCTCGCCTTCCATCTTCCCGTAGCCCATCGTGCCGACGTGGATGCCGGAGGCGCCCTGCAGCCGGCTCATCTTGGCCAGCACGTAGGCCGTGTAGCCGCGTTTCGCGCTAGGCGAGGTGACCGCGCCATGGCCGGCACGGTGGTAGTGCAGATACTGGTTGGGGAAGTTGCGACGCGCCGTGGTGATCATGCCGGGACCGCCGACATACCCATCGACCAGGAAGGCCACCTTGTCGGCGTCGGGCCCGAACTCCGAGAGGATGAAATCGCCGCGCCCCAACATCTCGTAGTGGTCGTCGGCCGTGATGTTGGCCGAGAAGAGTTTGGCCTCGCCGGTCTCGTCCATGGCGCGCTTCATCGCGTCGTACACGAGCGGAATCGTCTTTTTCATTGGCGAGAAGACCTGGTTGCCCTGGGGCTCGTCGTTCTTGATGAAATCGCCGCCCAGCCAGAACTGGTAAGCCGCCGCGGCAAACGGCTTCGGCCGCAGGCCCACCTTGGGTTTGATGATGGTGCCGGCGATATAGCCGCCGTTCTGCACCGGCCGGCCGAGGATGCGCCAGAGGTCCGAGATGTCCTTGCTCGGCCCGTCAAACAGTTGGATCGCGCGTGGCGGCATGTAGAAGTCGTACATCTTCGCGTGCTGGATGTCGCCCATGCCCTGGTTGTTGCCGATTACCAACGTCAGGAACGAGACGATCATCATCCGGCCATCGCTGATGTTGCGATCGAAAATATCGATCGGGTAGGCGATTCGCATCTCCTCGGTGACCTCGTCGATCTGATAGACGAGCGCATCGACCCCCTTGGTAAACTCGTCCGTGGTCGAGACCTCGACGTTCGTGCCGGTGGAGGACTCGGCCGCAAAGTGAGCGGCGGCCTCCAAGTAGCCGTGGCCCGGCTGGGGCTTCATTTTGTAGGCGACGAGGATGTGCCCACCGCCGCGGATCAGATCGTTTTCGCGCAGGCTGAGGTCGGCGTAACGGTTGGACTGGTCCATGACTGCTCCTTATTTTGGGATTTTGCTGCCCGGCACTATAGGAGTCCGAGTCGCTAAGAACAACTAAGCAATTTTGACCTGCGAATTAAGTATTTATTCGAGCTGAGGAGCTCCCGAAGATCGACGAACGCGCGGACGACGTAGATTCCCATCTCGACAGCACGCCGACTGTTAAGAAGAATTAATGGCAGCCTGGATTGCGCCGTGCTCGGTGAACGCGTACGGCAGGTATTTCCGATGCTGTCAATTGGGACGACAATATGGCGCTTAGCCTTAGCCACGGGACTCTCGAAAGCGTGTGTGAGTGAAAGGGAACCTATCGTACGGCAAGACGCGTCGCCCTTTCGTGCTGAATTTCTTGTCAATATCAAACATCCTACTTTGTCTCGTCGATTCCTTCGGCCGCCTCAATTGCGAGCCTCGGCAAACGCTCCCGCAACTTTACCGCCGTGAAATTTTGTTCACCGTGCCGGCTTAGATCAAACCGTTTGCCTCGCGCATCGACCTTGACGGTCAGCTCCCTCCTGGCGGCGTCCCATGTCCACGTGCAAATCGTTTGCCCAAAATCATGTTTCCAGGCACCGCCCGCCGCCAAGTTCCCTGCGTCGGAAAAGTGATGAGTGATAGCCATAAGGGGACGGCGCACTTTTCATGTCAAAAGTAGCGCTTTCTCTTCGGCAGCGCAGCATATTGCTGCCCAAGTTATTGATTGATTGGATCCTGAAAGTTGCCCGGGAATCCTAGAATTGGCGGGACATCGCGATCGCGCATGTGACTGAGCCTGCAAGGTTGAATTGTTACAACCGCTAGTCTTGGCACAAAAGGTACGCGCGCCCCTATGTTGGCGGCGTCGCTCCATGATCGACTTCAAGTGCGTGTATCATTAGTAATTGGGTGTGTTTTCGGTCCGCAAGTCGTGGTAGCTCCTGTGCCAGTGAAATCAATGGGTTACTGGGGCTTGAAGTGCTAGGAGGTCCGTTTATTGAGGTGACCTGTATATAGCGCGTTTCAGCGTTGGTTCCCGGACCTCAAGTTCAGCAGTGAGCGGAAACTAGGTGCGTAGCACCCTCATTAGAACTAGATGCTTTCTTGTCCTCAGAGATGCATCGCCAAGGACTTTTATGATTGAAACTATTGTCGCTACACTATTCCTGCTGGGCATTGTGCTTGTCATGACTGGACCGAAACCTTCCGACAAGAAGGGAAAGGATTCCGGTGCCTCCAGCTCGCCAATACCCAAGGCCCCCGAGTCGCCTGAGAAATAGCGGGCGGCGGCCCTAGATGGCCTCCCCTTGATTTGCCTGCCAAAAGTGCCGGTAGGCAGGCCGCCTTTTTCTCGGGAGATTTTGGGGTGTGACTCCGTAACTGCTTGATTTAGTGGGCTTTGCTGTTTGCTGCAAAAGATGCAGTTCACGGCGCAGTTTTGAGCTCTTCAGGCACCGGCGACCCGTGATTTTGATGCTGCCAGTGACGGTAGCAATTGCTCGGTGTATTGCTCGACGGGGAAGCTGAACACGCCGCGCAGGTTCATACCTTCCGTGCGGGTGGGGCGATGCGAGCAATCAACTCGGGCGGCACTGCACTGGAGCGGCGTGCGTTCCAGTGATCCAGGATCGCCTGCATTTTCATCGTGTTCCAGGCCTGACGAGGTTGGCCAGCAAACTTAAGGCGTCGGCGACCGCCTGCATCTCAATCGTGCCGCTTGGCTTGGTAGCTGGCCACACGCCCGACGTAGATCGAGCGATTCAAGGCATTGACGGATTCACCGCAATTGAGCTCGCGCAGCTGAGCCAAAGCGCGCCAGCACGTTGACCGCGCTGGTATGGCCGCTGTGCACGGAGGCGATGAGGTGCACGAAGTGCTCCCATTGCGCCGCAATCTTTGACAGATCAATGTTGGCGTGGCAGATCGAGCCGAGGATCTCGGGGATGTCACTGCCGCGGGGCAGGAATCTCCAGGCTCATCATGTCGGAGGAGGCCAAGTCCGAGCGTCCCCAGGTGGTGGCGATCGGATGGCGATGCATGAAGGCAAGCACAGCGCTGCAGGCCTCGGTCAGCCGCCGACAGCGCCGTGCCGTGCGCGAGGATGCCGGCATAGACCATCAGCGGCTCACGGGTCGAACGTGGCTCGCGTCCGAGCATGATCCAACTGAAGCACACCTGCGCATCGATCTCCAGGATGAGTTCCGGCAGCCTGATAATAATTCTTAGGTTAAATGTACCAATCGGGTTCCCGCTGCTTTACCCCAAGATCTACCAGTAGGTGAATTGCGTCTTGCGCGTGACGCATTCTCACAGGACACTCTGCCTGCCTCTCTTCAATTCAGGCGAGGGACCGTGTCGAGCCCTGCCATCGTTCATAGCTATCCGCTGGCCGTGCGCAACTGCGGTCTGTTCTCTGCATTCGGTCTACTGCTGCGCAGTTTGCCCTATGCCCTGATTCGCTTCGCGGTCTTGCTGGCATTTTCGCTCGCTTCCATCATCTGGGTCGTCCTCACTCTAGGCGGCTCAGTCTGGCTCAGCGCCCACGTCGCGCCGGCCTTTGGTTGGGTCTGGTTCATCTCCGGTGCCCTCCTGGCCGGCTGGTTCTGGATGGCGTCGTTGCGCTACTTCTTGCATTTGATCGAATGCGGCCATGTCGCCGTGCTGACGCAGCTCATCGTTCGGGGTCGCGTCGGCAACGGTACGGAGTCGATGTTCGCATACGGCCGCCGCATCGTGACCGAACATTTCGGCCAGGTGAATGTGCTGTTTGCAATGAATCTGCTCGTGCGCGGTGTGCTGAATGCGTTTCATCGCACGCTCGACTGGATCGCGGAGGTGCTGCCAATCCCCGGCCTGGGCGCTATCGCCAACCTGCTGACGGCGATCCTGCGCGCCGCGACGCGCTACATGGACAAGGTGATCCTGTCCTACAATCTGGCCCGCAATGACGAGAACCCGTGGAACAGCGCGCGCGACGGCATCGTCTATTATTGCCAGAATGCCAGGCCAATCCTGAAAACCGCAGTCTGGATCGTCGTCGCCGAACTGGCGCTGAGCATCATCCTGTGGCTGCTCCTGCTTGGGCCCGCCGCGGCGATCACCGTCATGTTGCCGCAATCTGTGCGTGGAGCGGGCGCGCTCCCCGTGATCATCGCGGTGCTGTTCGCGCTTGCGGCACGCGGCGCCTTCGTCAAGCCGCTATTCCTCATCATGATCCTGGTGCGATTTCACACGGCGATCGAGGGTCAACCCATCCGCCAGGACTGGGTCGCGCGGCTGGACCAGCTATCCAGTAAATTCCGCAATCTTGAGCAGAAGGCGCAGACCTATACCCAGGGCACACCGACGAATCCCGCGCCACAATCCTGACGACGTCGAGCCTTGCGCGCTGCCGGATTCAAGGATCTGAAGAACAGTCAGGCATTTTGGCTCGCGCGTATCGATCTGGATGGCAATAGCGTCGTCGATTTAGCCGAGCGAAGTAACGTCAGCAAGCAGGTGGCCAGCAAGCTTGTAAGTGAACTCGTGCCGCTTGGGTATTTATCGACGTCGCGTGCACTATCGGACGGTCGAGCGATACTCGTCCAGTTCACAACGCGAGGTCGCATCGCTGTGCAACAGAGCATTGAGTGGTTCGCGGACATAAAGCGCGAATATTGCCGCCGGGTGGGCGTGCAGGCGTACCGGGCCTTGAAGCGCGCGCTACGAACCCTAGGTGAGCGGAGCCCGCTAAGCAACGACGAGTGATAGCGCCTTGCATCCTGGGTGTCACGGAGGCGTTCGAACAACCGCGGGACGCGTCCAAATGCAAAAAGGACCCGGTTAAGCACAATCCACAGCGGTCTTGAGCCGAGGAGTCTTACGGGGAAAAGTCAATAACGTTGGACATTGCATAACACTCAGCGTACGGTCAATGGTGGCTCGTGACTCTTTCTTCTTGCGAGTATCTATTGGCTCGGGCGCGATTCTGCCGCCATTCTAGCCAGCCGCAATCCGACCGGTCCTCCGAACTAGACAGGCATGCCGCTGTATGGCGGGCGCGCCGCGACAGCTCGTTCAATAAGCAATCCAAGCGGCTTGTGCGAACCCGGCGGACACTTGAGGAGTCGTTTTCATGAGTACTCAGCCTCTCAGCGAATTGAAGTCGATTACGCCTACCATCGTTAGTTGGAACGGCATGAATCCATTCGCTGCCAAGGATCTCACGGCCCTGGCGACGACGTTGTCACCCGTCGCTGCGTCAGCGCGCCAAGCACTGATTACCACGGTGCCGTTTTGCCAGTCCGAGTGTCGCGAGGTTCTCGCGGAATACGTCTGTGCTGCGCCATTGGCGACAGAGGTCATCGATGCGGCCATCGCCGCGGGACATTTTAACGCGCCGGCCTCTGCGCTGAAGGCTGTGGGACTGAGATCCCGAACAGCGCCACGGGGAAAACCCCGTACCAGCCAGGGATGCCAGGACGATCTGGCAAGCGTGGAAGGGCTCACCGTCGCATTGCGCCGAGCGCGCGATCGATCCGAAACCGCCAGTCACGCCAGGCGCCACTTGCTGGCTGGAGCCCAACGCGATTTGCGCGAACCATTGACGGCAATGCTGCGACTCAGCAGCCACTGGAATGTTCCGGGCACCGACATGGTGGCGGTAAGAATAATCGAACGACAACGTCAAGCGCTCGAAGTAATGGCCGATCTCATTGACAGCTTTCTGACGATCGCCGAGGCCGAGATAGCGCGGCAGCCCGCAGTGCTCACGGACCTTGCGTCGCGATCTGCTGGCGGAAAACTGCGCGAGGCGAGCGCAACGCCCGCGCCGCGCGCTGAGGAATGGTCAGCCGAACGGTCCATGATATTCGCTCTGGACCGGCCCGAGGTGCCCGTGGCGGTCGGGCCAGCGTCCCGCGCGCACCGCGTCCTCTTAATCGATGAGGACCGAGGGGTTTTGGGCGCATTACGGATCTATTTGTTATGCGCAGGATATCGGGTGTTCGCGGCAGCTACCGCAGTCGAAGCGCTCGACCGAGCGCGGATGGGGACATCGCTCATTGACATCATCATCGCGGATTTAGATCTCACTGGCGACGATGACGGCCTCGCAGTGATCGACAAAACGCGTCTATTGTTGGGCTACAACGTTCCCGCGGTATTACTGACGACTCAGACGTCCATAGAGATCGGCAAGCTTGCGCTGGTCGCTGATGTTTCTCTACTGAGAGATCCTGTCAACCTCGATGAGCTCAACGCCCTGATCGGCGAAGTGCTCAAACGTCCAAGGCGCTCTCGCCTCGCTCAGCTGAGAACCACAGGCGCGAAGCTCGGTCACGACGAACCCAACCCAGAGGTCGTCTGCTGACAGACTCTTAAAGTCACATGGGCGGATACTCACCCAAAGGGCCGGAGCAGCTGGGCTCCCCTGTATTTATGTTTATGAGGATCCTTGCATGACCACCACACACCCAGAACTACCCACCTTGCGCCAGTTTCAGGGATTGATTCTCCGCGCGCACCCGACAAGCGGCACCGAAGATGACGACGATGACCGAGACGATGAACATGCGGATGAGAATGAGGCATCCGTGCGCGCGGTCAACGAGGGCACCGAAATTCCCGAGGAGTTCGAGGTCGACGATAAGTATAAGTTGGGTCATCCCGAAGATGACGACGCTGATGAAGAGGAGGACGAGGAAGAGATGGCAGCTCCCGAGCGTTAGCGTCGCCGGATCGCTCGGCGTGATGCTGATCATTCGACGCTGAAGGCCTCGAGTGCAGAAGAACGTGCCCGCGGTCGAGGAGAATTCGCCGAGCTGCCCGGCATCGATCCATTCCAGCATCGATGCGACCAAGGCGCGCTTCAGATCGCAACCCGGCGTCAGCGCTCGCGACTCCAATAAAGTGCCGTGCATGTCAATACTGTCGCGATGAGATCTTCGGTCATGCCGCGACAATTCGTACCGTCTTCGATGTGCTTAGCGTGAATGGATGTCTCACCAATCGCTGCGGCACAGCACGCGGCGATGACCGGAGTAGCGGAGCGGTGCGACAGGGGGCCCACGAAGGCGCGTTTACAACAGATTCGGCGAGGAGTTATCAGCAGGAGCGCAGAGGAATGGTGCGCCGCCTGTCCGTCGGTCCGCGTGCAGCTGGGTAAAAATTGATCACACCTCTTGAACTTGTCTACCGCACCCAGAAAGCGCCGCCTTGCGACCGGTCATGCACAGACTTATCCACCGAAATTGTGAATAACTTGCGGGCGCGACGGGCGAGCACGCTGGATCTTAGGGAGAAGCGCCCGAGCTCAGGCTGACGCGATGTCGCTCCGAGCGCACATCGACCCGGCTTGCCTCTCACCGGCTTCAGCGCGTCAGACCTTTGTCCTCTATCGGCGCCTGCTTATAGGCTTCCTATGCTGCCTTCCATTGCAATTTGGCTGCACGCGCTGTGCGCTTTGCCTCGGTGGGCCGCCGCTGCGCATGCCGCGCCGCCTTAAGAAATGCCCGCCGCTTGTTCGTGTTCACAGCGCGAGGACATCGTCGATGAGCACCGGCATCGGCGGCGCACTGGAGTAGCCCCGCCTCCGTCAGAGGCGAGTAGCCGGGAGGGGTGCGGGGAGGGATTTACATCGCTCAACAGGCGGTGCACTGGTGCACAGATCATTCGACGAGGCGATGCTCCGCAGTCTTCGCGAGATGTCGAGCGCGAATGCACTCGCGTCGATCGCAATCATCGTCAAACCAGACGCGACCTTCGTGCCGAGCAAGGATCCGCGCACCCAGTCGCGGCAGCGGGACATGCTGGTGCAATATCAGGCGAAGCATATTCAACCCATGCAAAAGGCGCTGACGCAGATGAACGTGCAGCTCGATAAGGTGATCTCCAACATCGTCGGGGAGACGGGACAGAAGATCGTGCGCGCCATTCTGGCGGGGGAGCGCGATGCGCTGAGCTTGGCGAAGCTGCGCCACGGGGGCATCCGTGCGAGCCAAGAGCAGATCGTCAAATCTCTACAGGGCAGTTGGCGCGAGGAGCATCTGTTCTCGCTCAAGCAAGCCGTGAATCTGTACGACTCGTATCAGACCTCGATTGCCGAATGCGACGAGCAATTGGCACGCGTGCTGGTTCGGTTGGCGTGTCACGATGACCCCCTGAACCTCCCAAGAGTGGCCGCGGCCGAGCTCTGAAGGTCGAAAAGTTCGATCTACGCAAGGCGTTGTATCGGGCCTGCGGGGTCGATCTGACATGCCGACCAGATGCCGGCAATGAGTCGGGTGTCCGCTCGCATGCATCAGTGTAGCGGCTGCGCA
>OCTA010002602.1_pt1 | contig 16309 bp, 13 predicted proteins | sample 1538991 | NCBI WGS metagenome assembly OCTA01 (sample SAMEA3539302, study PRJEB22396) | soil metagenome | biome: tundra; feature: field; material: soil | place: USA | collected 2010-05 | depth 0.15 m | reverse complement strand
TGGAAAGACCGAGCCGCTCCCCAATCTCACTTTGGTTGAGCCCGTTCTCATAGTACAGGCGTGCGGCCTTCACGAGCAGTCGCCTGTAGTCCAGTGATCTTAGCATCTGAGCTTCTGCTCGTTGTCGAGCTGAGACTCCCTTTTATCACATCCATGCGCTCTGTAACAAGTTAAATCCTGCGCAACGAGAGGGCTCACCGGATGCGCCTTCCGCTCCAGTCCTTCATCACTCCCCTAGAAGCCGCGCCGTTCTGCACTTCGGCACAAGCGCGGGGGCGCACCCGCCATCCCGCTGTTACCGAAGTCACTCGCATGCGGCGTTCCATGCGCAGGGGGCCAATGCCGTCGAACACGCGATAAGGAGCATAAGAAGAGTGCATTTCAAGTATCCAAGGGCACAGAATCACTCGCGACCCATTACGCCATCCTGTCGCGCGGGCCATCGTCAATCCGTGTGTAACTGGCGCCGTAGCTAGAAACTCACTGCGACCGACACACCGGGCGTCGCGTTGAGGAAGCGCAGCAATAAGGTTCCCGACGCGGGATCATATTGCATTGGAGCAGCCGGCTGGCCGCCGATCAACACACTCACGGGCGCAGACTTCGCAGCGATGCGGACCACCGCTTGCGTGTCGCCGTCACCGACCGCTGTGAATTGCAAAATCTTTCCGGTGAAGTGCTCGTCCCGTATGCGGCATGCTTCCGTCAGGACTCGCGGATTCGGGCTGTCGGCAAAGCCAAGGTCAAACAGCAAAGCACGCTTGCCGGGCGTCAGGGCAACGTAGTGAAGGACTGGCAAGCCAGCGTCGAAGAGGTCGATAAACTGTCCATGCAACGCGAACGGTTTGCCGTTGGGTACGGACTCGTCGAGCCCTGCCGCTATGACATACGGACCGCGATGCAGGACCAGCGCATTCGCTTCCTTCCAATCCAGCCCGGCCGCTGCCGCTGCCTGTCGCGCCGCCTTACGGACCGTTGCGGCGCCATCGGCACGATAGCTGAGCGCGGCGGGCGAGACACTTTCCCGCAAGACTACGCCGCGACCCACGCGATAGAGACCGATGGCGTCGCGTGTGATTCCAAGTTCTTCGAACAGATGCTGGCGCAGTGCCATAGGCGAAGGGAGCGCTGTTCCACCATTCGCGAACCTTGCAGTAGGGATCGCTGTCGTCATCGATGACCACGAGCGCGCCGCCATCGCGCACCCATTGGGCCAGCGCCTTGTGGAATTCAAGCGTAGGTGGCTTTTGCCCCTCGTACGTCAACAGCAACAGCGGGTATGGGCTCAAGTTGCCGGGCGCGTTGGCATTCTCTATCTGCACAGGTTCCACCGGCAATCCGCGCTTCAGTAGTGGCAAGGCGAGTCCGTAGAAAGCCCCGAGATTTGGATCGGAAGGATTCGGTGCGGCGCGCTGGAACATCATCGTATCTGAAACAAGGACCCCGGTTCCGCGCGTGCCGGAATGCTCCCAGCGCATGGATCACCGCCTGGAGTTCGGTCTCATAGGGTTTAGGAATCGGCACACGTTCGACATCGCCACTGGGCCGCAGGACTGCGCCGAGCCCGGTTCCCTTCGGTACCTGCCCAGCTTCGCTGACAGGTTTCTCCACCACGACGCTTTTTACCGGATACTTCCCTGTGAAGACGCGCTCAGGCCACGGCATGATTTCGTAGCTCCAAACCTCGGGCCGCAATAGCGAGGCCGTCAGCGTGTTCTCCCAATTCGAGCGGTAATCGTCCCATGTGTGGTTCGGATCGTCTTCAATCGGGTCGTTCAAGTACCACACGCGGCGTCCGGAAGCGCGCACCAGGTTCTGCATCGCTCCGTACTCGAGAAACGCCGTCTCAAAAGTGCGTTCCTCGCGCCGGCCTTCATAAAGATTCGGTGTACGGGCCGTCCCGGTCCAGACCTGCGCAATGTAACCGTCGGCTCCGACTTGGATCAGCGACGACTCCGGACTGACGATACGCCATTGGGCGTAGTTGATCAGCGAATGCGTGGGCACGTAACAGTGGATCACGCGCCCGCTCTGCTTCCGATATCCCTTGACGAAGTCAAAGATCTGAGAAAGGGCACGGCGGTAGAGAAAATACTTCAGCTTCGACGCGCGATACTGAGCGTCAGGCGAAGAATCCGGCGCGCTCCATTCCTCTCCATAGAACGCTTCCCATTCGCGCCTAAAACTCTCTTCCCACCCACCCGCCGCCCAGAACTCTGGTTCTTCCAAATAAACTGCCTGAGCGCCGGCATCGAGCACGCGTTTCACGCCCAGCGTCAGGTAGCGGCCATAGTTTATGCCCGGGGAGATGTAAGGAATCGTTTTGTTGCCGCCATGCAGGATCAGTTCTCCCTTGCTGTCCATCTGGGCTTCGTCCCAGTGATTAACACCGTCGAAGGCGCCGTTGAGGTAATCTTGATACTCGCCCCACGCGACGCCTGTCATCACGTGGATCGTGTAGCCGTGTTCGCGCCAGGTTTCGATCTTGGCGGGTAGCTGGGGCCCGATGCCGTAGACCATCACCACGTCCGCGTCCAGGTTGACGCGCGGTGACCATGGTCCGCTGGTTTGAAAGCTCAGACGTTCCTCTGTGGCGCGTTCGCTAGCAGCCTGCTTCGCCTCGGCCGCCATGGCCGTTCCGGCCAGGATCAAAAGGAATGTGACAACCTTGTTCATACTTTTCCGGCTCGATGTTATCAGCGCGGCGCGACGGACGCGCCGCCCTGGGCCTCGATCATGCCGGCCGTTTCCTCCGCGCCCGCGGCATTTATGTCAGCCACAACGACGGTCGCCCCTTCCTTGGCAAATTCGATGGCGCTGAAGCGTCCGATGCCCGCGCCCGCTCCGGTGATGGCGGCCACTCGGTTCTGCAACTTCATGCTTTCGACTCCTGATGATTCACTGCGCACGACGGCCGCGTTTCAGCTCTTCACTCCCGCCGCGGCGCCTTGACGAGTGGACACTTGGTCGAGAGCGTGAACCAGCGAGCGTTCGATCAGAGAAAACATTTCGTCAATATCCTGCTTCTCAGCGATCAGTGCCGGCGCAACCGCGAACCAAGTGGGGTCAACGCGCAGAATGAGCCCGTTCTCCAGGGAGGAACGTTTCAGCGCCATGCCCAACTCAGGGAACGGCTCCATCGTACGCGTATCCCTGACGAGTTCCACGCCGCGCAGAATGCCCTTTCCGCGGACTTCGCGAACGACGCCGTATTTCTTCAGAGACTCAAGTTTCGCCGTGAGGTATTCGCCGATTTCAAACGCATGCGCGTCCAGCCGCCGCTCGACGATCTCATCGATCACGGCGATGCCCGCCGCGCAGGCCAGCGGATTGCCCGCGAAGGTGTGCCCGTGGGCGAACTGCACATCATCTTCCGGCCGGCCCCAGAAGGCATCCGCCAGGTCCTCCCGGGCGATCATCGCGGCCAGCGGGACCGCCCCGTTGGAAAGGCCTTTGCCACAGCAGAGGATGTCGGGCGTCACGCCGAAAGTCTGGGCGGCGAACATCCTCCCCGTCTTCCCGAACCCGGTAATCACTTCGTCGAAAATCAGCAGGACTTTGTGGCGGTCGCAGATCTCACGAATGATTTCGAAATACTCGCGCGTCGGTGTGATGATGCCGCCCGTGTTGCCGACCGGCTCCACCAGGACGCCAGCCACCGTTTCGGGATCCTCCGCCAGGATCACGTCCTCGATGGCGCGCGCGGCGAAGCGGTTGCACTCGTCCCAGGACGAAAAATGCGACCGGTAGTGCGTAGGTGGGAAGACCTTCAGGAAGCCTGGCATGTGCGGTTCGAATTTCGTTTTCCGCTGGCCCGTGCCGCTGGCGCTCATGGCTGCGCCGGTGCTGCCGTGATAGCTCTGGTAGCGGCTGATGAACTTGTACTTCCCCGGATGCCCGGTCTGTTTGAAATACTGGCGCGCGAACTTCATTGCGGACTCGGTCGCCTCCGACCCTCCGCTGAAGGGCTTCACGTACTTAAGGTTGCCGGGTGTGACGGAGCCGACCCGCTCGATGAAATCCAACGTCACATCCGCGATGCCGTGCAGGGGCGGAGCAAACGTCATTTGCTCCATTTGTTTTCGCATCGCATCGAGAACACGCTGATTTCCGTGGCCCAGCGTGGCCACGAAGACCCCCCCGATGGCGTCGAAGTACCGGCGGCCCTCGATGTCCCAGTAGTAGAGGCCCTCGGCCCTTTCGAAAATCAGGGGGTGTTCCAGGAACTCCGCGGTCTGGCGGAAATCGAGGAACGTATGCTTCAAGAGCCCGTCGCGGCGTGCATCCAGCTTCATTTCACTTCTCCACGGTTTCGACGAAGGCAAACACAGCCTCGTCGGGAACCTGAATTCACATCACTCCATTCACCGGGCGGACCGCTTCGACCTTCACGCAGCTCTGTTCGCGCGTCCACAATCGCGAAATCAGCCATGCGGCACACGACAGAGTGTAGTGAGTCATGACGGCCCTCCCGTGCGTTCGAACTAATAACTCGTATCGCATTTCACAATCAGAACCGTCCCTACGAGCACGATTCCGGAACCGCACACGGCCAGCAGGCTCAGGCGCTCGCCAAGCAGAACGGCGGCCAGGATCACTCCGAACACCGGAACGAGGTACAGCGAAGCCGACGCCGCGGTCACATCGAGATGCTGCAGAGCACGGAAAAACAGCAGCATGGAAGCACCATACATCAGCAGCGCCAGAAACGCGAATGCCGCCCAGGACTTCCAATCGAACGTGGCAAGCACCTGCCAGCGGAACGGCTCAACCCAGATCAGCAGCGGAACACTCGCCACCGAGGCCGTGATGTAGCTGAAGATCAGAATCTCAATCTCCTGGTACCTCTTCAACAGCCCTTTGCAGTAGACGTTGTAGAACGAGGATCCGAGGCACCCGCAAAGAATCAGCAGGTTGCCCGTGAGATAACGCAACTCGCCAAACGAACTCTGGCGCAGGTCCTCGGCCGAAAGGAAGAAGACGCCCATCAGGCCGAGGGCGAGCGAACCCACCCTCAGCAACGTAATGCGCTCGCGGAGCATAAACGAGGCCAGCACTGCTGTGATCACCGGAATCATCAGGTTGAGAATCGCCCCGTTCGAGGCGAGCGACTTGCTGATGCCCCACGTCATGCCCAACTGGGCCAGCACTTGGCCGCCGACTCCGGCGATGGCGAATTTGCGCCAGTCACCCCAGCCTGGACGGTCAGCCGCCGGACTGCGCCGTCTCTGCCGGATGAGCAACGGCACCATCAGCATTGTGGTGATGTAGAACGGCAGGAACGTGATCGCCACCGGCCCGAGCTGCCGGTCGAGGAACTTCACCGCGGTGCCCTGCGCGGACCAGATCAGGCACGCCAGGGCCAGCAGGAAGAAATACCAGACTGCCTTGTGCCGGTGCGCCTGCGTTGGAGAGGTTGGCGCTGCTTCCAATTAGGGACTCCTTCTCGCTGGCGCAGGCATCCTCAGGTGGCCCAGTTGCACCAGCTCAAGCCGTATGATCTTCAACCCAGGCCATTCCGGTCAAGTGAATTCATGCGCTAGCTCCGTGTTGCCGGACGCTTCGAACCCAGGCGAACGCGACAGTCCCAGCCAGACCCGCGCTGCTTCGTCTTAAAGATCGTCTCTTCGAACTAGCCCTTTGCACCATATCAATGCGCCGGTGCTACGATGTCGATAAGTGGATAAACTCCCCCAACGCAGTTTCCGGCGCGGACGGCTAAGCGAACAGTTGGTGTGCGAACTCGAGCGCATGGTTGCCGAAGAATACTCCAACCCCGGCGACCGACTGCCCAAGGAGAGCGAACTGGCGGAGCGCTTCCGCGTAAGCCGCATCGTCGTGCGCGAGGCCATTAAGGTGTTGGAAGAACGGGGTCTTGTGGATGTCCGCGCAGGCAGCGGCACTTACGCCCTGGCGCCCAGCCCCGACAAGGTCAAGCAATCCCTGCAGCGGCTCTTCAAGGACCGGCCCTTCCCGGCGCTCTCCGATGTCACGTTGATGATGGAACTGCGCGAGGTCCTGGAGGAGACCGTCGCCGGGCTGGCGGCCGTGCGGGCTCTTCCCGAGGACTTGGCGGCGATGCAGGCGGCGCTCGCGGAAATGGAGCGCGGGGGGCCGGAAGAGCAGGTAGCCGAAGCCGATCTTTGCTTCCACCTCGCCGTGGCACGTGCGGCCCACAATCCGTATTTCGAGATGGTGCTGGAGCCGCTCACCAGTGTTTTCATCGAGCAGATCCGGCTCTCCAACAGCTACACGGTCGGTTTGGAAATGCACCGCCATGTGGTCGGAGAGATCGCTAGGGGGAACCCCGTCGGCGCGCGCCAAGCCGTGCGGCGGATGATGAAGTCGACGCTCAACGAGGCCCGCGCGGCCATCCGGCTCATGCAGAGTTCGGTGCAAGAAACTATGCCGTCGCGAACATAGTATGATCTATTGGATTACCGTCCGCCTCGGAACCCGCTCGCCGGAAGAGCCTCCACGGATCTACGATGCACAATTTTTATAACGACTTACAATGTTATTGTGGCCTCGAGGCGGGGTTGCATGCCCCTGCCGGCATCCCATGCCAGCTAATCAGATTCAAAAGATCATACTTGATAATCTCTGCGCGCTGTGGCTTTCTGGTTGCGGAGACACGCCGGTCAGGAGCGACTCTCCTGTGCTGCCGGGAGGAACGCGATGCAAGGTTCTCCCGCTGGCGGGGCCGCGCGCTCTTCGCTGAATGATCAGGACTCCCCGAAGGAACCCCATGCAACTCGCCACACGGCTGACTGCGCTCGCCTGCATTCTCGCTGCTTCCGTTTCTCTCGCCAGGGGGCAGGAGAAGTTGAACCGCCATCCCGTCCGGCTCGACTCCTCCGGCAAGCTTTTGTCGTGGGTGACACCGCAGAAACAGGCCTACGACAAAGTGCTGCGGCTGGCCTGGGAGTTCCTGCTGACGAAGGTTGCCGACGATCCGAAAACGGGCCTGAAAGTCTACTACACGTCCTGCTGCTACAACCTCGCGAAGAACCAGGGTACGGCCTGGCCGCACAACCCGGCCGGACTCTACGCCATGCTGGCCGACTCGGCCGCGGCCTGGTACGCTTACTCCGGCGACACCCGCGTAGTGGAGCTCGAGAAGAAGTTGCTCGACTACCAGCTCAAGCACGGCACCACGCCGGCCGGCTGGCTGTGGGGCGGCGTGCCGTACGCCAGCGCCGATCATGGCGCGAAAGAGTATCGCGGAGCTTACGAGTTCCAATATGATAAGAAGAACCTGGGCCGTGGCGACGGCTACGGTGTCATCGAGCCCGACATGGTGGGCGAGCTCGGTTTCGGCTACCTCAAGTTCTACAAATTGACCGGCGAGGCGCGCTATCGCGACGCGGCCATCTCCTGTGCCAACGCCCTTGCGCGCAACGTCCGTCCCGGCGACGAACAGAAGTCGCCCTGGCCGTTCCGCGTCTATGCCGAAACGGGCCACATCCGCGAGGAGTACTCGGCCAACACCATCGGCGCCATCAAGCTCTTCGATGAGCTGATCCGCCTCCGTCTCGGCGCGGTGGATCAATACCGGACCGCGCGGGCGGCGGCCTGGAAGTGGCTGTTGGAGACGCCGCTCAAGAACAACGTCTGGGCGTGCTACTTCGAGGACGTCGGCATCTCCGACAAACCATCGAACTTCAACCAATACAGCCCCATGGAGACGGCGCGCTATCTACTGGATCATCCCGAAGCCGACCCCGAGTGGCGCGCGCACGCTGCGGCGCTGTTGGCCTTCGTGGAGCGGACCTTCGGCGTTGACTCCGGCCAGTTCCGGGGCCTGCAGTGGGGCGCCCGTGCGATCTCCGAACAACTCGCCTACATGCCCAAGATGGGCAGCCACACCTCGCGCTACGCCTCGGTGTTGGCACGCTGGGGCGAGGCGGCCCAGGACGCCGCCGCGGTCGAAGCCGCCTTCCACTCGTTGAATTGGGCGACCTACATGTGTTGGGAAAGCGGCGCGGTGTGGGATGCGCCCGACAGCGAACAGGAGGGCCCCTGGTTCTCCGACGGTTACGGCGACTATGTCCGCCACTTCCTCTACGCTATGGGGGCGCAGCCGCAGTGGGCGCCCGAAGGCGAGAACCACATCCTGCGTTCCACCTCGCTGGTGACCAAGGTGAGCTACGCCCCCAACCGCGTCGCCTACTCGACCTTCGACGCGGAATCTGCCGAAGTCCTGCGGCTGGCCTTCAGCCCTTCGAAGGACACCTCCGGCGGCGCAGCTCTGGCACGCAAGGATCGACCCGACGGCCCCGGTTGGACCTTCGACCCGAATCTGAAGGCGCTGCGGGTGCGCCATGCGCGGGCAGGCGAGGTCGTGGTCGAGTAGAAATGCTGTCCCTGGTCAGGCCAATGCCTGGTCCGCCCCGGGCTTTTCCGCATTCCGGGCTCCTCGGCATAAAGAGCGGAGCAATAACAGACCACGTGCCGCCGCGTGAGCGGCGGCTGGCGGTGGTCAAAAAGTTGACCACGTCCGGCCGAGGCAATCAAACAATACAGGCGCAGTGTGTTTTTGCGATACCTGGGAGGTGCACACGGTGGAAGTGTATGCGCGGGTCCGCCAGGCGGTGCAGGTGGACGGGACAAGCGAGCGTCGCGCAGCGGCGGCGGGAGTTCGGCCTGTCGCGTAAGGGGAGATCAATGATTTCGCGGACCATCACCGACGAGATGATCCAGGTGCATATCGACGAACTGGAAGGCGGGCAGATCGCCGCCGACACCCAATTTCCAACCGACAGCCTCTGAACCCCTCGCCCTTCAGGCGAGGGGTTCTGTCCGGTTACGGGGCCGTGCGAAAGGGCGCCGGGCCATTACCACGGGCCCGGCCCATGGGGGGAGAAGTTGCTCAGGAGCGCCGCCGGGCCTTCCAAGCTAAAGCCGCCAGCGCCAGAGCCGCCAGCGAGAAGGTGGATGGTTCGGGAGTTTCGACCACGCTAAACGCGGTGTCTCCATCCAGATCGAACTGGTAGAAGCCGCTGGCGTCGCCGTTCTTGAAGCCGGGCAGCCCGTTGCCGGCCCCCGAACCGCGCGTGGTAAGAGCGCCGTCGTCAGCCAGCACGTTGCTGATGCCGAGCCAGTATGTGCCGGGGGCCAGCGAAATGTTGAGGTTGCCCACCTGAAATAGCGTGCTGCCCATGTCGCCACCCGAGAGCGTCGCAACAGCGCTGCCGGAGTATATCGGGGCGGACGCTACGAACGGATCGGAATCCCAGATCGTGAAATCGGTGCTGAGGTAGTCCGCCGGTCCACCGGTATAGAAATAGTCGTTGTACGTAAAGCCGGCCACAGCCGACCCGGGGTTCGGCTGCCAGTTGAAATTGCCATAGACGATCCAGGCCGTCCCGACGCCGCCGCAGAGATCGGGGGATGAATCGCAATGTCCGGTGTCGCCGTTGACCGCACCATTGTTCCACACCACGGGACCGGCAGAGGCTGCCGAAACGGCCGCAAGCAGGATGATGAAAAGCACCAGGATTCGATTGCACATTGCGCTCTGATATCTCCTTTTCCAAACGATGGTTTTCAACACGAGAGATCTCCTAATGGCCGCCCGGCGTGCCCGGTGAGTGGGTGCCAGGCACCACCAGCAGAGTGATCGAGTTGGCCGGGAAGGTCATCGTTACAGTGTAATTGGGCAACGCGTGCGGCGTCGCGCCGGCCACCGCAGTAAGGGGCTGGTTGGGTTGGTGGACGACGCTCTTGGCGTTGGAGGAGAGTAACTGCCACACCTGCGCGGACACAGAGCCCGGCGTGAAGTTCTCAATGGTGATGGTGGTGCTCAGGTCCACCGCGCCGGTGGTCGTGTAGGGAGGTGTGGATAACGTGACGGACTTGTTGATCACCATCAGGGTCAGGGCGGTGTCGCTGGTGCGCTGGGCGGCGTAGATCGAAAGCACGTTTTGATTGGCGCTGCCCGACGCCACCGAGACGTCGCCGAAGCGCGAGCCGCTTCCGTCGTAATTCAGATACATCTTGAAAGCGTAGGCAATTGGGGAGCTGGATGAGGGGGGCCCCCACATTGTGGCCAAGTCCAGGCCTTCGCGGCCGAAGATGCCCAGGACATCGGCTTGCGCCAGCGCGCCGTTGATGCCGCTGCTGGAGCTGCCGCCCCAGTTGTACTCCGTGATGGAGGTCTTGGTGCCGGGATAGTACTGGTTGACCCAGGAACGCATGTTCCGGATCAGCATCGGCGTGCCGTAGGTGGTTGGGAAGTATTGTCCCATCCAGTCCTCCGAAATGTAGGTTGGATCCCAGAGGGTGCGGGTAGTACGCAGGCGAGCAGCCTGAGAGCCGATATCGTTGCTGGTACTATTCGCGATGTTGAAGGACGCGAAGGGTGGGTACTGGCCGTCCACTTCGGGATAAAAATGGATGTCGAAATAGTCCAGCAGGCGGTAGCCGTATTGGGTCTCATACGCCTTCATCTGGGTCAGGTAATACTGATAAAAGGGCATGTTATAGGGCGCCGGGAAGGGGCTCACGATGCCGTCGGCGCCGATATTGGCAGTATTCAGGCCCCATTCGGCCCAGACGCAGCACGGTGTCGGCCCCATGACCTTGGCGGTGGGGTCGATTGTTTTGGCCATGCCGCCATAGGAGTAGGTCAGGTTGACCAGTTCGTCATAGGCCGGATTGTCGGGGTGCACGTCAGTGTGGATGACCGGCCAGCTTTCCGGCTCATTGTCAATCTGGTAGATGAGTCCCACGGTCGAGGCGTTGCCATACTTGGTTTTGAGGTGGTTGTACCAGTCGGCCATCCAGGTCGGATCGGCGGCCAAATAGTTGCGAGCCACGTTGACATCGGTGAGGTAGATCGTGTTGCCGTCGCCATCCACGCCGTTGGTGCCTTTGCCGCAGGGGCTGTTCTCCAGGAAGTCCTTGGTGCTGCTGAAGCTGTCCTGGATGGGGTACAGGCTCTTCGGATAAGAGCAGTTGGTCTGGCTGTACTTGTTAACCCAGCCGGTGACGGGAACGGTCACGACGCTTTTGGCATTCTTGCTCACCGCGAAGGTTATCCAGGAGTCCACCTGTTGGCCGGGCACCACGTTCTGCGGCAGGGTGCCGGTGCCGCCGATGAAAAAGTTGTCGGACCCGGCGTTGCTGGCGTCCACCAGCCAGTTGTAGTTGCTGGTGTTGTCGCCGCCCCAGCGTTGCACGGGAACCGCAAGATTGAGGGTATTCCACAGGCTTTTGTTGTTCGAGTAGTTGTTGACCCCGTAAATGTCGGGGCTGATTGCATGTCGGCTGGAGGCCGTGTTGACGGTGAGCGCGGGTCCCACCGGAGTCTGGCCCAGCGCCATGCCCGCCAAAGCCGCCAGCACAGGAAGTGGGGCCAATGGCTTGAAAATCTATAGATGTCACTCTTTCTCATTCGTCTGCACTCGGGTCTTGAAACGAGTCGGGAGGAGACGCTGCTCGACGAGGTTCGGCTCAGTGCTATAGGACCACGGAAGATTTCACACGACAGAGATCATATCACAGCTAACCGGACAACCAGGCGGCTAACCAAAGAAAAAAATCATAAAGATGCCTTGACGCCACGTCTCAGCCAGGATAAAATCGGTGTTGCTGGCATCCTGCGTTGTATTACCTCTGCCACATTCGTCCTGAATCTCATTGTCTTCACACCTGGGAGGTTTCGTGTTGTCCATGAAACTCAAACATCATATCGCGCGCCGCGTGTCGACGGTCCTCGCTTGTCTGCAGCCGGATTTGAAACACGTTGTCCTGCTCGCTCTCGCCTGCCTGATCGGCGCGGCCTGCGCCGCCGACCTTCGCGCGGGCCCGCCGCTAGGAGTGAATGGAGATTGGGACTACGTCGATCTGGTCAAGGACGGAGGTCTCCTGAACTGGTACAGCAGCGTTCCCGTGGACAGCAACGGCTGGCCCACCGCCGATCTGCCCTTTGTCACGCTGTTCGATGCGCGCAGGAATATGCCCTGGAATGGCCCCGATCCAGACGGAGTCCCGGAGAGCATCGCCGGCACGTACAACGTTTCGTTCACCGGCCAAGCCACGTTCCTGGTGTATGGCGGATACACGCAGAACCAGGTATACAACGCCTCCACCAACACCACGACTCTGCAGCTGGTTATACCTCCATTCAACTGGATAGTCCAATTCAGTCTCACCAACACGAAGCGCACCCCCGACTCGGCTGTGGGCAGCGGATTCACTAACCTGCAGATCCCCCGCCTGGGCTATCCCGCGAAAATCACGCAGCTTTTCACCAGCGAGACCCTGAAAGCCTACGCGCCTGGGTTTGCCGCTATCCGCATGCTGGGTCCAGACGATTCCAACGATTACAATACATACACCTGCGCCGCCCTCTCACCTTTCACCGGCTCGGCAGGCTACTCCACCTGCAACGGTCAACCGGACAAGGTCCTGGTGACCACCAGCTGGGCCGACCGTGTCCAGCCCACCGACGCGAGCCCGGGACCGATTGGGTTGCCGCAGAACAATATCAACGGCAAACAATCGCATGGCCTGCCCTGGGAACACATGATCATGTTCTGCAACCAGACCAACACCGACCTGTGGTTAAACGTGCCCGTCTCGGCCGACGACGACTACGTGACCCAGTTGGCCACGCTGGTGAAGTTCGGCGACGGCTACACGGCCGGCCTGAACCCCAACCTGCACGTATATGTGGAGTATGCCAACGAGATTTGGAACAGCGGCTTCGACACTTACTACTGGAACCACCTCCAGGCTACCGCGGCCGGCATTGGCGACCTCAACCAGTACGTCAAACGCAGCATCCAGATCGCCAAATTATTCGAGAGTGTCTATGGCGCGGCCGCCATGAAGACCACGGTCCGGCCGGTGGTGTTGTGGCAGTACCATAACGAGCTCAACATGTTCAATGTGCTGGCGTGGGCGGAGCTGCCGGCCCAGCAGTCGGTGCTGGGAATCACCAAGGTGGGCGATGTCCTCTACGGCGCCGGGCAGGCGGGTTACACCGATCCCAGCGACACCTCTTCGGTGGCCGACATTATGTCCACTTTGTGGACCAACGGCGCCGACGGGATCCGGCGGGACTTTATCGGCTGGCAGGCGGTGTGCTCTTACTTCGGGTTAAAGCAGGTGGACTACGAGAGCGGACCCAGCCTGGACGGCGTGGGTTCAACGAGCACGGCGTGGCCGCCCGCGGTGGGCGACCATCTAGGCGCATTGGCCACGCGCGACTCACGCATCACCGGGATCGAAGTGCAGGCCTACGTCAACGACTACTTCGCGGTGGGCGGCGACGTTATCAACTTCTTCGCTATGCGCGGCTCTCCCAGTCCCTGGGGCAGTTGGCTGCTGGTTGATGACTACAGCAGTCTGCATCTTAATACTCCCAAAATGCTTGGAGCCCGCCAGGTACTAGCGGCGCCCATACCCAAGCTCACGGCTGGGCACGTCCTGCCGTGGAGCATCGGGCAGAGCGTTGACATTGATGCCAGCCAGAAGACACCTGGCACGGGGAGCGATTCCGCGCCGCTTTCGGCGATGACCATCTCCAGCGGCACTAATCCCATTAACGTGTTTCTATTGCGCGCATTGGCCCCTGGCACGTATACCGTCAGCGTGTACGGCAGGGGAGCCAGCGCTCTCGCGAGTCTCCAGATCGCGGTGGACGACGTGGTGCTCGGCACGGTGAACCTGCCGACGGCGGCCAACGGCTATTCGAACTCGGTCTCGGTTACGCTGACCGCCGGGTTGCATGGTCTGCTGGTGGCCAACGCTGGCACGGCCAACAATACCCTGCCGGCCGGCAGCAGCAACATCCGAATCGCCTTGACGGCGGGCGGCGGGGCGGGCGATGTGCCCTCGGCTCCCAGCAACTTCTCGGCCACCAGCGTGGCAAGCAGCACCGTCAACCTGCGCTGGGCGCCGGTTGCTTCGGCTACCATATACGATGTCAAGCGCGGCACCGCTTACAATGGACCCTACACCGAAGTGGGGACTGCGATTGCACCGGCCAACACCTACGCCGACACGAGCGGTTTGACTGATGGAACGTTGTATTACTACGCAGTCACCGCCGCAAATGCACTGGGGCAAAGCGCCAATTCGCCGGTGATCTTCGCTTCTCCGGGACCGTCTACGGCGCCCGTGGCTCCCGTTACCCTGACGGCAGTAGCCGGCGCGGGAGCGCTGGGATACGAGAGCAGTGCCAGCACGACCGGCATGATTCAGTTGACCTGGAGTCCCAGCCCGACGGCTGTGACCTATCGCCTGCAGCGTTCCACGGTCTCCGGGTCGGGGTACGCGACGGTGGTGACGCAACGTGCGACCAACTACATCGATAGCAATCTCACGATTGGCCAAACCTACTATTACGTCGTCCAGGCCATCAACGGCAACGCTCAGCGTAGCGGTAATTCTCCCCAGGCTTCCGGCACACCGCTGCTGAACGCTCCGGCTCAGGTCACCGGACTCGTGGCCACGCCGGGCTACCACCAGATCTCGCTGAAATGGACACCGGTCACGCTGCTGTGCCCGGCCTTTGACCCCCCGCAGTACAACGTGAAGCGCAGCGAAACGTCGGGCGGGCCGTACACTGTCATCGCCCAGCCGTCCTGGGATAGCGTGGTGGATACGACGGTGGTGCCGGGCCGGACCTACTACTACGTGGTCTCGGCCAGCAACGGAGTCGAAGGAGCGAACTCGGCCCCGGCCAGCGCCGCAGGGAACTAGAACGGAGAGAAAAATGAGAACCAAACATAACCGCATGTCCATGATCCTGAGGCTGGCTGCCGCGCTGACCCTGCTGCTAATAGCCGGGTCCAGTCAGGCTCAGGCCGGGTCGTCCACCGCAGCGTGTTTCTCCGGCAATTTCACGCAGGACAACGATGTCGTCCTGCAGACCTTCACACTGACGGCCTCCTCGGATGTCTCGATTCAAACTTTCGGCTACGGAGGCGGCACCGACGCTTGCGGCAACGTAATTCCGGCCGGGGGCTTCGATCCGGTGTTGAGCTTATTCGGGCCCACGGGCGAGCTGATCACCTTCAACGATGACCGGGATGGCGCGTTCGACCCGAATACCTTCCTGGCGCTGGACAGTCTCATCACAGCCTGCGAAGTTCCAAACTACCAGGGCATACTGGACTGCTCGGGACCCGGCCCCCTGGCGCCCGGCACCTACACGGTGGCGCTCACGCAGTCCGAAAACCTGCCGCTCGGGAACCTCGGCGACGGGTTCCGGTACACCGGAGGGAATCCGTTCTTCACCGAGGATTTCGGCTGTCAAGACGGGCAATTCTGCGACGCTTTCGGCGACGACCGCAGCAGTGCGTACGCCTTCAGTATTCTCGCGACGGCGGAGGTTCCCGAGCCGACATCCGCCTTACTGGTGCTGACCGGCGGGCTGCTTATGGGCCTCCGCCGGCGCCGAGTTCGATAAGAGGCCCGTCCGTGGCGGCTTTTGTGGCACAGGCGGGCAGAACCGTGGGCACGGTGGGCGACAAGGCGGCGGATGCGGGGCCGGTGCCGCGGGGGGGACGAGGGCCGGTACTTCGGAGTAGAACTGCTTTCCCGCCTCATCCGGGCACAGCTGGGACGTGTCCTCGCCCGACGCGGTTAGGCGGTTGGTCGCGACACGCGCAACGGCGACGGGGCAGCCGGCGACTGGCAGCGGTCCCGGAAGCTAGCTATTACGCGTAACGCTGTGGAGCCTCACCAATCGGGCCGGACAACAGTGTCTACGGGGCCATCACTTTGCGGTGCGGGTTCATTTGAGTTTTTCGTATCGCTTGATGTACGCTGCGATGTCTTTCTTGGGCAGCCGTACACTTGCATCGTTTAGGAAGCATGTGAGGACTGATACTATGCGCTGCCCCGCGGCAAGTTTACAGCGATAGATCTCGTCCAATACCCAGAGAACACCGTGCACCTCAATCGAGTTCTGTGACGCGAGCTTGCGGAGTTCACCATCCCCGCTTAGCAGGATGCAGCCAGAACAACTTTCCGCAAGTGCGAACGCGAATCCATCGTGGACGGACAGATGTGGAACCGCACGCACGACCTGCTGCGCGCGTACCACCCTCTCTCCGGGGAGGTCGATGATCCTCAGGCCGCCGTCAAGGAGCACTTGCTTCTGCGCATTTGTGAACTTTAGCAGTTCCTCCTCGAATAGTGTGTTCGGGATGAGGAACTCGTGCCTTTCGGTCGCACTGGCGGTATGAGGCAGAGTTTTGCACGCCGGCCGAGCCACAGGAGAAGGGCGGCATCGAAGGGGAAGCGGGCTACTTTCGACGCAACCACTGGGTGCCGGTGCCGGCAGCGGCGG
>OCTA010002601.1_pt1 | contig 16309 bp, 8 predicted proteins | sample 1538991 | NCBI WGS metagenome assembly OCTA01 (sample SAMEA3539302, study PRJEB22396) | soil metagenome | biome: tundra; feature: field; material: soil | place: USA | collected 2010-05 | depth 0.15 m | reverse complement strand
CGCTCCCGATGACAACTGGCGTGTGACCGAGGGTGCCGCCTATCGCGTCGCCGACGCACTTTGACGGGGTCAGTTGTATGAACTTGTGATCACATCCTGTTTTAATTGAATGAGTTGCAAGCCTTCTCAAAGAGACAAGGTTCGGTTGAAACATTAGAAATTCCGCATGTTTGGCAGCAGAAACTGTGTTTTTGAATTTTCGGAGTTGGTTTAGGTGGACAGTCGAGAAACTCCTGGATTTTCTTCGTCATCCTGCGCGATGGGGAAGTGATGCCGCGTTCCCAATTACTAACCGTCGTGGACGAAATTCCAAGCTTTGCCGCAACGTCAGTTTGCAGCCAGTGCAGTTTCAAGTGGTGCTTCTTGATTTGCGCGCCGAGTGTCTGTGGTTGCACCAAAATTCGCTGGTTCGACTTCCAATGCCGTGGGTATGGCCGGTATGGTCGGGAAGTGTGAACAGGACAAATCGAGAGAAGGAGCAGTATCTTTTTAATATGGAGTGATTGCATAATGCATCATGCAATCATTTCTGGGTTTGGAAGAAAGTAACAATGCGACGCCTTGTTACTTTTTCAGCGCTCGGACGACAAGAATTGAAATTGAAGTCTAAATCAGTTTCAATTTCATAATTCATTTTTGCGGCGCAGTCATTGGCCGGCATTTGACGACAATTTACATCATTTCCATCACAAGCAGATTCCAATCCATGAAACCTTTGTGGCTCAACGCAGCTCCTGTGTCTGGGTGGTAGTATTCGTTCAACGAGCCGTTCTTTGCCAAATCAGTGGACAGCAGGCGCAGCGTCTTGTCGGCCAGTTTGTCCGCCTCGTCATTGAAGCCGGAATTTTTAAGCCCCTTCCAGACAAAATAGTTCACGATGATCCAGACGGGGCCCAGCCAATTACTGGGATTCCCGCTGAAATCCATGCAATACATGGACTCCTTTGACGAAAGCGATCTAACTCCCCAATTTCCGCGAAAGCGGTCATCGGCCAGATAAGTCGTCTGCACCAGCGCCTTCGCCTGATCCAGTGTGGCCAGACCGCACCAGAGCGGCAGGAAGCCCGTGAAGACCTGCACGCGCAGCGGCAAACAATGCCATGACATATCCATGCCCGGCTTGACGCTGGGAATCAACTCTCTTCGCCGATCCACGCATTGCACATCAACGGTGTAATAAAATTGATCGCGCGGGTTCCAGCAGTATTTCTGAATCTGTTCGCCCAGCGTCTGGGCTTGGGTGCCGAGACGCTGCTGGTCATCGGGACGTTTAAGCCGGCCTGCCAGTTCCGACGCCGCTTTCAAATCTTCATAGAAGAGGCAGTTCAGCAGCAGATTTGCGGAAGAAAAAAACGGCCGCCCAAATGTCGTCGGATCATTATCGTTTCCGATGGCGACATCGTTGCCCCATACCAAAAGGCCAATCGCACTTTGATTACCGGAAACCCACGACGCGTAAAAACGCAGGAGCTTGTCGAATTGCGGCACCAGCCAGTCCACCGAGCCGGTTTCATCGGCGATCAGAAGTGCGAGCTGCCCAAAAACCGGCTTGGCTTGATTTTGCGATTTGGGCCGGTCCGGCTTCAGGCATCCGAGGGGATCGGCATTATGCACATCAATCAGCATGGGGATGCGACCTTCGCCGGACTGGTGATCGAAGAAATTGATGAAGCTGCCGATGGCGTGCTCACCCACTTTCGCGCGAAAATCGGAATCATTTGAAATTTTAGCGAAGCGGAAAAGGCCGCGCGTAGTCCAATAGGTGTCCCAGTCCCAAAGGTTGGTGGAATATTGCTTGCCGGGAAGGCTGCAGGCAATGCTCGGATGCGGGAGAGTCCCTTCGGCGGGCCGCAACAGTCGCGGCGCAGTCTTGCGAAAATAATTGAGAAGTTGGTCGCTTGCCGCTTTGCGGTCGTCCGCAGACCACGAGGAATCTGAACTCGGCTGGCTGGCTGACGCCGGAATCAAGTTGGTGCTTCCACGAACGAGTGATGCAGCGCCAAGCACAGCCATGCCGGTGATAAATTTTCGTCGTGACGTTTTGGGCATAGGATGAAAGTAATAAGGGTTCATTAAAAAAAGCAAGGATCTATAACACAGGTTCCGAAACAAAATAAATTTTTTGCCGGCACACGATTTTACATTTGCGCGACAAATTCAAAATCCTCCCTCCTTGGTTTGCAAACGCCAGAATCGTTGCGGTCCCACGGCGCCATTTGTGTGAATGTATTGCAGCGGTAAAAATCCGCTGTTGCCGTTTAACGTGGCGGCCACGCTCCAATTGATGTTGGCGAGATTGGTGCTCCACTGGACTTGATAGCCCCAGCCGGGCTGCGCATTCCACGAGAGCACGACATTCTGATTTTGATTCGTCAAATTTAACTGAAGCGACGGAACGTAATTGAAGTATGCGACCTCATTCCATTCCAGCACGCCCATGGGCGAGGCGGTGTTGCCCGGATCGGTGTAACCCTCGCCGTCGTTGGCGTGATAAACAATGTCCAGCACGTTATCGCGCTGCCAGCGCGCGAGGTCAATGGCCGACTCGTAACCGCCAAGATTGTCCGTCGTCAAATCGAACGTCGTCCAGTTCGTGCGCGCGGGGTCAACCGCGTAAGGCAGCGAGCAGGCCACGGTCAGGCCGTTGCTGCCGAAATTGTCGCGGTAAAGCACGATGATGCGGTTCTGTTTGTCGCCGACGACGGCGGGCCGGCCGAGGTCGCCCACGGTGGCGTCCAGTTCCATCGTGCCGGTCGGGTCGTTGGTGCGGTTGGAAATCTGCCGCGTCTGCCAGACGCCGTTCGTGTCGGGGAACACAACCATATATTGCCGGCGATAATTGCCCGTGCCCGAACTCGGCGCCCACCAGGTCGCGATGACCGGATTGTTGGAGGCGTCGAGGCACATGCCCGCCTGATTGATGAGGCTGTAATTTTGCGGAATGGAAACGATCGGGATGGAAAATTGATTGGTGTCGCTCGTCCCGCCGTTTTTACAAATCGGCAGATGGTAGGCCGTGCCGTTGTCACGCCGCCAAGTCACGCCGCCGTTGGTGGACATGCCATAATTCAAATCATGGTTTGATTCGTAGGCCGGAGTTTCACGCCAGCACCAGGCCATGTAAAAATTTCCCGCCGCATCCACGCACGACTTGTTTGGGTAGGCGTTGTAATTGGTAGCGGATGACCAATAGCCTTTGATAAAGGGAGCGTTGCCGTTCACGTTCGTCCAGTTCTGCGACGCGAGCGACCAGCGGTCGAGATAAGTGTCGCCGCCGCCGGAACCACCGCCGGGACCGCCCACGCGATACAAATAAAGCAGATCGCCGTTCGGCAGATTAAAAAATTGCGGGTAGGTCACTTCCGTTTCGATGCTGCTCACGCCGGTTAATGTTCCGAGGTCGGCAGTGAAGGCAATTGTATTTGTGCCGGTCACGGGGTTGAGACTGCGCGCATAATGCAGCGGCGTGGCGTTGTGCATTCCCCACGAGAGGTGCATATAATTGCTGCCATCAATCCCGAACGCCACAGAGTCGTGTCCATCCGTGATGGTGTCCGGCACAAAGGTCGTGCGGAAAATCTGCCAGACGTTTGTGCCGTTGGTGGCCGTCGGCAAAGACCGCCGCGCGATCCAGATGGTGCCGTTGTAGGCATAGGAAGAACTTGTCTGGTGCTGGCCGTAATAGGCGAGAAACTGCTGGTTGCTCATGGTCACCAATCCCATATTGCCGGAGTTGATGCCGGACGAACCGGCGTAAGCGTAGCTGCTCGCGGCGGCGTTCGTCCCGTCGAAAACCGGCGTCAACGTGATTTGCGGTGAAATGGAAAAACTCGTCACCGTCACCAACGCAATTGCACTGGTTACGGAGCTGAAATTATTGGTGATGATGACATCGTAATTCCCGGCGTCAGAAAGCTGCGCCGAAGCATCGGTGTAAGTGCTGTTCGTCGCCGCAGAAATCGCCGCGCCATTTTTCCGCCATTGATAATACAATGGCGAAAGGCCGGCAGCGGAAACGGTGATGCTGAATGATTGTCCCACGCCGACGATTTGATTGGTCGGCGATGGTTGTGAAAGAATTGAAACATTCGTGCTCGCAAAAAACATGGCCGTGGCCGCGCGTGCGACGCTGCTGATGCGCACTTCGTCTATCCTTCCGAGAAAATTCGCCACCGCCGCGCCCGTTCCGCCGCTGGGATTGCGCGCGCTGTTGCCAATGCTGAAAATGGTTGTGGAATTATTTATGCCGGGCAGATCGGAAGCCATGTTCGTTCCGAAAATGCAGTTGGCGTTGGTGCGGCTTGCGTCCAGCAGCGTCCAATAAAAAAGTAGGTTGCTCGTCGTGTTCGCGACGCCGTTGTAAGTGACGGCGACGTGATACCACGCATTGGAAACTATCGCGTCCGGCCCGTTAGTCGGGATCGGCGCGCTGGCAATGCTGGTTGTCCCGTTGACGAATTCGATGCCGACAAAATTTGTGTCCCGGTTCAGTCCGGGCGCACCTAGGCCCACCGGATCGAGACGGAATTGAAAGACGCGGGTGCCGCCGGAATTATCGGCGTCGCAATCCATGATTTGAAACGTCGCGCTGCGCCCGGAACTGACGTAGTTGTTGGTCGGATTGAATTCGACGTGAACCAGCGCCTCGAACGTGAACGCGCCATCCGCGCCGGCGTAGGTGAAGGGAATGGCATTGCCGACATTGCCCGAACCGCTCGGAAAAATCACCGCACCCGGCGTGGCCAGCGTGCCGAAGCTGATGCTGTTCGTGTAATTGACGGCGCTGTTTGAGAATGACGCATTGCCGAGCGTCGCGCCCCCGATCATGTAAGTCAGGTTCGTGCCGCCGGGCGCGGCATCCGCGCATGGCGTGGAAGTTTCATCCAGATGCCAGAGATGCAGCGTGGCGGTATCGGTGGTGTAGAGTTGAATCGCGGCGTTGGCCGGGCGAATGGCAAGCCACGCGAGGCAGATCACCACGCCGGTCGTTGGCAAGCCTCGTTTCAAACGCCGGGAAAAATTTCCCGCTGGATTGAAATTGGAGGTCATCCGTTAAAATTATAAGTCGGGGTGAAAGCTTTGTCGCTCTCACCCCGGCTGTGACGGTTTACGTTTTTATCACGGATAGACCAAGCGGTAAAACACCGTGGGCTTGTTTGGATCTATCGTGATGCTAATGCTCCCGTCGCTGCCGCCGGTCACGGTCCCCCAGTTGGTGCCCAAGCCGGTGGTCAGGCCGTTGGTCTGGCCGATGAGCCGCCAGCCCTGACCCGCCGGCCAGGTGAGGCTCAACGTGTTTCCGCTGAGGCTGTTGGTGATGATCCCTGGTAGGGTTGGGCCGCTCGACTGCACCAGCAAATAACCCGATCCGGTAATGTAAGGTGAACTTGTGGCGGCGCTGTAAACGCCCGCGACCTGGCTGACGCCGTTCGACACGAATGCCGCCACGGTATTTGTCTCGGAGAAATCCAACTGCAACGTGGCGCCATTGGCCACCGAGACGGTTGAGTTCGTGAATAGTGTGGGCAGAGCCAGTTCGAGCGTCCCGCTATTCACCGTCGTGTTGCCGGTGTAGTTATTCGTGCCGGTCAAGACCTGCTGGCCGGAGGCCATCACCAGCGACTGGTTGCCAACGATGTGGCCGCCGAAGGAAAAGGAATTGCCCGTGCCGAGGTCGAGCGTGAGCGTTCCCGCCGTGGCGCTGCTGTTGGTGACGAATGAGATGCCGGCGTTGGCCGGAGTAATGGTGTTCTTGAGACCGGCCAGCCTTTGACTGAAACCATTCAGATCGAAGTAAGCCGCGCCATTGGCGGCGAGATCCATGACCGCATTGGTGGCGATGCCGTTGTTTGCGCCAATGCTGGTGGTGTTCGCGCGCGGCTGGATTTCCGTGTAATAACTGCCGCTGCCGCCGGAGAAGCGGAGGTTGCCCAGCCGGATGACCATTGGTATCGAAGCCGGCATCGTGATGACACCGGGAACATTCAAATAACCGGAAGAAGTCGGGCCGGCAAAATGTCCACCGCTGACAGCGATGTCGTTAAAACCAATCGGTCCGCTGACGGTGGTCACGGTGCCGTTGGTATTGTCCGGGGTCATCAGGAAACCCGTGGCCGCGCCCGGATTCACTGTCGTGGCCGTGAAGGAATTGGTGATGTTCAAGCCCGTGCCGATGACAAACCGACCAGTCGTTGTGGCCGTGACGGGGCCGCTGCCCAGCGCGCCGTTGGTGTTCACATTGACGATGCCCGCCGTGAGGGTGGTGCCGCCGCTGTAAAAATTGGTGCGGTTCAGATTCAAAGTGGCGACGCTCGCGGTCAGGGCGTTGGTGCCCAAACTCACCGGGCCGCCCAGAGTCAGTGTTCCGCCGCCGACAATCACAAGGGCGTTGCTGGCACCGGCGATGCCCGCGACGTTGGTCAGCGTGAGCGTCGCCCCGCCGTCAACGACGATGGTGGTGTTGCTGGAAAGCGTCAACGCGCCGCCGTAAGTCGTCGCACCCGCGCCGCCTTTGCGCAACGCGCCGTTGCCGTCGCCGACGCCGGCCAAGGTCATTGGCTCGGCACCGATGTTCACGTTGGCCGTAATATAGACCTGGCCACCGTTGTTGACCGTCGTGCCGCTGGACTGGCCAAAAGCGGCGCTGGTGGTGGCGTAAAGAATGCCGTTGTTGACCACCGTGCTGCCGGTGTAATCATTGTTCACCGAGGTTGGCGTGACCGAACCGGTGCCGTTGTAAATGAGGCTGCCGGTGCCATGCAGGTCGTTGGCCACGCCGGTGCCGTCGGTGCGGTCGAAGGCCAGCGTGCCGTTGTTCGTCACCGCGCCGGTGCCGAGCGCGCCGCTCGCATTGACGTTGCCGATTTGAACCGTGCCGCTGTTGATGATCGTTAGGCCGGAATAACTGTTGGCCGTTTCCAAAATCAGCGTGCCGCTGCCGCTCTTGTTCAAGCTGGTCACGCCGGCAATCCCGCCGCTGCCGGTGAAATCATACGTCTGCGTGGCGTTCACCACCAGCGAGCCGGGTGAGTTGACGGTGGTCAGATAGATGGCCGGTGAATCTGAACCGGTGTCATTAAAGGTGGCGTTGTCGCCGTCATAAAAATAGTCGCGGCTGAAGCTGCCGGTGTTGGTCCAATTTTGATAACCGCCGGCATTGTCCCAAGCGTTGTCGGAACCGTTGCCGAGCCAGACGAGATTGCCGGGCACGCCGGACACGACGAGTTCAACGGCTTTGTGAACCGTGTCATTGCTCAAAATCAGCGAATAGCGGGCATTGATGGGCAGCGTGATCGAGGCCAGCGTGCCTGAAATCGTCCCGTATTGGATGAGCGTGTAAGTGCCGGTGACCGGCGAGCCGTTGAGAAAATTGAGCGCGAGCGTCGTGGAACCGGCGACGTTCAGATTGCCGCCGACTACAATCAAATCGTTGGTGCCGCCGCCGATGGCCGTGTTGTGGGCGAGGTCAAAGCTCAACGTGCCGCCGGATGACAAGGTCAAGTTGGTGGTGACGGTCAGTGTGCCGGCCACGAAATTGCCGCCGGGATAAATCAGGCCGCCGGAGGCCGTGTCCACGGAACCGTTCACCGTGCCGTTTCCGACGAGATACTGGCCGTAGTTCATCGCCAACGGGCCGCCCAGCGCGCCCGCATCCAGCGTCGTCCCGGCGCTGATGTTGAGATTTGTGCTGGCAAGCGTGGCGCTGCTCGCCAAAGCCACCGTGCCGGTCTGGATGAGCGTGCTGCCGGTGTAGCTGTTCGCGCCGTTGAGCGTCAGGATGCCGGTGCCTTGCTTGGTCAACGAAGTCGTCGCCGTGATCGCCGCGCTGATGGTCGTGTTGCTGGCACCGAACACGGTCGTCAGTCCGCCGCCGCCGCTGCTGGTGATGCCATTCACGGTCAGGTTGGCGTTGGAGGCATTGAGTGTCAGCGTGCCGCCGGTGTTGAGGAGGTTCATCGGGCCTACAGATAGGGAATAGCCGTTGCCGCCGGTGATGTTGAACGTGGAATTGAACACGTTAAAACCGGACGGCGCAAAAGTGATGGTGTTATTGGCGCCCGCTCCGGTGACTTGATTCACGTCCCAAGAGGTGATGCCGTTGCCGAGGCCGCCCAAATTGTCTCCGCCGTTGAACGTCACGCTGCTGTCGGAGCGAAATTGGATCGTGGAGCCGACATTCAAAGTGTTTGTAGCTGTTGAAATGGTTCCCAGAGCATAGCTCACACCGCTGACGGTGTTGCTTGAGTTGGCTTGAAGCTGCAATGTCGCGCCGCTGCTGACGGTGGTGGCATTGGTGACGCTGACTTCATTGCCCGCCAGGATGAGAGTGCCAGCATTCACGGTGGTTGTGCTGATGTAGGTATTGGTTCCCGTCAGCGTCAGATTGCCTGTCCCCCTCTTTGTAAAAGCATTGAGAATGCTGATCACCCCGGAAATGGTCTGAGCGGTGTCATTGCTCACCACCAGTTGGATGGCGGCAGCGGACGAGCTTTTAATGCCACCAGTGAATGAATTCAAATTTCCAGCCAGAGTTACAGCATTATTGCCGGCAACGGCTGCAGCGCCCAAATTAATTGTCCCCGAACCGCTAATGCTTGCCATAACAAGAATGGGGCCATTGCCCGGAAGAAATACCAAGCCATTAGTGACTATGGCGGCGTCGCTGTTAATAGTTATTCCTCCCGCCAAAACCCAGATTTTTCCCGCTGCGCCACCATTTTGAAGCATCCCAAAATTCGTAACTATCAGACTATTAATCGTTGTGTCTCCACCGGTAGTTCCAGTCCAATCCAAACGACCGCCACCGGCAGTCGTCGAGCCAGGTCCGCTTAATTGCAAAGAATCCCCGGCGAAGGTTATGGGAGTAGCTCCAGCTAGCGGAGTTCTCAGCGTAAAAGCTGTGGTCGTGTCATAAGTTTTCCCCGAACTTGGAGCCAAGCTGTCACTCCAGTGTCCAGCGGCATTAAACGAGGTTGTGCCGGAGGCATCGTTGGCGGTCAGCGTAATGGCGGCTGCATGGGCAAACGTGGGGATGAAAGCGCCCGCCAACAGGCAAAGGGACAGTTTTACTATTTTCATAAACAAGATTTTTGAATTGCGATTATCTTAAATTTTGCTCAATTTGCGGATGGCAAGGAGGCCGATGCCCAGAGCGCCCAAGGCCAATGTGCTGGGCTCCGGCACCGGCACCACGGAAAGGACTCCGGTTGGCTGATCGAACTGGTAATTTCCATCGCTGGAAGTCCAAACACCCGAGTTGTCGGTAAAGCCGCCGATGGCAAAGGTGCCGCCGTAGGTCACGGTAGCGTTTTCTGGATTGATGATGTTCCAAGAGTTGCCTAAAACGAGATCCTCCGGCCCCAAAGTGAAGTCAAAAGTGCCGTTCAGAGTGAATATTTTGGCGCGGGTGCTGCTGCCAACTGCGGACAGGTAAGTTGTCCCGCTGGCTCCAATATCAAACGTAAAAAGACTCGTTAATGCAAAGGTCACGCGTGGGGAGCTGCCCGCCCCTGATTTCGTAAGAGTTAGCTGTCCCGCCGTCCCAAATGACCCTATGCCGTCAAAGATTGCATTATAGGTGTTGTTTCCACTCGTGGAACTGTTGATTACATTGAGGGTTCCATTTATGGACGTCGCGGTCGAGGCGAACTCCAAAGGGCCATTAACGAGATTTAACGTGCCACCCGTCGAGGTCACGGCAAAAGAGTTTCCACTGATCTTTGCCGTCCCGACAGTATTGTCGGAGTTATTAAGGCTGCCGCCGTCGAGGGCAAAATTATTGATGGTGAAGTTTGCACCTACCGTGGAGCTCTTGGTATTGATAGCTCCGCCCGCCCCAATGGTCAGCGAATCGCCTGCAAACGTGAAATCCCCGGTGGTAGCCGGAGTGCGGAGCGTTAAACCTGAGCCGACCGAATAATCATTTCCGGCACTTGGAGCAAAGGTATCGGACCAATTCAAGCCGGTATTAAACGATGTAAAGCCATTGGCATCACTTGCGGTGAGCGTAACCGGGGCGGCATGGGAGACCGCAGTGTATCCGGCGAAAGCAGCAAGCGCGATCGCCAGGCGCGCATAGCTGCCAGGGCGAAAGAAAGGGTTCGGGACAGAAGTTTTTGGATTCATAGGAGTATCTTGGGTTTTGATGTGGTTCTGGATTATTAGTTACCGCAACTTTCGAGTGTCAGTTCATTGCACGAGGAACACCTTGCGTCAGTGGCAGGGACTGACAGAAAATGTGTCATCAAGTGAAACAGGATCACTGACAATTCGGGATTCATTTTATTGCTTCAATAGTAAAAGCGTTATTTGCCTTCTGTTTCCCTCAAATTATTTTTGACCCAAGGTGAAAGATTTGGAATTTCAGACGCCAACCCATTGTAACTGAACGATATGCAAAAACTGCTGAAGAAAAAAGCTGCCGACGGAAAAGATCTATTTCACCAACATTTCGGCTTCGTGCAGCAGAAAATACGCGATGACCCAATCGTGCCTGTTGCCGGCTCTTCATCCTTCTCCGCAGTCTTCGTCCAGCACTTTCTCAGCCACCACCACAAACACACCAGTCCCGCAAATATCCCCAGCGCCACGTTGACCGGCTCCGGCACGGCGGTGATGCCAAGACTCCACCCGTTCAGCGTTGTCTGGTCGCCATTGACCGTATCCGCAAAAAACAGCGTCCACGTGTCGTTCGGATTCTGCCCGTTGAACGCCGTCTGAAATCCCGTGGTGGTAAAGTCAATCGCGTAAGTCGTCCCTCCCGGAGCCTCGGCGGTTCCTTGTATGAGACTGGTCAAATTGTATGACGTCGAGCCGGCGGCATCCCCCAACCGCAAATACCCGGACAAATCAGTCGAAGCTCCGCCCTGCAACGCGAACGTCAGCGTCAGGTCGCTGATGCTATCGCCCTGTCCGTTCGCCGTGAAACTCTCGGTCAGGCCAATGGTATTGTTGTCCGGGATGGGTCCAATGGCCGACCCACCATTTAGAGTGCCAAAGCTGTAAAGTGAGGCCCACGCGGGGAGGCTGAATGCCAACATCAGGTTGAGAATGCAAATTTTGGTTTTCATTGTAGTTTTTGTTTTTAATTTTTTTCCAGCCAGACCGTTCACTGTTGCGCGAGCCGATAGAAAACCGTCCCGCCGTAAGCACTGATCGTTTCCGTATCGGTATAGCTTATGACACCGTTGGCTGCCGCCGTAACCGTGCCGTTGTTGGCAGGCACCCAAGGGCCGCTCATGCTCGTAGCCACTTCCACGTCATAAGTTTCGTTGGGAATCCCGGAGGAAGTGAACGATCCGAAACCACCATTGTTCAAATATCCACTACCCAGTGATAATGTCGGCCCCACGTTCGCCGCACTCACCGTCACCACCACCGTGGCGGTGATGGAGTCATGGCCGTCGGACAAGACCGCCGTGAAGGTGTCCGTGCCGGTAAAGCCAGTCGCCGGGGTGTAGTCAATGTTGCCACCACTGATGGAAACGGTGGCCCCGCTTGCCGAACTAACCGAGCTTACCGTCACCGTGCCCAGCGCACCGGTCGTCTTGGCGGTCAACTTGGAAGTAGCCAGGGTCGTGGCGGTGTTTTCGAGAGCCGCCATGGTTTGAACCGCATTCGTGGTGAAGCCGAAAACACTCAGCACGCCGGTCGTGGCCAGCTTGTTCGTATCCCAAACAAGACCGCCCGCCAGAGCCGGCAGGGTGACGCTGCTGAACCAGCCGCTAAAGGTGCTGCCGCCCGTTGTCGTGATCAACGGGAAACTGTCTCCTGCGGCCAAGGCACTGCCGGACGCCGTCACCGTCAATGAACCGGCAAAGGTGATGTTTTTTCCACCCAGCACAATCTGGCCCTGGGAAGTTGAACCGCTCTTGTTGATGTTCATGGTCAGCATGCCGGAGCCAAGGGTATAACCGGCCGGGGTCACCGCCGAAACATCCAAGGTCGCGCCGGTGGCCACCGTGACGGTCGGTGAACCGGCAATCGAACCGGAACCACTCAACGCCAGCGTCCCGGCGTTGATCGTTGTCACGCCGGTGAGGGTGCCCGCGCCGGTGATCGTCAGCGTGCCCGCCCCGTTTTTGGTAAGGGTGCCCGTCCCACCGCCGATTGCTCCGATGATCAGGTTGGCGGTGGTCGTGTTGAAAATGATATTCGCATTGTTGCCGAAGACAAGCGCGCCCAATTGCAACGCATACCCAGCGCCACCCGTCACGTTAAAGGTTGTAGTGAGACCCGCAGTGTTCGCGGAGCCGCCTCCGATATTCCAAGTGGAGCTGGCCGGCGCGCCGAACTGCAACGTCGTCGCGGTCGAACCCGTCGTCAACTGATTGACGTCGAAGTTCAGCGTCCCGGTAAGACGGCTATCCGCTAAATCAACACCAAAGGCGGTGGTGCCACTGTCGAAAGTGACTACGCCCCCGGAGGCAACCGTGCTGTCCGCGCGCAATTGGATTGTTGATCCCGAGGGGAGTTGCGCCAACGTCATACTCACCGTCGGCAACACGCTGGAGACTCCAGCAGTGGTATTGCCGGAATTGGCCTGCAACTGGAGCGTGCCGCCGCTGTTAAGTGCGATGCCTCCCGAGAAGGTATTGTTGCCGGAAAGCGTCAGCGTGCCGCTGCTGTTAAGCAAGATGCCGCCTGAGAAGGTATTGTTGCCGGAAAGCGTCAAGGTGCCACTGCCGGAGTTGGTAACCCCCACCCCCGCCGAACCGGCCAGAGCCGCACTGATGGTGGCTGAAGTGGTTTCGGTTCCCGTATAACCAGCGCCGGTCAATGTGCCGTTTTGAATGGTGCCGCCCGAGATCGTCACCGCGCCAACCGTCGGCGTCAGCCCGCCCAGGTCCAAAATGCCGGCGCTCACGGTCAGCGCACTGGCCGACGAGCCCAGCGTCCCCGCGCCACTCAAAGCCACCGTGCCGGCAGTGACCGTCGTTCCGCCGCTGTAAGTGTTCGCGCCGGCGAGTGTCAGCGTGCCGCTTCCAATTTCTATCAACGCGCCGCCGCCACTAACGACACCGCTCAAAGTTAAAATATTTCCATTGTTGTCCACCGTAGCCGTCTGGGCAGATGAAACCGCAATTTTGTTGGCCACACTCAAGCCTGCCGCGCCCGATTGGAGCGTGCTGCTGCTTGTGACACTGACATCGCCCGCGCCCAGTGCGTTGTTGTTGCCCACCTGTAACGTGCCACCGCCGCTCAAGGTCGTGCCAACCGTATCGGCCGCCGGCCCGTAGGTGTTGGCGTTCCCCAGAATCGTCGTGCCCGCGCCATTGACCGTCAGCGTCTTGGTGGTGCTGGTGCTGCTGACAATCCCCGAAAGGTTCAATGTCTTTCCGCTGTTGACCGTGATGGTGGCGTTGTCATTCAGGGAAAGCGGCGTTGAAATCACGGCCGGAGTTCCGGCGGCGGAGGTCATGGAAATCAAAGCTCCAGAAGTGCTGTTATCCAAAGTCAAGGTCTGGCTGCCTGAAATCGTAAAGGCCGTGGCGGTGTTAAAGGTGACAGCGCCCACTGATTCGCCGATATCCAAATTCACCGGGCTGGAGCCGGTTCCAAAAATGGCCAAATCCCCTGCGGTTTGCGGCGGCAGCGTGCCGGTTCCGGTCCAGTTGCCCGCAACCGACCAGTCGCCGCTGGCCCCGCCACTCCATGTGCCTACCGCACCGGTGGTCGGAACGGTGATTAGGCCGGAAGTGTTGAAACTTGGGCTTCCCGTGGCATTGGCACTTGTGGCTTTGATGTTGGCACTGCCGGACAGGTGGCCGGTGAAGACGGCGCTCTTGGTATCGCTCGACGCCACCAAATCTCCGCTAACCACGTTGCCGCTGATGTTCACCAACGACCAAGTGGCCGGGCTATTTACCATGAACGAATTGTCCGCAGCGCGGGCAATGGCGTAAACGGTGATTGAATTGCCCGAGTTGACGCTCTGGGCACCAACGATTGAGCCGCTGCCATCCGCAGCAGTTTCCACATTCACATGGTCGTAAACTATCGTGTAGGTCAAAATCACTTGGCCGGCTGCGCCGTCGCCACCGATCTTAAGACCTGAACCACTGGTATAACCAGCGCCACCACCACCACCAGGCGCGCCGCCGGCGGTGCCGACGGTGCCAGCGGGGTTACCACCTTTCCCGCCATTGCCGCCGCCACTTGGCGCAGTAGTAGTTTGGCTTGCACTGGTAGAGCCATTAACTCCACCGGCAGCGGTTCCCGCGCTGCTGCCACCGTTACCACCTCTAATGGTCGTGCTTGCCGCTGACCCGTTGCCACCGGCAAATGTCGTTGTGCCAGTAGAAGCTGACGCTAGACCACCCGCCCCACCGGCCCCATTGCCAGAAGGGGTTTGGTCTGTTCCGCCAGCACCGCCTGCCGCCACGACGGTTGTAGTGGCGAACGTAGAATTACCGCCAGATGCCGCAGGCCCCGCTGCAGTGACTGTGACAGTATGCGCCCCCCCGCTACCGACAACCACGGTATAACCGGTTCCCGGAACAACGGTGACGATCGAACTTGCATAAGCGCCGCCACCGCCACCGCCACCGCCGGCGTTGCTGCTGCCAACCCTATTCCCACCACCGCCCGCGCCGCCGCCGCCCCAACATTGAACTGTGACTGAACTAACGCCAGCGGGCGCAGTCCAAGTAGATGTTCCCGGGGTGGTGAAGGTCGCGGTGTCGGCTTGCGCGCTCAACGCGCCCGCCAGCAAAAACAGGCTGCCAATCAAGCAAAGGATTGTGGTGCAGGCGGATTTCTTTTTCATGCTGGGGGTTTTCATATGCGTGTTGATTTGAGTTGCAGGATCACAGACAATTTGGGATTATTTCAGTGCTTCAACAGTAAAAGCGTTATTTGCCTTCTGTTTCCCTCAAATTATTTTTGACCCAAGATAAAAGATTTGGAAAATCCGACGCCAACCCATTGCAACTGAATGATATGCAAAAATGCTGAAGAAAAAAGCTGCCGACAGAAAAAATCTATTTCACCAACTTCTCGGCTTCCTGCAGCAGAAAATACGCGATGACCCAATCGTGCCAGTTGCCGGTGGAAGCCCGGCCTAAATCCACAATTTTTTCCGGCCCGTCCGGAAGCCTTTTTTCGATAGGTTCGCGGCCTGCGGCCAATTCCAAACGAGCGTTCTCCTGCTGGTTTAGGCTGGCATACGCCATGGCAAGGACGATATGCTCCATCACAACGCGCGGCGGCGTGGGGTTGGAATAAGCCAGGCACTTTTGCCCCCAAACAATTACATTCGTATAATTTCCGCACCGATATTCATAAAGACTTAGCGCAAAAAGCTGCCACGGGATGCGGTATGCGGCTTCGGGACCATTTTGAGCGACGGAACTTTGCAGCAATTTTACCAATGGTTCCATTTCTTGGAGAGTCATTGCGTCCGCCGGCAAAATCAGGCTGTTTTTCATCACCTCTTCAGCCGCCACCGGGTCTGATGTGTCGGCGAAGCGATGCAGCGTGACTTGGACGAACTGGCGGTATTTTTTCAAATCTCCGGCAACAATCAGAGCCGGCCCGGCACCCAGCAAATCCCTCGTTCCATCCGCTGTCAGGTTCGATTTGTCAACTTGATTTGCCTGCTCCAATTGCATAAAGCGGTCAGCGGCGACTTTCCACCGGCCTTGAGTGACATTCCAGTTGCCCAAAGTGTGAAACACGCCCGCAGCTTCCAAAGACGGTTCCACGACGGGAACTTGGATATTGTCCAGCAGATGATCCGCCCCGGTTATATCGTTGCGGCTGATTAACAACGCTGCCTGGGAAATTTTCGCCCGCGCGTCAGCCTCGGCGCGCAACTCGGTTTCCACCCGCCGCGCGTTTTCGGCTTCCCGACGGGCTTCGCGCTCGCGGAAAAAGAGCCAGGTGGAAGTTCCGAAGCCGGCAATCAGCGCCACGCTCACCGCCGCAATGGCCGCAAACGTGGTTTGGTTCCGGCGCACCAATTTTTGCAAACGATACAACCGGCTGGGCGGACGCGCGAACACCGGCTCATTGTTCAAATAGCGCTGAACATCCATGCCGAAACCGTTGGCGGTCTGGTAACGCCGGTTACGATCCTTTTCCAGCGCCTTCATCACGATCCAATCCAAATCGCCCCGCAAAAGGGACTTGAGCCGGGGCGTTTCAATCTGGCGATGGAGGGAGGTCTGCGTCAGTTCCACCGCCCGCAATCCGTCCAGTTTCGTGGAGGGCCGCTGCGGTTCGCGCTCCAGCAGGGTGCGGCGCATTGCGTCCAGGCCGGACTTGAGCAGTTCGGTTTGATCGAACGGCGTCTTGCCGGTGAGCAATT
>OCTA010002598.1_pt1 | contig 16325 bp, 19 predicted proteins | sample 1538991 | NCBI WGS metagenome assembly OCTA01 (sample SAMEA3539302, study PRJEB22396) | soil metagenome | biome: tundra; feature: field; material: soil | place: USA | collected 2010-05 | depth 0.15 m | reverse complement strand
TCGGAGCCGCGAACGTCAGAGAGCGGATGCGCAATTACTTATGACGTTCTGTTTAGCACGGCGCTCCGCTTATTTTCGTTAGACTGGAGATTCTCACTTCATGCGGGGACTCTACGCACGTTGGATGGACCGATGGGAGCGCAAGCTTGCCACACGCGACACGAACCGTGTCGTGCGTCCGTTCGATTGGGGGAGCGAGTGGCTTCACGCTATCGGGTTTCCCTCCTTTCCGTTGGATTCCAATGGCGATGCCGCAAGCCGGTTGCCGGCTTTCGCGGCAGAGGCCCTGGGAGATTCGGACCGCTTTTTTTCCTACGCTCCGGCGCGCGATTATCGTTTGCAGGACGGCCGCCTGACCTTCAGCAGCCCGGCGCCCTCGCTGCATCCCGAAAACGATACAGTCCATGCGCGCTGGTTTCAGGCGCCGGACGACGGGGGGAGGGCCCTGGTGGTGCTGCCCCAATGGAATTCGGACACGGGTGGTCACGTTGGCTTGGCGAAGCTGCTGAACCGCTTCGGCGTCAGCGCTCTGCGCATGACCATGGCGTACCACGCGGAGCGCATGCCCGCCGATCTCCAGCGCGCCGATTACCACTGCTCCAGCAACGTCGGCCGCACGATCCACGCCTGCCGCCAATCCGTCATCGATGCGCGGGCGTGCCTGGACTGGCTGGAACAGCGGGGCTACTCGCGAATTGGCATTTTGGGGACCAGCCTGGGCTCGTGCATCGCCTTCATCGCGGCGGCCCACGATACGCGGGTCCGCACGGGGATCTTCAATCACGTCTCGATGTACTTTTCGGACGTGGTTTGGACCGGGCTCTCCACCCAAAACGTGCGGAAGGGGTTCAGCGGCCAGGTGAGCCAGGACGAATTGCGGCGCTATTGGTCCGTGATCAGCCCGGCCTCGTATCTGACCCGGCTTCAGGGCCGCGACATGCGTAACCTCTTGATCTGGGCGCGCTACGATACGACGTTCCTGCCGGTGTATTCCAGGCAAGTCGTCGAGAGTTTTCGCGCGCTCAAATTGCCGCACAAGGTCTTCACGCTGCCCTGCGGCCACTACACCACCGGCCAGTACCCGTTCAACCTGATCGACGGCTTGGCCATGTGCCGCTTCGCCGCGAGGAATTTGTGACCGAACATTTGCGGGGCCTTCTGCGGTTCGCTGTAGGGGTCGGGCATGCCCGACCCCAGGCAGTGATCGGTTCGTTCAAGGCCGCGGTGAGCAGACGGATCTCACCGGGTGTTTGGCAGCGAAACTACTGGGAACGCGTGGTCCGAACCGAGAAGGAACTGAACTCCATCCGCGAGTACATCGACGGCAACCCTGGCCGGTGGGCGTTCGACCGGGAAAACCCCGCTGCTATGGCGGCTTCCGGCGGCCGTAGGGGTCGGGCATGCCCGACCCCTACCAAGGGTAAATATATAGTAGACAAACCAAGCCAGAAGCCGCCGTATTGGTTTCCGGCGTGACAGGCCGGAGGCCCGTAGCTCAGTTCGACTTCTTGCGGGACCAGTAGGCGGTCTCGAAGAGCGCCCCCACCATGAGAAGGCTTATTGCCGTAGCCCAAGGCGGGGAGAACTTCAGGACCTTCAACGCAAATATGCCGATGGCGACCGCACTGCCGCTAGCAATGAACAGCCTCAGTGCTACACCTGTTGCGCGCGTCATGCGGGCTTCCCGGCCCGTTTCCGGCTCCGTGCCCGCTTCAATCGGGCCTCTTCCTTCAAGTACGCATCCTTCGGGACGCTGAACATGATGCGGACAGCGTTTTTCATCCGCTCCGCTTCCGTGTCGCCGGGAACGTTTGGCGCTGGTTTCATCCTGGTTCCATCATATACCCGATTTGGGTTTACGATTTAGGAATATGAAGTCGATAATGCTATGCTTCGCAACCGCGATGCTCACGATTGGCCCGTCAGTCTGTCAACCACCCGCTGATGTTAAGGGTTGGGGAAAGATTGGATGGGGCATGACCGTTCAGGAGGCAAAAGCGGCATACGGAAGCCAAGCGGAGAATTCGACCGTTGTGCCAGGACCGAGCTTTATCGCAATTGACAGGCTCACGATTCCAGGGATCACGATTGGCTCTGCGAAGGCAACCGCCTCGATCCAAACCAAGCGTGAATCAGACAAGATTAGTTCCGTTGCGATTCAGGTGGGAGGCGAAACGGATACATCCGCCGTGCGCGCGCGCAATTTCGACGAGACCAAGAAGTTGCTGATTGAAAAATACGGGCAACCGAAGACTGAGGATCGTAAGCCAGATAACGGCTACATGAGAAGTACTGTCCTTTGGATGTTTCCCTCAACCTCGATCACCTTGCGTCAGGTGGAAAGCCAGCGGTTTGATATCGGCTACGTGAGCATCACCTATGAAGCCATCGACAAGAAGGCTCTTGATGTACTCTGATTGGCCGTCTTGCCCGATTATTCCTTTGGTTCCCGGCCCATATCGGTTAAGGTCTTGTAGAGCACCTTGCGCCTCGCTCTGGCAGCACGCAGGTCGGACATCATGGCCGTCTGCTTTTCAGTGAACACCTGTTCCAATTCTCCGCTTGCGAATCTCTCGTTGTCTCCGCGTAAGAAGGCACACACCCCTTCCAGCAAGGCCACGAGATGTCTAGCCTCGTTTTCCAGAGCCCCAAGGCGTTCTTTGCATTCCCGGTAGTCCTGATGAACGCGATCCTTCGCACGGAGCACATCATCTTCGCTCATACACCATTCAGTGTTGCATGTTTTGAGTTCCATTGGCGCAATTCTCCTGTATACTGGAATTGCGCCAGCGGTATAATGGCAGGTTTTTGGAAGGCTGAACGCTCAGGCTGTGGCGGCTAGGCGCGTTCGGGCTTTCTTGGTACAGGAGAAGTGTACCATGAGAAGCCCTAGCGTTGCAACCGCCGAGATAGAGGCCGTGAAGGCCGCCGCAAACGGGGAAGCGCCAGCCTGCCTCCGTCGTTGGCCTGAGAATCCATACAGGCTGGTGAGCTTGAGGGATATGCTTCCATTTCTTGCTGGTGATTTCGTCCGAGCATCTGGCATAATCGGACAGATCTATGCACACGTTCAATATGGTGTAATGCCGAGTGATAAATCGTGGGGGACCCTCGGCGGCGAGCTTGGAATACTCGGGCGTTCCTGTGAACAGCTTAAGTTGACCAATACACTCGCTCAGATAAACAGAATCAAGCACAACTACAGGGATGGCGTTTCGGATGTCGCTAGCTTTACCCGTGACATAGCGGAGGTTCATACCAGGCTGATAGATGAATTGTCCACACGGATGATTTTAATCGTCAGTAATCCAGAATACATACGCGCATTCTCTCCCGATTCTGACCCGAACGTACCAACTAACATAGAAACAGAGTGGTCTCCGGTATTCGCGTCTAGCGCCTTTCCCAGTGCGAAGTACGATGTTTTGAAGGCACTGAAATCGTACGGGTTCGGTCGCAGCACGGCCTGCGTCTTTCACCTGATGCGCGTTATGGAATTGGGTTTGACTGCGCTTGGTACTGTATTCGGGGTTTCGCTCGCTCACACCAATTGGGCACCCGCCATCGAGCAGATTGAAAGCAAGATCCGCGAAATGCACAAAGACCCGAATTGGAAAGCGAGGCCGGACTGCAAAGAGCAGAAAGAATTTTACTCGCAAGCTGCGACATACTTTGGAATCCTAAAGGATGCATGGCGCAATTACACCATGCATCGGCGCGGAAAATATGACGAGCAAGAGGCAGCGGACATACTGACCAGTGTTAGGGCATTCATGCAAAAGCTCACAGCGGGTGGGCTACACGAATGATTGTCATGGACGCTTCCCGCGCCTCTGGCGTTTCCGTTCCTTCTCAGTTAGCCCACGTCGCAGCGTCCGGCGTTTTTCCAATGAGTTGATTCCAGGTCAAGCGCTTCCCGACGATCTGGCGTACGGCTGTATCGAAGCGGTCCTTATCGTCGAAGCCCTTGCGATTGTTGTAGCGGAAAGCCTGTTCGTCCAGATACCGGAACAGGTGGAACGGTTCGACCGAAACATAGGTTCCATTGATGCCCCGCTTCAAGAGGCTCCAGAAGTTCTCCAGGCCGTTGGTGTGGACTTCGCCTCGGACGTACTCTACCGCATGGTCCACCACTTCATGCTGAAACTCATCCAGCCCTTCGTATGATTTCAGTGCATCGGTGAACAGCGCGGACCCGGCTAGGACGTGTTCCCGAATCTCGGATTGAAGGGTCTTTTTCTTGGTGTTGTCCACCACCTTGGTACGGACCTTTCCGCCGCGCTCCAGGATGCCCATGACGGCGGTCTTGTCTTTGCCGCCTGTCCCGGTGATTTTCCGTGCGCGCGTGGCGGAATGCACGTTCCTGGCCTTGCCACCGATGTAAGTCTCATCGGCCTCAACCTGCCCGGAGAGCTTGTTCCCAGGCCCCATGCTCAGGGAAAACCGGATGCGATGATCCAGGAACCAAGCGGACTTCTGAGTGATCCCGATGGCCTTGGCGACTTCGCAACTGCTGATGCCGTTCTTGGAGTTCACGACCTGCCACATGACCATCAACCACTTGTCCAGGCCGATGGGTGAATCCTCCATGATGGTTCCGGTCTTCAAGGTGAATTGGGGGGAATCGTGCCCTTCCCGGCATTTCCAGCGGTTATACTTGTCCATAAACAGGACGTTCTTGGAGCCGCACTTGGGGCAGGTGACGCCGTTCGGCCAGCGTTGCGCTACCAGATATTCCCGGCAGTTGGCTGGATCGGCAAAGAATACGATGGCCTCTTGAAGTGTGGTGGGTTCCATGCTTTAATCATAGCGGCTTACGGCTGGTTTGTCAACTATATATTTACCCTACCAAGGGTGACGGTTCGCGGTTTGACAACTTTTTCCTTGCGTGAGAGCATAAAGGTGAACTGAAGAAGGAGGTGGTCCAAAGACATGGATAGTAATATACGACCGCGAGAGGTGGCCGACTGTTGAAGTCGACCTTCTAACGTAGCGATTCCGTTCAGTCGCGGAATCAGGTTCCTGTGGACCGGCTGCCTCTCTAGCGTCAGCTAAGCCTCAGGTTTACTTCGAAGGCTACCGCCCCCGTGGGTCTTCCCGGCCCACGGGGGTTTGTCTGTTTGGTATACTGAGTATTCTCGAAAGGATTGCCCGTGAAGGTCGGTATTCACCCCGCTTATAACGAGATCAACGTCACTTGCGCCTGTGGCCACACGTTCAAGACGCGCTCCACGCACAAGGGCGATATCCGTGTGGAAATCTGCTCCTCCTGTCACCCGTTCTTTACCGGGAAGCAGAAACTGATCGACACGGCTGGCCGCGTCGAGCGGTTTGAGAGGAAGTACAAGGCGACGCGCGGCGCGAAGGCAACCCAGCCAACGGCGTAGGCGAGGCAAGCGGAGGGCTTGCCTTATCTGTTTTCCGGCGGCGGTGGTCCGCCCGGACCACCCTGCGGACCGCTTGGGCCGCCCGGGGGGCCTTGCATCCGGCGGTGCTCCCGTTCCTTCTCGCGCTCGTCTCTGTACTGCTTATAGAGTTCGAGTTGATCGGGCCGCAGAATACCATTGATCTTCTCCACCAGGGCGCTCTGGAGGGCTTGGTTCTGGCTGTCCCGTTTGGTGCGGAGCTCGTGGACCTCGGCATCCATCTGGTCGTAGATCTGGTTCAACTGTTTCGCCTGTGCGGCATCCAGCTTGAGCTTGGCTTGCATTTCGCCCAGGACGTGCTTGCGCCAGTCGGCGGGGCCAAGCTTGTGGGGGGTTTCGGGGTTTACGGATGCCGCACGCACGATGTAAGCCCGGTGGGCCAAGACTCCAACGAGCGCGCCGCTGACGAATACCAGCCCCAATGAAAGTACCGCGGAGGTCTTTGTTTTCAACATCGTCAGGTCACCGGCCTGGATCGGAACGATCCAAAAGCACCGGGCCAACGATATCCGGGGTATCCAGGCTGCTGTTTGCCGCCAATGCCTCAATGTAGGTCTGGGAGTAGTAGGCTTGATTGGACTGAGGAACCGCCATATACACTCCCAACGCAACCGAAAGCGCCAAAGCCGCCGTGACAAAAGCGCCGGCCACCCGTCGGAATGAGAAGGCAAACCGTTGACGAGATTCGATCCTGGCCCACAAAGTGGGCATGAAATTCACGCTAGGTTCCGGCGTAGGGCAATCGCGAAACGCCCGGAACAAGGCATCGAGTCTCTCTTCGTCGCCACGCATTGAGTCCATAACTCCTCCGCTAGCCGGCACTATCCGGCGCCTTGCCTTTTCCCGCAGATCCAAAGGCCTTTAGAACCCGCTGCCGGGCTCTGAATAATCGGACCTTAAGAGCATTTTCGTTGACCTTGTAAATCTTTTCAAGCTCTTTCAACGAAAGACCGTCAACTTCTTTCAGCATCAGCAGAATTCGGTCGGCCTCCGAAACCGCTCCGAGGAGCGAATCCACGGATTCCCGGATCTTCTTGTGATACTGCACATCCCGTTCGATCTTGCCGCCCGCCACGGCGTCCGCCATGACGACCTGCTGCTCCGACAGATCGGACATCCGATATTCCATGCGGCGCCGCTGCTTGCGCAGGTAATCGTAAGCCGCGTTCACCGTCAAGCGATACAGCCAAGGCTCAAAAACCTCCGGTGTTCGGAGTTGCTCGAGCGAAAAATATAGCCGCAAAAAAACTTCCTGAGCGACATCCTCGACATCCTCAGGACGGGCAATCGACCGGGCGATGGTCCCTAAAACACGTTTCCGATACGCCAGAACGACTTCGTTAAATGCCGCGCTATCACCGCTTTGCGCGCGCTTAATTACCTCGAAATCTACCAGCATGCCGATCCAGATGCGCCGGCGCCCGGAGACTTCACTATCGTTTGGATAGGCGTAGCGGCGAACAAGCAGGTTACAAAGCTGCGTGGGAAAAGGCAAGGCCAGACTCCAGGCGCGGGTTCCCCGATAATGGCCCTAAAGAGCCACAGCGGGCGCGGAACCTGAAGCCTTCCAGCGATCATCGATCCACCCTATTGTCGCAAGTTGCCGTGGCGTGTTCCCAGGATTACGCTCAGGGGATCATGCCCAGGAGAGCGTTGATCAAAACGGCCGCCATGCCCACCGGAATCGCGATCTTCCAGCCGATGTTCATCAGTTGGTCGTAGCGGAAGCGCGGGAAGGTGCCACGGAACCAGATGAGCAGGTAAATGAGGCCCGAAACCTTGAACAGAAACCAGAAAAGGCCGCTCACCGCGTAGCTCACGGCAGGAACGAGGAAGGCGGCGCCGATGATGATCAGGGTCACGGCCACCAGGACGAGCACCTTCTGTTGCAGCGGGTCCTTCAGTTTCTTGACCATTGGCAGCGTCATGACGCCGGAACCGGCGAATAGAATCGCCGGGAAGGCGAGGTTGAAGGGCAAGGCCAGCCAGCCCACGTTAGGGAAGGGCCGCAGCCAGCCGCCCAGGAACAGGGTGACCGCCACGGAAGACACCACGAAGACGTTGGCGTATTCGGCTAAAAAGTAGAGCGCCCAGCGGAAGCCGCTGTATTCCGTGTGGAAGCCGGCCACCAGCTCCGATTCGGCCTCCGGCAGATCGAAGGGCGCGCGATTGGTTTCCGCGGTGGCGGCGATGACGTAAACGGCGAACGGCACGATCATGAAGCCGTAGTTGGCGAACGCGCCCCAGACGTTGTGGTCCAACTGCGCCTTGACGATGCCCTGCATGCTGAGAGTGCCCGCCAGCATCACGCCCGAGAGCAGCGCGAAGGCCAGCGCCACTTCGTAGCTCACGAGCTGCGCCGCGCTGCGCAGCGCGCCCAGCAGCGAGTAATGGCTGTTGGAGGACCAGCCGCCCAGAATGATGCCCAGGATGCCCACGGCCGACATCGACGAGACCACCAGCAGGCCCACGTTGACGTCCGCCACGGCGATATTCTTAGCGAACGGCAGCACCGAAAACGCCGTGAGCGCCGTAAACGTGGAAATGCACGGGGCGAACCAGAACAGGGCCTTATCCGAATCCGCCGGGATGATATCTTCCTTGAGCAGCAGCTTGAGAGCGTCGGCGATGGGCTGGAGGAGCCCGTGCGGGCCCACGCGCATGGGGCCCAGGCGCACCTGGAAATCCGCCAGCACCTTGCGCTCCACCAGCACGATGTAGCCGGCCACCAGGGGAAAGGCCGCGATGATCACGAGGGTGATCAGGATCGGCGCGAATAAGGGGTTGGAAACGATGGCGTGCATATTGTCCTTACCGCATCAGCGAGGTCTGCGCCAGCTTCAGGAACGGCTCCGGGTAGATGCCCATGACGAGCGTCAGAACGCCGCTCACGCCCAGCGCCAGCCGCAGGCCGAAGCTGGATGCCACCGGGGATTCCTCGACCGCCTCGCGGGTAAACATGCTTTTCACAATCTTGAAGTAGTAATAAATCGCCACCGCCACGTACAACGTGGCCACCACTGCCAGCGCGTAGTGCCCCGTCTGGATCAACGCGAGGAAAATGTAGTACTTCCCCAGGAAGCCGGCGGTAGGCGGGATGCCGGCCAGCGAGAGCAGGAAGATCAGCATCAGAACCGCGTAGCCGGGGCTCTTGTGCATCAGGCCGGCGAAATCGTCCAGGTCCTCGCCGATAATGTGCTTGCGCCGCAGGGCCACGACCACCAGAAAGGCGCCTAAAGTCATGAACGTATAGACCATGACGTAGACCGCGATGCCATTGATGCCGGTCTGGTTGCCGGCCACCAGGCCCAGCAGCATGTAGCCTGCGTGGGAGATGGAACTGTAGGCCAGCAGGCGCTTGATATTGGTCTGGTTGATGGCGGCCAGATTGCCGATGGTCAGGGTGGCCACCGCCACCACGGCCAGCAACGGCTCCCAGGCTTGGCGCGCCGAGGCCAGCGGGCCCAGGAAGATGCGCAGCAGAAACGCGATGGACGCGGCCTTCGAGGCCACCGACAGGTAGGCGGTGACGGTGGTGGGCGCGCCCTCATAGGCGTCCGGCGCCCACATGTGGAAGGGAACCACCGCGATCTTGAACAGCAGGCCCACCGCCGTGGTGACGAGGGCCAGGAACACCACCGGATCCCACGCCGGCCGCGCCTCGATCGCCATGGTGATATCCGCCAGCTTGGTGGACCCCGCCAGCCCGTACATCACCGAGAATCCGTACGCCAGGAAGCCCGAGGAGAACGCGCCAAGCAGCAAGTACTTCATGGCCGCCTCGTTGGACCGCTTGTCGCCGCGCAGGAAACCGACCATCACGTAGAAACACAGCGCCATCAACTCCAGGCCGATGAACAGCGTGACCAGGTCCGTGCCCGTGGCCAGGAAGTACATGCCGCACTGAGCGAACAGGATCAACCCGTAGTATTCGCCGTGATGCTCCCCGGCGATCTCCAGGTACTGATACGACGCCACCGCGACGAGGATCGCCGCCGCAAGGAAGATCCAGTTGAAGAAAATGCCGAAGCCGTCCACGGTGACGGAGCCGCTGAACCCCGCCAGTTGCGTCACGCCGTTGGCGCTCAGCCAGGCCTGCTGCCGGTAAAGGCCGAATCCGGTGAATCCTTCCGCGAGCGCCACGAAGATCAGCAGCCACTTGCGCTGGCGGGGATCGGGGAAGATCAGAAAATCGAAAAGCAGAACGGCGCAACCGAACAGGGCCAGCATCACCGCGGGGATGATGGTGAAGTGGTCCAGGGATGTGTAGTACTGGCTGAACGGGCTCACTGGGCGCCTCCCGCAGGGGCCGGGGGCCGGGGGCCGGAGGCCGGGGGTGAGGCTTCGGCGACCCGCAGCGATGCTCTCGGGAGCCTGGCTGCTTCAGGATTCTGAAAGTATTCGGGCCTGACCCGTTGCACGATCTCGGCTACCGGCCTACGCAGCACGTCGAAGTACGGTTTCGGGTACACGCCGATCCAAACCGACCACGCAATCAGGGGCGCGAATATCGCGATTTCGCGGACGCTCATGTCCGGAATCGCCAGGTTCTTGGCGTTGGTCACTTGGCCCAGCATGGTTCGCTGGTAAAGCCACAGCAGGTAAGCCGCGCCCAAGACCACGCCCGTAACGGCGAACGCGGCCCAGGCCCGGTTGGCTTCGAACGCGCCTTGCAGGATGGTGAACTCGCCCACAAACCCGTTCAGCAGCGGCAAACCGGCGGAACTCAGCATGGCGATGGCGAAGACGATGGCGAACTTCGGCATGACGTGCGCGAGGCCCCCGTATTCGGAAATCTCGCGCGTGTGGCGGCGCTCATAAATCACCCCGATAATCAGGAAGAGCATGCCCGTCGAGATGCCGTGGTTGATCTGCTGGATCACGCTGCCCGCGATCCCGTTCGGGTTCATCGCGAAAATCCCCAGCGTGCAGAAGCCCAGGTGGCTCACCGACGAGTACGCCACCAGCTTCTTCCAATCCTGCTGCATCAGGCTCACCAGCGCGCCGTAAACGATGCCGACGATCGAGAGCACCGCCAGGATCATCACGATGGTCTTATCCATGGAGGCCTTGGGCAGTAGCGGCAGCGAGAACCGCAGGAAGCCGTAGGTCCCCATCTTCAGAAGAACGGCCGCCAGAATCACGGACCCCGCCGTGGGCGCCTCCACGTGCGCATCGGGCAGCCAGGTATGGAAGGGGAACATGGGTACCTTGATGGCGAACCCCAGGAAGAACGCCCAGAAGACCCACTGCTGCATGCCCAGCGGCATGGAGACCTTCATCAGGTCCGCAATCTCGAACGTATAGAAGCCGAACTGCTGAAAATGCTGGAAGTAGAGCGTCAAAATGCCCAACAGCATCAGCACCGACCCGGCCAGCGTGTAGAGAAAGAACTTAATGGCGGCGTACAGCTTCCGCGGCCCGCCCCACACCCCGATGATGAAGTACATGGGGACCAGCACCAGTTCCCAGAAGATGTAGAACAGGAAGAAATCGAGGGAAATGAAAACCCCGATCATGCCCGTCTGCAGGATCAGGAACATGGCGTAGTATTCTTTTACGCGGTCCTGAATCGAGTTCCAGGAAGAGAGGATGGCTAGGAAGCCCATCAGCGTGGTGAGCATCACCAGCAGCAGGCTGATGCCGTCCATCCCCAGGTGGTAGTGCGCGCCGAGGGAAGGAATCCAGTCCGCCTTCTCTTCGAACTGAAAACCGGAGACGTCCGTGCGGAAGCGCTGAACCAGGGGCAGAGAAACCAGGAACCCCGCCAGTCCCGCCAGGTTCGCCCAGATGCGGATCAGGCCCTTGCTCTTCGCAGGAAGCAGAAGCAGGACCGCGAGGCCGGCCAGCGGCGTCAGGAGAACGATGCTGAGTAAATGCTGGTCCATTATGGTCACCGCGCTATGTAATACCCGAAGAACGCCAACGCTCCCAACACCACGAAAAGGGCGTAGGACTGCACGCGACCGGTTTGCAGGAGGCACACCGGGTAGGAAAGCATCTTCACAAAGAAGGCCGTGAAGCGCACCGCGCCATCCACGATCCAGGTATCCCACCAGATGGAGACCTTGGAGCTGAAACGCGTGAGCCAGCCGGCGCCGTTCACGCCGCCATCCACCACGTTGCGGTCGAAAGACCCCAGCGCGAGGCCGCCGCCTTTGCAGAGGCCGTTGACGAAGAGGAAGTCGTAGATCTCATCCACGTACCACTTGTTGTAGAGCACCGTGTGGAGCGGCTGGAAGGACCTCTCCAGGGAATCCGGAATCTCCGGCTTGCGATGGTAGAAGTAGCGCGCGATGGAGATCCCGATAATCGCGACGGCCACCGACAGCGCCATCAGGGCCCATTCGGTGGACGAGGAATGCTCGCCCTCCTTCACCGCTTCCACCGCGGCCGCGGGGAACACCGGCTCCAGCCAGTGCTCGAACGCGCGGAAGTGCTCGCCGAGGTTCCACAGCTTAGGCGTTCCCAGCCAGCCGGCGAGCACGCTGCCGGCGGCCAGGAGGGTGAGCGGCACGGTCATGGAGGCGGGCGATTCGTGGATGTGCCTGGCCGTCTCCGGCGCCACGCGCGACTTGCCGTAGAACGTCAGGTTCATCAGCCGCCACATGTAGAACGCCGTCAGGCCGGTGGTGGCCAGGCCCACGAACCACAGCAGCTTGGACCCCAGCGGCGAACTGTACGCCTGCCACAGGATTTCGTCCTTGGAGAAGAAACCCGCGAAGCCCGGAATGCCGGCGATGGCCACCGAACCCACGAACATGGTCCAGTGCGTAATCGGAATCTTGTCCTTCAGCGCGCCCATGCGGCGCATATCCTGCTCGCCGCCCACGGCGTGGATCACCGAGCCGGAGCCGAGAAAGAGCAGAGCCTTGAAGAACGCGTGGGTGAACAGGTGGAAAATGGCCACCCAATAGGCCCCCACGCCCAACGCCAGGAACATGTAGCCGAGCTGGCTCACGGTGGAGTAGGCCAGCACGCGCTTGATATCGTTCTGCACCAGCGCGATGGTCGCGGCCAGGATGGCGGTGAAGGCGCCCACCACGGCCACCACCATGGACGCATGCGGCGTCAGGTGGAACAGGGCGGAGGAGCGCGCGACCATATAGACGCCCGCGGTCACCATGGTGGCGGCGTGGATCAGGGCGGATACCGGCGTCGGGCCTTCCATGGCGTCGGGCAACCAGATGTAGAGCGGGACCTGCGCCGACTTGCCGGTGGCCCCGAAGAACATCAGAATCGCCATCGCGCTCAGCACGCCGAAGCCCGCCGTCTCCATGGGGAACTGGCCGCTGCGCAGGATCGCGTTGACGTCAGTGAACTTCACGGTTCCGAGCACCGACATCATGAGCAGCATTCCGAGGATGAAGCCCGAGTCGCCCACCCGGTTCACCACGAAAGCCTTCTTGCCCGCGTCGCCGGCCGATTTCTTATGGAAGTAGAAGCCGATCAGCAGGTAGCTGCACAGGCCGACGCCCTCCCAGCCGACGAACAGCAGCATGTAGTTGTTCGCCAGCACCAGCATCAGCATGAAAAAGACGAACAGGTTGAGGTATCCGAAAAAGCGGTAGTAGCCGTTATCGTGGGCCATGTACCCGATGGAGTACACGTGGATCAGAAAACCGACGCCGGTAACCACCAGAATCATCACCGCGCTGAGCGGGTCGAGCAGGAACCCCCAGTCCGCCTGGAAGGTGGCCAGATGCCCGTTGGCCATGTGGAACGGCAGCCCCGCGATCCAGGTGAACTGGATCACCTGATGTACCCGGTTCGGAAGTTGCCAAAGCTGGTACACCGCGCCAAGGGAGAAGATGAAGGAAAGCAGAACCATCCCCGGACAGATGAAGTCGATGAGCTTCTTCAGGGGCGAGTGGGCATGCTGGGGCAGGCCCTTGGCCTGCCCATCGGAGGCCTGCCCCACTCCGGCGGCCACGGCCACGTTCGAGTGCGGTTGCGGGTCCAGTTTCTTGCCGATCAGGAGCATCAGCGCCGCCCCGAAGAGCGGAAACAAAGGTATCAGCCAAATCTGGTCGAGGAAGTTCACGATGTTCTTACCACTTCAGCAAATCGATCTCGTCCGCCCGCACCGTTTCCTTGTTGCGGAACAGCGCGATCAGGATGCCCAGCCCCACCGCCGCCTCGGCCACCGCGTCGGTGATCACGAAGATGGCGAAAACCTGCCCGTTGATGTTGCCGAGCGCGTGCGAAAACGCGATCAGGTTGATGTTCACGGCGTTCAGAATCAGCTCGATGGACATCAAGACGATCACGATGTTGCGGCGCGTCAGTACGCCCACGGTTCCGATCAGCAGCAGCGCCGCGCTCAGGGCCAGGTAATGAACCGTCGTAACCGGATGCATCGTCAAATCCTCTTCTTGGCCATCACCACCGAGCCGACCACCGCCACCAGCAGCAGCACGGAGGCGATCTCAAAGGGCAGCAGGTACTCGGAAAACAGCGAGTCGGCCAGCATCTCGGTGTTGCCGAGCGCCGCGGAAACGGGGACCGCGCCGCCGGTGTCCGCGATGTGGAACGCCCCCCGGCCGCGATACAGAAAGTAGCCGATCTCCGCGCCTACCACCGCCACCGCGGCGAGCGCCACCATCCACCCCTTACTGAACTGGCGCTCCTTGGCCTCCCGGTCGAGGTTCACCAGCATGATCACGAACAGGAACAGCAGCATGATGCCGCCCACATACAAAATGATCTGCACCGCGAACAGGAACTCCGCCTGTTGCAGCAGGTACAGGCCGGCCACGCCCAACAGCGAACAAATCAGGGAAATGGCGCTGTGCATGGCGCTGCGCCGCGTGATCGTGAGGAGGGCGCCGCCCAGTACGAGGGCGGCGAAGACGTAGAACAGAATCGTATCGATCAGCATTTGTATTGAGTGGGCCTGGGCCCCTCTTCGAGCATCTGCCGGTCCCAGATCTGGCCCTCGCGGGTGTAGGTGGCCAGCTCGAAATCCTGGGTCAGCTCCAGCGCGTCCACCGGGCAGGCGTCTTCGCACAGCCCGCAGAACATGCAACGCGACAAGTCGTATGTGAACGTGGTGAGATCCTTGCGTTTGGTTTGTTCGTTGCGCTCGCTGGTCACCACGATTAGCGCCTCAGGGCAGGCCAAGGCGCACAGGTTGCAGGAAATGCACAAGGTCTCGCCGTTATCGGGGTTGATGTTGAGCCGCGGCGCCCCGCGATACCGCTCCGCCACCTTGGGCCGCTCCGCCGGATACTGCTCCGTATAGATGTACTTCGGATTCTGGTTCCGGAACGTAACCTTCAGCCCCGTAAGCAGGTCCCAGAGAAAGATCTTCCTCAGTAACTTGAGCATAATAAAATCAGCTATCAGCCATCAGCCATCAGCTTTAAGCAAGCAGCGGCATGCGCCTAAGGCGCGCCGCCAAAGCTGACGGCTGAAAGCTGATGGCTGATGGCTTCTTTCCTCACCTATCCACCTCTCCCAGCACGATGTCCAGCGTTCCGATCACGGCCACCACGTCGGCGATCAGGCCGCCGCGCACCATCCGATCCAGGGCTTGCAGATTCACGAACGATGGCGGGCGCACGCGTACGCGGTATGGCTGAGTGGAACCATCGCTCACGATGTAATACCCCAGCTCGCCCTTTGGCGCTTCGATGGAAACGTACGCCTCGCCCACCGGCGGCTTGATCACCTTCGCGACCTTCCCCATGATCGGCCCCTCGGGGATACTCTCCACGGCCTGTTCCATGATGCGCGCCGCCTGCCGCATCTCCTGCATGCGCACGGCATACCGGTCGTAGGTGTCGCCGTTCTGCCGCGTGGGGATTTCAAAGTCGTACTTTTCGTAGCCCGAATACGGCTGCGCCTTGCGCAGGTCCCACTTCACGCCCGCGGCGCGCAGCACCGGGCCGGTCACGCCGTACTCCTTGCACTCGTCCGCGTTCAGAACGCCAACGCCCTTCAGCCGCGCCACCCAGATGCGGTTGTTGGTGAGCAGCTCCTCGTACTCGTCCACCTTGGGCACGAACATCTTGCAGAAGGCCTTCACTTCCCGCTCGAAGCCGCCGTAGGTCTCGTACAGAAGGCCGCCTATACGGAAGGCGTGGGTGGTCAGCCGCGCGCCGCAGTAGTTCTCGAGGATCTTGAGCGCTTCCTCCCGCTCGCGCAGGCAGTAGAACACCGGCGTGATGGCGCCGATATCGAGCGCGTGCGTGCCGAGCCAGAGCAGGTGGCTGGCGATCCGGTTCAGCTCCGTGAGGATGACGCGCACGGCCTGCGCGCGCGGCGGCGCTTCCACGTTGAGCAGCTTCTCCACCGCCAGGCAGTAGCCCAGCCCGTTGGAGACGGCGGCCACGTAGTCCATGCGGTCCACGTACGGGTTGAACTGCGCATAGGTGCGGTTTTCCGCGATCTTCTCCACGCCGCGGTGCAGATAGCCGATGACGCAACTGGTCCCCAGGACTTTCTCGCCGTCCAGTTTGAGGATGACGCGCAGCACCCCGTGCGTGGACGGGTGCTGCGGGCCCATGTTGATGACAAGTTCGGTGGAATCTAAGAAGGTAGCGTCCGGCATACGGGGGTCACTGTCCGCTTTCGATACCCAGGTTCTCCCGAACCCAGCGCTGGTCCTGCTGAAGAATAGAATAATCCTTTCTCAGCGGGTAGCCCTCCCACTCCTCGGGCATGAGTATCCGTTGCATGTCCGGGTGCCCGGCGAACTCGATGCCGAACATGTCGAACACCTCGCGTTCCAACCAGTTGGCCGTCAGGTGGACGCCCACGGCGGTCTGGGGCTGGAAGCCGTCGGGGATGTAGGTCTTGATCCGCACCCGCTCGTTGCGCGGGAAACTGTAAACCACGTAGACCAGATCGAAGCGCTCGGCCCGCTTGGGCCAGTCCACCGCCGTAATGTCCACC
>OCTA010002597.1_pt1 | contig 16326 bp, 15 predicted proteins | sample 1538991 | NCBI WGS metagenome assembly OCTA01 (sample SAMEA3539302, study PRJEB22396) | soil metagenome | biome: tundra; feature: field; material: soil | place: USA | collected 2010-05 | depth 0.15 m | reverse complement strand
AAAATGCACGATTTATCATCGTTCAGCCAAAGATATCACTTTTTAAACAGGCTCTTAGAGCAAGTGTAGAGGCATTGTGCCCGCCTTTTCTGCGGCGTCACAAGGAGCGCATCGAGGCGTCACCGCTTGGCTATCGCCTGGCGAAAGGTGCATTCTGGTCCCTCGTTGGAACTGTGCTCTCACGCTCGTTGAGCGTGGTATCGTCAATCCTTGTGGCACGCTTGCTGGGCAAGGTCGGCATGGGTGAGTTGGGAATTGTTCAGAGCACAGTGGGCATATTCAGCGCTTTTGCGGGACTGGGCATGGGCCTGACTGCGACCAAGTTCGTCGCCGAATACCGGAACGAAGATCCGCAGCGCGCAGGGGCGATGCTGGGCCTTTCTGCGTGGGCCACTTGGGTGAGCGGCGCGGTAATGATGTTGGCGATGTTGGCGCTCGCGCCTTGGTTCGCGCAGCACACCTTGGCAGCTCCGCACTTGACGGGCTTAATCCGGGTGGGCTCCCTGCTCTTGCTCCTCGGTTCAGTAAATGGGGCGCAGAGTGGGGCATTGTCGGGATTCGAAGCGTTCAAAACGATTGCGCGGGTTAATCTCGCCTGTGGTTTATTAAGCTTTCCCCTCATGGTCGGTGGCGCTTGGTGGTTTGGTTTGCTGGGTGCGGTGTGGGGGTTGGTTGGAAGCATCGCGGTGAATTGTGTGTTCAGCCATTTAGCCCTCCGACGCGAGGCGGCGGCGGCGGGTGTCCCCCTTTCCGCGAAACTGCAACTGGGTCAATGGGGTATCCTCTGGCGGTTCAGCCTGCCTAGCGTGCTATGCAACGTCATCTTTGGCCCTGTCAATTGGTCGTGCAGCGCATTGCTCGTGAACCGTGAAAACGGATACGCTGAAATGGGTGTCTTCAATGTCACCATGAGTTGGTTCAATGCGGTAACATTCCTGCCCGGTGTTCTCGCCCAGGTGCTTTTACCGCTGCTTTCAAGTCAAACTGCTCAGGCGGGCGGGCGCAGCCGGAAGAAGTTGGTTTTGCTTGCGGTAAAGGCAAATGCCATTGCCGTTATCCCGGTTGCGTTGTTTCTTATCTGTCTCAGTCCGTTCATCATGTCTCTATATGGCGCGGGATTTCGCGAAGGATGGCCGACCCTGGTCTTGAACTTATTGACGGCGGCCGTGATCGCTATCCAGGGTCCTGCGGCCCAGGCTGTTGTCGCCGCGGGACGTATGTGGTCTCTTTTCGCATTGTACCTGGGATGGGGAGTGGCATTTCTCGCTGGGACCCTGCTGCTTGTTCCGTCCGGATCTTTCGGATTAGCAGAAGCGCGATTAGCGGCGTACGTGTTAAGCAGCATCGCTGTGTTTTTGTTTGCCATGCGGTATTGCTGGCTGGCGTCTCTTAACTCCATCCGGACGCCAAGGCCGGACCTTCAATGAACGCATCCATGCGCAGTACGGTCTTGCGCGCCGCGCGAAGAATGACCGCGGCAGTTGCCCCTGAGCTTTACCGGCGAATCTCCTTTTATCGAAACGAAGGCAGACTAGTCCGCATTGCAGCCACACTTGTAGACCGATATGGGGCGAATGTCCTCAACGGACCATTCGAAGGGATGCGCTACCTCCAGGCATCCGTGAGGAGTGTGTTGAGCCCAAAACTTGTTGGGTCCTATGAGGCTGAATTGCATCCGTTCATTGAACGGGTAACCAGTGGGCGTTACGATATCGTCGTCGATATCGGCTGTGCCGAAGGTTACTACGCCGTCGGTCTTCTGTTCCGCATGAAGACAGCACGATGCATTGCTTTCGACACTGAGTCTCAAGCGAGAACGCTTTGTCGGGAATTGGCTGAACTCAATGGCGTTTCAGATCGCATACAGGTGTGCGGTTGCTGTGATGCCGAAGCACTCAGCGCTGTCCTTTCGGGCCGTGTCTTCATTCTGGCCGACTGCGAAGGCGCTGAGCTCGACCTGCTCGACCCCGTGGCGATACCGCGCCTTCGGGACTGTGATGTCCTTGTCGAACTGCACGATTTTATCCGCCCGGGGTTGACCCCAGCGCTCCAGACACGTTTCGCCGCAACCCACGAGATCCAAATCATAGAGCAGCAGGTCAGGGACAGCGCGCAGTATCCGCAGCTTAGCATTTTAACGAGGCTCGATCGCAACATGGCGGTCCAGGAATTTCGTCCGGTCCGGATGCAATGGGCCATGCTGACTGCGAAAGCGCCACGCATGCTTACCCGAGACCTTGAGTGACGCAAGGCTCGCGCGCGACGGAAAAGCCATTTGAGCACTCTGGAAATCGCGGGCGGGGTTTTTCGGCCATCAATCTGATGGACACCCAGACAGGCCAAAGTATTCGAAGCCTCTTTGTTGTGGATACGGGAGTTTCGTGGATTCGGTCGCTCCTCCACGCTATGTCGCCGGGCGTGAGGATTCATGGATTCCGGATCCGCAATGCCTTTTCGTTTCCCGGCGGCCTGCGCGGACAATCTCAACAACTCGGCAGAAGTGAGAGGGTATCTGGATCATGGGATGATACCTGGGTGTCTATTCCCAGTTGGCATAGGGCATTTGAGCTCTCATCCTGGCTCGTGACCAGGCAGATCAGGAACGCCATTCGCTCCCGCGATAAGCCCGATGCAGTCTTGTTCACCTTGCCGTGGTATGCTAAAGTCGCTGAGACGTTGTGCGGAGTCACTAAGGCATATTACGCCTTTGACCCCTACCGATTCTACGGCTGGGATAACCAGAAAGTGATCCCCTTGGAGAAAAGGATTCTAGGCAACTGCCATGTTGGTTTTGGTGTCTCCAGGTTGCTTGTGGAGGATTTGCAGCGTTCGACCACAACGCCAGTGCGGTATCTGCCGAACGCCACTGCATGGTCCCCGGGACAAGCCACCACCGAAGCTGAAGCTGCTGCGGCAAAAGATCTGGAATCAGTGCCAACACCGCGAGTGGGTTGTGTGGGACAAATCCATAGCAGCGCTTACGACTGGGAGCTAATCGAGCACCTCAGCGCGAGCTTTCCCAGTGTTCATTTCGTATTTGTTGGCCCAAGATTTAAAGAACAATCAAGCGCGTCGGCAATACGCATCGAGTCGGTCTTCGCTCGCCCCAATGTTCATTCGCTTGGCCCCAAACCGCATGAGCACTTGCCCGCGTATTTACGGCGCTTTAATGTCTGTATCAACCCGCTTTGCGTCAGTGAACACAACCACCGGCGTTCGCCTCTGCGCTTGTTCGATTACCTAACCACCGACCGTCCCATCATCAGCACGGCCATCGCCGAGGCGTCTAACCATGTGCCCTTTGTCAGCATTGCCAAAGATAAAGAGGAGTTTCGTCGATTCCTGGACGAGGCGTTGAAGCAGAAAACTGCAGCGGATTTGCAGCCCCGATGGGATTACATCGCGGCCAATACATGGCAAGCCAGGGCAGATGAGTTTTGGCAGCGCGTTGGTTATGAGCCTGATAGGAGCATGGGCTTTTGTCGCTAAGGGCGTATGGACTTCCCACAACGCCACGGACTCCGCTCCGGCCAAGAAACGCACAATGACAGCCACTTCAGCCCAATAGATTGTGAAGGCGAGAGTCTGTCCTTACCGTGTTTCGCAGGCGGCATAAACCGATTATGTACGCCAACGAAACCGACGCAGCATGAACCTGTTTTCTAGAATACGATCCGTAATATCAAGCCCTGCTATGCTGGGTGCCTATGTGCGCTGGATTGGCACGAAGCTCTTTTCCGGCAGACCGCCGCGGCTTTCTCTACCTGGCGGGGCGCGACTTGGTGGGTGGTTGTCGTTTTCCGAGTATTGGAGCTTCCAGAACATTATGCCAGAAGCAGAGCGGCTCTTCATGGATCGTTGTTTAGCCCGGAAACCAGGGGAGAATCGGACGGCGGTTGACATAGGGGCGAATGTGGGGGCTTTCACTTGTTATATCGCCTCGTTGGGCCCACATACGGTGCATGCTTTTGAGCCGATCCCGGAAACATTCTGCCGCTTCAAGAACAACCTGAAATCCAATGGATTTCTTAGCCGTTGCCGGCTCAACTGTATGGCGGTGGGATTGGGGCGTGACCTGGTGACATTTCGTATTCAAGAGGCTTCGCCAGCTACCAACCGAATGGCCATGGCAAGCGAGACGCGCGGAAGCGAAGCGTCCAGCACCCAGGTCATTGCCGCCATTGATCTCGATGGGTACTGCCAATCACAGGGCGTTGAGTTTATTGATTTTCTCAAGGTGGACGTCGAAGGAATGGAACCGTATGTGTTGCAAGGCGCACGTGCGCTCCTGAAAGAACGAAAAATAGCAGCGATTCTGATCGAGATTTGCCCCGCGAACCTGCGAGCTGTCGGACTCTCGCCCGCCCAGCTCTACCGCGAGTTTGAAACCGCCCGTTATTCCCCGCATGTCTTGAATAATGATGGCAGACCGGGTGCGAAACTTTCACTCGCCGAAATTAATGCGACGTCCCTAGCTAACGTCGTCTTGCTCCCTGATGCCTGATTCACATCTCACTCGCAAAGCCATTCGCGTTAGGTCCGTAATTGATTGATGGAGTCTGGATATGCGCATTGCAATTTACATTACTCCCAGATCCTTCACCAATCCGACCGGGCAGACGAAACACGCCATCAATATGGCGCTTTGCCTGCGTCGCCAACCGGGAGTTGAAGCGGTTTTGTTCGCGGCGCGGGATCAATTGGTGGCGAACGGCCAGATGCGCCCAGGCTCGCCTTTAAGCGGCCTGCCGCTGCGGGCAATTCCTCTGCCAGCAAAAGCGTTGCATTTTCTGTGGCGCACCTTCAACTGGCCGCCGGTTGACCGCTGGTGCGGAAAGGTGGACTGGGTTTACTCCCCTACGGAAGTGTATGTTCCCGCCAGAAAAGCGCGAACTGCCGCCACCATTCACTGCGTCAATTGGTTTGAAAAGGAACTGCCCTGGTCAAATACGGACGAGAACCAGCAGACACGCCACCGCATGGCTAAGGTTTTGCGCCCGATTATCAATCACGCCGATTTGATCTGCACCGTGTCCGAGTTTCTGAAGGGCCGGATCTGTGAACTGCTGGGAGCCGATCCCTCCCGCATCGCCGTCGTTGGCAATGGTGTGGAGGATAAGTTTTTGGCTGAAGGTCGTCAAACCGTTGCATCCAACAAACCAGCTTCTGAACCTTACATCTTGAGTGTTGGTGCCCTGGAGTCAAGGAAGGGGGCGGAACACCTGATTGCCGTTGCCCGCCATCTTGCACAATCGGCTCCAAACCTGAAACTGGTCATTGGGGCAGGCCGATATGGGGATCCAAAGTTCATCTCCGAAGCGGAGACGTTGCCGAATGTACTGCTCAAAGGTTATGTCGGAGGCGATGAGCTTCCAAAGCTGATCAGAAGGGCAAAAGCTCTGCTCATTCTCTCGCGCTACGAGACTTTTGGCATTCCGGTTGTTGAAGCCATGGCGGTCGGGACACCGGTCATTGCGGCCCGATTCGCCGCCCTTCCAGAAATCGTTGGCGAGGCGGGAATGCTGGTGGACGCCAACCGACTGACAGAAGTATTCAGGGCGCTCAGCACCTTCGACAATATTGAAAAGAGGGAGCAGTATCGCCGGCTGGGTTTCCAGCGAGTCCAATCATTCACTTGGGAAGCCTGTTCCTCAAGGCTTCTGGCAAACATGAAGGAGGCGCTCCATGAATGAATGGCTTCATCGGTGGCACAAGCTAAAATTCAAGCTCACTCCACCCCGCTGGCGTTCGCCTTTTTGCAAAGATGATCCGTGGCTGGCCAAATATGAAATCGGCGACTGGACATATGGCCATCCTAAAGTGCTCGACTGGGGCACGGGGGCCGTGCTTTCAATTGGTCGATTCTGCTCCATAGCGGGCGGCGTCACGATCTTCGTCGATGGTGAGCACCATACTGAGTGGGTGAGTACCTTCCCATTCTCGGATTTGGTTTGCGAAGCAAAGCATACCGCACCATGGGTCGCGACCAGAGGCAACGTCATCGTTGGTAATGACGTTTGGATTTGCGAGGGGGCGGTAATTCTGAGCGGGGTTCGGATCGGCAATGGAGGGGTGGTGGGCGCCCGAAGCCTCGTGACAAAGGACGTGCCGCCGTATGCTGTGGTTGGCGGCAACCCAGCTCGAATTCTCCATTTCAGGTTTAGTGTCGAACAGATCGCACAGCTTCAGGAAATAGCGTGGTGGGAATGGACCATTGAGCGCGTGAGCGAAGCTATTCCCCTTCTCTGCTCGCCCTCAATCGAGGAGTTCATAAGCAAGTACTCACCGCGAAACGCTAACACGGCTCCAAGCCGGGAGCAGCGGCGCTAACGGAACATCATCCAAGAACCTGCCCCAGACCACGAGTGCGATGCAAAAGCCTTCCAAGGTAGCTTATGACCGAAGATCGAACGCGGTACAATACCTTTGTCCCGCCCCCAAGCGCCATCTGCAGAAGTTAATCCTCAGGCATGGCCTGAAAACCGGGTTGGACATCGGTTGTGGAGAAGGTTCACCATTGTCATCGCTCCGCAGTTCGCACTTCACATCAACGGGTATCGATATTGACGCGAAGTCAATCGAGCATGCCCGGTTGCGGGGGTTGCACGACGAATACATCCTGGGGGATTTCATGACAATGGAGTTGGAGCACGCTTTCGATGTGGTTGTCTTGTCGCACGTCATTGAACATTTCGACCGTGACACGGGCTGGCGAGTGCTACAAAGGATAGAGCAGATCAATCGCCACTTGATTTACATCGAGACACCGAACGGATTTCTAGAGCAAACCGACTACGATGGAAACTCCTTCATGCGCCATCTTTCAGGCTGGTTTCCGCATGATTTCCAGTCTCGTGGATACACAGTTTACGGCAGCGGGCCCAAATGGTTGTGTGTGCCTATGGGAAGCAAGAAGTTGATGCCGAGTTCGCTTCGGCAACTCATTTCGCGTCTGCTTCAATGGCACTACTTCCGCCGGCCAGCAAAGGCGGGAACAATTGCGGCTCTCCGGTTCGTCGATCGCGCCGGCAACTTGAGAACCGTTTAACTCAGCCAATGGGGTCGCGTAGTTGTGACAATTGTTTCGTGAGTAATGCCTGTCGCATTCAGATCGTTCGGCAAACAGGTGTGACATCCACGTTCAACGTGATCACGCTGGCGAATTGTCTGCGCGACGCTGGGCACGCGGTTGACGTGGTTTGCGTAGAGCCAGTTACGGAATCAGTGGCGGGTCTCCGTAAAGGCATAACCGTCACCGGATTGGGCGCAGGCAAAGCCCGTGGATTGCGCAAATTGAAGTGCCGGCTGGACGGGGCCCGGCGGCTGCGCCGTTATCTGCAGCGCCGGCCTTTTGATGTGCTGTATGTGGTGGATAGCTGGACATTGCCGACCTTCTGGCTGGCGACTCTAGGCAGCTTGCGGTGGCCGGGAGCTAAATTGGTCTATCATACCTTTGACTGGCTTGAACCCGGCCTGGTCGCCGAGGCGCATCGGCGATTGGAGCGGAAGGTTTGTCACCGGGCAGATCTGGTGGTGAACACCGACCGGGCGCGGTCGCGGATGCAACAGACGTTGTATCAGTTAGAGACTACGCCCTTGTGGGTGCAGAATTGTCTTTCCACGGCCATTCCGATTCCAACACCAAATGCGTCGATGCGCCAGGAATTGGCCGGGGCGGCAGACACCTCACAGCTCCGCCTCATCATTTACCCCACGGTGGTTTCCAATGCCGAGTCGGCCCAGCGCATGACTTGGGAATTGATTCAGGGATTCCGCCGGTTGCCGGAATCTTACCGGCTAGTGCTTTTCTACCGCGAGGGCGTTGAGTATCGGCGATGCCGGACCGCCTGTGTAGAAGCGGGGATTTCTAACCGGGTCCGATTTCTGGAACCGGTGCCCTTCTTCCGACTGCTGGATTATGTCGCCTCGGCTGATATCGGGGCGATCTTCTATGATGATTCCGAAAGCAGCGGATACTTCATGTGCAACGCGGATAAACTCTCATTGCTGGCCGCCTGCGGCATTCCTTTTGTGGCCTCCGATCAACCCAATCTCGAGTCCGTTACCTACCGCCATGGGCTTGGGAAATGTTGCGACCCCCGGGACGCAGTCGCGCTGGCCGACGCATTCCGGGCCGTGGTTGAAGGCGTCACGCCTTTGGCGGAGTGGAAACGGCAGGCCCGCAAGGCTTTTCTGGAACACCTGAATTTTGAAGTCCATGGCCGGCGGCTGGTGGCCGCGCTCGATCAGCTTGGCCATGCGGCAAGCTGATACTTAAGTCTAAAAAGTCAACAATCTGATGATTGGCTTCGTTCAAAATCGGCTGCGGACATGGTTTTGGACTTTGTTTTATAGGTCCATAGGCCGGTGGGTGTTCAGCAAAATGGGTCAAGGCGTTGCTTTCGAGGGGTGGATTGACATCTCACAAAGAGGAGGGCGGATTGTTCTTGGCGATGGAGTACACATTTGCCGGATGGTTGAGTTCTCCCTCCCGCAGGGTGGTGAGCTGATCATTGGGGATGGTGTGTTTATTGGCCGGGGAGTGGTCGTGAGCGTCCATAGTCGGGTGGAAATCGGTGCGCATACAATGATCGGGGAATACGTTTCGATTCACGACAATAATCACCGCACTTCCCATCCTGACCAGCCAATTGCCTGCCAGGGCTTTTCCACGGAACCGATTCGCATCGGGAGGAATTGTTGGATTGGGGCTCATTCCGTACTGGTCAAAGGTTGCAGCCTGGAAGCGGGGTGCACTGTTGGTGCCGGCGCCGTGGTAACCAAACAATTTCCTGCCGGCATGACCGTGGTTGGCGTGCCGGGCAAGCCGGTCTGTGATTGACCCTCACCGCCGGCCCCGAACTTTGGTTGTATGTCACCGCGTCGCTTTATGGTCGCCCAACTGGGAGCCCGGATGCACTATGCCATACCGCGAATTCTGGCCGAGGCGGACATGCTGGAACATTTTTATACGGATATTTCCGCCGTGCAGGGGTGGCCAAGATGGTTGAGGCTTGTCCCGGACCCAGCTCGTCCGGCGGCAGTGCGGCGGTTGCTTTCGCGGGTTCCGCACGGCGTTCCGCCGGAACTCATCACAGCATTTACCGACTTTGGCCGTGAGTATGCAAGGCGCCGCAACACTGCCACAACCGACCGCTTCGCAGTTCATCTGTGGGCTGGGACGGAGTTTTGCCGGCGCATTTTGAAGAAAGGCGTTGGTGGAGCGGGAGCAGTATTCACATTCAATAGCGCGGGATTGGAGATTTTGCAGCGTGCCAGGCGCGAGGGGCTCCGGGCGGTGATGGAACAAACCATTGCGCCGATGCGAGTCGAGCTGGAATTATCGGAGGAGGAACGGTCTCGATTTGCCGATTGGGAGATTGTCTCCGAAAGCAGTGATTGCGCCGCTGAGTATTGTCAACGCGAAGAAGCCGAGTGGCAGGCGGCGGAGGTGATTCTTTGCGGCTCGGGATTTGTGCGTGACGGCATTGCCCAATGCGGCGGCCCGGTGGAAAAATGCGTCGTTGTTCCCTACGGTGTGGATAGCCCTTCTCCGCACAGGGGAGAAGGTGGCCGAACGCCGGATGAGGTAGCCACCATCAACCTTCAACCCTCAACCCTCAACCGTCCGCTGCGGGTGCTGACGGTGGGCGCGGTTGGGCTGCGGAAAGGCTCGCCGTATGTGCTGGCGGCGGCGAAGCAGTTGAAAGACAAAGCGGTGTTCCGGATGGTGGGCAGCATCGGGGTGAAGAGCCAGGCCGAGGCGCAGTTGCGGGAACATCTGGAATTGACCGGGCCGGCGCCGCGAAGCGATATCGCACAGCACTTCGCGTGGGCGGATGTTTTTTTGCTGCCCTCGCTCTGCGAAGGATCAGCCACGGTGACCTACGAGGCGTTGGGATACGGTCTGCCGGTGATTTGCACGCCGAACGCCGGCAGCGTGGTGCGCGGTGGCCTGGAAGGTTTTATTGTGCCCATGCGGGATGCCACGGCCATTGCCGGGCGGATCGAACAGTTGGGGCAAGACGTGGAGTTGCGGGCGCGGATGGCGGCCCAAGCCAAAGCCCGAGCCGCAGAGTTTACCGTGGGGGCGTATCGCCAGCGATTGCTTGCCGCCTTCACTGGCGCGATGCCATTGCAGGAATCAATCTCCGCATGAACTGGCTTTTATTCGGCGTCTTTGTAACGGTGGCGGTCGCCATGGTTGTCCCTGCCATCTGGCGCAAGGACTACCGGCTCCAGTTTCCCTGCCTGACGGGTTTGACGGTGATATATCAGATTGCGTTGCCTTTGGCCTCGTTGAACACCCAGTCGGGCGAGGTCACGGCGGCGTCCCTCAGACGGTTTTCGGTGATGGCCATCCTGTGCCTGCTGGCGGCGTGGGCAGGCTACGAGTGGCGGCTGGGTTCAAAACACTCCGGCTTGATACGGTTTGATCTCAGGCGGCTGGCTGCATCCGCCCTCATCCTTGTCGCCCTGGGAGGATTCTTTACGTGGAGATTCAGCGCGGTGACCCCTGAATTTGATCCGGAAAAAGGCGGGATGACCGGAATTGCCACTATCTATCTGACCCTGGCATTCGTCGGGCGTTATGGCGCCATCCTGGCCGCCATCATCTTCATGCGGGCGAAGGATTGGTTGCTTCTAGTCCTGGTACTGCCGCAGTTGTGGAACTATTACCAATTGTTCCTGATAGGCCGGCGCGGTCCCACGGGTGAAATCATGGTAATCATCTGTATGCTGCTGTTTTTCTATCGCCAATGGGCACTTCCTTTCTGGTTAATGCTGCTGGGCGTGTTTGGCATGGCGGTCTTCTGTTTTAACATCGGCACCATCCGGGCCACCGTCGAGCAGCCTCTGAGCGAGCGGATTGAAGCCATTCGGGCAGGAGACCCATTGGATTCGCTCACTTTGCAAGGCATGGCTCGCGACCCGCAATTTGTGGAGGTTTTCAACGCCGCCAAATTCATGGAGGCCAAAGCGCAGGGGAAGAATTATACTTATGGCCTTCATTTCTGGAACCAGTTGGTTTTTGGGTATGTGCCAGCGCAAATTGTAGGGCGGGAATTCAAAGAGTCCCTGAAATTCACTTTGACCGACGACGCTGAAAAGGCTGGCTTCGAGAAATCCACGGGAACTTGCGAAACAGGCATCGGCGAGGCCTTCATGGCTTACGGCTATTTTGGCTGCGGGTTATTCTTTGTTTTGGGGGCCTTCATGCGCTGGGCTTGGGAAGGGGCAATAAGGAAGAACATTTTGCACCAGTTCGTGATAATGCTGTGCACACTTCAGGCCGTCATGACCTTCAGCAGTCAACTGTGGGCCTTTGTCAATTTGCTGGTCAGTATCGCCCTGTTCGCCGGCCCGTTGCTATGGTGGAGTAACGTTCCGAGGGGAGCACCTGTGGCACGCGATGGCCCTGAAGGTCTCCGAGAGCGACGATTGAAGTGGCGGAAAGGGGGGGCTCGTCGAAGCGTGGGTCCGAAGCCAGCCGTTGCTGAGCACCTGGAGCAGCCAGCGGGTAGCCGAACTCCATGAAAGTGGCGGTCCTATTTGATTTCCTTGGCCCTTACCACCGCGCTCGATTAGATGCGGCTGCTCGGACCCTCGAAGTCGCGGCCATCGAAGTTTGCGAGCACAGCGCTGATTACGCCTGGGAACGTCCTCAGGATCAAACAAAGTTCCGCCTCGTGCCGTTGATGGCTCAGGCCACGACCAACGGTTCGCGCGAGCCACGGCTCCGGAGGAGGGTTTTCGCGGCTCTAGATGACCTCCGGCCGGATGCAGTCGCGATCCCAGGCTGGTCGATTAGAGCGGCGTTCGCAGCACTCCGGTGGTGCCTGCGCCAAGGCGTACCTGCGGTGGTTATGTCGGAGAGCAATCTTTGGGACGAGCGCCAGGTCGCCTGGAAAATGTGGGCCAAACGGCGCCTCGTAGCGCTATTCTCAAGCGCACTGGTGGGCGGGCAGCCCCAGGGCGACTATCTGGCAAAGCTTGGCATGTCACGAGACCGGATCTTCTCAGGGTACGACGCTATCGATAACAAGCATTTTGCAGACAAAGCCGGAGAAGCGCGGGGTGAGGAGTGCGGCGTGAGGAGTCGTTACGCACTCCCGGAGCGATACTTCCTGGCTTCGGCGAGGTTTGTTGAGAAGAAGAACCTGGCGCGACTCATCCAAGCCTATGCGCGGTATCGCACGTTGTGCGAAGACCAAAGACCACAGACTGCCGGATCACAAGACTCATCCGATACCGCGTTGTCTAGTAGTCCCGTGGTCCCGTGGTCGCTTGTCTTGCTTGGGGATGGACCGCTTCGTTCGGCTCTCAACTCTCAACTCTCAACTCTCAACTTGCACAGCCACGTGCTCCTGCCCGGTTTCAAGCAATATCCCGATTTGCCGGTGTATTACGGCTTGGCTTCGGCCTTCATTCATGCCAGCACCACGGAACAGTGGGGCCTGGTAGTAAACGAAGCGATGGCGAGCGGTTTGCCGGTGCTGGTATCCAATCGCTGCGGTTGCGCGACCGATCTCGTGCAGGAGGGTTCTAATGGTTTTACGTTTGAGCCAGTGGACGTGGAAGGGCTAGCGCAACTGATGTTCAAAGTTTCTGCTTCCAACTTTCCACTTTCGGCTTTCGGCGACGCCAGTCGCCGCATCATCGCGGATTGGGGGCCGGGTCGGTTCGCCTCGGGCTTGCAAGAGGCGGTGGAGATGGCGCTGCGCGTGACGTCTCCCCGCGCTACATGGTTTGACCGGCTACTTGTGAAAGTGTTGCTGCTCCGGTGAAAACGGCATCAGTCACCGCGAGCCTTTCGCGCAAAGCAGGTGGTTTGTTTGAGAGCGTCCGGCGCTTGCATCAGTGCCTGGCCGAAATTCCGGGCCTCGAAATCAGCGTGTTCGGGCTGAGCGATGAGTTCACCGCCGCCGACTTGGACGAGTGGTCGCCGGTCACGGTGCATCACTACCGTGTGGTGGGGCCGAGAGAATTTCGTTATGCTCCTGCGCTGGGTCGGAAGCTGCTGCAAATGGACTACGAGATCATCCACACGCACGGCATCTGGCAATATCCATCTGTCGCGGCACTGGCATGGCATAAAAAGTGTGCTGGCCCGTACCTGGTGTCACCTCACGGAATGCTGGATCCGTGGGCGCTGCAGAATTCGGCCTGGAAAAAGCGCTCCGCCCGCATGCTCTACGAAGGAGATCACCTCCGCCGGGCCGCCTGCCTGCGGGCACTCTGTGTGTCTGAAGCCAGGTACTTCCGCGCGTATGGTTTGCGAAATACGATTTGTGTAATTCCGAATGGAATTGATCTACCAAGGGTGGTTGAGACCCCTGAGTTGATGGCTGAAAGCTCGGCTCTTCAGCGATTTGCGGCAGGGCGAAAGATCCTGCTTTATTTGGGACGCATCCATCCCAAAAAGGGCTTGGTCAACCTGCTCAAAGCCTGGGCAGCAGTTCAGAGGACGGGGGGCGGAGGTCAGAGGAAGGAAGAATGGGTATTGGCAATCGCCGGCTGGGACGAGGGAGGGCATGAAGCCGAGCTCAAGCGGCTGGCAGGTGAACTGGGGCTTGCGTTCGCAGATGTCAGAGAGGAGAAAGCAGAAAGCAGAAAGCAGAAAGCAGAAAGCGGAAATCCAGCTTCTGACCTCTGTCCTCCAGCTTCTGTTCTTTTCCTCGGACCTCAATTTGGCGAGGAGAAAGCAGCTTGTTACCGTGGCTGCGAGGCGTTCATCCTGCCTTCATTCAGCGAGGGGTTGCCGATGGCAGTGCTCGAAGCATGGGCCTATGGCAAACCGGGCTTGATGACGTTGGAATGCAACCTGCCGGAAGGTTTTGCCGCTGGAGCAGCACTGCGCATTGAGCCAAGCGCAGCAAGCATCGCGCAAGCACTTGAGGACGTGTTCCGCGCTCGGCCTTCCGCGCTCCGCACCATGGGAGAAAAAGGGCGAGGACTGGTGCGTGATCGATTTACATGGCCGAAAGTGGCGGCAGAGATGAAAGCTGTTTACGATTGGGTTCTGGGCAGCGGTCCAAAGCCGGGATGCATTCTTCCGAGCTGAAACTTTGATAGATCGGATTCTCGTTTTGGCCAACTCAATGGTCGCCGCTGCCCACAAATAGACCAGCTTGGAATGAGTGCTTTGGACATAGCCGCAAACCGCCAGTCGGCGAAATACTCGCGCGCCGAAATGGTCCGCCGGCTGCTTTGGATTGTTGGCCAGTCGTTTTTCCGCCTCAGCCCGCGACCTTTTTTCGCCTGCCGACGCCTCATTCTCCGGTGTTTCGGGGCAACAGTCGGAGCGCACGTCCATACCTATCCATCCACCCGCATTTACTTCCCCTGGAACCTGAAGGTCGGTGAGTGGAGCGCCATTGGAGAGAACGCGTTGGTTTACAGCCTCGGGCAGGTGACCATCGGGCAGAGAGTCACGATCTCACATGGCGCTCACGTATGCGCTGGCACCCACGACTACATGCGAGCCGACATGACGCTGCTTAAGCCATCCATCACAATCGGGGACCAGGTCTGGATTTGCGCCGACGCGTTCGTTGGGCCGGGTGTCACAGTGGGCGAAGGCGCGGTTGTCGGTGCGCGAGCCGTCGCGATGAACGATGTCCCACCGTGGACGGTTGTCGCCGGCAACCCAGCGCAGCCCATTAAGAAACGGGAACTGAGACCTTCATGAGCATCTCGGTTTTGGTTCCAACGCTGAACGAGCGGCACAATATCGCTGATTGCCTGGGCTCGGTGTCGTGGTCGGATGATGTGGTGGTGGTGGACTCCGGCTCCCGTGAGGGCACGGCTGAAGCATCCCGGGCCAGTGGCGCGCGAATCGTAGATTTCAAGTGGAACGGTCAGTTTCCCAAGAAGAAGAACTGGGCCTTGGAGAATGTGCGGTGGAAAAACGAGTGGTTGCTGATCCTCGATGCTGACGAGCGCGTCACGCCCGAGCTAGCCGAGGAGATTCAAACCACCGTGCGGCAACCAGCGGTGGATGGCTATTTGATCAACCGCCGCTTCATGTTCATGGGCCGCTGGATCGAACATTGCGGCTATTATCCCAGTTGGAACCTCAGGCTTTTTCGGCATCGCCAGGGCCGTTACGAGAGGCTGCACGGCGGCGACACCGGCTCCGGGGACAATGAAGTGCATGAACATGTGGTGCTCGACGGCGCCACCGCGTACCTGAAGAATGACATGCTCCACTTCGCTTACCCGGATATCTACACCTGGATCGAGAAGCATAACCGCTACTCAAACTGGGAAGCGCAGGTGGAGGTGATCGGATGTGGGGCAGAGCGCGAAGCGCAAGACATCGGCAGCCGTTTGGCGAAACGCAGGGCGCTACGGGAGTGGTCGCGGCGGATGCCGTTCCGCCCAGCCTCGCGGTTCCTGTACAGTTACATTCTCAAGCGCGGCTTCCTCGATGGCTACGCGGGTTACGTCTTTTGCCGGCTGCTGGCCTCCTACGAGATGATGAACGTGTTCAAAGCCCACGAACTGCGGCGACGCCAGCGCGGCCTCGACCTCTGATTGCAGCCGCCGGCTTTCAGTTCATCAGTGTGTCAGCTTTTTCGCTACGTCGCCGTTTATGGCTCAAGCTCTCCCTGGCGGTGTTGGCTTTGTGTGCCCTACTACCGGCTGGCGCTCTGTTCTTCTCTGAGGCAATTCTATGTGTTGAGAACGCAAATGCCAAAGGAGACGTGATGGTGGTTCTAGGCGGGGAGACCAATTATCGTCCGCCTCGCGTGCTGGATCTTTATGACCAGGGCAGAGCGCCGATAATCCTCATCAGCGGGAGAGGCGATTGCCAGGCGGTGCGCGCGTTTCTCACTGGCAAAGGCGTGCGGTCCGCCGCCATCGAGCTGGAAGGCGAATCCACGAACACAAAGCAGAATGCCGAGTTCGGCGTCCGGCTCCTCCGTGAGCGCCGCGTCAAACATGCGGTTATTGTGACGTCATGGTTTCACTCGCGACGCGCCCTGAACTGCTTCCGCCATTACGCACCGGAGATCGACTTCACCGCCTCGCCGACAGTGCTCGACCGCCCGAAAGGTCACTGGCCTGACAAATATGAGCGCGCCTGGATCCTATCAGAATACATCAAGCTCCTCGGCTACTGGGTGTGCTATGGGGTATGTCCGTTTTAGGAAAAAGCTGAAAGGCTGAAATCGCTTGCTGAGGCCATTGTAAATTGCATCACGCGAGACACCATCACGCGAGACACGAGTGGGTCAGGGGAGGCAGGAGGAGGCGCAGGTTCGTCCGGCGTCTGGTGTTTGCCGCGATATTCTTCGAAGAAGAATATCGGGCAAACAC
>OCTA010002594.1_pt1 | contig 16343 bp, 14 predicted proteins | sample 1538991 | NCBI WGS metagenome assembly OCTA01 (sample SAMEA3539302, study PRJEB22396) | soil metagenome | biome: tundra; feature: field; material: soil | place: USA | collected 2010-05 | depth 0.15 m | reverse complement strand
AGGATACCGGCGGCGGCCGCGAATCCGGCAGCGATTCCTGGAAGGCCTACATGCGGCGCCAGACCAATACCATCAACTGGTCGTCGCAATTGCCGCTGGCACAGGACATTGAGTTCAACGTGGAGTAGGAGGAAAAGTGGATGCAGCCTAAAACGCCTCGTATAGCCATAAACAATCTCCTTGCCGCGGTGCGCGACTACGACATCGATGCGACCCTGGCGCTTTACGAGGAGGACGCCACGATGGTCGTCTATCCGGGCATGTTGGGCAACGGAAAACAAGCCATCCGTAAGTTTTACGAGGGGATCTTCCGTCTGGAACCCCAGATCCAACACGGCGTCGAGGCGTTCACCGACGCCGGCGATCTCACTCTTTTTGTCGCGAAGTGGAATATCGTGGGCCCAATTCCACCGAATCTTCCGCTGAATAGAACGAACCATCACGCTGCCATCCTTCGAAAGCAGCCGGACGGGAACTGGCTAATCGCTGTGGACAATCCATGGGGACCCGAGCCGCCGCCAGCGGGCCAAGCTCCTACGCTATTATGAGCGTTGATCTACACCTGCTATGAAATGATCCGGGATTGCCGCGCCGGCCGTCCCGAAGGCTGGTCCTATTTTCTGACGCAGTATGTCCCGGTGATGCGCGGATTCCTGGCGCATTACTTCCCCGACCGCGCAGGCGACCGGACGCTGATTGAACGCGTGTTGGTCAAACTGCGGCAACCGGAATCCAGCTTGTTCCAGTCGCTCGATCCGGCGCCGGAACGGGCCTTTGTGGCCGAACTGCGGCAGCACGTGCTGCGCGCCGTGGAAGCCGATCGCGCCAGCGCGGCGCCCGAGGTCTCCATCGACATCCAGGCGCTGGGCGCCGCGTTGGAGCCGCTCACGCTGACCGAGAAGCTGGTGGTCTGGTTCGAAACCATGCGCTACGGCGATCGGGATACCGGACGCATGCTGCGCATGTCGCCGCAAACCGCGGAAAAGATCCGCGCACGCGCCGCCGAGTCGATCCGCGGCAGCGTGGATGCCTGGCGCAGCACGCTGCTCGCCGACAACGGAGCGCTGCTGGGCCACGCGGCCGGCGAACTATCCACCAAGGATTGCCTGTCCGCCAAGGCCTTCTTCGATGTGATCGACGGCCGCGCTACCTGGCGCGGCCGCGAAGAAATGGAGCGCCACGTGAAAGGCTGTTGGCATTGCCTGGATCGCTACTGCCGCCTGCTGGAAGTTGTGGACACCCTGCGCGCCTCCAAGCCGCTCCCCGAGTTGGAGGCCGAAGCCTACAGGCGCCTGTTGGGAATCGGAACTCCCAAGCGTTCATTTTGGAAGCGATAGTGACACCGATGCGCGCGCGTGCTTTCGGCACTACCACGTATAGTGCGCCGTGTAGGTAATCGCCTTCTCCTGGTCTGGTGCGAGCGTCACTTCATACTCGATAGTCCGGCTGTCTGTCTGGTGGTGCGAGTCCGATTCCTGTATGATCGCCCAGTTGTACCAGCGATACAGATGTTCCACTACGCGCACCGTGGCTGCCTCTTTCTTGTGGTTCCGCAGCTTGATCTCGAAGCTCTCGTCCGCCCATCCATTCGGATACGGCCCCTGCATCTGGTAATGCGTCTGCTTGCGCTCGCCCGCGATGTCGAAGGCATTGCCGGTGTACACGCGGATGGTTTCGTCCTTGGCAGTATGGTCGATCTCGTTCTCGCCGGTGAATTCCAGTTGCCCGTCGCGGTCGCGCCGGTAGAAACGCAAGCGTCCTTTGGGCAGCGGCATGCCCAGGTGATTCGCTTCGGAGTTGACGAACTCGCGCATCACCCACACATGGGGGTTGGATTCGGTGCCGTATTGCGGCATCTGGCGCAAATCCTGGTTGCCGTACTGGTTCCGGTCGACCGACAGGCCGTCGTAAACATAGAGCCGCCGGGATGGAATACCGGACCCGCGCAGGAACTCCACCTGCTTGGTCTCACGGTCGTGAAGCGAGGTGGCCAGCGGCAGGCTGTACAGATGGTAATCTTCGAACGATCGCTCAGTCACCTGAGGCGGTCCGCCGATAACGGTCGCATTCCCCATCGCCATGAGCATCGCGGAATCTCGCCCCGTGCTCAGCTTGTTCACATCCCCCGCCATGAGCTTGATACGCGCGTGGTCGAACTGCTTGCCGCTTTGATTGTCCAGCGTCACCCAGCCGAGCAGATCGAGCACGTCGCCCGTCTCCGGCGCCACGATGTTGTAGTCGGCGCTCCAGGTCATGCCGCCGGTCACGTAGCTTAACTCCGCATCGAATTTCGCCGCCTCGCCGGAGTGGATGATCCAATCGAGCATCGGCTTGAGAATCGTATCGTCGCCCAGTGCCGGAAAGATGGGTTGCCCGGGCAGCCAGAATTGCAGCTTGCCGTTAACCTCGATAATCGGCTGGCCACTGCCCCCGCCGGCTATGGCCATTTGGCTGTTCTGATACTCCGCCCCGTAGCGCTGGATGCCGGTCGAGTGCGGCACATATCCGCTGCGCACGATTTTGCCGGAGACGGCGCGCGTGGATCCATCCGGCAAGGAAACCACGAAGTCAATCGTCTTGCCCTCGTAGAGATTCAGCAACAGGTCCTGCGAAATGGGATCGGCGCGGTAGTTCTGCTCGACGATCGCCAGAGCGCGCTTGCCGGCGGGGTCGCGCAGAATCACCGAGTCGGGCTCCAGGTGCGCGGTGGCGCCGGAAAAGCGAATCGTATTGGAGCCGGCGTGCAAGTCCAGGGGCAGGGTTTCGCGAACGACGGCGAAGTTCTGGTTGTAAATGGTCAGTGCCGGGTCTGCCGCAACGGTGACAGGTGTGAAGCAGGCGCACAGTACCGCAGCTTGAATAGTTGTTCGCAGCAGCGTTGGAGTTGTCATGTTGTCGTCCTCTGGCAAGTTGGATTCCAGAGAGCTCCTCTGGTTCCAATGACGGATGCCGCCGCTCATGCGTGCATCAGTTATTTGGCTGGCAGCGTCACAATCGCGGCCGTGAAGACTGGGGGGCCACGTGAAGGGCTGCTGGCATTGCCTGGATCGCGCTACTGCCGCCTGTTGGAAGTGGATGTGCCGCGCGGCAGCGTAGATGCGTGGCGCAGCACGCTGCTCGCCGACAATGGAGCGTCGCTGGGCCGCGCCGCCAGTGAACTATTTACGATACGAAGGAGTGCCTCCCGGCCAAGGCATTCTTCGATGTGATCGACGGCCGCGCGACCTGGCGCGGCCGCGAGGAGATGGAGAGCCACGTGAAAGGCTGCTGGCATTGCCTGGATCGCTACTGCCGCCTGCTGGAAGTGGTGGACGTGTTGCGCGGCTCGAAACCGCTGCCGGACATCGAGGCCGAAGGCTAGGCGGCCGCTGGGAATCGAGGCTCCTAAGCGTTCGTGGGGCAGACCTCCACGTCGGCGTGCCCTGAGGGTCCTCCAGGACCCGCAGCGGTCTTTTTCGGAAGCGATAGCCAGTTGAAGGGGATGGTCAAGATAATTAGATAAAATGAGGTGCTTCTCTGCAATACTCAAAAGTCTTGGTATACTCCATCACATCATATGAGGCCGTACTGGCTATTGGCCGAATGGTCGCCAGGATGGATTGCCATTCCGTATCGGTCAAAAAAGCGTGATCGAAGAGTTGCCGGCCTGCGTTCCCCCGGCGTCTCTCTGGCATGGCAGCTTGACAAAAGGGCAACAAGAGAGTTATACTATTATTGTAGTAACGCCACCGCGCCACTCCACCCAGAAATAGCATGTATCACATTTTGGGACCGGCTCACCTCAGCAAGTATCTTAGTATGTAGCTACGACTTGGATCCGGCGTGAAGCTCTCGAATGCGACCACCAACGAGCCGCGGCGGTTCGCGTTATGAGCGCTGGAAGTGCCGTGAATAGGCAGTTCGCCGCCCAACGGCAGACTGTTCGGTTGGGGTTACTGATGCGGCCCTGTGCAGCAGTCGCGTCATTTCGAACCGGATGCGAGGCTACAGCACAGCTCCGGCAATGAAATGAGAGTTACAAACAGCCGCCGAATGCAGGGTTCGTTACTCCCGGGCTGGGCAATCTTCGGCCGGGTGCTTCGAAAGGCCGCAGCAGTTCTTCGAATTTGAAGAGGCAGCACACACAGCCGAAGTGCGTCGGACCCGCATGAACACAGGCGATTCCAATATTTCGTGGCGAGAATCGCATTTCCTGAATGAGCGTTCCAAGCCGTCAACACGGTGTTCGGCGATCCCTCGGAAGGCGCGAATGCGCCGGATCCAAGTACGAGCCTTTTCTGTCACAATTGCTTGCTCTACCATTCAGAACTTTAATTCCGAGGTGGTGTTTATATTTATATGAGAACCCTGGCCCGAATTGTCGGTGTCGCTTCACTCCTGCTGCCGAGCATCCATGCGGCTAGCACCCCTGCCTTCAGCGTCTCTCCACCCAACCTGTATCTGGCTGCGGCGGTGGATGGCGCTTCCCCGGCTTCCCAAGTTATAGTCGTGAACAACACCGTCGCCAACAGTACCCTGAAATGGCGTGCCAGTCTTACCGGCAGCGGGGCTGCCTATTGCGCGGTCAACCCCAGGCAGGGCAATCTGGTGGGCCAGAGTGCCGTTTCGTTGAGTGTCTCTGCGAGTGTTCCTGCCGTAGGTGGCTCTTACCAGTGCGCGGTGACCCTCAGCGACAACGGTTCCTCCCCCCCGGCCAGCAACAGCGCCTCCGTGAACGTCAGCTATGGCGTCTATGGCAAAGGCAGTACCCCGCCGCCCCCAAACACCACCCCACCCAACGTGCCGCAGTACCTGAGCGTAGTGGGCACCGGTCTTGGCACCGTTAGCTTCAACTGGTACAGCAGCGGAGACCCGAACGGTTATGTGGCTGGGTACGCGGTCTATCGCGACGGCGCGCAGATTGCCGTGACCGGCCTCACTTCCTACCAGGACAGCCGACTGGCGACGGCCTCCTACCACACCTACACAGTGACGTCCTTCGACAGCAGCCAGAACACTTCCGCCCAAGCTCCACCCATCGCGGTCACAACCTTTGCGCCGGCTCCGCCCGGCGTGCCCGCCACTTACCAGGCGCTCTATCAGGGGGTGCAGAGCAACATGGCCACGGACCTCGCCCTGATGAGCGCTCAATGGACCGGGGTCAAGTACCCGGTGAACTACTCAGCGAGCCTCACGAGCGCTAACGACAACGGCGGCACGCGCACTTCCTTCACCCAACTCACGGCGGTGGACCAGGAGCTTAACGCGCTGCAGGCCCTGGGCATGAACTCGGTAATGGTATCGCTCGGCTTCCCGATCTTCGACCAGAACTTTTATGAGTTCATTGGGCAGACACCCACCCAAGCGCAGCAAACCGTCCAAAACTACCTGACCTACTACGAGCTGGTGGCCCAGGACATCCACGGCCGCAAGGATAGCTACGGCAAGCCCATGCAGATGATCGTGGAGGCTAACCCAGTGCTGACGGTCGACAATCAGCCCACCAACCTGAACCCCACCAGCTACTATCAGTCGCTCAGTTTCACGACGTACGAGCAGCGCCGCAGCGCCGGCACGGTGATAACCGCCAAATACGTGCAGCCGGACTACCTTATCGTGCAGTCGGAGCCTGACACGGATGCCCGCGACGGCTACCGCCCGGAACTCAACACCCCCGCCACGGACGTGGCCATGGTGCAGCAGTTCGTGAACGACCTCCAGGCCGCCAAGGTGCCGGGGCTGCATTCCACCGTCAAGCTGGGCGCGGGCATGGGAGCGTGGCAGGCCAACTGGCAGGAGTATCTAGGCACGCCGGACACCGCTACGGGCCTGCTGGGAATCGCCGGGCTGGACGGTATCGATAACCACGTCTACTACCTGACCCCGCAGAGCGCGTCCGGCCTGCCCATGGAACTGGATGTGTCGATGCAGATAATCGACGCGGCACACGCCGCCGGGAAGTTCGCCAGCATTGCCGAGTTCTGGCCGCACAAGTCGCTGATCCCCGGCGAGACCTTCTTGGATGTAGCGGCGCGCGATACCTTCGCCTTCTGGGCGCCCCTCGACCAGCAGTACTTGCCGGCCATCTTCGAACTGGCCAACGAAAAATCGCTCGAATACCTCTCGGCTTTCAACGCCGGCGAATTCTGGGCCTACGAGCCGTACGCGGGGTTGCCTTGCCTGCCCGTCTATCCCGACCCGAACTCGCAGAACGTGACCTGCGACCTTTCCATCCTGACTGCCGAAACCACCGCCGCTCAGTTGGCCCTGGGGCTCGCGCAGGTCTCCAGCACGGGGACCGCGTACCAAGCGGACATCGCCGCATACTGGGTGGCGCACTAGACCGATCGATCATGCATGGGATAATAGGCTCTCGCCTCCCAAACTGGAATGGACACGCTCGAACAGAGGCTGGCCGAAGTCCGGCAGCGCATCGCCATAGCGGCGGATCGCGCCCAACGCGACGCGGCCCAGATCATGCTGCTGGCCGTCACGAAAGTGTTTCCGGCGCAGGTCATCCGCGACGCTTACGCCCTGGGCCTGCGCGAATTCGGCGAAAACTACGTCCAGGAATTCGAGGGCAAGCTGCCGGAAGTGAGCGATCTCGCCGGCGCGCGATTCCATCTGATCGGGCACCTGCAGAGCAACAAGAGCGCGCGCGCCGCGGAGATGTTTCAGTGCATCCAGACCGTGGATTCGCCCAAACTCGCGCGGCGGCTCAACGAATCTGCCAAGGCTCTGGACATCCTGCTCGAAGTCAAGCTCTCGCCTGAGCAGGCCAAAGCCGGCGCGTCGCCGGAGCAACTGCCCGATCTCATCGCGGCGGTGCGCGAATGCGCGAACCTGCGGATGCTCGGCCTGATGACCATGCCGCCATGGTCCGCCGACCAGGAGCAGTCGCGCCCCTATTTCCGGCGCCTGCGCGAACTGGCCGTGCAGCACGGTCTACAGCATCTCTCCATGGGCATGTCGCACGATTTGGAAGCCGCCATTGAAGAAGGCGCCACCATCGTGCGGGTGGGGACGGCGCTGTTCGGAAAGCGCAGGAAGCCGTGAAAGTCGCATATTACGCGCCGTTGCCGCCGGCCCGCACCGGCGTGGCCGATTATGCGGCGGCGTTGCTGGCCGCCTTGCGCCGGCATGGCACTGTGGAGCCGAACGCGCGCGAAGCCGGCATCGCGCTTTATCACCTCGGCAACAACCAACTGCACCGCGCCATCTACCGCCGCGCGCTGGCCGAAGCCGGGGTGGTGGTGCTGCACGATGCCGTGCTGCATCATTTCTTCCTCGGCGCGCTCGACCGCGCCGCCTATATCGACGAATTCGTCTACAACTACGGCGAATGGCATCGCGCGCTGGCCGAAGATCTGTGGCGCGGCCGGGCCAGCTCGGGCTTCGACCGGCGCTACTTCGATTACCCGATGCTGAAGCGCATCGCGGAACGCTCGCGCGCGGTGGTCGTGCATAACCCGGCTGCGGCCCGTATGGTCCGCCAGCATGCGCCCGGCGCGGCGGTGATCGAGATCCCGCATTTGTTCGCTCCGCCGGAACTGCCGCCCGCCTGGGACGTCGTCCGCATGCGGCAGAGCCTGGGTGTCCCTACGCACGCGTTTCTCTTCGGGGTGTTCGGCTACCTGCGGGAATCCAAGCGTCTGTTCGCCGCGCTGCGCGCGTTCAATCGGCTGCGGCAAGCCCTGCCCCAGGCCCGGCTCCTGATCGCGGGTCCCTTCGCCTCGTCCGACCTGGCGCGCGCGGTGGTTCCGCTATTACGCGGGCCGGGAATCGTGCGCCTGCCGTATCTCGCCGAGCGCGACTTCTGGCGCGCCGCGTTGGCGGTGGACGCCTGCATCAACCTGCGATACCCGGCCGCCGGCGAAACCTCCGGCATCGCCATCCGGCTGATGGGCGTTGCGAAGCCCGTCCTGCTTACGAACGGCGAGGAAAACTCCCGCTACCCGGCGACCGCGTGCCTGCGCATCGAGCCGGGCTTGGCGGAAGAAGATTCGCTGTGGCACAACATGTTTCTGCTAACATCGTTGAAAGAATGTGCGGGTGATATCGGACTCCGCGCGTCCGGGCACATCGTCGAGCGTCACCAGGCCGTTCGCATCGCTGAACAGTATTGGGACACATTGTGCGCTTATCGCCAGTAGTGTTGCTATGCGCCGGGGTGTTGTCCGCGGCGCCGGACGAGATCGCCAGGAGCCTCGACATTGCCGTGCCCATGCGGGACGGCATGCGTCTCTCCGCAAATCTCTTCCGGCCGGAGGCGACGGGCCGTTATCCAACCATCCTGGTGCGCACGCCCTATGGCAAGGGCTCCGGCATCTCTCCGAATTACGCGCCATTCGTCGAGCGCGGCTACGCCGTGATGGTGCAGGATGTGCGCGGGCGGTACCGATCGGAGGGCGTCTTCCGGCCGCTCGAACAAGAGCCGGCCGATGGCGACGACACGCTCAACTGGATCGCGCGCCAGCCTTGGTCCGACGGCAAAATCGGCATGCTGGGCGGCTCCTATTTGGGAATCGTGCAATGGAAAGTGGCGGCGCTGAACAACCCGCATTTGAAAGCCATCTTCCCGTCCGTCTCCGGCTGCGACGATTATCTCGACCGCTTCTATTCGCCGGGCGGCGCCATGAAGCTCGGCCAGCGCCTGCTGTGGATGTCGGAGAACATGCGCGCGCCGCGCTTCCATCCCGACTTCGGCAAGTTCGTGCTGCACCTGCCTCTGCGCACGGCCGACGTGGCGGCCACCGGGCAGACTTCCAGTATGTTCCAGGAAGCCGTGGCGCATCCGGCTTACGATTCGTTCTGGAAATCCATCAGCGTGCGCGAGCAGTTGGATAAGATCCGCGTGCCGGTGTTTTCAGTGGGCGGATGGTTCGACAATTTCGTGGAGAGCGATCTGGAGGCTTACGAACGCTTGCGCAAGCGCTCGGGCGTACACCGGATTCTGATCGGGCCGTGGCCCCACGACAAGACGGTGAAACTGGACGGCGTGGACTTCGGACCGGATTCCGATGTGCCGTTGCGCGGGATTCAGATGCAGTGGTTCGACCAGTTTCTGAAAGGCAAAGACACGCCGCTGCTTTCGCAGGCTCCCGTGCGGGTGTTTGTGATGGGCGTGAACCGCTGGCGCGAGGAGCGGGAGTGGCCGCCGCGCGCGCATCGGGAGCGCTTCTACCTGGAGAGCCGCGGGCATGCCAACACGCTGGCGGGCGATGGCAGGCTTCGCCTGCACGCGCCCGCCGATGAAGCCGCTGCCGACCGGTTCGTGTTCGATCCGCAAGATCCCGTGCCCACGGCGGGCGGCGCAGCCTGCTGCAATCCGAAGGTGTTTCCCTGGGGACCGAAGGACCAGCGCGCCGTGGAACAACGCCGCGACGTGCTGGTGTACACCACGGCTCCTCTGCGTAGAGAGGTGGAAGTCATCGGTCCGGTGCGTGTGGTGTTGTACGCCGCGACTTCCGCGCGCGACACGGACTTCACCGCCAAGCTGGTGGATGTGTTTCCGGACGGGCGCGCGCAGAACCTGACGGACGGCATCCTGCGGCTGCGTTACCGCAAATCGCTCGAGAAGCCGGAACTGGCGCGGCCGGGAGAAATCTGCAAACTGACGATCGACGCAGGGGTCACCGGCAACGTGTTTCTGAAGGGCCATCGCATCCGGATGGAAATATCCAGCAGCAATTTTCCGCGCTTCGACCGCAATCCGAATAACGGCGATGCGGTGGCCGATGCGACCGAGCTGCGCAAGGCTACGCAGACGGTTTACCACGACGCGCGGCGGCCATCGTACGTGCTGCTGCCGGTGCTGCAAGATTGACGACGATTAACGAAGATTGACTTTGGGCCGCCCGGCGCGGTATTTTGCAGTTATAGTCCCAAACGGCGCGGTAGCCAAGTGGTAAGGCAAGGGTCTGCAAAACCCTTATTCGTCGGTTCGATTCCGACCCGCGCCTCCAACAACTTAGCCGTAACCGGTTGATTTCAATTGTCATTTCTGTTACCGCTCGTTCACCGCGATTCTTCCTGTTTACCGCGCTTTCCCTGTGGAAATGTCCGGAACTGGACGGACAAAATCGGTGCAAAACCGGACAAACCTCACTTCACCCTCCGCATCTTTCGTCGGCGCATCGCCGCCGCGTACCGCTCCATAGCCTGCTTTTGCTGCGGCTGGTCCGGATGGACGTACCGCATGATCGTTCGCAGGTTCGCGTGACCCATGATCGCGGCTAACGTAAAAGGGTCTGTTTTGAGTTCCGTCCCTTGCCTGGTTCCGAAGGTATGCCGGAGATCGTACAGCACGAAGGAAACGCCTGCCTCCCGACACGCGCGGTCGTGGCTGTTGTTCAGCTTGGTTATGTGGTTGCCGAGATACCGCTCGCTCGGAAACAGCCACGGTCCGTCCGTCTTCAGGCGATCAGCGAGAATCTCCAGAACTTCTGGTGTGAGGTAGAGGGTGCGTTTCGCGGCGCGGCTCTTGCCCCAGACAGCTAGCGTGCCGGCCTCCGGGTCAAGGCTGCACTTGCGGGAGGCCATAATCTCCTCCGGCCGGCAGCCCTGGTCTATCAAGACCTTCGCCACGTCGTAGAGGTTGCGCCGTCCAGCTCGATCTTTGACTTCGAAGGCCGCTTTGAAATAGGTCGTCTCCTCTTCGGCTGATAGTGGATGCATGCGCACCGCATCTATATCGCTCGGGATACTGACCTCGCGCACCGGGTTGCCGTCTCTCCAGCGCATCTTCTGTGCGTACTGAAAAAACAGACTCAGTGCGTGCAAATCGTTGCGTAGCGTGACGTCCTTTACCGCGTTAACCTGGACGCGATGGGTCTTGTAGCGCTCGATTTCCCCGGCCTCGATCGACACCACGGGCATCTCGCCGAAGAAACTCACGAGCGAAGCGAAGCTTACCCGGATACGTTCGGCAGTGTTCGCCTTTTGCCGGTACTCCACGTCCTTGCACCAAGCGATGAAATCGCCCGCAGCGGTCGCGAAGTCCCTGCGAGTCTCAGCTTTGCGGCCCTGTTTCGCCAACTCCCGTTGAGCCTTCTCGTAGCGCTCCGCGGCTTTCCGGTTGGCTTCGGTGGCCGGTAGCCCGGTCGAACCGGCGTACTCTTGTCCGGCGATTGTGAACCGGTAGTGCCACAGGGGTCCGCGTCTTCTTATCGGCATAAGCTTGGTGCCTCTCCTCCTGGAGGAAAGCCTCCACGTCTATCTCGTAGTAGAATATGTTTCGGCCGATGCAACCCGGAACCGGCCCCCGTCCTTGACACCTCCAGTTGGCAAGTGTGGTTTCGGACACGCCCAGCTTCTCAGCGACTTCTGCCGGAGTTAACCGCCGGGCTTCGATCAGTCGAGGCGCATGGACATCCTCGTTCATCAGTTTCCTTTCCCGCGCATCGTAGCCATGTCGCTTACCACTGAGGATTCCCAGACTTCCTTCCATTCAATCAGCGTCTGCAGGAAGATGCTTTGGTACGCCATTTGAGCGCTCCCACGCTGTCGACTCAGCCCGCCTTCTGCTTCTTAACCGGCAACGGCCCGAGTTTGCCTTTCTCACTCCTCCCCCATCCGGGCATCCGGAACTCAACGAGTGAATTGGCTTCATCCCAAGAGGCATCGATTTTGTATTTCTTTCCACCCCAACCGATCGACATCAGAAAGCTCGCCGCACTCACGGACGCCTGAGTGCAACTTTGATTATAGCGAACTGCATAAGACCACTTCTCATTCCTGGTTGTGGGGAGCAATGCAATTTTCCGACCCTCTAAGTCCGACAGTAGGACGACTGCCTCAATGCCATGTTTCTTGAAGATTCGGCAGATCGCGGCGTTTAGGCTAATTGCTCCGGTACTGCCAATCGCCACGGTAGGCAACAAACCTACTTGAATGAGTTTCCCTGTATATACTGTATAGCCCATAAGGCCTCACTAATCGGACACGTAGTACAGGCCTTTTGGTCCAAAGCAAAAGTGGGTGCGCCAGCCTTTGGCCGAGAAGCCTGAGAGTGAATTAGAAGTTAAGGCGATCATCGTGCCGCCTTCCCGAGTATCGTTTCCTGCAAATCGTCAGCATGATCCATTGCTCTAATCAGCGAGCTTTCCGCTGGTTTCACCAAAGAAAACCCAGCGTCAATCCACTCCGTCATCGGATCTTAGATAACTCAGCCTGCTATTTGCTGGCCAGTATCTCGCAGAACAGTATTTTCTCGATCAGCGTTCATTCCCCACTGCGGCATTTTCAGTTCCAAAAGGCATTGCTCGTCATCCCAGTGGGCATCGATGTTACTGTAGCTCTTTCCGTCCCAGCCAAGCGTTACGAGGAAGCTCTTAGCCCACATTGAAGCTTGAGACAAATGAGATCCGTAAGAGACGGAATACGATTGCTTGGCCTTTTTTTTGATTATGCGCAATCCGATCTTCCGCTCCTGTAGATCATATAGCAAGAGCACCCACTTGGCACCTTTGCCATGAAGCAATTGGCTTGCTGCTGCATTCAATACAATTTTTCCAACAGAAGTAATCTTGACTGCTGGAGTTCTAGTTATAACGACTCTTCTGGAGTAAACCGTGTACGCCATTTTAAACGCTCCCACGCTGTCGACTCAGCCCGCCTTCTGCTTCTTAACCGGCAACGGCACGAGTTTGCCCTTCTCGTTCCTCCCCCATTCGGGCATCCGAAACTCAACGCGTGAATCGGCCTCATCCCAATAGGCATCGATTTTATATTTCTTTCCATCCCAACCGATCGACATCAGAAAGCTCGTCGCACTCACGCACCCCGCACTGAAATTGCCGCTGTACGTAACTGGATAAGAACGCTTTTCATTCCTGGTTGTGGCGCGCAATGCAATTTTCCGACCCTCTAAGTCCGACAGTAGGACGACTGCCTCAATGCCATGTTTCTTGAAGATTCGGCAGATCGGGGCGCTTAGGCTAATTGCTCCGCTACGGCCAATTGTCACGGTAGGCAACCGACCTGTTCTCGCGAGTTTCTGTGTATATACGGTATAGCCCATGAACTGTCCTCTCATCCGACATGTAGGGCAAATATAGCAGAGTTTGGGGAAAGCGTCAAGTGGAAAAAATAGGCATAGGGGGTGTGCAGGGAGTAAACGTCGATACTCAATCTGGTTTTCAGGGAGGCAATGGAACGAAAAAGCCGTACGGAGAGGGAATAGCCGTTCTACCGATTCGCTGCTGCTCGGCAAGGCAGATGTCGGGTTCGAACGATCCCGTGGAGAGAAGGGCGACGGTGACATCACGTCCATCGATCTCGATTTGACCCGCCTAGGCATCGCCGCTGCGATGGCGCTGGCGGTCTAGCCACGCGTCGGGGCGGCGCGGGCGTGCAGGTCGGTCTGGAGCCGTACGGCATGGTGGGCGTAGGAGATGAGAATATGTTGATAGGGGCGCAAGAAGCGGAACAGCAAGCGTGGGAGGCGCAACGGCAAACGCCTGAGGGAGCACCCCGAAGAATGTATGAAATGCCGCGGCAGCGGACACTACCAATTCGAAGAGCAGCGAAAACTCTGCGATTGTCCAGCTGGTGACCTGCGGCGCTGCCGCGGTGAACGTGACTCCCCATGATCAGCCTGCGGCGCCGGTGCCAGTGGTTTCAGCCTCTTGTTTCAATCGACGGTCCCCTGCACGTCGTTTCTCAGCGAGAGCCGGTACACGCGGCCGCCTGCGTCGCCGCTTATCGACGGCCGCGTAGCAGCGCGCACGCGCGTCGCAGTGGAATATCGCGATTGGCGCGCCGATGTCCAGGTCCCATACTTCAGTGTGCCGCCCACAGACGCGATACCCCCCCCTTTTTCGCCCAGCGTCAGCGCCACGCCCCAGACGAAACCATGGTGGTCTCCCAGCGTGCGCCGCGCGCGGTCGGTTTTCAGGCGCAGAACGTGATCTGCGGGCGGGTGATGATCGGGATGGAGAATGGTCGCCGGCATTGAGGAGCGGCCACCCCATGGGCCGGCCAAAGCGCCCGTCCCACCGGTCGAGGCGCTCCGGTCGCGGGAAGCCGCCGTGTCGATCGAGAGGATCGCAGATCCAATGCAGGTGCGCGTCGCGGCGCCGCCCGTCAGCCAGGCGCATGCCATCCGGTCGCGAAGGGCGCTTACAGGGCGTCCTGGGCGCTGGATATCTGCGGCAATACCAAAAGCGATCCTCGCTGAGTTGGTCACCACCGGCGCCGATGTCCTTGAGCTGGACAAGACCGACGTCCACCTGGCCCACGACCTTATCACCGTCTTCAGCGGGCAACCAAGGCCCAGCTCCGTCGTCGCGCTCGGCACGCCGGCGCTCGGCGAAGCCAAATCGCGTGAGCTCATCGCCCTGTTCGGCGACACCCGCCCGTTTCATTCTCAACGCCGGTTGCGCCATCCCCGCCACCGCGCCCGAGGCCAACATCCGCGCCATGGTGCACGCTGCCCGGTCGTGGTGAGTGGGCAACCGCGCTCGGCCTCGCGCCCGCAAATGCATGTCGTAGTCGGCTCCGTCGTCCGCGTCGTCCAGACCCATGGGGCATGACAGGCGCCTTCCAATAAGGTCCTTGCGTAGACCGTTTCAAAAACGCGATTCAAAAGGACTTTGCCGAGCCGTCCGGCGCCTTCAACAACCATCAGGTATTGGAAGATGCAATCACGCCACCACGTCGCTGTCCCGACAGGTCGTCGAGGATGGCCGGCGGATAGACTGCCGGTCTCCTAAAGACGTTCGCCAACAGAACCTGAAGACTTGGCAACTCGCTGAGGAATAGAATGGTTGTTTTCGTACCGCGAGGGCAAGAGGGGTCACTGCAAGTCTGAGCAGTGGTCTGCCCACGCGTTGACCGTCGCGTGGTACCGTCGGCTCAGCCCGCATGCAGCACGCGCGGACCCAAGCAAGAAAAGACAGGGACGTAGGCGACGAAGATGAACGTATTCGAACTCCGAGAGCGGTTGATCAGCGACTATTCCTCCTACATTCGCAGTTTCATCAGGATTCGAGACGAGCGCGTCGGCGCCCTTGTCAACTCTTGCCTCGATCAGGGTCGCCTTTGGCCAGACCCCCTGATCCAGCTAAACCCGTCTTTTCAGTACGCCGGCACAATCGATGATTTGGTAGCCGAGGGAGTCCTACATTCCGAGTGCACCAGGATTTTTCGAGCGGGCAAGGACAAGGGCGAAGGCAAGCCGCTGCGGCTATATCAGCACCAGGCCGATGCGATTCGCAAGGCGCGGGCTGGCCGGAATTACGTCCTCACAACTGGCACCGGCTCGGGCAAAAGCCTGGCGTACATCGTTCCCATCGTTGATCACGTATTGCGCCACGGAAGCGGACGCGGGATACAGGCAATCGTCGTTTACCCGATGAACGCTCTGGCGAACAGCCAGTTTGGGGAACTGCAGAAGTTCCTTCAGCTTGGGTACCCCGATGGCAAAGGACCGGTCACGTTCGCTCGATACACGGGCCAGGAGCGTGATGAAGAACGCAGCGCCATTGTAGCCAAGCCGCCGGACATCCTGCTGACGAACTACGTGATGTTGGAGCTCATTCTGACCAGGGTTTACGAAAAGCAACTGGTCAAAGCGGCGCAGGGCTTGCGGTTCTTGGTGTTGGACGAACTCCACACTTACCGGGGCCGCCAGGGGGCCGACGTCGCGCTGCTCGTTCGGCGCTCTCGGGAGTTCTTCGGCGCGAAACAGCTTCAGGTCGTTGGTACGTCCGCAACACTTGCTGGACCTGGAACATACGACCAGCAGCAAACCGAGGTGGCTGAGGTTGCCAGCGTTTTATTCGGAGCTGAGGTGACCCCATCCGACGTGATCGGAGAAACACTCCAGCGCGCCACGCCGGAGGAAAGCCGCGACGACCCTAAATTCCTCGCGGCCCTCAAAGCCAGAGTGGAAGATCCTCACGCCACCTCACCCACCAGCTACGCCGCTTTCGTCGCAGACCCCCTGTCTTCCTGGATCGAAGGAACCTTCGGAGTCTTTCGCGACAGCTTATCCCAACGAATCCGCCGACGCAGGCCACGATGCCTCACCGGTACGGACGGCGCCGCCTTGGAACTGAGCCGCACCACGGGCACATCGGAGCATCGCGCCAAGAAGGCCATAGAAGAAGCATTGCTGGCCGGCTACACCTGCGAACCTAATCCGGCAACCGGATTTCCGGCCTTCGCTTTTCGGCTTCACCAATTTATCAGTCGCGGCGACACCATCTATGCCTCCCTGGAATCTGAGGACCATCGATACCTGACGCTGAATCGGCAGCAGTTCGTGCCAGGTGATCGGAAGAAAGTCCTCTTGCCTCTGGTGTTCTGCCGCGAGTGCGGGCAAGAGTACTACTGTGTCCGGCGGATGGAAGATTCAGATT
>OCTA010002592.1_pt1 | contig 16348 bp, 16 predicted proteins | sample 1538991 | NCBI WGS metagenome assembly OCTA01 (sample SAMEA3539302, study PRJEB22396) | soil metagenome | biome: tundra; feature: field; material: soil | place: USA | collected 2010-05 | depth 0.15 m | reverse complement strand
AGCTGCGCAAGGCCGCTCTCAAAACCATCCGTGAAAAGGGCGAGCAAATCGCAGATAAACTCCTCGAACTCACCCTCGAGGGCGATATAACCTGCGCCAAATTCCTGATCGCTCTGATCGAAAACGCACCCCCGGCCCCCCAGAGGACCAGGAAGTTTCAAAGCCTCGCAGCGCAGTGGGCCGCGGAGCCGGAATGGGTGGACCCACTCAACGATCCCGACAACCCGCCCCCCCGGGCCTGAGTCCGAAAACTACCTGGAAAACACTTCTCCGGAACTTGCCGATGATTTCTCCAGATTGCGCACACTCGGCCTGGAACATGAAAAGAACCCCAATTGAACGGCATTTGGCAGGCTTGAACGCCCGCAGGCCCTTCCGTATGAGTATTTTGCGTTTAACCTCAATATTATGATGATTTTGCGGAGACAAATCGCCATAACCCTTTTAATTAGAGGATTTTACCCAAAAACCGGGGGGGGAGGGGGTACGGGAAGGGGCTAGACGGTGAAGCCCTGGCAGGCAGCGCCCTTACTTACGACCTGAGCCGGCTTGCGAGGTCAGCGGAGTATCGCGCGGCAGTTTCTCCAGCGCGTCAAGCACGATCCCCGGAGTCAGAACCTCGGGCAACATCTGCGGCTGGCTTTGTCCCGGCGTGTAAAGGGCATACGCCGGAACGCCGCTGCGACCCAGCTCCGTCAGCGCCTGCGTAATCGCATCGTCATGTTGCGTCCAGTCCGCCCGCAGCAGCGCCACGTTTGAATCCGCAAATGCCTTCTGGACCTCTGGCCGCGAGAGCGCCACCCGCTCATTCACCTGGCAGCTCAGGCACCAGCTTGCCGTAAAGTCCACAAACACCGGCCGGCCTTGCGCTTGATAACGACTCACCGCATCAGCCGACCATGGCTCCCAGCTTCCATGCGTTTCCTGCCCGGTCTGACTCCGCGGTGCAGCCTTCAGTTCGCCCGGCGCCAGTACGCACACCGCTACCACCGCCAGCACAATCAACACCGCTACCGTCGTCGCCCAGCGCTTCGCCGGCCACCGGCCCAGGAACCATCCCGCAATCGCCAGCAGCAGGAAACCTCCCAGCAGCACCACCAGCATCGTGGCGCCATAAGCCTGCGCCAATACCCAGGCTAGCCAGATCACCGTGATGAAAATAGGCACGGAAATCGCCTGCTTCAGCACGTCCATCCACACGCCAGGCCTTGGCAGCAGTCGCGTCCACGCCGGCTGCAGTGTAAGCGCCACATAGGGTGCGGCCAGCCCCAGGGCCAGCGCCGTAAACACCGCGAACGTCACCGCCGCCGGCTGAGCCAGCGCGTAGCCGACCGCCGCTCCCATGAAGGGCGCCGTGCAGGGCGTAGCAACCACCACCGCCAGCACTCCCGTAAAAAAGCTGCCCGTGTACCCCTGCTTCGCCGCCAGCGAACCGCCTGCGCTGGTCAACGTCAATCCAATTTCAAATTGCCCAGCCAGCGACAGCCCCAGAAAAAACAGCAGCCCCGCCATCAACGCCAGAAACACCGGCGACTGGAATTGGAATCCCCACCCCACACTCGAACCGGCCGCGCGCAGCCCAAGCAGCGCAGCCACCAAAGCCCAAAATGAAATCAGGATCCCGACGGCATAGACAAACCCATGCACGCGCAGCTTGTGCCGTTCCTCGTTGCCGGACCGCACCAGCGCCAGTCCCTTCAGGAACAGCACCGGAAACACGCACGGCATCAGGTTCAGCAACAACCCGCCCAGAAACGCAAATCCCGTCGTCCGCGCCAATACCCCCCATGAAATCGCGGGCGCCCCAGCCGCTACAGTTCCCGGCAGCGCCGTCAGTTCATACGCCCGTCCGCCCGAAAGCTCCACAACCCCCTTCAAATGTGGTGGATTAGAGGCAAGGTTCGCATCCTTTTTGAATTCAAGCACGACGCCTTTGGCCGTCGGACTCACTTTCTGTGGCGCAGGATTGTCGAGGATGTCCTGCTCTTCAGGAAAGAACGATGCGCTCGTCTCCCGCTGTCCGGTTTCGACGCCAAGCCGGAAACCTGTAGGCGTGGGCTGAAAGACGGCACGGTCATTTGCCGGCAGAGGCTTGGGCAACTGGCTGATGAACTTCCGGAAGAGCGGCGGCTCGTTCACGCTCTGGTCGGCAGGCCCCTGCTGCACATTCCGGCTCAGTTCCAGTTCGGCTTTTCCCGGAATGCAAACCTCGCGGCATACCAGCCAGTCGACCTTCGCGTGCAGCGTCGCCGGCCCAGGCTTCGCATTCTCCGCTACATGAACCGTGAAGGGAAACAGCACCTCGTCCTCATACCCGAAATCCATCAGAGGCCCAAGAGGCACTCGCTTCGGCGCGGGAAACTCGAGCGGCCCAGCCGTGATTCCGTCCTGCAGAGTCCAGTGAAGGTGTGGCGGCTCTCCCGCGTCCCCGGGATTCTGCCAATAGACGTGCCAGCCCGGCTCCAACTTGAAGTAGAGCCCCGCTTGGTTGAGCGCGTCATTTTTATACAGGCCGCTTCCCGGCACCATGAGTTCCACACGCAGGTGCGCAGCATCGGCAGAACTCGACGCCGCCCATGCGGGCAGCCCCGCAACAAGCAGGAAAAAGAATGCGGTGGCTAAGCGTGAAATGCGCGAGGTGTGCAAGGTTGGCTCTTCTGTTCGACGCTTTCAAGCATACGTTGGTCGCTGAAAAGTTCTTTCTAATGGCGCTTCCGGGGGCGATTTCAATCCCCGCTCATCCGGGAGTGCTCGCGAAAGATGCAGTCGTTCTGAACGCACTTGACCCCAGCCGCCCGCGCGCGGGCAACCGCTTCTTCGTGAACCACGCCATCCTGCAACCACAGATAGGGAACGCGCAACCGGATCACGTCATCCACAATCGCGGGAACATTCTCCGATGCGCGGAAAACATCCACCAAGTCGATGCTCGCGCCGTTCTGCTCCCGTGCGGCCGCCTGCGCCCCATCCACGTCGGGATAGCACTTCATTCCCAGCACCTCGCTCAGCGCGGGATTCACCGGAAGCACGCGGTATCCGTTCTCAGCCAAATACCGCCCGATGTGATGGCTCGCGCGCCAGGTTTTGTCGCTCATGCCCACCACAGCAATTGTGCGCGCGGTGCGCAGCATCTCACTGATCACCGCCGGATCATTGCTCGAGTCTCCGGCGCCACTATGGTTGTTCATCGTTCCCCTCGTTATTGGCTTCAGAACCCTGGTCCCCGATACCTGACAGCTTGATCCCTATTCCAAATCATCATCCGGCGCCGCCGCCACCGCTGTGCCTCGCCGCTTGGCCAGTAGATACCCGCGCAAAAACGGCTCCAGATACCCATCCAGCACCTTGTCTACATCACCCACTTCGACCTTGGTGCGATGGTCTTTTGCGATCCGGTATGGCTGCAGCACGTAGGACCGGATCTGCGAACCAAAGTTGATTTCCAGCTTTGAGTCTTCGAGCTTCTTGCTCACCGCGCGCTTTTTTTCCAGCTCGTACTCATAAAGCCGGGACCGCAGCATCTTCATCGCCTTCTCGCGATTCTTGTGCTGCGAGCGCTCGTTCTGGCACTGCACCACGATGCCCGTGGGCAGGTGCGTCATGCGCACCGCCGAGTCAGTCGTGTTCACGTGCTGCCCACCCTTGCCGCCGGAGCGATACGTGTCGATGCGCAAATCTTCCAGTTTCAAATCCACATGAATCGTCTCGTCGATCTCCGGCGAAACATATACCGATGCAAACGATGTGTGCCGGCGTTTTGCCGAATCGAATGGCGAGATGCGCACCAGTCGATGTACGCCGCTCTCGCCTGCCAGCAGCCCGAAGGCATACTCGCCCATGATGGTGAAGGTGGCAGACTTGATGCCAGCTTCCTCACCATCCTGGTAATCATTCATTTCGGTTTTGAATCCCTGCTGCTCGGCCCACCGCAGGTACATACGCAGCAGCATCTCGGCCCAGTCCTGGCTTTCGGTGCCTCCCGCGCCCGGATGCACTGTCACGATGGCGTTCAGCGCGTCAGCCTCACCATTGAGCATGGTGCGCGCTTCCAGCTCCTCGGCAAACACAGCCAGCGCCTTGATGTCCCGCTCCAGTTCGGCCAGCACATCCTCGCCTTCGCGCGCCAGCTCGAAATAGGCCTCGACGTCGCTCGTGCGGCGCATCAGCTCCTCATCGTCGGCCACCATTGCTTCAAGCCGTTTCCGGTCGCGCATTAGCGGTTTGCTTGCGGTGGAGTTGGACCACATGGCTGGATCGCCCAGTTTTTTTTCTATGTCGGCGAGTTCCCTGCGGATGCGAGCAGGGTCAAAGATACTCCCGCAGGTCGCGGACTTGATCGCGCACGGGAGCGTAAGCGAATTCGAGATCGTTCAATGACATGCTTTGCTCTTAAGACCTGGCTTTGCCATGGATTTTAAGGCAGCGACTCGTCCGGGCGGACCAGCCCACCAACCCTATAGTCAGTATGGCACAGAGCCACGCAAACATGTCGCCGTGGGCCGCGTAGAAGGTCACGTCGTCTCGAAAGCCGTATTCGGCCGGCAGCGCATCCATTTGATGCCGCGGTATGCTCTGCCGCACGCGCCCATACGGATCAATCGACGCCGTCACGCCGTTGTTGGTGTCTCTCAGTAGCCAGCGGCGATTCTCAATGGCTCGCATCCGCGCCATGTTCAGGTGCTGCCACGGAGCGCTCGTATCTCCGTACCAGCCGTCATCGCTGATATTCACCAGCACCTCGGCACCCAGCCGCGAGAACTGCCGCACCTCATCTGCGAACACCGCTTCGTAGCAGATGAAAATCCCGTAGCGGTGCCCGTTCAGCCGAAACACTTCGCGCTCCTCGCCGCGATCGAACGCCGACACGCGCCCGGTCAGCTTGCGCGCAAAAAACAGCAGCTTCTGGAACGGGACATACTCCCCGAATGGAACCAGGTGAATCTTGTCATAGCGGCCAATCCGCGCGCCGTCCGGTCCCACCACCACGGCCGAGTTGTACTCCCGCCACGCCTGGTTCTCGGCGGAGTAATCCATGCCAATGTTCCCGACCACCACCGGCGCATGCATCTCACGAGCGATCGTCACCAGCGCGTGCTGAAACCGCGGCTCGTCTTCCTCAAACGGCGCTGGCGATTCCGGCCAGACCACGAGATCGGGATGCGTCGAATAGGGCGGACAAATGATTTCCCCGCTGGCAGCGCCCGTCTGCGGAATTCCCGCGATATAGCTCTTGCACTGCTCGCCGGCCAACGTGGCAAATCCGGCGATATGCTGATCCCATTCGCCGGGCCCCGCCCAAATGCCCACGCCCCCCACATCGAGGTTCGGTTGGATCAGCACGGCAGTCGCGCTCGGAGCAGGTCGGGGCGGCTGCAATAAAATCCCTCCGGCTCCCACAGCAAACAAAACCACACCCCCGATGCCTGAAGTCGATCGCTCCCGAGTGCTGCCCAGCAGCAGCCCCCCGGCAATTAGCGCATTCACAGCCACCAGGATGAAGCTGATCCCATACACGCCCGTCCACGGCGCAAACTGGTTGACCAGTGCATTGTCCACCTGCGAATAGCCCAGTTGATCCCATGGCACAGAGGTAATCCGCGCCGCCACCAGTTCCAGTGCGGCCCACAACACCGGTGCGGCCGCCAGCGCCAAGCGCGTGCTTCCCGACGCCCGTCGCACCAGCACCACGCCCAGCCCGAACAAGCCAAAGTAGAGACCCAGCGCCAGGCTGAATCCAATCAGCAGCAAGGTTGGAGCCAGGGGCGGCATGTCGCCATACCGCATCATCGTGTCGCGGATCCAATAGCAGTTGCCGCAGTACCACAACACGCCGCAGACATAGGCCAGTAGAAATCCGTGACGCAATGCGCGGGGCTGCTCCAGGCTTTCTCGCGACAGAAGGGCCCAGAGTAGTGGAACCAGGGCCAACCATGCAAAGACACTGCGCCACGGCGGCATCGGCCCTGCAAGCGGGAATGGCAACTCGAGCAGCCCAGCCGACAACCCGGCGGCTGCCCACAACTTCCACGAATCGCGCTGCATACAGGGCCGAGTCTAAAGCATTTGCTTCGGCGACGTCTTCACGGCGCGCATCCGCAGACTTCCCGACACCAAGAATGGCGGATGTGCGGCTTGGAGCAACTTCGCATTTTCAAGGGACAAGATGATTTTCTATTCCGGAACTGAAGGAAATGGCGGAAAACCAGCTACAATCGGATGCATGATTCTGGCTATTCTAGGCATCCGGTTGCTGGAAGTGATGTTTTTCACTGGCCTCGTTGGGTCAGCCGTCGTCGTCGTCATCAGCTTTATTGAAGACGGCAAAGAACTGTTCGGCGACGAATAGGCGCTCGTTTCCCCGCTACCCCAAGCCAACTTCCTATTTTCATTGACTATCAATTGATTCGGAACTAGACTCAGCCAAGGGCGGACGGGAATTTCGTTCGTTGAAAAATTCGAACGGCTGGCAACGGCGCCGGCACACTTGCGATGGCATCCACTCGAACGACCGTAGCCCCACCTTCCGACCGCGTACGGCTCATCGTGGCATCCTCCGTGATGCTCACGTTTATCTCTTTTTGGCGCGCGGCAGCCATTGTTCTCAATGATCTCGGATCCTCGGCCTTCTATGCCGGCGGCATTGCCGAACAAGCCGTGGGCGCAGCTGCGCCTTGGTTCATTCTCGGCATCATGCTGTTCAGCTTCGCGGTGCGCGCCGTCTACGTCGAAAGCTGTTCGATGTTCACGCGCGGCGGCGTCTATCGCGTAGTGAAAGAGGCCCTTGGCGGCACTTTCGCCAAGTTAAGCGTCTCGGCCCTGATGTTCGACTACATTCTTACGGGACCCATCTCCGGCGTTTCGGCAGGCCAATATATTACCGGCGCGATGAACGAGCTTCTGGCCGTTGCAGCCCAGAGCCACTGGCTCCCACCGGCTCTGATGGATGCGCACAACAATCCCTTCCAATTCAATATGAATTCCACCTCCGCGGTCTTCGCGGCGGCGGTGACAATTTACTACTGGTGGGAGAACGTCAAGGGCATCGAGGAATCCAGCGATAAGGCCCTGCGCGTCATGCAGATTACCACCGTGATGGTAATCATTCTGTTCATGTGGGGAAGCTACTCCGTGCTCATGACCGGGGTACATCTTCCTCCTCCTCCGACGCCGTCTAACCTGAAATTCAGTGACGACGCTTTGGGTTTCCTCAAGCACACGGGATTGCCCATTTTTGGCCTGTTCGGCATTATCATGGCATTCGGCCATTCCATCCTTGCCATGAGCGGCGAGGAGAGCCTTGCCCAGGTCAACCGCGAAATCGAACACCCCAAGCTGAAAAATCTGAAGCGCGCGGCCATTGTAATCGCCATCTATAGCCTGCTGTTTACAGGCGGCGCTACGCTGCTGGCCTCCATGTTGATCCCCACATGGCAACGCACTCACATCTATCAGGACAACCTGATCGCCGGTCTAGCTATGTATATGGTCGGCCCCATGTTCTGGCGCATTGCCTTCCGCATCTTTGTGGTGATCGTCGGTTTCCTGATTCTCTCCGGCGCCATCAATACTTCCATCATCGGCTCTACCGGCGTGCTCATGCGGGTTGCCGAGGACGGTGTTCTTACTGACTGGTTCCGCAAACCTCACCCACGCTTCGGCACCAGCCATCGCATCGTAAACCTTGTCTTCGGCCTGCAGATGTTCACCATCTTGGTGAGCCGGGGTAATGTCATCACCCTCGGTGAGGCCTATGCCTTTGGCGTGATCTGGTCGTTCACCTTCAACAGCCTTGCAATGCTGGTTCTGCGCTGGAAGTACCACGGCGAGCGCGGATGGAAAGTTCCCCCCAATCTTCGCATCGGAAATCGTGAGATCCCTCTCGGGTTGATCTCCGTTTTCCTGGTGCTTCTCGCGACTGCCGTCGTCAATCTCTTCACCAAGTCCGTCGCCACGGTCAGCGGCATCACATTCGCCGCGGCCTTCTTCATCATTTTCAGCGTCTCCGAGCGCCAGAATCTGCGCAAGCATGCCCTCACCGCTCGCCAGATGAAAGACCACTTCCAACTCGAGCACCAGGACACCATCAGCCGCGAATCAGTGGCCATCCGCCCCGGAGCAATCATGGTAACCATGCACGATGCGGCCAATCCGGTGGCGCTCAAATGGGTACTGGCCCGAACCAAGACTGAAGATCGTGACGTGGTCGTCATTAGCGTGCGGATGATGGGTGTCGGTGGCCCTGAATACCTGAGCGCCGAGCAACAGAGTTTTAGTGAACATGAACAAATGCTTTTCACCAAGGCCGTCTCAGTAGCGGAGAGTTTCGGCAAAAAGGTTTCGCTCCTCGTGGTCCCTGCCGGAGATGTGTTTGCCGCCTTGGCGCAGGGCGCAAACTCGCTGGAGGTAGATTCGGTCGTCTCTGGACTATCCAGTTCCATGACCGCCGAGGACCAGGCCTTCCATCTCGGACAGGCCTGGGAAGCATTGCCCGAGCCTAAGCGACAATTCAACTTCTTTGTCATCAGCCCCAGCGGAGAGACCAAGGTGTTCTACATTGGCCCTCACGCGCCTGCGCTGAGCCCGGATGATGTTCAATTGGTGCATCGTCTGTGGCTGAACATGCGCCGCGATCCATCCGTACAGGACTTGCACCACAGCGACATCATCACCTATGCGCTCACGCGGCTCGCAGGCCAGTATGCCCGGGAGAAAGTCGAGATTCTGCGTGACCTTCGTAACTTCCGCTCCGCCGAATCTCCCAGCCTGCGCATAGGAGGTCAGGAAGCATCTGCCGGGCCCGCATCCGCGCTCCCACCAGACCAGTCGCAACAACCCGCGAAGCCTCCCCGCAGCCTCTGATCTCCGCTTCCTGAAGTCCTCCAACAAATCAGGACGAACTGATGCTTCACAGTTCGAGCGTGCCGTGAAGGTACAAGCGTGCATTGCCGGCGATCTTCACGCGATCTCCGTCGATTGTGCACAGCATGGTTCCTCCGCGGGCACTGAGTTGTTGCGCACGAAACGTGCCCTTACCCAACCGCCCCGCCCAATATGGAGCCAGTGTGCAATGGATCGAGCCGGTTGCGGGGTCCTCATCGATTCCCTCCGCCGGTGCAAACAATCGGCACACGTAATCGACCTCGCCCTCGCCGGGAGCGGTAATAATCGCTCCGCCGTTCCCCATGTCAATTTTGGCAAGAGCGGCAATATCCGGCGCGAGCGAACGCACTTGCTCAGCCTGGTCCACCACAACGAGGTAATCGCGCGATTTCATGACCAGCGCCCTTTTCAACCCCAGGGCTGGCAAGAGAGCCATTGGCGTCTCACAGGCCTGGGGTGGCCTGGCCGGAAAGTCCAATTCAAAGCCGTCTCGGTCCTGAACGACGAGTAACGTCCCGCTGCATGTGTGGAAGCGTACCGGCCATACGTTGTGCTTCCTGAGCGCGAGCACATAGGCGGATGCCAGGGTCGCGTGCCCGCATAAGTCGTCTTCGACTGTGGGCGTAAACCAGCGCAAGTCAAAATCACCATCAGCGCGAGGGACAACAAAAGCGGTCTCACTGTGCCGGTTCTCAGCCGCAATTTTCTGCATGGTGCTATCTGCGAGAAAAGTGGGAAGGATGCAAACCCCCGCCGGGTTACCGCGAAAGAGTTCGTCCGTGAACACGTCAACGTGGTAATACGGAATTGCCATTGTCTTGCTCCTCCAAGCTACTGGATCCCTTTAAGAAATGGACCCACAGGGTAGGTAGCCTTCGAAAATCTGCATAAGACAAGTTACATCGGAAACAGGTCGCCCGTTGCTAGGAGGCGATACCAAGTGGGGCTAGTTGCTTGCCGCGAATGTAAAGAGGACTTGGGGAGAAACTCGATGATCTGCGTGCTCGGACTAGTAGGTTCAACCAATATCCCGCCATAGTCACCCGCCCGCGAGGGGATTGGTTACCACTTGTCCGTCATTCGCTACCTTCCGGTAATACACGCGCTTTTTTGTTTGTAAATTAGTCTACAGGTGCGTATTGTGATGCAAAGGCGAACTCCTGCCGAAGATGAATTGTATGCGCACCACGGGTTTCAGTTCACTTAGCACGAGTAAGAGGAGGAACAGTGGGAGTTTCAGAAATTTTGGCACAGATTGATCGCGAGATTGCCCAACTGAAACAGGCGCGGGGGCTCCTGGCTGGAACCACCGCGAAAAGCTCAAAGAAGGCTGCGGCCCCGGCAGCAAAGAAGGTTGCAAAGAAAAAGAGGAATCTAACACCGGAAGGGCGGAAGCGGATTGCGGAAGCCGTAAAGCGGCGTTGGGCAGAACAGAAAAAGGCAGCTGCCTCGAAGTAGGTGGCGCCTGGAAGCAAATAAGAAGGGCTGGCCAAAAGCCAGCCCTTTTCTTTCTGTAACTCACTTGGAGCACTTTCGGAATACACGTAGACTTTTTGAACGTTGTGAAATGTGGCTTTTTCTTGAGGAAAAAGCCACTTGAGTGCGTGGTTCGGGACTACACCAATTCCGAAAATGCTATAGCCGCACTATCATCGGATGGTTTGCCCGGGATGCCATCGGACTACCTCTACATCTTTATCGACCAGCGCGGCCAATTCTTCCGGTGTGCCCTTCAGTGGCGGGAAGGTGCCAAAGTGGATCGGAAGAACCATCTTCGGCGCGAGCAGGCGCGTGGCCAGTGCAGCTTCCTTCGGCCCCATTGTGTAATGGCCTCCGATCGGCAGCATGGCGACCTCCGGACGATATAGTTCCGCGATCAGCTTCATGTCTCCAAATACGGTCGTATCTCCGGCATGATATAAGACTGGCCCGTCCGCAATACTCATCACAAAACCGGTCGCCACTCCCACATAATGCGTCCCGTGCTCGTCCTGCGCGGCTGCCGAGTGCTTCGCTTCCACCATCGTTGCGGCCACATCCTCCAATTGCAACGTGCCGCCAATATTTATCCCAATCGTATTTGCTACGCCTTTTTCCCCGACATAGGCCGCTAACTCATAGATGGCCACCACCGTCGAGCCATGCTTTGTGGCTACGGGAACGGCGTCGGACATATGGTCCCCATGCCCGTGAGTCAGCAAAATGTACTGAATCTTCTCCGGTAACTCAAAGCCCTTCGGATACTTTGGATTTTGCGCGATAAACGGGTCAATCAGAACATTGGTTCCTCGCGCAGTTTGAACCAGCACGGTTGCATGCCCCAACCACGTGATGCGCGTTCCCTTCAATGAACTCATATTCCCTCCGGCAGTAATTCAGGTTTTTTGAGATCTGGCCAATCTGTCGCGCTCAGCGCGTGATGATGACCTCGGAGACACTGTCTTTCGCCAGAAACTGTTTGAATCCTGACCAACGCGAAAACAGGCTTTGAATGCTGCGATTGGTGAAGGCGCGCTTGATGGGGAAGGGCTGGGCAAGCTGCATCTCCACGCTATCGCCCTCCGTAATATGGAACCGGCAGTAAGCCGTATCCTCCCCTTGCGAACGGGTATGGAAAAAGGCCAGCACCTGTCCGCCTGGATTCATCGAAGTAAACAAACGCTCCACGACAGGCGCAACGAATGGCTCCGGCAGGTAATCCAAAGTCGTCCACAATAAAACGATGTCGTAAGTGCGCCCGGAAAGTTGGAAAGCCTGGTCGAGATATCCCTCGATGTTCCAAATCGGATTTTCGTCTTCGTCAATCCCGGTCTGCCAGTTACCTGTCGAAGCCTCAGTTACCGGATCGGCCATAAAGATGCTATGTCCGAGACTCGTCAGGTAATTGATATTCGTCGGAGACGTGCCGCCGGCGTCGATAACCCTCAAGCCGGGCTCTGCCTGCAGACGTTTGCGCAGCGCCGACCATCCGCCTGAGTGCCGAGGGATCTTTGGTCCGTGGCTCTGACCCGAGGCGGATGCATTGTTATCGAGTTTCTTGTCAAACCAGCGGCGAAGCACCCTGAAGTCTCCCATACGGCTGGGCACGAGGCCAGCCGAAATGCAGCGAGAAGTGATCGCAATTCGAACTATGCGACAGGTCGAAAACTGCAGCGCCACGCGGGATCTCCCGCCGCACAAACGCCCCGGCAAAGTCTCAACTCATTTCTCCCTGTCTGCTCCCGCTCCAATGAACGCCTCTTGCGCGTTAATCACCTGAACTTTCCCCGACTCGTGCGCCTTGAGTCAGGTCCACCTTGCCGCGAAATACTGCATTGTCCTCCACAGCCAGGCGAAGAGCTCTCACATCGCCCTCCACGTTACTGCCTGCACGCAGTTCTACCCGTCCCGTCGCCACGATGTTGCCCTTGACATGGCCAAGGATCAAAACCTCTTTCGCTGTGAGGTCGGCGGCAACGTTTGCATCGGGCCCGATTGTCAACCGGCCTTCCGCAAGGCTGATTGTCCCTTCCACCTGCCCATCGATAATCAAGTCTTCACTGCCCTTCAGTTCGCCGCGAATCACGACCGTCTTGCCAATCCGAGCAGAACCATTCTCCGTTGCCATGGTGCAGTTTCCTTCCGAGGCATTCATTTGAGCATTTTCAGGGAACACAAAGTGCCGGCCGATTACAGCACCGGTGCCTATGCGAATGCCACCGGTTCATCGTTTTGCGTTCTGACGTTGCGATTCCCGAAAATGCCTAGGCCCTGCCCGAACTATACGCAACCAGACCCGTTAACTTCAATTCCAGAATCCAGACCGAGATGAAAGCGTCTAATAACTGCATGAGACCGAGCGACGCAGCACGGAAATCGAATGGCCGATAGACGATTGCTTGTGCGCAGCGTTTTCTCTCTTCTGCTGCTGGCGCCCCTGGCAGCGTCCGCGCAGGCCGCGGCTGCCGATTCACCCGATATCGCACCGGTCAAGCGCGCCTTGGCCCTCGAAGTAAGCGCGGCCCAGGATACGCAGCATCCCATGCGCTATCGCCTGCAGAAATCGAGCCCCCGCTTCAGTTCGACCAAGGAGATTTACGAAACCAAGGACGGTGGCGTAGCGCGCCTGCTTGAAACCAATGGCAGGTCTTTGAGCCCGGCAGACGAGCAAAAGGAACAGGCTCGTCTCGAAACCCTGCTCAAAGATCCCAGCCGGCAGCGGCATCGCAAACAAAGCGAGGATCAGGATGCCGCACGCGCCATCAAAGTGCTCGGTGCCTTTCCAAGCGCATTCTTTTTCAAGTTTGTCGGTGATGGCGTCGGGCCGTCGGGAAAGCTGGAGAAGTTCAGCTTCTGGCCCAATCCTGATTTCAACCCGCCTGACCTCGAAACCCAGGTCCTCACTGCCATGGCGGGCGAAATCTGGGTCGATGCCGACCAGGAACACATCGTCCGCCTTGAAGGCCGCTTGCAACAAGACGTCGATTTTGGCTGGGGCATCCTCGGCCGCTTGAACAAGGGCGGATCGATCCTGATCCAACAGGCCGAGGTGAGGAGCGGCCGCTGGCGTATCGTGCACTTCCAGTTGGCTATGAGCGGGCGTGTCCTCTTCAAGACCAGGAGCTTTGATACCGAAGAACAGGAATCGCAATTCGAGCCGCTCCCCGTTGATCTGAGTTACACCCAGGCCATTCAAATGATGCGTGCCGGTTCCGACGATGCCGGCAAGGCGAGCCGATAGAGCTCAGCAGCCCCAAACGAAGCGCGGCCCCACCCATTGCGTGTGGAGCCGCCTCGTACTTCCAATTGCCTACTTCACCTTGGCAAACACAATCACCAGGGTGAAAAGGGTGAGTGACTCGATGAGAGCCAGGCCGAGCACCAGAAAGGTGAAGATGCCGGCGCGTGCGCCCGGGTTGCGAGCCAGCGCTTCAACCGCAGAGCCCACGGCCTTGCCCTGACCGAGGCCGCACAAGCCGGCCGCCAGTCCCATACCGATTCCGGCGCCAATCGGCACCAGACTGACTACTCCCGAACCGCCGTCTGCGAAGGCCGGGATGGCGAAGCAAAGAGCCGCCAGCGCCATGAACACATATTGAAGCTTCTGCATATTTCTCCATCTTCCCTTTGAATTGGCCGCCAGTGGGTGGTTGAAGCTCACCGTGCTGGCCCCCTCACGCTTGCAGCCATCCGTTGTTCCGAAGCGGAAGCACTCTCCGGCGGAAACCTTTTCTCAACTTGGCAAAACTCAGTACGCGCAGCACTAGTGATCGTGCGCTGTCGCCAGCGAAAGATAAATCATGGTCAGGAGCATGAATACGAATGCCTGGATGATTGAGACCGCAAAATGCAGTCCCAGAAAAATCGTAGGAACGGCAAACGGAATCAGAGAGAAGAAGACCAGCGTCACCAGGTCGCTGGCCAGCATGTTGGCATAAAGTCGTATGGTGAGCGAAAGCACGCGGGCCAGGTGCGACACAACCTCGATCGGCAAAATCAGCCAGGACATCCACCAAACCGGTCCGGCAAAGTGCTTGATATAACCGATCGGTCCCTGCGTCCGGATGCCGTGGTAGTTGTAATAAAGAAATGTCAGCACCGCGAGTCCCAGCGGAACAACGGGCTGGCTGGTGGGGGTAACCACACCCGGGACCAGGCCCAGCAAATTATTCAGCAGAACGAACAAAGCGATACAAGTCAGAAAGGCCTGAAAACGCTCATACCCATGGCCGATGATCTGCTCTCCCTGGCCGCCGATAAATTCGTGGATCATCTCGGCCACCTGCTGGGGCGCGTTCGGCTTCTCAACCGACAGGGACAAGCGAACCACGATGAAGAAGGCGATCAGACCTGCGACCACCAGGATTTCCAGCGCGGTGGTGTTGTTGATGGCCGTTGCCGGGTTGGCAGGCAAGCCCACGGCGTGCATCACAGAAGCCACGATGCCACCGAACAATTGATTCAATAAGCGGGTAATTGCAAGAGAATCCTGCATCTATCCTTGAGTCTTTCTGCCTCCGGGCCGGATTCTACGATTCCGCCTCTGAGCTTTTTCAGTCGCGGAGCAACCGGATCACTTCCCAGCCCACTGCCAATGCCGCCAGACCGAGCCCGCACAGCAGCGCCACTACCGAACCCTGGAAACACTTCAGGCTACCATAGATGACCCCTGCAAAAATGGTGAGCCTCAGCACAAAGAAAAGCACCACCGCAGCGGCGCTCGTAGGGGTCCGTTGGTTGTCGAGCCTGGCGTTCACCACCCGCACCAAATGGCGCCACTCAAGAATGCTGGCCGCGGAAATGACTGTGCCTGTCAGCAGCATGGCGCCATTGCGCCAATTGGAACCAATCAGCACCGCCCCCGACGAGAAGACGCCCAGAATCAGCGTATTCCGCAAGGCTCGCCGAAGCATTGCTTGAAGAGCTTCATCGGTAAGATCAACGATTGGGTGGGTCTCCGGACTCGTCATTTCAGGTTGGAAGTTCCCTTTCCAGAACCGTTTCCAGCCTCCGCTTCGGACCCTGATCTCTTCTCGGCATCCAATGCCTGCCGGATCACATAAACCATTCCGGAGATGCTCCCAAAAATGATCCCGGTAATCGATATCCACGATTGGTGGAAATGACCGTCGGCCCACGCCCCAGCCCCCCAGCCGATAAGAGTTGCCGATGGCAGAACCAATGCGATCTGCAGTAGCTTTTCAGCTTGCACCAGGTTGTTCACTCCCGCGCCAAGCTTGCTCTGAGGCTTGGGATCCGGGATGGGGTCGTTGAACGGCATTGAAGCTCATCACAAGCATACAGCGTCGTCGAACCAGCGGGTATACTTCCCTTTAGGTCTGAGCCCACAACGGGAAGGAAACAGAGTGTTTGATTCGGAATTTGAGCGCAGCTTGTTTGATCTGCGCAGAGCAAAGCTGGCAGAAATCGAGAAGTTGGGGCAAGCTGCCTATCCCAACCAGTTCCCCGCCTCGCACACCGTCCCTGCAGTTCGCGCCAAGTGGGGCGAAACCACCGCAGAGGCTCTCGAAAGCGATCGGGTCACAGTAGCCATTGCCGGCCGCATCATGGCCATCCGTGCTCAGGGCAAGGCCGGCTTTGCCACCTTGCAGCAGAGCGGCGAGCGCATGCAGATTTACGTTCGCCTCGATGCCGTTGGCGAGCAGGGCTTCGCGCTCTACAAATTGCTCGACCTCGGCGACCACATCGGCGTCACGGGCTATCTCTTCCGCACCCGCACCGGCGAGCTCACGGTGCATGTGGAGCGGCTGACCTTCCTCTCCAAAGCCATGCTTGCGCTTCCCGAGAAATTCCACGGCCTCGCCGATGTGGAGCTGCGCTATCGCCAGCGCTACGTCGATCTCTTCGCCAACCTCGACAGCCGCGCCGTGTTCGTCAAGCGCGCCAAAGTGCTGCGGGCGCTGCGCCAGTTCTTCGATGAGCGCGAGTATCTCGAAGTGGAAACCCCGATGATGCAGCAGATCGCCGG
>OCTA010002590.1_pt1 | contig 16351 bp, 13 predicted proteins | sample 1538991 | NCBI WGS metagenome assembly OCTA01 (sample SAMEA3539302, study PRJEB22396) | soil metagenome | biome: tundra; feature: field; material: soil | place: USA | collected 2010-05 | depth 0.15 m | reverse complement strand
CCTGGCGCCCGCGGTGGCGCGTCTCGCCGGCAGGGGGGCGGGGACGGCCGTCGAGCCCCGCGCACCCGCCCCGGCCCTGGCTCTCTTGGGGCCGCTCCTGATCGCTGCGGCCGGCGGCGTCATCTTCGTCGCGCTCGGGCGGACGCGCGCGCCGCTGCGGGGGCCGGCGCTCTTCGAGCGCAGCGCCTGGTCGGCGCTGGCCGCCGCGCTCCTTCCCTGGGGGCTGGATCGTTTGGCGGTCTGGCGGCGTCTCCCGATAGGTTGGCGCCGAGCGGCGCCACTGGCCTTGGGCGTCTACGGCGGCGCGGCGGCGATTGCCCTGGCGGTCGCCTGGAACGACAACCTTCGCTTCGCCCCCTGGACCGACCTGCTGGGCGGGGCGGCGATCGTTCTGGTCGGCGTGGGATTGACCTGGGGTCTCAGGCGCGGGCTCTCCCGCGCGCGCGGCGCGGTCGCGGGTCTGGCGGCGGCCTCGGCGGTGCTCGCCGCGTTCGTGCTGCTGCGCGCCTCCGAGTCGGAACCCGCCCGCAAGGCCGGCAGCGCGCGTGCGGCCCTGGTGGGTCCGCTGCTCGACGCCGGGCGAAAGCTGCTCGATTTCGACGGCGACGGATATGCGCGCGCTCTGGGCGGCGGGGACTGCGACGACAGCGACCCGGAGATCCACCCGGGCGCCCTCGATCTGCCGGGCGACGGCATCGACGCCGACTGCGACGGGCAGGACGCGACCTCCGCGCTGCCGCCGCCCGCGCAGATGTCCGAGCTCCCGGCGTCCGTCCCCCGGGATCTCAATCTGATTCTGGTCACGATCGACACTCTGCGCGCCGATCATCTCGGCTGTTACGGATACGGGCGTCCGACCTCACCCGCGATCGACGCGCTGGCGGCCGAAGGGGCCCTGTTCGACAACGGGTGGGCGCACGCGCCCTCGACGCGCTATTCGATGCCAGCCATCGCCACCGGGCGCTGGCCATCGGCGATCACCTGGGACGAATCGATCTGGTGGCCGCGTCTGGGCGCCGACATGCGAACCACGGCGCTCGCGCTGCACGACGCCGGCTACTTCACGGCCGGGATGTTCAGCTTCAACTATTTCGCCATCGGCGACCGGCGCGGCTTCGAGCGCGGCATGGATCTCTACCGCTCCGATCGTTCGGTGCTGCACGTCCCCGTCAACGGCCCCATGGAATCGCGCGGATCGTCGTCGCGCGAGATGACCGACGACGCCATCGCCTTCGTGGATGCGCACCGCGACCGGAAGTTCTTCCTCTGGTTGCACTACTACGATCCGCATCTGTCGTACGAGCCCCACCCCGAGCTGCCCTCGTTCGGGTCGGCGCGGGTCGATCTTTACGACGGCGAGATCCGCTTTACCGATCTCCATTTCGGACGCCTGCTGGCGCATCTGCGCGAGGTGGGCCTGTGGGATCGCACGGCGATCGTCCTGACCGGCGACCACGGCGAAGGGTTCGGCGAGCACGGCGTGACCGAGCACGGCTTCGATCTCTACACGGCGCAGACCAAGGTGCCGTTCATCGTGCGGGTGCCGGGCCTGCCGCCGCGGCGGGTGCGGGTCCCCGTCGGCCACATCGACATCGCGCCCACGCTGGTGAACCTGGCGCACGGGTCGGCGGAGCCCAGCTTCATCGGACGGTCGTTGCTCCCGGACCTCGCGGGTGCGCCGTCCAGCGACACCGAGACGCGCGCCGTCTTTCAGGAGGTGACCTCGGAGCGGGGAAAGAAACGCGCCTTCGTCACCGCTACCCGCCATCTGATCTGGAACGAGACGCCCAGCGACACCACCGAGTGTTTCGATCGGACCCGCGATCCGGCGGAGGCGCACGATCTCTGGGATCTGGCCGGCGATCCCGCCTGCCTCGGTCTGGCGCGCGAGCTCAAACGGCTGGTGGCCGGGCTGGCGCTGCCGGCCGGCGCCGCCGCTGCGCTGGCGTACGGGGTAGTCCTGCCGGGGACGCCCGCGCGGTCCCCGGCCCGGCCCCTCGACGCGAGCCTCGGTGGAGTGGTCACCCTGCGCGGATACGATCTGGCGGCGGGCGCGGTGCGGGGCGGCGGGTCGGTCGAGATCACCTGTTACTTCGCGGTCCATCGGCGGCCGGGCGCCGGCTGGCGGCTCAGGTACGACCTCGAGGGTCCCGGCGGCACCCGCCGGCTCGAGCACGTTCCGGTCGAGGGCCTCATGCCGTTCGAACGCTGGCGCCCCGGCCAGCAGATCCGCGACCGCCAGCGGATCGCCATCCCCTTCGGGACGCCCCCCGGCGTCTACACGCTCACCGTCGGCGCGCAGCGGGCGGGCGAGCGGCTGGCCGTGACGCCGCCGGCGCTCGCCGACGGCCAGGACCGACTGCGCGTCCTCACCTTCGAGGTATCGCGATGAAGTGGCGCTTCCTGTCGCCCCCGATCCGTCCGCTGCTGATCGCCGCCGCCGTGTTCCTGCTCGCGCTGGCTGAGACCGCTGTCGCGCTCCTCGCCCCCTCGCGCGCCCCCACGGAGGCCGACTGGACGGCCGCCGCGCAAGAGGTGCGGGCCGGCTTTCGCGACGGCGATCTGATCGTCGCCGCGCCGGCCTGGGCCGATCCGATCCTGCGGGTACACCTGGGCGATCTCATTCCGATCGAGGTGGCGGGCCGGCTCGACGACGACCGCTTCGCGCGCGTCTGGGAAGTGAGCCAGCGCGGGGCGCACGCACCGGCGACCGCGGGCGGCACCCTGACCCTCGACAAACGGTTCGGCCGGTTGACCGTCCGCCGCGTCGAGCGTCACGCCGAGCCGGTCGGCTACGACTTCGTCGCCCGCTGGGCCGACGCCAGCGTGAGCCGGCGCGAGGCGGCCCGCACCGTCGCCTGCCGGAATGTCGGCGATCGGATGCAGTGTCCGGACCTGAGCTTCAACTACGTCCATCGCCAGATCGTGGAGGTCGACACGACGCTGCGGGAGGCGCTGCTCGCGCAGCCGGTCGCGGGCGCCGCGGTGGTGATCGACTACCCCGCCGTACGTCTGGGCCGGGTCTTGGTGGTGGCCACGGGCCTGCACGACGTCTGGATGCGCAAGGCCGCGCGGGGGACGGTCGAGATGCGCGTCACCGTCGGCGGACAGACGCAGGTGCTCCCCACCACCAGCGACGACAGCGGCTGGGCGCGGACGCGCATCGACACGGCCGCACGCGCCGGGCAGGTCGTGCCGGTCCGCTTCGAGATCACCTCGCCCGCGCCGTACGCGCGGCACTTCGCCTTCGCGGCCGAGGCGCGCGGGTGATGCGCGTCAACCCGCGCCGCGCCGACTGGCTCATGACCCTCGGGCTGGCGCTCGCGACGGTTATCTGGCTCCTGGCGGTCGAAGGGCGGCAGGGCTTTGGTCGGGACGAGAGTCAGTACATGCGCGCCGGCGAACGCTACTGGGGTTGGTTCGAAGAGCTCGCCACCAACCTCGGGCAGGGCAAGCTCCGGCAGTCGTTCGCCGCCCCCGACATCGACCACTACTGGAGCGACAACGCCCCCGACCATCCGGTGATCATGAAGACACTCTACGGGATCTCCTGGCGGGCGTTTCACACCTGCACCTGTACCGGTCCCGCGCGCGGCCTGCACCCGAACCCGATCCGGGGACGACACCGGACGCTGCCGCTGTTCTCGCGCGATTCGACCGCCTTTCGGTTTCCGGCCATCCTGTTCGCGGCCCTGCTGGTGGCGCTGGTCTTTCGGTTCGCGCGCCACTGGCTGTCCCGGCCGGCCGCGGCCGTGGCCGCGATCCTGACGCTGGCGCAGCCGCACTATTTCTTCCACGCCCAGATCGCCTGTTTCGACGCGCCGATCGCGACGATGGCCTTCGCGGTGGGGTTCGCCTACTGGAAGTCGCTGCGCGATCCGCGCTGGGGGATCGCGGCCGGGGCGCTCTTCGGGGTCGCGCTGGGGGTCAAGCACAACGCCTGGCTGATGCCCTTCTTTCTGGTCGCGCACTATCTGTGGATGCGGCGGGGCGACCTGCGGGCCCGCCGCCTGCCCCGGATCCCGCTGGCCTTCCTGGCGATGCTGGTGCTGGGGCCGATCATCTTCTTCCTGCACTGGCCCTGGTTGTGGAACGCACCCATCGCGCGAACGCGCGCCTACGTCCTCCGCCACCTCGATCACGAGCACTACAACTTCGAATATCTGGGCTGGAACTGGAACCAGCCACCCACCACGACCGGGATGAAGCTGCTGCGCGCGACGGCGCCCTTCGTCGAGACGGGCTTCACCGTTCCCGTCACCACCCTCGCGCTCGCCGCGTTCGGCGCAGCCGCGCTGGCCCGCCGCCGGCGCGAGGGGGCGCTCTTTCCCGAGGCGGAGCCCGAGACACCGGTGGCGGCTCGCCCGAGCTGGTTGCGACCGGGCGCCGACGTCGACCGGGCGCCGGGCGCCTTCGTGCTGGTCCAGACGCTGGGGCCGCTCTGCGTCCTGGCCGTTCCGTCGACGCCCATCTTCGGGGGGGTCAAACATTTCCTGACCGCCATGCCGTACCTGGCGATCCTGGCCGGCGTCGGTCTCACCGCGATCAGCCGTGGGCTCGAAGGCGCGCTGCCCCTCGCGCGGGCGCGCCTGCGCCGGGCGGCCCCGCTGGCGCTGGCCGTGGCCGTTTGCCTGCCCGCGGTGCTCGAGACCCGTCGCTCGCACCCGGACGGGCTCGCGCACTACAACCTCCTGGCGGGCGGATTCGCGGGGGGCGCGTCGCTGGGGATGAACCGTCAGTTCTGGGGCTATTCCGTGCTGCCGATGCTGCCCGATCTCGACGGCCACGTGCCGGAGAACCGGTCCCTCTTCTGGCACGACGTCCTCTCCGACGCGATCTCGATGTACAAACGGGAGGGACGACTCTCACTCGCCGTCGGGGACACCGGTTTCGGCGAGGACGGCATCAAGCGATCGGAGCTCGGCATCCTCTTTTACGAAAAGCACTGGGCCAAGTACGAGGGCTGGTTCTGGGAGATCTACGGGACCACCCGCCCGATCTATGTGCGCGCCCGGGAAGGCGTGCCGCTGGTGACCCTGTACCGTCGCGGAGCGCGGTGATGTCGGAGAGCTCCGCTTCCGCCGAAGCCACACCGTCGCGGGACGCGGTGATGTCCGGAGGTCCGGGCGCCGGTGACACCGCGACGCCCTCGCGGGGCGCGGCGCGGCTGGCGCGTCTGCTGCGCGGCTGGCGCGGCGCCCTGCTGGTCTACCTGGTGTTCACCGGGGCCTATCTGGGCGCTTCGGGCGCTCGGTTGCGCATGCACTCGCAGTACAACCACTACGTTTACCTGGCCGACGGATGGCTCCACCATCGGCTGACGCTGGCGGGACCTCCGCCCAACGAGAACGATTGGGCCAAGATCGACGTCTTCAAGCTGCGCGACGGCCGCGAGGTGCGGGGGATCTACGGCAGCCGCACCGGCGGTCCGGCCGACCGCTTCTATCCCTTGCGTGGAGCGCCCGAGACCATTCCTGCTGCCGAGATCGTCTCGCGCGCCGCGGTCCGGCTGGTTTCGTTCCCGCCTTTCCCGGCGATCCCGATGGTCCCCTTCGTGGCGATCTGGGGCCTCGCTTTCAACGACGTGCTGTTCACGGCGCTGTGGGCTGGGCTAAATCCGATGCTGCTCTTTGTCTTGCTGCGAACCCTGCGCGTCCGCGGCCTCTCGCGCCGGAGCGATGCCGACGACCTGTGGCTCACGGCGATGTTCGGGGTCGGGTCGGTCTACTACTTCTGCTCGGTGATTGGCCAGGTCTGGTTCACCGCGGAGATCGTCGCCGTCACGCTGTCGATCGGATACGTCTGGGCCTCCATCGGCGCCGAGTGGCCGATGCTGGCCGGTCTGTTCGTCGTGTGCGGCGTCGCGACACGGCCCCCCTGGGTGATCGTTCCGCTGTTTCTCTACGAGGCCCTCCGCGCCGTCGGCGGCGCGTCGGCGCTGCGCGAGCCGGCCGCGCGGCGCGCGCTCGCGAGGTCGCTGGTGCGCTTCGCGTTCCCGATCGCCGTCGGTGGCGGCGCCCTCGCCGTGTACAACTATGCGCGTTTCCAAAACCCGTTCGAGTTCGGCCACAGGTTCCTGGCCGTGCAGTGGCAGGAGCGGATCTTTCGCTTCGGGCTCTTCAACTACCACTTCCTGTCGCGCAATCTGGCGGCGGCGCTGGTGCTCCTGCCGCGGATAGTGGCCCGCTATCCGTACGTGAAGATCAGCCAGCACGGCTTGAGCGTTCTCGTGACGTCACCGAACCTCGCCTACACCGTGATGCCGCAGGAGCGGAGCCCGCTGACGAAGCCGCTCTGGATCACCATTGCGGTAGCCGCGCTTCCACCGCTGCTCTACCAGAGCTCGGGCTACATCCAGTGCGGCTATCGCTACAGCCTCGACTTCATGATCTACTTCATGGTGCTCTTGGCGATCGGCAATCGCCCGCTCACCAAGAGGTTTCGGGCGCTGGTCGTGGTGGCCTTCGCCATCAACCTCTTCCTGGCGATCACGTTCGATCGCTACCCGGAGTTCTCGTTCGACGACAGCTTCTTTCCCAACGGGAACAACTGACGGCTACCGGGCCTGCCGCCGTGGCGGTGTGGCGGTGTGGGATGGAAACGCGCGTGCGCGCCACCGAGGGGGCGCTTCGCTAGCGGCCGTGGATATGGAAGCCGCCGCCGCCGTGGAAGCCGCCCCCGCTGTGGAAGCCCCCACCGCCGCCGCGCGGCGCGGAGTACGAGGGGACGCCTCCACCGCGCCAGCCACCTTGGTAGGCCGGGGAAACCGGTGCCCCGCCACGCCAGCCGCCCGCGGGCGCACCAGCAGGTGCGCCGCCACGCCAACCTCCGCCCACCGCTCCGCCCCTCCAGGCCCCGCCACCGACCGCCGCTGCGGCCGGTGCGCCGCTCCTCCAGCCGGCGCCAGCCGAGGCGGGCACGCGGGTGATGGCGGGCGCCGCACGATAGCCACCCGAGAAGTAGCGACCGCCCGCGTAGAACCTCGGGTAGTAGCTGCGGTAGTAGAACGAGTAGAACGGCCAGTACGCCCAGAAGAACGGATCGTAGGGTCCGTTCCAGTAGTACCAGGGGCCGACCACGGTGAAGTACGGCGACCACGGGCGCCACCAGTGAGAGTGCGGCCCGACCATGAAGCACCAGCCGCCGCCATAGGTGTCCGCGATCGGGTGGGCGCCGTAGTAGCTGTAGACTTGGCCGGTGTAGCCGAAGTCGTGGGGATCGCCGATGAAGTAGTAGCAACCGTTCTGGTACGAAAACAGCCGCAGATCGAAGGGCGCGTAGGTGTGGACGTGCGGAGACTGACTCGCCTCCCATCCGCCGCCCGGCGCCGGGTGCGGTCCCCCGAAGCAGTAGCCACCGCCCGCCACGGGAATGGCGGCCGTTTGCACGCTAGGAGGAATTGGGTAGTCCTGCTGCGGCCCAGACGCTGGCTGCGCCGTCTCGGCGGGGCCGGGGATTGGCGGTGGCGCGGGGGCTGCCTCGGCCTGGGCGTAGGCCGCACGCGACCCGATGCCCGCGAGGCCAATCAATCCAACGGATGCAATCAATGACTTTCTAAGACGCATGACGACCATCCGGGAAGAAGCAAGCGGCGCGCCCGCGCTGGCGCCGCGAAAGCCTTGAGATTATAGCACCCCGGTCGCGGATCCCGCCCCAACCCGTGCCCCTCGTTCACAGCGTGCGGTTGCGGGGCCACCTCTTTCAGCCTACCTTCTCCGCTCATGTCGATCGAGAGCGACCTCAACGATCAGCTCAAGCAGGCCATGCGCGCCAAGGACAGCCGCGCGGCGGACTGCATTCGCATGATCAAGACCAAGCACATGGAGCGCCGCACCGCGGCCGGCTTCAAAGGACCGCTCGACGACAGCCTGTGGTTGGATGTGGTCGCCTCCTACCAGAAGCAGCTTCGAAAGTCGCGCGAGGAGTACGCGGCGATCGGGGCCCGCGGCGCGGAGGCCATCGGCCAGATCGACTTCGAGATCGGTTTCTGCGCGCGCTTTCTGCCCAAGGCGGCCTCGGACGACGAGGTCCGCGTGTTGGTGCGCGAGGCCGTCATGCGCCTCGGCGCCTCCGATCCCAAGCAGGCTGGGCGGGTGGTTGGCGAAATCATGAAGGCCAACAAGGGCAAGCTGGATCCGTCCGCCGTCAAGCGCATCGTCGACGAAGAGCTCAAAGCCCCGCCGACCTGAAGACGCCCCGACGCTTAGCCAGCGCGTCGGGCCGCCGGAGCCGAGCGGGTGCCAAAACCTGCCGAGCCAGAGGGCAAATTACGGATTTCGTGGAACCGCCCCCGCCCAGCGTAGTGTGCCCGCCATGCGAACGGTGGGGCGCGGTTTGTACCTGGGGCTGATCGCCGCGTCGTTCGTGGTTCTCGGCTGCGGCAGCGTGAAATCAAAAGGGGGGACCGACGGATCTCCCCAGATGGGCACCGACGGGAGCGTGCCGGTCGACGCCGCCAAGCCGACCGATGGCTCTGCCTCGGACCGGTTCGTCGCGCGCGACGCGCTTGCCGCGCCATCGGGCCACTCGCTGGTTCCCGGCGGTACCAGCTCGGCGTCGGCGAGCTATTTCATGATTCAGTCCGCGGGTCAGTCACCGGGCGGCAACACCGTCCGAAAATCGGCTTCGTACCGGATGGTCGGCGGCCTCGTTGGCGCTACTCAAAAATAGGGGTCAAGTCACATGAGAAAGTCGCTCTCGGTCGTGGTGGTTTCGGCGGCGCTGGTGTTGGCGGGTCGGGCCTGGGGCGCCTCGGTGCCTCTGCGTCTCAACGAGCAAGGCCGGCTGTTCCAGTCCGGGGGCGACACGCCGGTGACCGGCAACGTCGCGATGGTCTTCACGATCTACGACGCGGCGACGGCCGGAACCGCGCTTTGGACCGAGACCTACTCGGTCACCCTCGACGAGGGATACTTCTCGGTGCAGCTCGGCTCGACGGTGCCGTTTCCGGCGACGCTGTGGAACGGCGCCATCCGCTACATCGCGGCCAAGATCGCGCCCGGTTCGATTGGCATCACCACCCAGTTTTCGTACAGCACGCCGGTGACGGTCACCGCGTTCGGGTACGGAGACGCCTATGCCGCCTGCCCCGTGGGCACGACCATGCTGAGCGGCGGCTGCACCTACAACGACAACGGCAACCAGAATATCTTTCTGGCCGGCGACGGGCCCTACGACACCGCTACCTGGTGGTGCGAGTACATCGAGATCTACGGCTATTCGACCTCGATCGCCTACGCCTACGCGCTCTGCGGGACCGTCACGCAGTAGCCGGTCGATCGCACCGCGAGCTCGCGGCGCACGGCCAACCTCACGGCGTGCGGCCGCGCGGAGGGTGAACCGCCGCGCGATCGTCGAGCCAGGTCTGAACGGCGGACAGCCTGGACGCCAGATCCGGGATCGCCGCGTACCCCTCCTGCGCTTCGCGGGCCAGCTCGAGGGCGTGCGCCCGATCGGCGTCCGAAGAGCCCCAGATCGCCCGAGCGAGGTTGAACGCCGTTTCCTCGCGGGCGCCGGCGTCGGCCACGTGGGTCGATCGGATCTCCCAGGCGCGTTCGAGCACGGCGCGCGCGTCGCCCGGTCGTCCCTCGACCAGGGCGACTCGGCCGAGGGCGGTCATCGGATCGGCCAAGAAAGGATGGTCGCGGCCGAGCGTGCGTTCGAAACCCGTCAAGACCGATTGGATGTCGGCGTGCGCCTCCCCCGCGCGGTTGAGCTCGACCAGAGCCTCACCCCGCACCAGCAGAGCGGCGCTCACCTCGTAGGCGTCCGCGGGATAGATGGCGCTCACGATCTTGAAGGCCCGCCCCGCCGCCTCGAGCGCCGGCTCGGCGTCGTCGAGCATCAGCATCGACCTGGCCAGGTTGATGAGCGACGCCGCGAGATCCGGGTGCCCCGGACCGAGGGCCTGCTCGCGGACCGACACCGACGACGCGAAGTCGCCCCGAGCCTTTCGCCATTGCCCGCGCGCCGCGGAGACGGCGCCCCGCACGTTGAAGAACCAGCCTCGGAGCCGGTCGAGCCCCCCTCCGTGTCCGAGCGCCACCTCGGCCAGCCCCGCCCAGTGTTCACCCTCGGCAAACCGGTGCTGGAAGGTGCCGACGATCGCGGTGAGCTGGATGGCGGCTTCGGCCTGGAAGTCATCGTTGTGCAGCGCCTCGGCGTGTTTGTACGCCTCCTCGTAGATCGGGATCGCCCCTTCGGGGTCGAAGGGGGAGCGGGTGCGGGCGTGGACCAGGAGGGTTTCGGTCAGCAGCGGCTCATACGCCGCGGCGCGAACCTCCTCGGTCAGCGCCGCCATCGGCTCGAGCGACTGCCAGTCGTGACCCGCTTCTGCGCTCGCGCGCAGCCCCAGCAGACGGGTCGTCAGCGCCTCGACCCGCGCGCGCAGCGCCGGATCGGTAGGCAGGGGAGGTGCGGCGTTGAGCGCGCCCAGATCGTTGCAGCCATCGATCCTGCGCAGGGAGAGCGCGGCCCCGATCGATCGCCGCACGATCTTGGTGTCGGCGTGGGCGAGCACGTCCGTGAGCGCGCCCAGCTCGGCGCGCCGGCGATCGAGGCAGGCCATGCGGAGCGGGGACACGCGGTCCGTCGGATCCCGGCCCGCTTCACAGGCCTCGCGAGATAGGCCCATCCATCCGCCGGCATAGGCGTCGAGGATCTGATTGGCACGTTCGAAGCGCGCCCGTGCGTCGGGAACCTCGCTGGCGGTGAAGGCGGCGCGCATCTCGCGGCGGGTTCGGCCATCGGCGCCGACCTCCCAGATGCCCGCCAGCTTTGGCGCGGGGTCACAAGCCGCCGCGCCGAGCATCCGGAGGCGCCAGGAGCGGACCAGCGTGCCGGTGCCCGCCAGTGCCAGCGCCGCGGCCGCGACCACCGCAAACGTCTGGCCGTGGCGCCGCTTCGGGGCGTCGACCAGTGCCTCCAGCAGCGCGTCCATGTCTGGAAAACGCTTGGACCGGTCCACCGACAGTCCCCGTTCGAGCGCGACCCGGACGCGCCTGGGGACGCGCGCCTGCAGGGGACCGGGGCGGGGTCGATCGGCCAGCACGGCCACGCGGATCTCCATCAAGGTGGCGCCCTCGAAGGGCCGCGCCCCGTACACCGCCTCCCAGAGCGCGACACAAAAACTGAACTGGTCGGCCCGTGGATCGACCGGCTGGCCGAGGAGCTGCTCGGGCGACATGTAGAGCGGCGTGCCCAGGATCGATCCCACCCGCGTCAGGCGCGGCTCGTTGCGCGAGGCGGTTCCGCCTCGCGCGGCCAGGCCGAAGTCCATCACGCGCGCGGTCTCGTCGCGCGACACCATCACGTTCTGAGGTTTGAAATCGCGGTGGACGATCCCGACCCGGTGCGCGGCCGCCAGCCCGCGACCCGCCATCGCGAACATTCGCAGGATCTCCTCGATCGAGTGGCGCCGGCGGTCGAGCCAGACGGCCAGCGTCTCGCCCTCGACCAGCTCCATCGCCAGGAACATCCGCCCGGCCGCCGTTCCGACGTCGTGAATCGCGACCACGTTCGGGTGCGACAGCTTGGCCACCGCCTGCGCCTCGCGGAGCAGACGGGCCGCCTCGATGTCGTCCGGCCGCGCGTCGGCGCGGAGGATCTTGATCGCGACCCTGCGATCGAGCTCCGGATCGTGGGCGGCGTAGACCTCGCCCATCCCGCCGCGTCCGACCAGCCGCAAGAGCCTGTAGCGCCCGACCAGCGCGTTCGGGCCGGGCGTCTGGCTCGGCGGCGGTTCGCCTTTTGGCGCGGACCGCGGGGCCGGCGCGGCCACGGCGACCAGCCGCGCGCAGGCCGCGCAGCCAACCAGGTGACGCTCGGCGGCCGCGAGGGCCGGCCCGTGCAGCGCGCCGCTGACAAACGCCACGATGGTTTGCTCGTCGAGACAGTCCATTGGCCCGACCCGATTATCGCAGAGGTGCCCTTTGGTGCGACAGACTGCTAGGGTATCGAAATGGCCGAGGGGGGGGAGCCCGATCTGGCGCGCCTGTTCATCCGGGAGCGGCCGGGCGCCCGCGTTCCCCCCGATCTGGAGCTGCGACTGCGGGAGATCCTGGTGCGGACGGCCGCTGCCTGGCCGGGGCTGCCCATCGGCGGTGCCCGCCTGATCTCGCGGATCGCGCGCGCCGTCGGCGACGACGTGGCCGTCGGTCTGGCGGATTTCTACGCCGAGGACTTCGCGCTGGCGGCCGCCTGTGCGGATGGTCTGCCGGGCGCGCTGGCGCTCTGCGACAAGCTCTGTGCGGGCGCGATCGCGGCCGCGGTGGCGCGCGTCGATCGAAGCCCCGATCTTCGCGACGAGGTGCGCCAGATCCTCTGGCAGCGGATCTTCGTCGGCAGCGCGGCTCAGCCGGCCCGGATCCAGTCCTATGCGGGGCGGGGACCGCTCGCCGGTTGGGTGGCGGTCGCGGCGCAGCGGATCGCGCTCGACCTTCGTCGGGAGGAGGCGCGCGCGTCGGGCGGAGATCCGGTCGCCGATCAGGTGCTGCCGGCCGACGATCACCCCGAGATCGACTATCTCCGGACGCGCTACAAGACCGAGTTCGAGGCGGCGGTGCGCTCGGCGCTGTCCGGTCTACCCGATCGCGATCGCTTGCTGCTGCGTCTCACGATCGTGAGCGGTCTGTCGCACGAGCAGATCGGCAATATCTACGGCGTCAACCAGTCGACGGTCTCGCGCTGGATCTCCCGGGTCCGCGAGCAGGTTCTGGAAGCGACCGAGCGCGAGATCTGTGGCCGGCTGCGGATGCAGCCCTCGGAGTTCCGTTCGCTGGCCGGCATCCTGGTCAGCCGCCTCGACCTCAGCATCTCGCGCGTGCTGGCGGCTTCCGACTCGGGACCCTGACTAGCCCAGGGTTTCGAGGTGCGCGACGAGGTCGGGGGGCAAGGGGCTCTCGATCGTCAGCGGCTCGCGGGTGACCGGGTGCGGGAAGGTCAGGCGGTGGGCGTGCAGCGCGTGGCGGGAGAGGCCGTCGAAGTGGGCGAGGAGCTCGGGGGTCACCCCCTCTTCGCAGGACCGCATGAAGAGCGCCTCGCCGGCCCCGTACAGCTTGTCGCCGACGATGGGGTGACCGAGGAGCTGAAAGTGGACCCGGATCTGGTGCTGGCGCCCGGTCTCGGGGCTGGCCTCGCACAGCGCGTGTGCCGGGAAACGCCGCACGACGCGGAAGCGGGTGACGGCCGGCAGCGCGTCGGCGTCGCCATCACCGGCCGCGCCCATCATGATTCTCGACTTCGTGTCGAGCAGACGCAGCGGCCGATCGATCCGCCCCTCGTCCGGCGGATGGCCCTTGACCAGCGCCAGGTAGGTCTTTTCGATGATGCGCTGGGCGAAGGCGCGGGTGAGGAAGCTCGCGGCGGCGCGGCCGCGCGCGATGAGCAGCACGCCAGAGGTCTCGCGGTCGATGCGGTGGGCGACATCCATCCGCTGGCCGGGGTAGCGCTCGCGCAGCAGCGCCGTCACGGTGTTGCGCCAGAACTTCGCCGTGGTGTGCATCGGCAGGCCGGCCGGCTTGTCGATGCACAGGACGCTGGGATCCTCGTAGAGCACCTCGAAGTGTCTGGGGACGTCGGGCTCGACCGGTGCCGGACGTCGCAGCCAGATGGTCTCTCCCGCCCGCACCGGTGCCGCCGGTCGCGCGGCTCGCCCGTCGGAGAAGAAGATCTGATCGCCGATGATGGACTGGATGCGCGTTCGCGACAGCCGTCCGATACGCCGCTTGAGAAAATGGTCCAGACGCCAGCCACCGCATTCGGAGGGGACCAGGATGTCCAGCCTGATGATATCCGGCCCGCTCGGCAGGCTCGGCGGCTCCGTAGGGCTCGAATCGATCAGAGCTTGTTCTCTTCCCGTTTGGCCTGACGCAGCTCGTTCGCCTCGTCGAATCTGCGGGCGCCTTCGATCAGCAAGAAGGTGGTGGAGGCCTGGATCTCGTCCACCCCACCGATGTCGCCGGTCAGGAAGTCGAACGAGCCGCTGGTCCAGGTCAGAGCTTCAAACACGGCGGCCGGCCCCGAGAGGCGCGGCTCCTCGGTGTCGGCGCGAATGATGCGCCCCTTGCGCAGAAAGAGCCGCGCCGTCCCCTGCGCGCGCTCGACCAGCAGAATTCCCGTCTTTCGCTCCATTTCGAGGACCACCAGGATACTCGATAGGCCAATCTGATCGACCTGGCCCCGCACCGCCGAGAGCGGCCGGTGGCCGGAAGACGGGTTGGCGGAAGCTGTCCCGGGCGTCTCCGCCGGCGACGGCGACAAGGTGGTAGATGTCGGCGAGGTGGAATAGGCGACCAGTGTTTGCACGGGCTCGACCCCCAGAGAGGTAACGATCGCCCGTTCGAGATCTTCCACGCGGAAGGGCTTGCGCAGCCGCTGGTCCTTGGGCCCGGCGCCCCGGACCTCATTCGAGGAATCCAGCACCGACAGCAGAAAGACGATCGGCGTGTCGGCGCAGGCGGGCAGGGTCCGCAGCCGCTCCCACCAGGACCAGCCGTCCATCGCCGGCAAGGACACCGAGGTGAAGATGAGGTCGGGCCGAACCTTCGAGGCGACCGCGAACGCCCCCTGGGCGTCACCGGCCAGGCTCACCTGGTATCCGCGTTGCCCCAGCGCGCTGGCCACGCTGCGCTGGATCCAGGGATCATCGTCGACCACCAAAATCCGCCCCAGCGTCACAGCGTTTTTCCCCGATCCCGTACCCTGCTCTATCTTGCCAGGGTCGGGGCGCCGTCGCCAGGGCTCGGGCGGTCGGCCGGGGGCTGGGAATCGGGCGCCTGGGTTTTGTTCGGCGCCCCGGCTCCTACTCGTCGTCGGGGTTCCGGTCCCAGCGCCAGTTGCCGCGCTCGCGCTCCTCCGGCTTGGGGCGTGTCGATTTCTTCTTCTCCGGCCGTTCCCGCCGGGGCGGCAGGTCGGGACCCCGACCGGCCCCCGGGCCGGCCCCGCGGGTGTCGAAGCCGGGTGGTCTGAACCCGCCCGGCCCACGCGGCGGGCCAAAGTCGCGCGGAGGTCCACCGGGTCCCCCCGGTGGGCGCGGTCCGCCAAAGCCGCCGGGTCCGGCTGGACCTCCGGGGCCGCGCGGCGGGCCGCCTGGCCCTACCGGGCCACGGGGCGGGCCCCCGAACCCTCCGGGACGGGGCGCACCCGTGAAGCCGCCCGCCGGACGAGGGCCGGCCGGCTTGGCCTGCGCCTCCTCCACGATGATTGGTCGTCCCTGCAGGATCCGCCCCGACAACTTCTCGATCGACGCCTTGGCGCCGTCGTCGGTCATCGTCTCGACAAAGGCGAAGCCGCGCGGACGCGTCGTCTCCCTGTCGAGAGCGACGCGAACGCTTCGAACTTCGATTCCTTCGCCGGTGAACGCCTCGCGAAGCTCTTGTTCGGTGACGTTATAGGAGAGATTGCCGATGAAAAGTCGAGTACCCATCCATCTTCCTGGTGCGGGCCCGTGCTGAGGTTGCTTTGCCCCTGTTACGACGCGGGGCGGTTGACCCGATCCCTCAGCTCCTTGCCGGCCTTGAACGTGGGCACCTTCCGGGCGGCGATCTCGATCGGCGCGCCTGTCTGCGGATTGCGCCCGGTGCGCGCGGCGGATTCGCGGACCGCGAAAGCGCCGAATCCACGCAGATCGATCCGCTCGCCTTTCGAGAGTCCTTCGGCGACGGCTTCGATCAGCGCATCGATGGTGGTCTCCACCTGCGGTCGGGGCAGGTTCTTCTGCTGCGCGATGACATCGACCAGATCAGCCTTCTTCATGAGCTTCGTTTTCTCCTTTGTGTTTCTTGATTGGGGGTGCCGAAATTGCGCAGCTCCTAAGCCGACTAAAGATAGTGCCTTCGCTTTGGCAAGGTCAAGGTGCCCGCGCGGCGGGGCCCGGGACTGAGATAGTGTACCTTCGCTCGAAATGAAAGGTTTCTTGCTCGGTCTGGTGGTCGCGGCCCTGGCTTTTGGCGGTTACGTCTATTGGAAAGAGGGGCAGCGCCCGGTGGCGCCGCCCAAATTGACGCCCGATGCGGGTGGGCCCGTCAAAGAGACGCGCGAAAAAAAGAAGCGTCGGCGGCATGGCGCGATGCGGGTCGCGCGGGGGGAGGGGGGGCGGGCCGAAAGCTCTTCCGGGGCCGGTCCGCGGGCGCCCGCGCCGCCGCCGATGGAGAGCGAGCCGGAGTCCATCAAGCTGTCCCCGGCCGATCTCAAGCTGGTCAGCCAGGGGGACGATCTGTCCCGCCCGGACGTGATTCACCTGGGCGACGCCACCGACGACAGCGGGTCGCGGGAGCTGACCCAGGACGACATCGACGCCCGCTTCCGCGCCAAGGAAGAGACGATTTTGGACTGCATCTCTCGCGCGCGTCCC
>OCTA010002589.1_pt1 | contig 16355 bp, 13 predicted proteins | sample 1538991 | NCBI WGS metagenome assembly OCTA01 (sample SAMEA3539302, study PRJEB22396) | soil metagenome | biome: tundra; feature: field; material: soil | place: USA | collected 2010-05 | depth 0.15 m | reverse complement strand
AGGGGTGGCGCGGGTGGACGGGCAGCCGGTTGCAGTGCTCGGCCACGGCGACCAGCGCGTCGATGTCGTGGATCTCTAGCTCGGGATCCACACCCTGGGTCAGCAGGTTGAGCGCGAGCGTCACGACGTCGACGTTCCCCGTGCGCTCGCCGTTGCCGAATAGCGTGCCCTCGACGCGATCGGCGCCCGCCATCATGCCCAGCTCGGTAGCCGCGACGGCCGTGCCGCGATCGTTGTGCGGGTGCAGGCTCAGCACGACCCAGTCACGGTGCGCGAGGTGCCGGCCCATCCACTCGACCTGATCGGCGTAAACGTTGGGCGTCGCCAGCTCGACCGTCGCCGGCAAGTTGAGGATCACATGGCGTTCGGCGCTCGCGCCCCAGGCGTCCATGACGCCCTCGCAGACCTCGAGCGCGAAGTCGAGCTCCGTGCCCGTGAAGCTCTCGGGCGAGTATTCGAAGCGGACATCGGTGCCGTGAAGGCCGGCCGCCAAATGCGCGCACAGCTCGGCGCCCCGTACGGCGATGTCGCGGATAGCGGGGCGGTCGAGGCCGAACACGACGCGCCGTTGCAGCGTCGACGTCGAGTTGTAGAGGTGCACGATGGCGCTCTTCGCGCCGCGCAGAGCATCGAACGTGCGGCGGATGAGGTGCTCGCGAGCCTGCGTGAGCACCTGGATGGTGACGTCGTCGGGGATCTGGTCCGTCTCGATGAGGTCGCGCACGAAGTCGAAATCGGGCTGCGACGCGCTGGGGAAGCCTACCTCGATCTCCTTGAAGCCCATCTTGACGAGCTCGACGAACATACGGCGCTTGCGGTCCGGGCCCATCGGCACGGCAAGCGCCTGGTTGCCGTCGCGCAGGTCGACGCTGCACCAGAGCGGCGCGCGCGTGATCGTACGCGATGGCCAGGTCCGGTCGGGCAGAGCGACGGGGGCGAACGGACGATACTTCTGGGTGGGCATCTTGGACATGAGATCGGGCCGCCTTTCGGAGGCCAAGCTAGGCGCGGTCGCGCCATTGGTCAAATTGATTCGATTGCCTGGTCAGATAAGTATTGCTTATGCTTTCGTCTCTCCCACGCCTACTCGGAGACGGCGATCGAGTTGCGGAACAGGGCCCTCACTGCGTTGCGGTCCTAAGTTCCAGCGGCAACCACGCGGTCTCTGAATAATCGATGAACACGCCCCGATTTGAATACGCGACCGCCTAGCGCGGTGGCGTCCGATTCGGATCGAGTTTTCGGCTTAGGAGGTGCGGAGGGGAACTGAACCGCGGGTCAGATGGAGCATGATGGTTAGAAGGCCCCGTCACTCTCAAGTGCCGCAAGCACTGCCAGCAACTCGACCCGCAGCTGCGAAACCGTCGCGCCGGCCAGCCATCGGCTTGTTGTCATCCCCAACGCCGTCGCGATCCGAGCCCGGAAAGCTTCGGTGAGAGCGGAAAAATTCTGGCCGAGCTCGGCCAGAATGAGTCGTTTCTGGGCCAGTTCTGACGTTTCCTGACGCTGCAAGCTTCTGAAATCGTTGCTGTCGGCGGCCGTGATCCCGCTTGAGGTGCTAGCGGTTAACAGCCATCGGGGTTCGAGTCCCCGTCCTCGCACTGCAAAAACCCCGGCAAGTGCTGGGGTTTTCGTCTTTCGGCCTGGCACCGTTCATGCTGTCTTGGCGGCTCCGGTAACTACTTTTGAAGTGCAGTTACCGGATAACACCTCTCGGCTGCGCCGACTGCGCGCTCGCTCCAATGTGTCGCGATCCACGTAGTGCCGTGCGGTCACCGCGAAGCTCGTGTGCCCGAGCGCGGCGGCCACCGCATGGCTGGTCGCGCCGAACCCGGAGGCGAGCGTCGCGTGGAGCCCACGAAGCGAGTGGGGCACGACCTCCGGCACCTTCGCTTCGTCCACGCAGAGACGGCGAAGGCGGCGGAGTAGGGCGTCGGTTCTGCTTTTGCCCTCGTCCTGTGATTCTCGCCTTCGGCCTGCCTCGTACGCGAACAGCGGATCCAACGCCGGCCGATCCGCGGTGATGCGAATCAGAAACGGTCGAAGCTCTGTCGCTACTTCCACCGCTCTCCGTGCCGCATCCGTCTTGCCCGCCTCCACCCACAACACCGACGCGCTGTCGTCGCAGTCCCTGACCTTGAGTCCCATGACCTCACCCGGCCTGAGCCCGGTGAGAACCATCGTCGCCGCCGCGAGCGCCAGTGGATCGCCGCGACGAAGCGCTTCAGCTACCAGTTTCCTCGCTTCATCGATTCGAAGCTGGTTTGCCCCGACGCTTCCGACCTTTGATGGCCGGCGGCGCCGGCACCTTTTTCACGAGACCCTCGTCCCGACAGTGAGCGAGAAATCCCCGCAGCGCGCCGGCGACCCCGTGTTGGCTGTCGATCGACTGCAGTACCACGTGCTGGTTCCAGGCCTTCGTCCAAGGGAACGCTTCGACCGGCATCGCGCGCCGTCCCTGGAACATCGCTTCGAGACGGAATCGCATTGTCCGAACGCTCGACGGCGAGGCGACCGGCTCGACCACGATCCGCCAGGCCGACTTCGGGATGACCCCGATCTCGAAGGCGGGCGTCGTCAAGGTGAAGGACGGGCTCGCGCTCAGCTGGCACATCCGCGGCACGGCGCACTAGCCGCGCATTGGCCGCGCGCTCGCCGCCCGATGTTGCGGATCCGCGGACGCGGCAGACGCAATACCCGAAATTGCGGGTGTACACTCTGCATATGCAAAGAGCCTTTCTTATCTTTGCACTTGGTTTCCTGGCTGGGTGCAGCTCGTCCCCCGCGCCGAGATCCGACGGGGGCGATGCCGGGGGCGGTCATGCGTTCGGCGGTGACACAGGCGTCGCCGGTGCGTCCGGCGGTCACGCGGGCGACGGCGGTGGCGCCGGTCGTCATCCCGACGCCGGTGCGTCCGGCGGCAATGCGGGCGACGGCGGCGCGTCCGGCGGTCACTGGGGAGCGGACGGTGGTCATGCGGGCGGCGGTGGCATCGGTGGTCACGCGGGCGGCGGGGGGGCCGGTGGTGACGCGGGCGGGGGCGGCGCCGATCGCGCGGACGCGTCGTCCGACGGGCAAGGGTGCTCAGCGTCTGCGGCGTTCGGCTGCGTCATGTGCAGCACCGACGACGCGAACACGCCGGCGGTCTGCCTGCAGGGCGCATGGGTTTGCCCTGGCGGCTTCACTCGCGTCGGCACATGTGCGCCTTGTTCGAGCATTCTGCCGGTCGGTTGCACGTGCAGCCTGCCCAGTGGGCTCATCACTTGCTTCCGCGACGCAAGCGCCGACAGACCGCGCGGCTAGGACCCGGTGGCCTGTCGAGCAGCCACTCTCTTTGGACAAGGTTCCACTCGTCCCCTGGGTCTTGATTTGTGAACAGTGTTCACGTACGCTTAGCCAGTGAAGGCCAAGGCCCCCCCTGCAGCGGCCTCTCCGAACCAACAGTGGAGTCGTGAACCCATGAGCAAGGCAAAGAGGCGATGCGGGAAATGCGGCCACCGCGAGGTGTCGGACCACGCGGCGTCCGGGCGGCTGGCGACGTATAGGCATATGCGGCTCGAAATTCCCGCGGGCATCAAGATCCCCACGTGTGGAAACTGCGGCGCCCGTTGGTTCGACGAGGCGACGGCCGCCGTTCTCGACAACGCGCTCGAACCGATCTACGGCCAGACCCTCCGCGAGCGGCTGGAGAGCGATCTCCGGGTGATGCTCGGCAAGGGTGTAACCGAAGCGCGCGTCGAGAAGGCACTTGGTGTCTCCCGTGGGTACTTGTCGCGTCTTCGGTCGGGGCGCCGCGTGCCGAGCCGCGAGCTGGTCGTGGCGGTGGCCTACATGGCCAAGGACAAGGCCGATCCGCCCCTGGCGGAGACGATCTTTCCGGGAGACCGCAGGGCCGCGGGTTAGTCGGACGGCTTGTCGCCGTTCGACTCGGCGGCCCGACCATGATCCTCGCGCCCCCCGGCGGGCGGGGGCGGTATCGACTTGGACGGCCGGTGATCGATCGCCTCTTAGGGCGGGGAATACGGATAGATCGCGGACTCGGCGATTCCGAGGTCGGTGGCGAGGGAGCTCCAGTAGTCGGCGCTGGTGGCCGTCCAGAGAGTCGCGGACTCTGATCCGTCGGTCACCTGAACCTGCTGGCAGCCATCCGGATCAATGGTGGCGGTCATGACGGTCGACAGGCCTTTCGCATAACCGTTCAAGAACGTCAGTTGGTAGGTCACGCCAAAATCCGCGGGACAATTGTAGGTGCCAGAGGGCATCGTGGGCAGGTCCAGCGTCGCGTCGTAGGCGGCCTGCGCCAGAGCCGAGTCGGAGACGGTCACGCTGACGGATGGAGGCGGGTTCGATGGAATCGTGCCCCAAGTCGTAAATTCGAGTGTCTTCGCGGTCGCGACCTGCGCGCGAAGCGCCGCGATTGTGGCGTCCGTTCCGCTCATTCCGTCACAGCCGGCGACGAGCAACAGAGCCGCACCACAGGTCAGAGGGATCGATTTCAGACGGCTCAGCGACACGACCCCATGATCATGAATGAAACGGCACGCGGCACAAGTCGCGGGTCAGGAACATCCTCACGCGGCTTCGAGTCGGCCGCGACGATGCGCGCGCGCCGCGGGAGCGGGGAGGCGGTCTAGGTGCAACTGTTCGAGACGGGCAGTGACGCTTCGCCATCCGGACATGGTCTTTCGCCCCAGTTACCGCCGCAAGCTCCCGAATCCCAAGATGAAGCAGACGGGAGCGGCTCGTTCGGTAACTACCCGACGACAAAATTCATCCATATCTACAGTAAGTTAGGCTGCATGCAGTGAGTTGAGGTGCTAGACTAGCGGTTGACAGCCATCGGGGTTCGAGTCCCCGTCCTCGCACAGCAAAACCCCCGGCGACTGCTGGGGGTTTTCGTTTTTCGGCGTGGCGCCGTTCATGCCGGAAGAATTATCGGGCCTTCGGAAGTGGCGGCCGATGCCCAGAGACCGCGCTTTGGGCGAGCTCGATCTTCGCTTCCTTGGCTTTCTCCATGGTCATCACCACGACCCGATCGCGACCGATCCAACCTCCGTACCAGCTGATGTTGACCTCGCGCGTGCCGAACACCGCCTTGGTGAGCCAGAAGTCATTTGTCTTCCAGTCGTACTGGGAGGGACCCTCCGCGCGGGCAAAGAATACGACCATTGCAGCATCGGGACCTTCGGTGACGTTGGGAGGGAGCTTCAGGTGTTGCTGGGCGGCCAGCTCGCGCACCTGATGCGACAGTCGGAATTGGGTCTTGCCATGATCGCCGACGTAGGCAACCGCGCTTCGAACCTGGGACAGCGGATCGAAGTGGCGGATGCTTTCCCCCGCCCGGACCAGCCAGACGGCCTCGAGCAGGAAGGCGAACGCCAGGGCTGCCGCAAACGACCAGCGGGCCCACCGAAACGGAAGTCGGCCAGCGGCCTCCGCGATACCCCGGGCTGCCAATAGAGAGAGAAATGGGACGAGGAAGAGATAGTTGCGGACCACCACCCCCAAGATTCGGAAACAGAAAATCAACAAGAACACCACGGGCAGAGACAGCAGGACGGCTCCCACCCGACGATCGTCTCTCAACCAAACGATAGCTCCCCCGACGACGCCGGCGAAGAGGGCCAAAGACAAGCCGGCGTAAGGAGAGAAATAGGCGAGCGCCAGGTAGATGAGCACGAGCTCCCAGTGATGCCAGGCGCTCCGGGCGGCGTGAGTCGCCACATGGCCCTTCTTGTAGGCGGCCGAGATCCACTGCGATTTCTCGATAAAATTGAAGGGGTCGAACAACGTGGCTGGGGTGGTGACCAGGTAGACCACCACGGCGATTCCGACCACCGCACCCAATCGGATGAGCTGGGCACGCACCGGGCGCCACGGGAGCGTCAGGACGCTCGAGAGCATCACCGGAACAAGCACGAAGATGCAGGGGTACTTGCTCCCCGTGGCGAGGCCGGCGGCCACCGCGGCCGCATATAGCCACCTCGGCTTGGCGGCGCGGTCACGGTGAAAGAGCGCAAGCATGAGCAGAGCCAAAGCCGAAAATTGAACGGCGATGCAGTCCGTGGCCACCCAGCGCGCGTGATAGGCGTACTCCCACGAGAAACCCAGACAGGCCGAGGCGACGAACGCCTCCCACCAGCTCCGACGCAGGGCCAAGGCGGCCAGGTAGACCCACAGGATCGCGAGCGCGCTGACCACGATGAAGACGCGACGAACTGTGAGCAGGTAATCGGGCGCATCCATCGCCGCAACCATCGCGGTCTGCACGGTTCGTGGCGTCCTGCCGGCGGCCGCGATCGCTCGGATCGCGATCGGAACGGTGGGCAGGAGCACCAGCCACTTCGCGACGGCCGGGTAAATCGCGGCCGGCGGCATCAGCGAACCGCTCGCGACCATGTCTCGAACTGGACGGACCTGCCAGCCCACTTCGTCCCAGTGCAATCCGAAATCGACGCCGCGAAGATCGGTCACCGTGAACAGAACCAGTGGAATCAGCACCGGGGCGACGAGGAAAAGACTCCGCATTCGCGGACGCGCACGAATGTCGTCGCGGAGCCTAGTGTAAAAAGGAAACTGACTGGCCGGTTCCATCGCGCGGGGCGGCTGAGGCTATCATCGAACGCGGGCTCGCCCGCCCGTACTTCGGCCTTTCAGTATCTCAGGTCGACGCCCACCCAGGCGGCGCGGGGCGCGCCGGGGCCCTGGAAGCGCGGATCGGTGAAGCTCGGGAACACGGAGGTGGCGTCGCCCAGGACGCCGAAGGTGGCGTAGTCGGCGTCGAAGACGTTGTCGACGCGAACGAAGGCGGAGATCCAGTGGGCGAAGGAATAGTCGGCCCGCAGGTTGACGATCACGTAGCCGGGGATCTGTGGCAGCAGGTTGGCTTCGTCGCCGCGATAGTACTGGCCGCTGTTTCCCAAAACCGTGGCGCCCAGCGCCAACCCGACGGGCGCGAACCAGGTGACAGAGGCCTTGCCGACCTGCGCCGGGATCGACGGCAGGTGCGCGCCGGCCGCCACGTCGATCTCGCCGTTGACGGCCTGTGGGTGGTTGGTGCTGGGGGAGACGAACGACGTCTGGAAGGTGGCGTCGAGGTAGGTGTAGCTGGCCGACCATTCCAGCCGCCCGGCGCGCGGGCCGAGGCGGACACGGCCGTGCAGCCGCGCCTCCAGCCCCTGACGGAGGGTGTCGCCCACGTTGGCGAAGTACCCCTCGTTGGTGAGCGGCCCCGAGCTGATGAACAGGATGTCGTCGCTGTTGGCGGTGTGGAATGCCGACAGGGCGTAGTCGACGAAGGCGCGCCCGTGCCCCAGGCGGCCGCGCACGCCCGCTTCGAAGGTCCGCGCCACCACCTGCTCGAGCGGCGGATCGGCCACGAACTCGTTGGGCAGCCGGCAGGGATCGGTGGGGCTGGCGCAGGTCAGCTCCATCGGCGTCGGCGCGCGCGCCGACTCGCTGTAGCTGCCGTAGACGCCGATCTGCGGGCGCGGCTGGTACGACAGCCCGACCGCGGGGTTGAGCCGGTGGTATTGGTTGTCGCCGCTCAGATCGCCGCCCAGCTGATCCTGCATCGATTGCACCGAAAGATTGAACCGTCCCGACAGCGTCAGGAACAGGTCGGGCAGGAGCGCGAAGGTGTCGCTGGCAAACAGGCCGAGGTTCTTCACCGTCCCGTCGACCGCGACCAGGGAGGTCGGATCGAGCAAGTCGGTGTCGACGGTCCCGCGGGTATCGTCGAGCGTCGCCAGTACGGTCTGGGACCTGAATCGAATGATCCCCTCGTCCACGCTCCCCCCGACGAACAGATGGTTCTCCCGGCCGGTAAGCGGCGCCTCGAAGCTTCCTTGTGCGCTGGCTCCGAAGCCGATCTGGTGCGTGTAGGTGGTGTTGTCCGATCCGTCGAACGGGATGCTGGGTACCGGCACGGGATTGCCGGCCCGATCGAGGATGGGCGTGGTGCCGTCGTCGGCGCAGACGTCGCCGGTCTGGCCGGCGGTCGTGCAGGCATCCCACTCGCCCTGATCGCCGTTGGCGGTCAGCGTCCGGCTGACCCGGTAGTAGGCGGTGGCCGAGAGATGGCTGGTCGGCGACAGCGGGCGATCTCCCCGCAGGATCGCCATCAACATCCGGTTGTGTGTCTCGTCCGGGTGGGTGAACACCGCGGCGCGATCCTGGGCGAGCAGCTGGATCGGCGCGGCGCCGATCCCGGCCATCGCGGTGCTGGCCCCGATGAGCGACAGGTCGAGCGTCGAGCCGTCCTTGTGGTAGGTGGTCGAGAAGAAGCCGTTGAACGCCTGCGAAGGCGAGTGCTGCCGCCAGCCGTCCTCGGTGAAGAAGCGCCCGGCACCGAAGGCGCCCCAGTGCTCGCCGTGACCGCCGGCCTCGAGCTCCACGATGCGCCGGCCGAAGGATCCGCCGGTCAGCTCCGCCTCCGCGCCCGGGGAGCTGAAGCCGGTCTTGGTCTCCATCGACAGCGCGCCGCCCAAGGTGTTGAGGCCGAACAGCGGGTTCGACCCAGGCATCAGGTTGAGCGAGAGGATCGCGTCGGGCGGGAGCAGATCCCAGTTCACGATGTCACCGAACGGCTCGTTGAGGCGGACACCGTTCAGGAAGACCGACAACCCCTCCGAGGCGCCCAGAATGGGCGAGGCGACGAAGCCGCGATATTGCAGATCGGGCTGCAGGGGGCTTTCCTGGACCTGATTGATGGTAACGCTTCCCAGCGACTCGTTCATGTATTCCGACAGATCGAGGTTGTGATGCGCGTCGATCGCTTCGCCGGTGGCGGTCTGCACGTCGGCGGCGACGCGATCGCTCGGCAACAACGAACCGTGCAGCGGCGTGGCGGCGACGACGACCGTTTCGTATTTGGGATCGACCGCCGGATCGGTTGCCGGATCCTCGGCGCGCGCCGGTGGCGAAAGCGAGATGCCAAGCCAAAGGCCCACGCAGATGGATGGCCAACGCACGTCGTACCAAAAGCCTATCACCCGCGTGCCGCGGCCGGAACGCTAGGTGCCGTCGACGCTGTAGGCGGCGCCGTCCAGGTGCAGGTGGTTTCGGTGGTGCCGATCGTAGGACGGCGTGAGGACGACGCTGAAGACTTTCTCGTCGTAGAGTCGCCGGGTCAGCCGTCGGAGGAACATGGCGGCCGGCGTGGCGGCGGCCTTGGCGGCCGGGATCCAGTCGCGCTCGACCACCACCTGGCGGCCGTTCTTGAGCACGAACGTCGCCACGTCGATCGCGTTGGCGAACGAGTGCTCGCTCACCAGATCGGGATAGGCAGCCATCCGGCGGCAGTTGTAGGTCCCGAGCTGAACGATGGCCCGCACCGGGCTTCCCAGCGTGCGCTTCGCCTCTTCCTGCACGATCGATTCAAACCGGACCAAACGGAGGCCGAAGGCGCAGTTGACCCGGGCGGGCGGCTGAAAGCGGAGGCCGCTGGTGCCGCGCCGGATCGAGACGCCTTCGGGGGCCGCGCAGCTCACGCCCGCCTGCAGCTTCTCGGGTCGCAGGGGCCAGGGCGCCAGCCTCAGCCCATCGTCCCGCAAGGTCTGACGGCAGCCTTCGGGGGCCTCGGGAGCGGCCGGAAGCGCGATCGCCACCTGGGGGCCGGCCGTCGCCCCGCCCGCGAAGAGAAGGGCGCCGAGAGCGCCGCCGACGATCATGAATACAGCCTAGCGGCCATGGCGTCGACCATCCAGCCCGGGAATCGTCGCCGCTACCGTAATCGGACCCACGTTTTCTGAGCGACCAGTTTCGGAGGTGGCGGTCCTCTGAGCTATCCGGGTCGCGCCGGAACACCTCGTCGTCCTGGCGGGATGAGTAAACCAAGAGCCACGATAGCGCACGTCGCGGCGCGCGCCAACGTCTCGTACAGCACGGTGTCCCGGGTGATGAACGACGGCATCGCCAGCTCCGAGGTTCGAGATCGGGTGCAGCAGGCCGCCAGGGAGCTTGGATACAAGCCCTCCTCCATCGCGCGCAACTTCAAGATGGGGCGCCAGGGCTGCATCGGCGTGATCGTCGAGTCGAGCGTGGGGTCGTGGTTCGGGCAGGTGCTGGGCGGCATCGAGGAGGCGCTGGCCGAAAAGGCAGCCAGCGCGCTGATGCTCGGCAGCCTGGTGCTGCGGGAGCGGTACGATTCGTCGGCTGTCCGGAGCTGGATCTCCGAGCGGCGGATCGACGGCCTCATCTTTGCGCGTTGCACGGGGCGGGAAGCCGACCTGGTCGAGCAGGCGCGCGAGCAGCAGATCCCCATGGTCTTCGTGGCGCCCGACGAGGACTTCGGGTCCGGACCGGTGTTCGTTTCCGGCAACCGCGATGCGGCGCGGAAGGTCGCCAGCCATCTGTTGAGTCTCGGACACCGGCGCTTCGGATTTCTGGGCGGGCCCAGAGACTCCACCGACATCGTCGATCGGTTGCGGGGGCTGGGCGACGCGCTGGCGGATCGAGGTCTCGCGGTCGACGAGGCTCACCTGTGGTTCGCGGGGAGCTACGCTCCGGGAGGCGGCATCGGCCTGGCGGAACGGTGGTTGGCGTTGCCGCGCGGAAGCGCGCCCACGGCGGTGGTTTGCGCCAACGACGCGCTCGCGATCGCATTCCTGCGCGCGGTTCTGCAGCACCACGTGCGGGTGCCCGAGGACGTCTCGGTCGTTGGGTTCGACGGGGTCCCCGAGGGCGCCCTCTATTGGCCGGGGCTGACCTCGGCCCGGCAGCCTTCCGGCGACCTGGGGGCCGCCGCCTGCCGGACACTTCTGCGAATGATCGACGAGCCGGACCGGGCGCCGCAGAAAAGGACGGAGATGCCGATGGAGCTCGTCATTCGTGAGAGCAGCGGGCCCGTCCCAAGCTAGGCGCGTTGTCGTCGCCCGGTTCCCTGATGTTTGGTCAAACGAATGGAAACGTTTGCACGCAGTGGCAACGATGTCACCGGGCGATGGTCGCTCGACAATGAGTGGCAACGGTTTACGCGACGTTGACAACGATGCCATTGGCGACGGGAGCAAAACGGCTCGATAAATAAATAGAAAATCTTCGTTACGCGCGCCCCTCGGCAATGCACCCGTGCCGATCCGACGGACAGGCGGGGAATCAAACCACCTGCCTGAACGAGATCGAGCCCTGCCTGCAGTACTGCCAGCCGCAGCAGGCGACGCCCTGTTCTGGGCTCTGCAATAGTCCGGTCCGGTTCAGCGTCGCGGACGGCAGCACCTTCCAGTCCGGGCCGCTGGGCGCCGGGGCGACCTGCTTCGAGACGACCTCGAGCCTGTTCCAAGGGGCCAGCAGCGGATTCGTCAGCCCGCGGCAGCTCACGGTCAACGGCCGCACCGAGCCGCTGAACGGCAACTGGAGCTACCCGCTGCCACCCATGCGCAACGAGGGCTACTGCATCCAGACCACGGCGGGCAATAGCGCGACGGCCGCCTTCTCGGCCTGGTAGCGAGACGCGCGTAGCGCGGTCGAAGTTCCGGCGTATCATCCGGGCGGGAGGCGCCCATGTGCCGGAGCATCAAGATCCTGTTCAACTTCGACCCGCCCGCGACGCACGAAGAGATTCGGTCGGCGTCGTTGCAGTTCGTGCGCAAGCTGAGCGGTTTCACCGAGCCGTCGAAAGCCAACGAGCCCGCCTTCAACCAAGCGGTCGAGGACGTGTTTCAGGTGGCGCACCACCTGGTGCACGCGCTGGTCACGACGGCGCCGCCGCGCGATCGAGCCGTCGAGGCCGCCAAGGCCAAAGCCCGCGCCGTCGAACGATTCGGTCGTTGAGGCCGCGTCGACGGTCGCGGCGCGCCGTCTGTCCGATACGTCGACGGTCGCGGCCCGCCGTCTGTCCGATTCATTGACAGAGCAATCTGGACAGGGCAGCCTGGTCGCATGAACTTGCATATTTCGGCCGGTCTTTTGGGTGTGGCCTTGCTGGGGGGAGCCGGATGCGGATCGTCGAGTGGCAACGCCGCCGGCGACAAGTTCTGCACCGACTACGCGACCGCCTTTTGCACGCAGCAGTACACCTGCACCCCGGCCGCGATGAGAGACGCCAACTTCCAGACCTTTTACGGTACGACGGTGGCCGATTGCGTGAAAATGTGGGAGTTTCCGTGCGCCCAGCCCTCCAATTCGGACGTGAACTGCGCGAGCGGCAAGCACGTCAATCAAGCGGCCGCGACGATCTGTCTGAGCGCCATCAACGGCGACACCTGCGACGACATCACCGGCCCTGGTACCGGGTACTCGACGGAGTGCCAGATGGTCTGCGGCGCGGCGACCACCGGGGCGGGTGGCACCGGGACGGGTGCCGCGGGCGCGGGTGGCACCGGGACGGGTGCCGCGGGCGCGGGTGGCAATGGAACCGGCGCGGCGGGCACCGCTGGGACCGGAGCCGGTGGAACCAGCGGTGGCTCGACTCCGGCCACGCCGACGGCCTTCTGCAACGATCTGAACGCCGAGCTCTGCATATTCACGTTTCAGTGCACGGCGGTCGCCGATCGGACGGCTTACTTCACGTCCCTCTATGGATCCAGCGTCGCCGAGTGCGAAACGCTCCAAGGAACCAGCTGCCCGACCGCCACCTGCAACGGGTATGACGCCGCCAGCGCCGCCACCTGCCTGTCGGAGTTCACCAGCGCAACCTGCGCCAACTACCTCTACGTCGTGTACGCGGTCTCCTGCAACGCCGCTTGCCCCGCGTAGGGCGGCAACCGAGGCGGGTCGGGGCGCCACCGCCCGCGCCTACGGGATGATGATCGTCCCGCCGGCGCAGGTATAGCTGAAGATGATGTTCGAGTAACTGCCGTTCATCAGGCTGCTGCAGGCGGTGCCGTTGAAGAGGATCGACTTTCCGTCGCTCGAGTACGACCAGCCGTTGGTCGGATCCTTCGGCACCGCGATGTCGCCGCCGCCGGTCGTCACCGAGATGCCCACCGTGCTGTTGGCGGGCGGGTCGGGTGGCACCGCGATCGTGCACGAAACGATGCCGGAGAGGATCGAATTGAGCGCCGTTTCCAGGGTGGCGGTGTCCGAGACGGCATAGTAGGACGTCGCGGCTCCGGTTTGAGGCACACCGCCATTGTCGGCCATCTGGTTGAGGGTCATCGTTGCCATGGCATCTGCCGTCGTCGCGATCCCGACCACGAAGGTGTCGAAGCCCGCTGCCTTGGCGTTGGTCACCGCGCTCTCCGCGCCCGCGGAATCGTCGGTCGTCGCCTTCGAGGCGCCGGGCGCGCAGTTGGGCAGGCCGTCGGTGGCCAGCAGTAGATACTTCGGGTTCGGATCGGTGAGGGTCTTCATGTACGCGACGGCGCTGTCCACGGCGGCTTCGGTCGGGGTGTAGCTGCTGGGCGAGGTGCCGGTGAACGCCGTCTGGATGGCGCTGTAATTGTCGGGGGCGACGTCGACGGTCGCGCCGGCGGTCACGCCACACATGCTGTCGTTGCCGAAGAACTTGAGGCCCCAGTTCACGGTGGCCTGGGTCGCCATGACGACGTTCTCGATGGCGGCCGAGACCTGCGCCCATTTCGACTTGGCGCCACAGCCTCCGCTGCAGGATTTGTCGTTGCTGTCGTCGTTCATCGACAACGACTTGTCCTGAACGATCAGGACGTCGGGCGGCAGCGTCTGCAAAGGAACGTTGGACTGCCCGCAGCTGGTGCTGCCGCCGGTTCCGCCGGCGGGTCCGATGTCGCCGCCGGTTCCCCCCTGTCCGCTCGCCCCGGCGCCGGTGGTGCCAGCGGTGCCGACGCCCGACGTGCCGGCGCTGCCCGATTTCGATCCGGCTCCAGTCACCGCGGTCGCTTCGCCCGGCTCGCCGGGCGTGAAGGTACACGCCCCCAATCCGCCACCCCCCACCGCCAGGACCAAGAAAAGACCCACCGACTGCCCACCGAGCCGACGCATGCGAGACCTCCGACCAGAAGAAATCGTTAAATCAAACGGATATTAAGTATGTTAAAATACATTATATATGCAACGAAAAATGTGGCAGCTCGTGTCACGCCAGCGGGATCAAACGCAATAAATACCGTAGTTACAGCAATTTAGCTGCCGCGTCCGTCACCAGTTGGGGGTACACCCAGCCGCACGGGCCTGTCCCGTGACAGCCGGTGAGGATTGCCGGGTCGCGAGGAGGCGCGCAGACGGCAGTCGCATCCGAGCCAGTATCCCACACGATGGGTGGTGCTTCAGGGCGCGGGGGGCTGGACGACGATCAGTCTTCCACCCATCGAATCGGGCAGGTAGGCCGTGCCCCGGCCATCGACCACCGCGGTCCGCGCCCCCTTGGCGGTGGCGACGGTCGCCACGACCTTCAGGCCGCCTCCCGCGGCGACGTGCGCGAGTGTCAGCTTGCCGTCGCTGCCCGAGGCGACGTAAAGAAACCGCGTGGCCGCGCAGTAGTCCAGGTTGTCGACGCCACCGCCGGTCTCGAGGCGACCCACCGGTTTGCCGTCGTGCGCGACGTCCAGGACGACCGCGCCGTGCGTGCAGGCGACGAACAGCAGGCGATCGACGCCGCTCCAGGCCAAGCCGCGGGGGCCATCCGCTCCGCAACCGGGTGAATAGCGCGCCACCACCCGGCGCGTCTTGACGTCGATCGCGAGCGTCTGGTCCTTATCTTCGAGGTTCGTGTAAAAAAGGCCGCGCGCGCCGTCGACGGCCAGGCCTTCGGGCTCGCCGTCGAGCTTGATCGCCTGGGGAGCGGCTCGCTTTTGTCCGGCGAGATCCACGATCGTGATCGTCTGGTCGCGCGGGGTGGTCACCCAAAGCTCGCGGGTGCGCGCGACGTACGCCAGACCGTCGGGCATGCTGGGGAGCTGGACGCAGTCGCCTTTGGTCAACGTCCGCGCGTCGAACGAACAGAGCCGACTATCACCGCGGTTGCCGATCCAGGCGGTTCCATCGGCGATGGTGGCGGAGCTGGGTCCCATCTTCGGCCGTCCGGGGCGCGGCGACGGCTTGGTGGGAAACCCACCCAGTGGCGTGACCTGGCCGGTGGCCGTGTCGACGACGTCGACGTTGCCGGTGTTGCCCGCCGGCACCCAGATCCGCCCGGTGCCGGGATCGAAGGCGAGGTAGTCCATCCCGACCGGCGGACCGCCGGGTAGCGCGATCGACGGGGCCAACGGAGCGGCCAGGAGGGCCGGGAGTAGCGCGAACGAGAGCAGCGTGGCGGTGGGCACACCGCAATGTTAGCTGGTGTGTCGCGTCCTGCGAGTCGATACCATCGCGATCCGATGGAGCCGCTCGATTTTCGGTCCGACACGGTGACGCGACCATCGCCCGAGATGCGCCGGGCCATGGCCGAGGCCGAGGTGGGGGACGACGTGCTCGATCACGACCCGACGCTGGCGCGGCTAGAGGCGCGGGTGGCGGAGCTCCTCGGCCTTCCGTCGGCGCTCTGGGTCCCCTCCGGCTCGATGGGCAACCTGATCGCGCTGATGCTCCATCTCGAACGGGGCGATAAATTCTTGGCGCCGGCCGGCGCGCACGTGCTCGAGAGCGAGCTCGGCACGGCGGCGTGGCTGGCGGGCGGCATGCCGGAGGCGCTCCCCTGGGAGGGCGGTCCGGGTCGGCCGTCCCCTCAACAAGTATTCAAGGCCGCGGGACGCCCGGGCCCCTATTTCACGTTGCGGGCCAGGCTGCTCTGCCTCGAGAACACCCACAACGCGGCCGGGGGCACGGTGACGCCGCTCGACGCGCACGCGGCGCTCGTGCAAGCGGCGCGGGCCGCCGGGCTGCTCGTGCACCTCGACGGGGCGCGGCTCTGGCACGCCGCCGCCGTGCTCGGCTGCGGCCTGGACGCGCTCACCCGGGGCGCCGACACGGTGCAGGTCTGTCTCAGCAAGGGGCTCGGCGCCCCAGTCGGCTCGGTCTTGTGTGGTGGGCAGGACGCGATGCGCGCCGCACGACGCCTGCGCAAGATGCTGGGCGGTGGCGTGCGACAAGGGGGTGTCCTGGGCGCCGCCGGCCTGGTTGCGCTCGACTACGTCGCCCGAATTCCCGAGGACCATGCCAAGGCCCGAACGCTGGCGGAGGGGTTGCACGCGCTGGGGTTCGATCTAGAGCCGCCGCAGACCAACATCCTGCGGGTGCGCTTGCCCGACGTCGGACGCGCGATCGAGGGGCTCCGAACGGTCGGCGTGCTGGTCACGCCGTCCGGCGACGCCGTCCGCTTCGTCACCCACCGCGATCTCGGCGAGGCCGACGTGCGCGAGGCGCTGGCGCGTATCGCTCCGGTGGCGGACAGCCTCCTGGCAGCCTGAACGCACCGATCGATTTGGCCGCCTCGATCGGCGTCGGCGCGCCGGCGCGCCTACGGAACGGGCGGCGGCGGCGGCGGCGGTGGCGGCGGTGGC
>OCTA010002588.1_pt1 | contig 16355 bp, 9 predicted proteins | sample 1538991 | NCBI WGS metagenome assembly OCTA01 (sample SAMEA3539302, study PRJEB22396) | soil metagenome | biome: tundra; feature: field; material: soil | place: USA | collected 2010-05 | depth 0.15 m | reverse complement strand
TGGGGCGGTTCGGCTTCGTCTCCGCGCGCCTGTCCCTGATCTCAGCCGTCCTGGCGTGCTGCGCGATGGGCGCCGTCAATTGCCGCCGCAGCTATGCGGTCTTCTGTTCCACGCTCGCCGTCGTCTTCTTCATCCTGGATTTCCAGGATACGGCCGTGCTCGACCGAATGGAGGCGAAGATCGGCTCGCTGCTCGCGACGGCCGGCCAGGATCGGAGGATACTGTCGACGATTCATTTCTCACAGCAGGGTTCGCGCCTTTTGTTCAATCACATGGTCGACCGGCAATGCGTCGGCCGGTGCCTGTCCTTCGGAGATTACGAGCCGGCGACCAGCCATTTCAGGGTGCGCGCGAAGCCCGGCAACCGCATCGTGGCGGCGACGAAGACCGAAGTGGATGCGATGTGGGGCGGGGCCTACGTGGTCCAGGCGCAGGACCTCCCCGCCTCCGAGATCTACCAGCCGGGGGAGGATTGGACGGTCCTCGCGATCCGTCCGCTGTCCGCTGGGGAGGAAAACGGACGGCCCGTTCCTCTGGCTGCGGCTTCGGTCCGATGAAGGAGCCGGCGCGACCGCCGCCGGCCCGTCACTTGATTTCGAATTCCGCCTCCGCAACCTGCCTGCCGTCGATCAGGCATTCCACGCGGAAATGGCCCTTGCCCAAGGCGGCGGACGGCTGCGCGTCGATCCCCAGCCTTGCCCCGCAGCCATGGTTCGCCGAGCGTGGAACCCTCCGATGCCTGGGCTCATTCATTATCCGCGCCGGAACCTGGCAGTCGATCTGCTCCGGGGAATCTCCATCCTGATTGTGATGCTTCTGCATGCGCGGGTCGGAGGCGCGGAGTATTCGCGCCCGGTGATCGTGCCGGGCTGGATCCTCAATCCGGTCGCCTATAATGGCGTGCTCGGTGTATGCATGTTCTTCGTCATTTCCGGATACCTGATCACGTCGCTCACCCTGCAGCGGGATGGCGATTTTCGCCGGGTTCATTTCGGACGCTTCTACATCTTCCGCGCGTCGCGAATCCTGCCGCCCGTGACGCTCCTGATTGCGTTGAACTTGGCATGCAACGGCCTCGGCTTCGGGGGATTCGGCACCGGCGATGTCGGACTTGGCCGGATCCTTGGATACCTGTTCACGTTTCGCTTCAACCTGCTTTACCTGAACGGGGCGGCCGTGCTCCCGGCCTGGGCCGTGCTTTGGTCGCTGTCGATCGAGGAGATGTTCTACCTCCTGTTCCCGCTGGTTTCGCGGCTCATCCGGCTCGAATGGCTCATGGCCCTGGTTCTCCTCGCTGTCATTCTCCAGGGTCCGTTTTACCGGAGTGCTCACGGGTCGGGTTCCCTGTACTCGTATTGTGGTTGCTTCGATCAATTGGCCCTGGGCTGCCTGGTTGCGCTGGCATCGCGCCGATTTCAGGCCGTGGCCTGGAAGCCGGCCCTTCGGAGAGGGTTGCAGGCATTCGGATTGGCCCTGTTCGTGACCCTTTGCTATTGCTTCGATATCAATGCTGGCATGAACCACGTGTTCCTGCCCTCGGCCGTTGCCCTGGCGGCCGGCATATACCTTTTGGGCAGCCCGCTGGCCGCAGCGAAAGGCGGATCGACCGGCGAACGATGGCCGAACTTCGCCTGGCCGCTTTGCCTCGCCGGCTTCCTGAGCTACGAGTTGTACCTTTTTTACGCTCCAATTCTGCTCATCCTCCGCCAACCCTTGCATCGTTTCGTCGTCGCCACCGGTGGGATCATGCCCCGCGACGTGGCTGTCGTCATTTTGATTGGATTGGCCACCATCCTTTGCGGGCTGCTCCATACCTGGATCCATGAGCCCATCCTACGGTGGAGCCGGACGTGGCAGCGGAGCGGCTCAAAGAGCCGCGACCTCAAGCCGGAGTCCGGCGCACCGTGAGGCCGTTCACCGGCGGCCCGCGTCTTTGCCAAAGCCCTCGGCCCGCTCCACAATGAACTTTGGGCGGGCGCGCACCTCCTCGTAGATGCGCCCGATATACTCGCCGAGGATGCCGACGCTGATCAGCTGGATGCCGCCCAGGAACAGGACAAGGATGACGAGAGTCGGGTTTCCGAGAGGGAACGGGAAGCCGCACAGCTTCATGGCCAGATACACGATCGCCACCACGAAGGAGATTCCGGCGATGGCAAAGCCTAACTGCGTGCTGAGCGTCAGGGCGAAGCTGGAAAAGCCGAAGATCCCGTTGAATCCGATCCGCAGCGAACCAAAGAACCGGTTGTAGTTGGTCTTGCCTGCAAAACGGGGCGGGCGGTCAAAGGGCAAGAGGCACTGCTTGAATCCAACGATGGCGACCATGCCGCGGAGGAAACCGTGGCTCTCCTTCAGCTTCAGCACCTCGTCGACGACGCGCCGGGACATCAGGCGAAAGTCGCCGGTATTGGACGGGATCGGCACCTCCGCGATCCGGTTGATGACCCGGTAACCCGTGACGGCGATCAATCGCTTGATCCACGGCTCCCCCGTCCGATGCCTGCGCTGGGGCAGGACGACATCGTGGCCTTCGCGCCACTTCGACACCATCACGGGCAGGAGTTCGGGCGGATCCTGCAGGTCCACATCCATGACGATCACCGCTTCGCCGCCCGCGTACCGAAGGCCGCCGAGGGTCGCCATCGGCTGCCCAAACCGGCGTGAGAACTTGAGGAGCTTTATCCGCGCATCCTTCGCCCGCTGCTCCAGAACCACCTCTTCCGTCCGATCCGGCGATGGATCCAGGGCGAAAATGATCTCATAATCCTCGGTGATGCCGCCGAGGATTGGGCAAACACGGCGGATGAATTCGGGTACGCTCTTCTCTTCCCTGTAAACCGGAACGACGAGGCTCAGGAGCATGATTTGCGGCCACGTCTAGTTCAAATTCCGCGATGGGTCGACTTTCATTTTAAGGACCTCGGCCTGGAGCCGCCCGACCTCCTGGACGTAGCGTTTGAGATCCGCGTCGATCCGGATGATGAGCTGCAAACGCTCCTCGCAGGCGCGCGCCAGCGCCGCGATCTCCGCGTCCTTCTCGTCCGCGGCCTTCTTCAAAGACAGAATCTCCCCATCTTTCTCGTCTGCGGCCTTCTTCAGCGACACAATCTCAGCGTCCTTCCCGTCCGTCGCCCGCTTCAAGGACGCGATCTCGGCATCCTTTTCGTCCGTCGCCGCCTTTAGGGCCGCAATCTCGCCGTCCTTTTCGCCTGCCAGGAACGCCATCTCCTCGAGCTTTTGCTCCCGGGCAAGGTGCGCTCGTGCGCGCTGGCGAGCAAGAGCGGCGGTCTTGCCCATGAAGGCGACCACCGGCTCGGGCACGCTGTTCACCGCGCTGGTCTCGCAGCCGGCCGCCCCGGTGCGGGCCAGCACGTCGGCCAGCGCCCTTTGCATATCCTCCATTTCTATCGCAAGGACGCAGGGCGCATCCCCGAAGGGGCAGTCCCAGCCGCATCCAAAGCAGGGAAGCGGATTCACGAGCGCGATCGCCCGCCGCGCCGCCGGCAGAAAGCGCGGCCACGTGCCGCCTCCAAAAACCGCCACCACGGGCCTGCCGACAGCCGCCGCAAGATGCATCGCTCCCGTGTCATTGCCGAGAAAGAGGGCCGAACGGCTCAGGATCGCCGCCAGAAGAGGCAGATCCCCGGCGCCGCCCGTCCAGATTTCCGCCTGGGCTTCCCGTGCGGATTCCTTCAGGCCCTCGAGGTAATCCCGCTCATCGTCCTGCCCGACCAGAAGGGTGCGGATGCCCCTTTCCCGACGCAGCCAGGATAGCACGCCCGCATACCGCTCAGCCGGCCATGTCTTGATCCGCACGTTGGCAAAACCGGCGGCCGCGCAAACGGCGAATTTTCCCGGTTCGAATCCGCGCCCGCGCAGGATCCCGTCGGCCCGATCGAGGAGATCCGGGGACACGCTGAGCGAGGGTTCCACCGGCGAGCCGGTCCGCCCGAGGAGATAATCCACGAGCCCGAAATTTCTCTTCCAATCCTGGTCGCCCAGGCCGGCGGGCGCCGTTTCCCCGAAAAAGGCTCCCTTGACTGCACCCAGCCACTGCCTCGCCTGCACGCCGAAGAACGGATCCTCTTCGCTCGCCCCGAATGCGACGCGCCGGGCCTCGGGCACCGCGGCCGCGACAGCCGCGTCCAGCCAGTGTCGGCGCGGGCAGGCGGCTACGACAAGATCAGGCGAGAATCCCTTCACCGCTTCGATAAGCCGGGCCAGATCGGCTCCGACCTCCCCAGGCCCCCTCGTGAACGGGTCGATCTCCGTCGGGATCCAGTCCACTTCCGCCACCAGGAGCCGCGCAAGCTCCAGATACGGCCTTCGAATCACGACCCCGATCCGGGTTGCGGGCCATTCTTCCCGGAGCCGCCGCAGCGCGGGCGAGAAAAGGACAAGGTCGCCCATGGTGTCGGGGCGCAGCAGCAGAACTGCGCGCGGCGGTGTTGCGGTAGCGTCATTCATGGGTGTCCGCCGCCGGGGATTTCCTCAACGGAAAGGAACCGGAAGGCCCGTTCGCGGCCGTCGGGGGCCGGCAACCGGAAGGTGCGATTGCATTCAAGATGGACAAGCCGCACGAGGGGGCCGGGCATGAGGGGAACCGTGACTGAATTCCGTCCGGGCTTCAAGGCAAGGGTCTGCGCAGCGCCTCCTTCAACCGAGATCACCACGGCGCTGTCCGCCGGGATGCCCTCCCAGCCTGGAAATTCAAACTCGAATTTGACCGCGGATACCGAAGGGCCGACGGGCAGCGCAAAATCGTCTCTGTCTCCTGCCCAACCATCCTCCTCAATGCCCTCGGACGGAGGCCGTGCCGAACCGACCGTTGCAAAGTCGAAATGGTTCGTCAAATCCGGGCCGATTTCGAGAGATGACAATTTTGCCGCAGCCGGCCGATCGTCCCCCTGCGGGAGCGGGCCGCTCTCGGTGAAGTGAAGGGTGATCCGCGTCATTTTGGCCGGCTCCTCCACCGGAAAGACCCAGTTGAAAAATCCGGGATGAGCGGAAACCCGGAACACGGAACCATTGTTGATCCTGATCACCAACTCCCCGTCCGGCTTTGTCCCCGGCAACTCGGGGACGTAACCCCGGAGCCTCGCCGCCTCGCCGGGATGTGCGCCGCCAAGGACAAACTCCGCATCGGGCGACACCCAGCCATCCTCATAGATTCCCGAATACTCCAGCCCGCTCGCCTGCACCAGGTCGAGGGGAAACCGGGTGATGCTCCGCGGCCTCGGCAGCGCGTCGAGCTCCTCCGGTGAAAGGGCGGAGATATCCCGCGCGTAGGCCACCAGCCGGCGGTAATCGAGGTTCACATCGGTGTTGTACAGCGCCTTGAGGCCCGTGCGATGGATCGGATAGGGTAATGCGGGTTGGTTGAAATCCAAGGCGATGTAGGCCACGCCATTGAGCCACACCGGGCGCACGGGACCCGCTATCCGGTTCAGCGCGCCGGATCCAACGGCGCCCAGCGGAACGACACTTTGACCGATGACCGCCGCGTTCGGAGACCAAGTGTTATTGCCCCCGCCCATCAGGGTCCTTGTCGCCGAAATTCTCAGATAAAGCGGATCGGAGGGGCGCTCGACCCGCAAAAGGAGGAAACGGCCGATTCCATTGAACTCGCCCGTCATATTGTAATAGTCCGGTTGCTGCTGAAAATACGAGATCTTGCGCCGATCGCCCAGGTAGTACTGGTTTCCGCGATCGGAATCGATGAAGGCCAGCCGATCCTTGGCGTCTTGGACCCTGTCGAGCGTGAAGATCGACCGCCCATCGTCGGAGACGGGATGAAGCTTGTTGAACAGGCTTAAACGCGGCGGCGGATCCAGGAACGCATCCACCCGAGATGATTCCACGCTCTCGATGAAGGTTGTGTCGAATATTCTGTGTTCAGTAAACGCCTCCTTCTTGCGCCACGCGATCAACTCATGCGCCGGGTCGAACAGGTCGACGTGGGGATACCATCGCATGAGCGGCCAGTCGGATTGGATCAGCAGGACGAACCGGAAATAATCACGGCACAGGAACGTGACATCCGTCCCCCGATAGATCGCTGCGGCGAGTTTGGCAGCCGAGACGTTGTCGATATCGCTCGCCCAATGCTCGCCGGCGGGCGGCCGCGTTGGAAACCGTCCGATCAATTCCGACGCGTGACTGACCTCGGTCAGGACCCCCACGTTCGTGCCCGCCGACGAACGCGTATAAATGAGGCCGGTCCATACCGTCCCGGCGAAAAGCGCCGCCGTTCCCAAAGTTGGAAGCCATCGGAGCCGCGGCCGCGCGACCAGGATTCCCGCAAGGACCCCCATGAGCGCCGGCTGCAGGAACATGACCGATTTGTAGAGCCCGAAATCGTTGCCGGTCCGATAAAGCTGAACCGACACGGCGAAATCGACGAGCAGCAGACAGGCGACGGGAATCGCGCGCCAGGCCCCGCGGACGGCGCCCACAAACGCCGCAACCAGGATAACAAAGCCAGCGGCGATCAAAATTGAGCCCTTCGGATCCGGCACGTCGAAATTCATCGGCTGGAACCCCAACACGCTCGCTATGCCGGAAGGAACCAGGAAGAACGGAAAAAGCGACAGCGACAGATCGATGCGGCGCGTGCCTCCAAAGTACTGGTTGGCCAGCGTGTAAAGATAGGAGATCAAATTGTATCGAAGCAGGATAACCACGCCCAGAATCGCGTATTCCAACAGCACGATCTGCACACCGGGCAGCCTCCGCGTCCGCACACCCTTTATCACAAGAAAAATTCCGACGGTCAGGACGGCAAATGGCGTCACTTCGGGATAAAATATGCAGAGTGCGGCGGCCACGAATGCCGTCGGCACTGCATAGGCGAGCATGCGCAGGCGGCGCCGGGTGGCATAGCGGGCGGTCAGCAGGGCAATCAGGGTGATGAGAAGGCACATACCCGCCACCTGGGCGATCAGTTGGTACAGGCTTCCGAATACGAACATCGGGCTGAACGAGAGCAGCAGCGCCGTCCATCCCGCCTGACGGCGGCACCGGCCCGAATAAAGGACGAGCCCCGCCGCAGCGAAGATCTGGGCCATGCCAAATGCGACGATGGCCGGCATGAAGATTTGCAGCGCCGGCCTGCCAGTCACGGCCGCCAGCCAGGCCAGCGCATGCTCGGAGCCGAAACGCATGAGCTGAACCGCATGCATGAACCAGTAATACTGGGCGTAGTCGCGGCCCCCCAGTTCCGCATGCAAGGGAACGCGATAAAAGCCGAAGTCCCTGAACCGTTCCGCTGCCAGGGAGTAGTTCAAAAAATCGTCGTTGACGAAACTCACCCAATGGAAGCCCAACTTCAGGGCCGGCCATGCGGTCCAGACGAGGGAAAACAGCACGGCAAGGACAAACGGCGCCAGCGCCCGCCAGGGAAGCCGGGCCGGCCGCACAAAGAATGCCACGCCGGTCGCCAGCACCATGACCACGGTCAGGGGCCTCGCGAATGCGCCGATCGGAAGGCCCGCCTGGCTGCCGATCATCAGGGGGATCGCCATGACCGCGATCCCTATTCCCGGAGCGAGAAGCCACGACCGGAGCACGCCGAGCCTGAGCTTGAGCGCGGACTGGAACGCCTGTCCGACGGCCGTCCAAAACATGAAAAGGAGAAGGGATAGGCTCAGGGCGAGCATGGGAAGGCAAAGTTTCGCATGATTCCCGCCGATCCGACGAGCCTGTTCTTTTAATCTTCCGTTGGCCGCCTCCGGTCCCTTTCAATGACACCTCGAAAGAATGGCAAACTCCCCATCGTCCGCGCCGGTATCCGGCGGCCTTTTGCAGCGCATGAAAGGAAGGATCTTCAAACGCTTCGTGGAAGGCTACTGGATGCGGATCGAGGTCCTGCGGCAGTATGAACCGCGGCCCATCCGGTGGGACTCCCTGCCGGGACCTGGAATGCCCGACAGCCGGCTGCCCAGCATCGCAATCGTCACGCCGTCCTTCAATCAGGCCGCCTACATTGAATCCGCCCTGCGCAGCATTCTGGATCAAGGCTACCCGAACCTCCACTACGCTGTGCAGGACGGCGGCTCCACGGATGCAAGCCCGGCAATTATCGCCCGCCACACGGCCGGCCTGATGCACTGGGAATCCGCCCCGGACCTGGGACAATCCGACGCAATCTCCAAGGGTTTCGCCCGGATTGCCGGCCAACTCGGCCCAAACGACGTCATGGCATGGCTCAACTCGGACGATCTGCTGGCCCCTGGGGCCCTTCATTACGTCGGGGAATACTTCTCCCGCCATCCAAACGTGGAAGCCATCTACGGGCACAGGTTGATCATCGACGATCAGGCAAGGGAGATCGGCCGCTGGATCCTCCCGCGCCACGATCCCCGCGTCATTGAGTGGGTCGACTACGTGCCTCAGGAGACTCTTTTTTGGCGGAAAAAGGCTTGGGACCGCGTGGGTGGGATCGATCCCGCGTTCCAGTTCGCAATGGACTGGGATCTTCTCGCTCGTTTCACGCAGGCGGGACAGCGGATCGTCCGGGTGCCGCATTTCCTCGGCGGTTTTCGGGTCCACAAGGACCAAAAGACGAGCCGGCACATCCACTCGACGGGCGCCGAGGAAATGGCGCTCATCCGGGCCCGGTTTCACGGCACCGAAGCCTCCGGCGACTGGGAACGCATCAATGCCTGGGCCCGCCGGGTCCGCTTCCGCGGCGCCCTCACCGCCCGACTCCATTCGATCGGAATTAGATTCTGACCGAGGGAACCGCCTTCCTCGCCGGTCATCTTTCGATCGACTACAACATCGATGCCAGCACAGCGTCGTGGGAAACCGTGGCGATGGCGCAATGTTCGTCGTTTATTCCGTAGCTGATGACCCACTCGCCGCCATCAAGAACGGCTCCGCAAGGATAGATCACTTCGCCGACCGCAGGATTCAGCTTGGCGTGGATCCGCTTCCCTCCAAACGGATTGGGCAACAGCAGGGGGTTCCGGGGCCCTGCATTCGGCGCAAACGGCGGGGCGCCGGAAAATCCATAAACTGCGGCAGCGTACCTGTATTCACCGGGCGAACCGGCAACGGCGTGGCAGATGGAGAAATAATCGCCACCCACCTGCTGCGGTGGAGCCCCGCCACGCAATTCGCCGTACCGCCTCGAAAACTCACTGTTCTCCCACGGCGTCGAAATGATCTCGGCGCAATCCACGCGGTCTTTGGAGGCCCATGAGGCCTCCAGAATCCTGTGCGGGGAGATCGAATGAACCGCATTGCCTGAGTCCTTCCCGAAGAACATCCAATTTTTCTCGAGCGGGCGCCGTTCCCCTTGCAGGACCAATTCGCGGGGAACCCCGATCGGCCGAAGATCCGATCCCGCCAATTCCTGGACGAACTGATGGTTGAAGGGATCGTGCCATCCGGAGTTCCAGTAAAGCCAGAGCTTCCCAAAGGCGCGGTAGAGCCGCGGATCCGCAAACCAGCCCGTTGTTCGCTCCGAATGGCCGGCCGCTGGCGAGAAATGAACATAATCGGTGAAGGGCACCTGCGAGCCCTGCACCACCTTGAATCCGCCGTCGAGCCGGCAAACCGCAATGCGGCGCAGGATGTCGGGGCCGACAACGCGGTAGGCGAATATCCATCCGCCTCCCTCGCGCAAGAGGCTCGGATTGAAAAGCCAGACCGGCCCCGGATCCCCAAGCTTTCCCCACGCCTCCGGAAGGAGGTCCTTCGGGTCGAAGACGAGGCAATCGGTCATGGGAGGATGCTCGATGTTCGCCGCGTGGCCCTCAAGGTTCAATTCCCTGCGGCGCCGCCTTCACCGGGCTTGGCCGGGGCGTTGAGCCGGGATGCGATTCCGAATTGGACGGCGGCTTCGTCCTTGCGTTTCGCGTTGTCGAGCGCAACGCCCAGATTCTTGTGCGCTTCGGCGTAATCCGGCTTCAGCCGGATCGCCTCCGATAATTCGGATATGGCTTCCGGAAAGTGGCCCGCCAGGCAACACAGGGCGCCGAGATTGTTGTGGCCTTCTGCATAGCCGGGATCCAGACGCACCACCTGCTGGAATTCCGCAAATGCGTCGGCCCATTTGCCCAATGCAACGAACGCATTGGCCAAGTTGAAATGGAATGAACGGTCATCTGGCGTCAATTGCACGGCGGTCCGATATTCCTCCACCGCATCTGCGGTCTTCCCCAACAGTTTGAGCGCCTGGCCGAGGTTATCGTGGGCCTCGGGATAACCGGGCTTCGCTCGAATGGCCGACCTGAATTCGACCGCGGCTTCTGCCGCCTTCCCACTCTGGAGGAAGCAACCGCCAAGATTATTGTGGGCCTCGGCATTGCCCGGCGCCAGCCGGATCGCGTCTTCATAGGCGGCAATCGCCTTGGCCTGCTCGCCTTCCTTTGCCAACGCGATGCCCAGGTTGTACAGGACATCCGATTCATTCGGTTCCAGCTTCAGCGCCAGATTATATTGCTCAATTGCCTGCGGAACCTGACCTACCTCGAACAAAGCGATCCCAAGATTGCTGTGCGCGCCCGGGTAGTCTGAATTTTGCCGGAGCACTTGTTCGTATTCCGCGATCGCCTCAGAAAACCGGCCGCAGGCGGCAAGCGCAACGGCGAGATTGTTGCGGGCTTCGATGTATCGCCCGAAAAGCCGCAATGCCTCACGATAATGGGGAATCGCCTCCGCACAGTAGCCGGTTTTAAAGAGCGCCGCGCCGACGTTGTTCTGCGCCTCGAGATAATTGGGCCGAAGCCGCAGGGCTTCCTCGAAACACGACAACGCCTCCGCCGTCCTTCCCTGCTCCTGGAGGACCGACCCAAGGTTATTGTATGCCAGCCAGCATGCAGGATTGCGCCTGAGAATCGTGCGGTAGAACGTCTCCACATCGTGGTATTTGGGGCATTCACGCCGGGCGAGAATCCCCAGCACGGAGACCAGGGCGACCGCACACGCGACGGAGGCTGCCGGGGCCGCAAATCCCGCGGAATTGCGCCAGCGGCCCCAGGCGACGGCCGCCGCCGTGAATGCTCCGATGCTCGCCAGATACTGCCAATGATCGGCGACAAAGGAAAAGACGAACGCGTACACGTTCATGAAGCCGAGAATCGGAAACAAGGCGCCGACAAAGAACAGCCATGCCGCCAGCGGTCCGCGCGAGAGGCGCCGCAGCGACCAAAGAAACGCCGTGAATCCGAGCGCGCCGGCAGGAAAAAGGTACTGCCACCAGGCCCCGGCGTCGACGTGCCAGCGCGGGTAGATGAAGACCAGGTGCGCCGGCCAGACAAGCTTTCCCAGGTAGAACCACGTGGCGCGCCCCGCGATCAGGATGCGTTCGACGGGCGAGAAGGCAAAGTCCGGTCCCGTCGCTCCGATGTAATTGCGCTCGACCGATCCCGAGAACAATCCAAACGCCGCTCCAAGGATGAGCCAGGGAATGAGCGGCCGCACATCGCCCTTCCACGAGAGGCTTCCCCGCCTCCACCAGAAAACCACAAGCAGCGCCGCGGGCAGCGTGGCGGCCATGCTCTTGCTCAGCAGTGCGATGGCGTATAGCGCGAACGCCAGGATGTGGAGCCCGGGATGGCTTCCGGCGACACCGGCACCGTCCGAATCGCCCGGCGTTCTCTTTTTTTCATCGAGCCGGAGGTAAACCAGCGCCGAGAGGAGATAGAAGACGGTCGAAAGGGTGTTCTTCTGCTCGGATATCCACGCCACCGACTCCACGCAGACGGGGTGCAGGGCGAAGATGAATCCGGCCAGCCAGGCCCCGGCAACGGACAGCCTCCGCAGGATGAGCACCAGAACGCAGGCGGACATCCCGTGGATGAGGATATTGGCGAGATGGTAGCCCTCAGCCGAATCGCCCCACAGGAGGTGCTCCAGCCAGAATCCGCTGTGCAATGCGGGGTAATACTGCTCCGTCGCGCCCAGGTTGAACCAGATGCGCCAGAGGCCGTGAAGACTCCGCAAGCCGGGCGCCGTGACGTAGTCCTTGTCGTTCCAGACGAAGCCCGCATGGACCGCAGGCCAATAGGCCAACAGCGTCGCTCCGAGCAAAAGCGGAAACCCAAGCCAGAGGGGGAGCTTTCTCCCGCCTTCGCCGGCCGGTGCAACGTGGATTGCCATGCGAAAAGATTCGAGCTAGAGATCGCCCTCCCGCGCAACTCTTTTGATTTGAACCGGCCCGGGCCCAGGCCTGACGCTTCCCCTTATGACAAGAATCGGAAACCCGTTTTCGAAACTCTACCGCCATCGCGATCTCGTCATCCAGTTTACCCAGCGCGAACTGGAGCTGCGGCACAGGGGGAGCAACCTTGGCCACCTGTGGGCCATCCTGAAGCCCCTGTCCATGCTGGCCCTTTACGTCTTCATCTTCGGGGAGATCTTCAACGGCAAGTTCGGCGTGATCGCGGACGAGACGACGTTCGACTTCACGCTCGGCATATTCATGGGCCTGAGCCTCTTCAACGTGATCGGCGAGGCCGTCGGAGCCGCTCCGCTGCTGATCGTGAACCAGCCCAATTTCGTAAAGAAGGTCGTCTTCCCGCTGGAGGTGATTCCCCTGTCCAACGTCGCGACGTCCGTCTACCACAGCCTTCTGAGCCTGGCCCTGCTCCTCGCCATAGCGCCTTTCAGCCATTCGGGCGTATCCTGGCAGGGGGCTCTGGCGCTTCCGCTCATCGTCCTTCCCATCGCATTTATGGCCCTCGGACTCGCCTGGGGCCTTGCCGCCGTCGGCGTATTCCTCCGGGACGTGAGCCAATTGGTCCCGTTCCTTTCGACGGCCATCATGTACGGCAGCGCGGTGGTCTATTCACCGGTCAAGGTGCCCCACCCGATCTATGTCGTTTTGCGCTTCAATCCCCTTCTGCAGGTCATCAACGAGGCCCGCAGCATCGTCCTGTGGCACATGGCGCCCAACTACGGACATATCCTCTATGCTTACGCGGCGGCCGTTGTCATGCTGGCCGCGGGTTACGCGTTATTCTCGATCCTCCGGCCCTATTTTGCGGAAGTGATTTGACCGCGAACTAACGGCCCATCATTGGGTGCGAGTACCGTTTAGCTAAAGAAGGCCCTTTCGGCTCTGAGCTGGCCAAGACCCGATCTGACCGTCAAACCGGCCGCCCCGTGCGAGGCGGCCCAGAGCCGGCCAATGCGGCCAGCAACGAGCCGAAAGGGCCTTCTTTAGCTAAACGGTACCAGCATCTGTCATATCACGCCGGCAACCGGCCGCCACCCTTTCCGCTCAGTTTGCGGCCGCCTGGAACGCCTGCACCTCGTAGGGCAGGCGCACCAGCCCGTGGACGACATCCTGCCCGGGCGTCGTGGTGACCTCCATGATCGCAGCCGCGACAACCCGCTGCCAGGTGTTGTCGGCCTGCTCCCCCGCCCCGCACCCGACATCCAGGGTGTATTGGCCCGGCGCCAGTTCCACCTTGAAGCGCATGACGACCACCCGCCGCTCGCCGGCCCCAATCCGGTCAATCAGCCGGCGCACCACTCGCAAACCTGTTGCAAAAACCACCTGGCCATGCCGGTCCCGCATCTCGCAGCCCCCGCTTGCCAAACGCACATCCCTTTCCGCCTTTACGACAAGGACAAGGCGGCACCACTCCCCAAGCCGGAAGACGGTCGTGCCTTCTCCCGCCTCGTTGATGAGCCAGACCCTGTCCACGGCGATCCCCCCATCCCCCAACCGGCCGCAACCGGCCAGGTTCAGGGGTTCGGTCGAAGGCAGGGATGCCTTTTCCAGCCCCGCTGAGGCCTCTGCAAGGCTCACGGTGTTGCCGGCGGCAGCAGCCATCGCGGCAAGGTACTTCCGAACGCACGCAGAGGCATCTCCGAGGTAGGAAACCGTTCCCCGGTCAAGCCAGATGGCCCGCTGGCAGATATTGAGGACAAAGGCCGTATCGTGGGTGACGACGAGCAGGGTCACCCCTTTGGCAATGAGCTCCCTCATGCGGCGGTTGCACTTCTGCTGGAAGAGAATGTCGCCCACGCTCAGCGCCTCGTCGATGATGAGGACATCCGGCTCGACCGCGACCGCCACGGAAAATGCGACCCGCATGAGCATGCCGGTCGAATAGGTTTTCACCGGCTGTTCAATGAAGGGGCCGATGTCCGCAAAATGCTCGATTTCGCCGAACTTCCCATCCATCGCCTCGCGGGAAATGCCCAGGATCGATCCGGCCAGATAGATGTTTTCGCGCCCCGTGAACTCCGGGTTGAACCCCGAACCCAGTTCAAGGAGGGCGCTCACCCGGCCCGAAACCCGGCACCGCCCGGACGTGGGCTGAAGGGTACCCGCCAGAATCTGCAGGAGGGTGCTCTTCCCCGCCCCATTCCGGCCAATGATTCCGAACGCCTCCCCGCGCCTGACCGTGAACGAGACGTCCTGGAGGGCGCGGACGACCTTGCTCTCATCCGCAGGCGGTTCGGTCCGGTCGCCGCCGATCCCGAGGCCCCACTTGAGCCAGGTCCGCAGCGGAACGTCTCGTCGGTAGAGCTTCGTGAGCTTGTCGACCGCGATGACCGGCTCGAGATTCGATTCCGATGCCATTCCCGGGTTGTATCATGGTCCGCCTTGGATCGGAAAACAAAAAAGGAGGGGCGGCCCAGGGCCGCCCCTCCCGGAATTCTCAAGACCAAGGCCCCGTCACGGACCCGGGCCGAAATAGTTGCTGGTGTTTCCGAGATTTGTCACCGCATGGCCGCCCAGGTTGGCCGCGAGGCTCAGGATGCTCAGGTCGGTCGGCCCCGCTAGGGCGTCGACTGTCAGGCCTGAGGCGACATTGATCCGATCTTCCATGACGATCTTCCCCGTGGCGGTCAGGGTCAGGGAACCGCCAAAAATGTAGGTGCCGGTGAAGTTCGTCGTCAGATCGCCCGACGAGGTGAGCGCCAGGCTGCCAGCGACGTTCGTGCCGCCCAGAATGACGAGGGACTTGTTGTCCAGCACATTGCTGATTCCCGAGCCCGCCGTTATCTGCACCCCGCTGAAGGTGCTGTTGCTTCCGGTGAACTGGACGAAGCCGGTGCCGCCCGTCTGCGCTAGCAGGTCCAGGTTGCCGCCCACTGTGACCAATGACGCCGCACCCCCGTCTCGAATGACGCCATTGGCATTGTTGTTGGTTATCGAAAGGTTGCCGCCGACACTCGTTCCGTTGGCGATGACCGTGAGGGCATTCGAGTCGGTGATGCTCGCATTGCCCACGATTGTGGACGCGGTGACCAACTTGATTCCGCCGCCGCCGAAGTTATTCAAGGGGTTCGCAAGCGTGATGCTCCCGGTGGCGGCGCTGAGGCTCGTCGCTCCGCCGACGATAATCCCCGTGCCGAGGCCGGAGTCCTGTATGATGCTCGCTGAATCGTCCACAGCCGTGAAATTTCCAGCCGATCCGGTCCTCACGACGTTGTAGTGGTTGGCGCCGGTTTCGCGGATCGAGACATTTGCGCCGGCTGGTGCGGCCGCTGCGTTGGTGGAATCGACCGCAATTCCGCCGAAGTTGTTGCCGGCGTTGGCGAGGGTGATTGTGCCCCCCTGAGTGGTCAGCGTGGCCGTGCCGTATTCAAAAAGGCTTGTTCCAACGGCTTGGCTGATGCTCCCTCCACTCGCCAGCGTGCTGATCGTGAATGTGCCGAGCGGCACTTGAACGTTGCCGAGCAGGATGCCGCCGTTGTTGATCACGGTGGTGAGCCCCGCCGCGCCCGCAGTCAGGGTGATGGGAACAGTGGAGTCGAATGCATTTCCGGTCACCAGGCTCAGGGCGATATTTCCTGCGGGGGCGCTGAAGGCTGCGGTATAACCGGCCGGGACCGTTATGGCCCCGGCTCCCTGCGTGATGCTGCCGGTGACGCTGGTCAAGCCCAGGCTGCCGGACGCGCCGGTCAGGGTGATGCCTCCGATGTTGACCGTCGGTCCTTCCGTCAATGCGACGCTGCCGGTCGACGTCAGCGTCAGCTGGCCGAAGCTGCTGGTGGCATTGCTGCTCACTGAAATCGCGCCTCCGCTCAGCGCGACCGGACCCGCGATCGAAATCAAGCTTGCCGCGGTGTCTGTGATCACCGTGCCCGTGCCGGTCGTCGCGAACGAGGCCGCGCCCGTCGAGGCGAGCGCGACGCCCGAGCCGAACGTCAGGACGCTCCCGTTTCCGTTGACAGTGACCGTTGTGGTGCCTGTCCCCACATTGGCCGAGTTGCTGATGGCAAGGCTGCCCGCATCGGTGACCGTGACGTTTCCGTTGCCGCCGGTCATAGCGAAACTGAGTGCCGTGAGGGGCTTGTTGCTCGTGTTGGCATCGACCGTGAGGTTGCTGACGTCCGTGACCGCGATTGTGGCGGTAGGCAGCTCGGAAGAGCGTCGTGTAGGG
>OCTA010002586.1_pt1 | contig 16362 bp, 17 predicted proteins | sample 1538991 | NCBI WGS metagenome assembly OCTA01 (sample SAMEA3539302, study PRJEB22396) | soil metagenome | biome: tundra; feature: field; material: soil | place: USA | collected 2010-05 | depth 0.15 m | reverse complement strand
CCGCCTACGGCCCGTTCGTGATGAACACCAGGGACGAACTGGTCAAGGCGTTCGAAGACTTCCAGGCGGGCCGCCTCGGCAGCATCCCGGCGCAGCGCACTCCCCTCCCCCAGGAGCCGCACCCGGGCCACGACGTCCTCTAAGGACCGGCGCCCGGCAGCCGCGGGCGTTCCCGCGGAAACGCCCGGCACCGCAGAACGCCGGCTACCGGCCACGTTCCCGCGGAAACGCCGGCTACTGGCCACGTTCCGCGGAAACGCCCTTCGGCGGTTCCGCACGCCGGATCGGGCGCGGTGCTGACTACCTACGCCGGGCCTCGAAGATGAAGCAGCCGAATTCGACGGCCCGGATGTGGACGAGGGCCACGGCGGGGTCATCGAAGATCCCGGCCAGCACCGCCTCGGCGGATGTGGCATCACTAGCCTCGCCGGCCCGCAGCAGCCTGCCGCCCAGGATCCGGCCGTCCGCCGAGTACGAACGGAACACGCGGTGCGAGCCGGCCAGCGGCACTGGGTAGCCCGCGCTCGCCGGGCCTGGGCACGGCTCAGGGTGGATGAAGACCGGGCCGGTCTCGTCGTAAGGGCCCGGATCGGCCCCCGTTTCGCGGGCCCAGCGGCGCAGCGGAGCGTATGAGACCAGGGCGACATGCTCCCCGGGCGAAATCCGCCGCAGGCAGCAACGGAGCGGGCTGCCACCTTCCTCGTCCACCAGCAGGCGGGGCGGAGCCCCGGCGTCATCGCGCGCACGCAGTTCGCCGAGCACCTGCGGGCTGATGGCCCGTATCTCGTAGGCCGCTGTCTGAACCGAAGCTGTCTGAACCGAGGGTGTCATGCCTTCAGCGTCGCCGGCTATTGGCTGGAAGTCCGGCGGGAATCGGACCTCGCGGTCAGCAAGTCGCCGGGCAACGGATACAGGTCGGCCCCATGGACGCGAACGCCATCATCGCCTGGATCAATCAGCGAGCCCCGGCCGATCCTCAGGAGCCCATCACCGACACCATCTCAGACACCCCGCCGTGACCCCATCCACAGATCTGGACAATTACCCTCTGGACAGTTCTGGGGATCTGATGCCAGCAGCCCAGCTGGAATTTGAACTTGACCAGGGACGATGCCGAGCCGTTGGAGCGTGCGGGCTCGCCGACAGCCTGGTTAGCCGACGGCGTCGCCGCGCGTTTTTCAGGCGGGCGCGGCCCGAAGCGATGGCTCTGGCACCGGGCGTCCGGCGGCCTTCGCTGCCTCCAGCCACGCCAGTACGGCTTCTTCCACCTCAGCCACCGCTTCATGCGGGGTTGGTCCGTGAGCTGTGCAGTACGGAAGGTCGGGGACGTCCGCGATCCACGCGCTGTCCTCGTCACTCCAGTAGACCTGGATGGGATACGCAGTCACGGCTCATCCTCCAGTTGCAGATTGTACCTGCGCACCAGCGCAGCGACCTGGCGCACCTGGTAGGGCTTGGCTTGGCCTCGTACCTCCTGGAGAGTAAGAAGCTCGTTTACGCCGGGCCGCCTGAGCTGGGGTTGTCACGGCTTGCGGATCGCCGACTCCCGGCTGGAAGTGCGGCAGGATTCGGGCCTCACGGCACCCTCACGGCCGCGATGGCGTCCACCGGCGCCCGGGTGGTCGCCATAAGGCCTGACCGGCCGCCGAACTGGGGTCACTTCATGGTCGCTCACCGTACACGCGGTATTGGTTGATCACGGCGCCGAGTAGGAGTACTGCTTGGCCGCATGAATCGGCCCAGCGCGCTTAACCGGCGTGCCTTTCTTGGGCTCGCTGCAGCGGGTATTGCCGGAGCCGCGGCCGCCGCCTCGAAGCTTTTCCGGTCAGCCGAGCAGAAGCCGGTGGCCAGCGCGAGCCGCCCCACGGTGCCCAGGCCGCGCCACGGCGCCCCGGTGCCGGAGAATTCGCTGCCCGGTGACCCTGGCTGGCCGGTCACGAACCTGGGCGCCCAGCATGACATCGAGGGTTACCCGGGCCAGGCCAGCGTGCTGACCGGCGAACAGTTCCCGCTGTTCGTATCGACCACCTCGTCCGGATTCCGCGTCACCGCCTACCGCATCGGCTGGCACGGGGGCGCGGGTGCCCGCCAGGTCTGGCAGTCCGGTCCCCTGCGCGGTCATCGCCAGCCCGGATCATCCCTGGTCAGCCCGACGAACACGGTCCAGACGGCCTGGGAGCCGTCGCTGACCGTGCCGACCGACGACTGGCCGGCTGGCTCCTACCTGCTCAGGCTGGACTCGGACGCAGGACCGCAACGGCATGTGCCGGTGACCGTGCGGTCGGCGAGCACCGCGGGCAAGGTAGTGATCAAGAACGGCACCGCGACCTGGCAGGCCTACAACACCTGGGGCGGTTACGACTTGTACAACGGCCCCGGGGGCACGGCCGACTACGACAACCGGTCGCTGGCAGTCAGCCTTGACCGGCCGTTCGACAAGAACGGCGCGCCGACCTTCCTCACCTATGAGCTGAACGCGATCCAGCTTGCGGAGAGCCTGGGCCTGCCGCTCGCGTACGTCAGCAGCATGGACATCGCGACCGACCCGCACCTGCTGAACGGGGCGAGCGCGCTCATCTCACTCGGGCATGACGAGTACTGGTCACCCGCGGAACGCGCGAACGTGACCGCCGCCCGGGATGCCGGGGTCAACCTGGCGTTCCTCGGCGCTAACGCGATGTTCCGGCGGACCCGGCTCGCCGCCACCCCGCTCGGTGCCAACCGGCTCGTCATCTGCTACCGGACCAGCTATACGGAAGACCCGATGTACGGGCAGGACAACTCGCTCGTCACCACCGACTGGCGGGAGCCGCCCTACCCCGACCCGGAATCCTCGCTGACCGGCACCCTGTACGAGTCCAACCCGGCCACCGCCGCCTATGTGGTGGCCACCCCGGACAGCTGGGTCTTCGCGGGCACCGGGGTCACCAAGGGAACCAGCTTCCCCGGCCTGGTCGGCACCGAGTACGACCGGGTCAACCCGGGCGCGCCGGTCGAGAGGCCGATCCAGGTGCTCTCCCACTCCCCGCTGACCTGCCGGGGCATCAACAGCTACGCCGATTCGGCCTACTACACGCATTCAGGCGGGGCGGGCGTCTTCAATACCGGCACGATGCGCTGGGTACAGGCGATAGACGGCGGCCGGGATTATGGCATCACCCCCGCGGCCAACCAGTTCGTCAGGAAGGTGACCGCGAATGTGCTGCGGGCGTTCGCCGACGGGCCCGCGGCGGGGTCCCATCCCGCGCAAGACAACCTGGACGCCATGAACGAGTACGCCGGCGATCCCATCGCCGCCCAGCACAATCTGTGGTGAAGGGTCAGCCCCGTGCTCAGCTAGCCCCGTGCTCAGCTAGCCCCGTGCTCAGCTAGCCCCGTGCCGTGGTCCCGGTGACCGCCCACCGGCCCCGGGCGGTACGCGCCAGCATGCCGATCAGCCGGGCGCCGATGAAGCCGGCCAGCCCGGCCCACACCCCGCCGATGCCCCAGTGCCAGTGCAGCGCGGAGAGCGTGATGGGGACGAAGACTCCCACCGCGGCGACCAGTGTCACCGTTCGCAGGAAGCCGACATCGCCGGCCCCGATGAGCACGCCGTCCAGGGCGAAGACAACGCCGGCGGCCGGCTGCAGGCCGACGAAGAACGGCCACAGCAGGTGGGCCTGGTGCTGCACCGCGGCGGAGGAGGTAAAAGCGGCCGGGATGAGCCACCAGCCGGCCGCCAGCACGGCGCTGAACGCGATCCCGGCGAACAGCCCGTACCGTGCGACCTGCCAGGCGGTGCGCCGGGCATGGCCGGCATCGCCGCCCCCCAGCGCCGCCCCCACCAGCGACTGCGCGGCGATGGCGAACGAATCGAGCAGCAGGGCGGTGAACTCCCATAGCTCCAGGCCGATCTGGTGCGCCGCCACCTGGGCCGTCCCCATCCGCGCGGCGACCGCCGCCGCGGTGAGGAACGCCGCCTGGAAGCCTGCCTCGCGCAGCATGAGTTCCCGGCCCACCGCGAGCTGGCCGCGCAGGACGGCCCACTGCGGGCGCCACCGGCGTCGCTCGCCGCGGGCCGCCCGCACGAAGAGCAGGCCCGCGACGACCTGGGCGCTGACGTTGGCCACCGCCGAGCCGGCCAGGCCAAGTCCCAGCGGGTAGACCAGGATCGGTGACGCCGCCGCTGACAGGGCGTTGGCCAGGAGCACGATCCGGACCGGACGGCGGGTTTCCTGCACGCCGCGCATCCAGCCGTTGCCCGCGAGGACGAGCAGGATCCCGGGCACACCCAGCACCGCGATGCGGAACCACGTCTCCGCGGCGCTGGCCACCGGGCCGTGACCGCCCGCCAGCAACCGCAGCAGCGGCCCAGCGAACAGCTCACCGGCGCCGGCCGCCGCTCCGCCCAGCGCCAGGGCGAGCACCGACGCGGTGGTCCCTTCCTCGACCGCCCGGTCGCGCTGCCCCGCGCCGTACCAGCGGGCGGCCCGGCCCGTCGTGCCGTAGTCGAGAAACGCGCCGACCATCGCGACCAGCGACAGCAGCGTGCCGCCGATGCCGAGCGCCCCCAGCGGCAGCGGCCCGAGATGCCCCACCACCGCGGTATCGATGAGGACGAAAGACGGCTCGGCGGCGAGGACTATGAAGGCGGAGCCCGCCAGCCGGAGCATCGTGGCGGTACTGAGCGCGGGCGGCGTGCTCGGGCCGTCCTGAGGGCCATCCATGATCACAGTTGTTTTTCAGTCACGGCGACTGACAGATTACCGTGATCATGAAAAGGGGTACGCGGGCGGCTCAGCTTGTGACGTCGGCACTGGTGAAGCGGGCCCAGGCGATCGAGCCGAAGATCACCGCGTAGACGGCGAACGACAGCAGCCCGTGCAGCAGGTCCCCGGTCGCGATCGGGGAGCGGAGCAGCGAGTCGAACGACAGCCACCAGTGCGTTGGCAGGTACGGCTGCACCGCCGCGAACTGCGGTACATTGTCGGCCACCTCACTGGCCACCGCCAGGACCATGATCGCAGCGATCGCGCCGATCGCGTGCTCGGTGAGCGTTGAGATCGCCAGCCCGATCGCGCCGAGCGCCGCCATCGCCGCGGCCACGTACAGCGTGACGAACAGCAGCCGGAGCAGCCCGTCGGCCAGCGGCACGGTCGTCCCGGACAGCAGGGTCACCGGCCCGACCGGGAACAGGACCACCCCGAGGATCAAGGACACCACCGAGACCAGCAGGCACGACGCCAGCCCGAAGATCACTATCGCGGCGTACTTGACCGATAGCAGCCTGGCCCGCCCGGCGGGCACGGTGAGCAGGTAGCGCAGCGTGCCGTAGCCCGCCTCCCCCGCGATCGAGTCGCCCGCCACCACCGCCACGACTAGCGGCAGGACCAGCGTGAGCATGATGGTGAGCGCGATGAAGGAAAGGAAGACCCCGTTCCCGGCCAGCTGGTTCATGAACGACGATTCCGGCCCGCCGCCACCATGGGGCGTGGCTGCCCACAGCGCGATGCCGAGAACCAGCGGAAGCACGACCAGCACGCTGAGCAAGGCGAGATTGCGCCACCGCCGGAAGATCAGGCGCAGTTCGGAGCGGAGCAACCGCAACCAGGACGCAGCGGCGTTCGGTCGCGCCATTACCCGCCCCCCCGGCGCCTGCCCACCGGGCGGGCCGGCCGGGGCGGCGGTAATCTCAGCCGTCGACATCGAATCCCTCCCCCGTGAGCCCGACGAACAGATCCTCCAGACTGGGTTGCTGGGTAGCCAGCCCAGCCACCGGAATGCCCGCGTAGACGAGCTCGCGGCAGATGCGTTCCGGTGCTTGGTCAGCTAGCTGCGCGCTGACCTCGCCCTGACCGGTCCGCACGTCGGCCAGCCTGAGCTTGCCGAGTATCTCCGCCGCGCGCTCCACCTCCGTGGTCCGGACCTCGATCCGGGCCACGCCCCGGGTCCGCAACTCGTCCAGGGTGCCCTGGAAGACGAGCCGGCCGGTGCGCATGACGCCAACGTGGCTGCAGATCTGCTCGACCTCCGCCAGCAGGTGGGAGGAGACGAGCACGGTGATGCCGCCGGTGGCGATCTCGCGGATGAGGCTGCGCACCTCGCGGGTGCCCTGCGGGTCCAGGCCGTTGGTGGGCTCGTCCAGGATGATCAGCTCGCGCGGCTGGAGCAGGCTGGCCGCGATCGCGAGGCGCTGCTTCATGCCCAGGGAGTAGGCGCGGTAGTGCTTTTTCCTGGCTACGAGCAGGCCGACGCGCTCCAGGGCGGCGGTGATCCGGTCGTCTGCCGTGCGCGGATCGGCGGTCCGGTCGGCGGCGTCGATCCTGGCCAGGTTGGCCGGCCCGGACAACTGAGGGTAGAAGGCCGGGCCTTCCACGAGCGACCCGACCTTCGGCAGTACCTGCGCCGATCCGTTGGGCATGGGTATGCCGAGCAGCTGGTGACTGCCCCGGGTCGGATAGACCAGGCCGAGCAGCATCCGGATCGTGGTGGTCTTGCCCGATCCGTTCGGCCCCAGGAATCCGTAGACCGAGCCGCGCGGAACCACCAGGCCCAGATCGTCCACGGCGACCTGGCCGCTGCGGAACCGCTTGGTCAGCCCGGAGGTGGTGACCGCCGGGGCGATGTCGCTCACCGCGCCGGCCGTCTCGGCGGTCACCTCACCCGCAGCACTCACTTGACCTGGGCTGCGTCGCTGTAGAGGACCGCCGGGGTGACCGAGCCGACCAGCACCTTGCCGCTGCCGTTGAGAATCAGCACGGAGACCAGGCCGGTGTGCAGCAGGCGGCCGCTGCCCCACGCCCCGTGCACCGGGGTGGCCGACTTGAGCAGGGCGGCGACGACCGGGCCGATAGCGACGCCGGCCCCCGATCCGCCGCCCGGGCCGGCCGCAGCGCTCTGCGCCGCCTGCCCGGCCACGCCCGCGGCGTTGCTCCCGCCCGCGATCCCGGACAGCGCGCTGGACGGGAGCACGGCCACCGACAGCCAGTCCTTACCCAGCACTTGCGGCGTATCCGCCGCGGTCTTGGCCTGCCCCGCGGTGTTCTGGGCCGCCTTCATGGGGCTTTCTGTGGTGACCTTGGCGCCGGGGGGCGGGGTGAAGCTGAAGTTGGCCGCGGCCGGCTGGACGAAGCCAATCGAGGTGTAGCCGACCTGGAAGGCCGGTGCGGTAGCACCCTTGGCGAACACCTGAACCCGGAGCGGCACATCCATGTGCTGCCCGTCCAGCGCGATGGTCACCCGGCCAATCAGCGAGCTACTGCTCTTAGGCGCCAGCACCAGCTGGTAGGCGGCCTGCCCGGCGACCGTCGCCGCCGGGTCCACGCTGACCGTGGTGGTCGGCCCGACCGCCGCCAGTACCTGCTGCGCCGCCTGCTGCGGGGTGAGCGGAACCTGCGTCGGCGCCGGCGTCGGGGTGGCCTGCGGGGCCTTGGCTGGCTCGGCCGGAAGCTGCATCCGGGTCACCGTGTTCGACTTGCTGTCCCAGTACCAGACGGTCGACCCGTTGCGGATCACGTCTGTCTCGCTCAGCGAAACAGGGACGGCCAGCCTGATGTGCGTCGGGCTGGCGTACCAGACCTTGATGGTGTGCGAGCCGGACAGCAGCGAGGTGATGGACGTGGGGTTGCCGCTACCCGGGAGGTCCGGGATGCCAAGCGACGCTGTCTCCACCACCGTGCCGGTCATCGCCGGCGGCAGGCCGATGTGCCCGGCGACGGCCGCGAGCAGTTGCGCTGGGCTGCGTGCGGGCAGTTCGGGAGCAGCCTGGGCCACGGTGATCACGGACCCGGCCGTGACGGCCGCGGCGACGGCCACCAGGCCGCCCGGTACCGCCCAGCGCGCCCGGCGGGAGAGTCTCAGCGACGGTTTCATCACACCTCATCCGGCCCGCTCGGGTCGGGCGGGCCTGGTCGGCATTCCCGCCGTGGGGGGGAAATCCGGCGGGTACTCACCATCATGCCGCATTGCTCCTGTGCTGATGCTGTGAGTGAGACTGGGTGGGGATACGGTTTATCGCGCTGAGAGGAGTCACAGCGGTGCGGGTGCTGGTGGTGGAGGACGAGCGGAGACTGGCCGCGGCCGTGCGGCGGGGCCTGTCGGCCGAGGGCTTCGCCGTCGATATCGCCTATGACGGCGAGGACGGGCTGCACTGTGCCCGGGAGGGCGGCTACGACGCGGTGGTCCTCGACCTGATGCTGCCGAAGGTCTCCGGGTACCGGGTGTGCCAGCAGTTGCGGGCCGAGAAGAACTGGGTGCCGATCCTGATCCTGTCGGCCAAGGACGGCGAGTACGACCAGGCCGACGGGCTGGATCTGGGCGCGGACGACTACCTCACCAAGCCCTTCTCCTACGTGGTGCTGGCGGCCAGGCTCCGCGCGCTGCTCCGCCGCGGGGCAGTCCCCCGGCCCGCCCAACTGCAAGCCGGTGACCTGTCGCTGGACCCGGCCAGCCGCCGCGTGCGGCGTGGGCAGACCGAGATCGCGCTGACCGCCCGCGAATTCGCCATGCTGGAGTACCTGATCCGCCGGGCCGGCCAGGTGGTGTCCAAGTCCCAGTTGCTCGAGCACGTGTGGGACAGCTACGACAGCGTGGACCTCAACGTGGTCGAGGTGTACGCGGGCTATCTCCGGCGCAAGGTCGACACCCCGTTCGGCCGTCAGGCCCTCCAGACGGTGCGCGGCGCCGGATACCGGCTAGCCGCCGACGGCGGCTGATCACCTCTCGCTAACGACCTCGGGCGCCTAACGACCTGGGGCGCCGGGCCCACTCGAACCCCAGCTGCCCGGACGCGTAACGCATGCTCAGCTCGAAGGCCCTGTCCCCGTCCACCGACGGGTCGGCGAGCGCGATCTGAACGGCCAGCCCGTCCAGCAGCGCGGACAGGGAGTCCGCGAAGTCCCCCTCGTCCACCGGGCCGAATTCACCGGCCTCCTGGCCGGCCAGCACCAGCGAGCAGACAGTCTCCCGCCACCGCTCGTCAGACTTTCGCCGGACGCTGGCCACCTCCGGGTGCCGTGCCGCCTGGGCCCACAGGTCGAGCCAGAGCACCCACGATGTCGGCGGGTCCACGTCAGCCTCCGGCAGGCAGCTCATGGCGATCAGCTCCTCGAGCCGCCCCGCTGCCGTCTCGATCGCCGCCATCCGCCGTGTCCCAGCCGCGTACCACGTGTCCTCGGAGTACCGGATCGCTTCGGTAAGCAGCTGGTCCTTGGTCTTGAAGTAGTAGATGACCAGCGCGGGGCTGATTCCCGCGCGCTCCGCGACGTCGGCGATGCGGGTGTCAGGGAAACCCCGCTCCTGGATTACCTCAAGCGCTGCGCGCAGCATTTGCTCGCGACGCTGGTCGGCTGTGCCGGTCCCGTCCGCAGCCTGCTCCCTCATGCCCACATCCTCGCGGACTCCAGCGATTTGAGCAGGTGCCTCGGCCCGATCTGGCGACTGGGCCGAGGCCGTCTCACACCAAGCCGCACGCCCTCACGCCTAGGCTCACGCCGCCGAACGTCCCGTCGGCCCGATCTGGCCCGCACTCTTGTGGCCAAGGTACCAGGTTTCTAGACTGAACATTCAGTCAAACTCGCCGGGGCGACTTAGAGGGCGGACTCATGGCCGCAGCAGACGCCGGAGCCACAGACGCCGGAGCCTACGACGCGATCGTCGTCGGTGGCGGGCAAAAACGGGCTGCGCCACCATCCCCGCCCGTCCTGCCACAGGCCGCCGAACTCGGCTAGGAGGGCGGTCAGGCTGGCGGTCAGGCTGGCGGCGGCGCTGGTCGTGCCGGTGATGGTGTCAGGCATTGTCATTTCCCCTGGGCTGGCTGTCTGGTGCTGCTGGCGGGGCTGGCAGCCGTCGGCTGGGGCCAGTCGAGCCTGGCCCAGACGACCCAGCCGGTTAAGGGGTCGCCGTCTACGCCCCAGTCGGTCGCGAGGGAGTTGACGATGCCGAGGCCGTGCTGGCGGCCGTCGCGGTGGGTGTGGTTCTCCCACGGGCCGCCGCTGTCTTCGACGTCGATGCACAGGTAGTCGCCCGCGTGGAGTTCGGCGCGGATGGTGAACGTGCCGCCCGGCTTCCTGGAGTTGCTGTGCAGGATGGTGTTCGTGACCAGTTCCGAGGCGCACAAGATCGCGTCGTCGGCCGCCGGGCAGTTCCCCAGGTTCCGCGCGAGCCACCGGCGTGCTTCACCGACCTGGCTGGCGTGGGCTGGCAGGGTGCACGACCAGGTGAGCGGCGCGCTGGTGGTGGCCCGCTGCGTAGCGCGCTGGCACATGCGTGTCCCCTGCCTCTGACGCCCGTTCAGCCGAGGGCCGGCACGCGGGCTAGCGTGTCATTACACTCATTACAACGAGTGCAATGACACGCTAGAACGGCGAGCCGTCCGGCGTCAAGCCGTCCCCCTATACTCGTCTTCGATCTGTGATACGAGTTCTACGGGCGGTGCGATGGCTGTGGCTGCGCGAAGGTGACGACACTTACTGAGACCCTGGCCGATGATCTCCGGACGAAGATCTACGCCGGGGAGCTGGTGCCCGGCGAGCGGCTGCCATCTGAGCCGGAACTGATGCGCGCCTACGCGGTCTCACGGACAACCGTCCGCCGTGCGCTGCTCCAGCTCATTCACGAAGGGCTCGTGCAGTCACAGCAGGGAGTCGGCTACCACGTCCGGTCGGTGACGCCCCTGGTGTGGGTGGCCAGCCGGCCGGAGCGCAATACGCGGACGGACATATCCCCGGCCGACGTGTGGTCGCTGGGTGTCCGCGAGCAGGGACGGGAGCCGAGCGAGGACATTGAGGTCGCCATCGTGCGGCCACCTGAGCGGATCGCCGGCCGTCTCGGGCTCGGCGAAGGCGAGACCGCCGTGGTGCGCAAGCGAGGCCGCCGGGTCGATGGGGAGATCATGCTTCTCGCGGATTCCTATTACCCGGAGCGGCTGGTACGGGGCACCGCGATCGCTCAGCCGGGTGACGTTCTTCCGGGCACGTACGCGGTGCTGGGCAGTCTGGGGCGCGGCTGGGTCCGGTCGCGGGATGAGATCACGATCAGGATGCCGACGCGCGGGGAGTCCGCGCGGCTTGGCCTGGCTGAGGGCACGCCGGTAGCTGAGCATGTCCGCACGAGCTGGGCGGCTGACGGGACGCCTGTGCGGGTGCAGGTCTGCGTGCTGCCTGGTGACCGTAACGTGGTCGTGTATGAGCTTGAGGAGCAGGAGAAGCCATGAGTAGCGTTCAACGACCGGTCGGGGTGCTCCGCACAATCCGGCAGCAGGCTGACGACGAGCCTGGCCGGTTCGGGTCACAGTCCCCGCAGTCGTGGGACGTGATTCCTGGGGTCAAGGTCCGCAACGACGGGGTGTACCCGGCGGTGCTGCTGCCAGGTTACGGATACCGGCTGGCGAATGACGGGATCGGGTGGCAGCTGACCGCTGAGGGCGGGCGCCCGCACGGCTACCTGGTCGGTGACGACCTTGAGCCAGCCGAGCGGCTGGAGCTTGCCCACCGGGCTGTGGTACTGACGGGCGGCCGTCATTACACGGTCTCGCAGGACCAAGCGGGCGCCTGGCTTCTGCATGAGGATGCGAACGCCGTCCGGTAGCGGGCGGATCAGGCTGGTGGCAGGCCAAAGTTCGGAGCGCATCAGATCGCGGGGTCCAGTCCTCGCCGAACTGGCCGGCCTGGACAGCAGGGACGGCCCGGAGATCGTGCTGCACGGCGACGCCCACGGCGGCAACCTGCCGCCTACCGTCCGGGGCTGACTCTGGGCCGACATGGAAGAGACCTGCCGCGGTCCGCGGGAGTGGGATCTGATGGTGCTGGCCGGCCGTGCGGCCAGGGCCAGTGCGGCCAGCGCCAGTGCGCCCGGTGCGGTCAGTCCCAGTGAGGTGGCCCTGATTGCGTATGCGGCCGTGACCGGCACGCCGCAGCCGGGCCGGAGATGCTGATCCCGTTGGCCCGCGCTCGTGAGCTTGAGGCAGCGGTGTGGTCGCTCGGCATGGCTCATCAGTACCCGAGCCGTTGCCGGAGCGTCGCGCAGGAACTGCTCGCCCGCGTCCTGCCGCGCTAATTCCTATGGGTGCAGCTCGTCTGAAGGGACTTCCGACTTGGAGCTTTGCCTGATTTCCGGTTGACCGGCGATGTGGTCTTCTACCGTCGTGTGCAGGGGAAGGAGACCGCGGATGGGGTCGCTGATCGAGGAACTCAGGCGCAGGGAAGAGGCTGCCCGGGCTGAGGCGGACCGGCTGCGCGCCCGGCACCGAGGACTGGGAGATCATGGCCACCGCGTGGCTGCTTGACCTCATCCCCGAATACCGCCGGTCAGAGCTAGTCCCTCCGCACGTGATCGACGAAGCACTCCGGGACGGCCGCGCATAGGGAAGGCGACTGGCCGCCACCGCGCGTGCGGTCGACCTGGTCGGCCGCACCGCAGGAGGCCATCCCAACCTGTCGCCCTCTCAGAAGTTCCAGGCGGCCTGGATCGCTGCGGCTTCGCGTTCCGCCTGCCGCTTGCCGATCTGGAAAGCCTGGATGGCGAAGTTCGGGTCCATCAGATTCGCCGGAGCCTCGATGTCGCTGAAATCGGGTTCGACCGCTACCAGCCGTCTGGTTTCGCGCAACTGTGCCAATTCAGCGTCCGACGCGGCGGCGGAGGCGGCCAGCGCGCTGTCGACTCCGGCGCCCTGGGACCCGAGGGGGTGGCAGGATAGGACCACGAGAACGTCGGTCGGCGGTGCCGCCGTGGCGTTCAAGTGGCTGAGGATGCCTCCGTCCATATAGTGGCGGCCCTTGATGGTGACGGTGGGGAACAGCATCGGTACGGAGCAACTGGAGGCGACAGCGTGCAGCAACGGCACGCCGGATCCTTGGTCCCACACGACCAGATCGCCGGTTTCGGTGTCGATCGCAGTGCATCGGAAGCCTGCAGGCCAGGCGGTGCCGTCGAGTGTGCCGAACAGGCCGAGGTAGACGTCTTCGGCGGGCGTGCTCGCCTCCTGCGCTGCGCGGCCGATCGCTCTTAGCGCTTGCCGCGGGTCGGTGTCGAGGCTCGCCTGGCGCATTGCGCTTAGGAAGGCTTCATCGCCTGCCGCCAGGCCGTCGGGGTCGATGCTCTGCCCGAGCGCTGCCAGGCTGGTGAGTGCATCGGTGACGTCACGGCCGCTGGACAGCAGCGCGCCGACGAGGGCGCCTGCGGATGTTCCCACGATTGCCTTGGCTCCCGCCAGGTCGACACCGGCCTCGCGCAGCCCTATGAGCAGACCGGTCTGCCAGCCGACACCGACGGCGCCGCCGCCTCCGAGGACGAGAGCGCGTGTTGGTGAGCCATTTCGCGGAGAAGTCATTCCTGTTCCCTTCACGATGGAGTCGATCGTCTCATTGAGTGTGTTTGCAGGCCCGGCCTCAGAGCCGCCGGGTCATCGACCCGGCCGCCGGTCGCGCACGGTGCGCCTCTCGGGCCTCGCCGGGTCGGTCACCCGGCGTTTTTCGACGCTGTGGAGGTGCGGGCGGTCATCGCGCCCATCATCATCACCGCCCTCTTGCGGCTGGCGAGTCGGCCGATCGGCACCGCCAGCCGGTTCATCCTGCCGACGGCGATGCTGGGTGGCGGGTTGCGGGAGCAGGTCCGGTCAGGTCAGGTGGAACAGGGCTTCGGCGTTGCCGGAGGCGACCTTGGAGCGGTCCGCGGGGTTGGGGATGGCGTCGAAGAACTGCCTGACCGCGGCTGCGCTGGGCTGGTGGAAGGGGTAGTCGGTAGAGAACAGCACCTGGTCGGCGCTGGTGAAGTCGAGAGTGTGGCGCAGCAGGCGTTCCTGGAGCATCCCGCTGCTGGTGATGTGGATGTTGGTCTTGATGTAGTCAGAAACCCGGCGCTGAAGGTGCTTGGCGACGCCGGACAGGCTGTCGGCGCGGTCCGTCCAGAACAGCAGCATCTCCCCCCAGTGACCGAGTACGAGCTGAAGATCGGGGTGGCGGTCGAACGTGCCCCGCAGGATCAGCCGCAGCGCGGACAGGCCCGCGTCCATGTGCCAGCCCCAGCCGAAGCTCGCCAGACCGAGGTCGATCAGCGGATCCAGGCCTCGGTACGCGGCATCGCGCAGCTCGTTCGACGGGATCTGCGGGTGGATGAAGATCGGCTGGTGCAAGCGGGCCGCGGTAGCGAACAGGTCGTCGTAGGCGGGATCATCCAGCGTACGGGTGCCCGTCCGTCCGTGGATCATCGCGCCGACGTGACCCAGCCGGGTGGCGCACCGTTCGAGTTCCGCGGCCGCAGCCTGCGGATCGCTGGTCGGCAGGGTCGCGAACGCGCGGAAGCGGGCCGGATGCGCGCGGACGGCGTCAGTGGCCTCGTCGTTCGCTTCCCGGGCCAGCGCGATGGCCTCCCGGGCGGGGAGTGCCTGGGTGGCGGGCGTGACGACCGACAAGATCGAGACGTCGATCCCGGCGGCGTCCATCGCCTCGACGCGGCCCTGGCCGATGTCCTCGAGCCGGGCCTGGTTGTCGCCCATGGTGTTGAAGGCGACGCTCTCGTCGCGCGCCCCGCCCTGCAGGCGGTCGAGCGCGTCGCGGATGCTGGCACTGTTCCAGTGCTCTTCGATCGCGATGATCTTCATCGTGCTGTCCTTCCGGGTTCAGGTCTTCGAGTGCGAGCCGCGGCGCTACCAGCGGACGGCCTGGCCCCGGATCAGGCCCAACCTCACTCATCGCTTGTTGAGCCAACTATACACGTTTCGCTCAACAACGGTAGAGTGGGCTTGTGAGCGAGCAGAACAGCAGAGCCGCCAAGCGGGCAGCCACCGCGCAGCGCATCCTCGACGCGGCGCGCGCGGAATTCGGCGAGCACGGCCTGGAGGCGGCCACCATCCGCGGCATCGCCCGCCGCGCGAAGGTCGACCCGTCCCTGGTGATGCAGCACTACGGGTCGAAGGCCGCCCTCTTCAACAGCGCCATCCAGCTGGGGGAAGCAAGCCCCGGCGAGATCGAGGCCCACCTGCACGACGTGCTGGACGTCCGGCTCGCGGCCCTGCCGCCGGAGACCAAGGCCCTCGTCCGGTCGATGCTCACCGCACCGGAAGCAGCAGCCCAGGTGAGCGCATTCCTTAACGAGCGGGCCGCCAACCTGAGCCGCGCCATGAGCGGCGACGACGCAGACCTGCGGGCCGCGCTGACCGTCAGCAGCATCCTCGGGCTCATCATCGCCCGGCACTTCCTGCAACTCGACGCGTTCGCCCGCGCCTCCGACGCCGAAATCGCCCGCGTCGCCCGCCCGTGGGTCACCGCCGGGGCCGGCCCCGCCACCGGGCAGCATTCCCGGGCATCCACCCATGCCGACTGAATCCCATGCGTGGGCTCTCCGTGAACGATCACCAGCTGACCGGGCATGGATCTGCCCCTAACAAGGTCGGAGCGGGCAGCCGGTCTTGCTCATGGCGGCAACCGTCGGCGGCGGCGAGTTTCATGCCCAGCAGCAGGGTGCGGGCGCTCAACTGCCAGGCACGACGGCGCGTATCTCCACCGGCACCCACCCGGCGATGGCGCAGGCCAGAGGAAGCCGCCGACTGCAGCCGGAACTCGGCCACGGTCCCGGCCGTCCTCGTCCGTGGCCATCCCCGCCGCGGCCGGCCGTTCCTCGATGCGACGTTCGGTGAACAGCCATTTCAGGTGGGGGCAGTTCGTCTGAAGTGAGCAGGCCGGTCAGGCGCCGAGCGTGTATTGTCCCTGGTTAATGCCGGGATAGAGTCGCTGGTGCTCGCGCTTGAGGTGGAATCGCCAGTACTCCTCGAAGTCTCCGTTGCTGATGACTGCCCGGAGGGTGAGGATGGCCTCGCCGCCGTCGAGGCCCCACCTGGCCCCGCCGATCGAGAGACGGTCGGCTATGAGATGACGGCATGCGCCCTCGATGACTCCCGTCGCGATCGGCCAGCCTGCGTCGAGGGCCTGGCCGTAGCGGAGGAACTCGCGCTTGTTTCCCAGGTAGCGGACGCAGGTGTCGGCCCCGGAGCGCCGGCTGCTTTCCAGCCCGGCGGCGTCGGCTTCGGCGGTGATCTCGGCGGCGGCCCGGTCGCTGTCGCCGGCCAGGACGGCGAGGGCCTTGACCGCGACCCAGTCCTCGGCGGCGGGGCCGCCGGTCTCGTGCAGGCTCCACGCGGCGCCCCATATGTACTCCAGGACGTGAATTATGTCGATAATTACATGGACCGTGACGCCGCGGCGGGCGGCCTCGGCGCGGATGAGGCCCAGCTGGTGCTCGGCGCCGTCGACGAGGACGACCCAGGTCCGCAGGTGGCGCGGGTCGCGGGCCTCGGCCTCGTCGAACGCGGCGGCGATCATGTCCGCGGGGTCCTGGCGGACGGACCCGGCCAGCCACTTGGCCCGGGCTTTCGGCCCGGGCCGGGGCGCG
>OCTA010002585.1_pt1 | contig 16363 bp, 15 predicted proteins | sample 1538991 | NCBI WGS metagenome assembly OCTA01 (sample SAMEA3539302, study PRJEB22396) | soil metagenome | biome: tundra; feature: field; material: soil | place: USA | collected 2010-05 | depth 0.15 m | reverse complement strand
TTCGAGCGCGCGTCAATGCCTGCGCCATGCAGCACCTCGTCCGCTATCGCGTCGGCTACTTCCGGACGCAGTGTGATGTCAGGCGCAATTGTCTGGTCATTGCGCGAGGAGAAAAACCCCTTGACTTGGCGCACCCCGCGCGTAAGTGGACCCGTCAGCGAACCCTTGGCCACATATCCCGGCAGATAAAAATTGACGATTCCGTCCGTCGCACGGATCTGAATTTCAGCGGCGTTGTCGTGCGTCGCTTTCACCAGGGGAGTGAGGCTGTCGCCGGTCCCGATCTTTACAATGGCCTTGATGGCCTCCACCCGGACATCGTCGTCCGGATCGCTCAGATACCCTGCGAGGATCGGGATAGCGTGAGAATCTGTTTTGCCCAGCTCGCGGATTTGATCGATACGCTGCCTGGTGGTTCCGTTGTCGCCTTGCGCCAGAGCCAAAAACGATAGCAGCGGTAGCAGGTACACGACCGCCCGAACGGATCGAAAGGACATCATGTCTATTATTCTGACCTCAGCGCACGACTTCAACAGTCGTTCGGTGTGGGATCAGTCCGGCCTCAAAACCCAGGTCAAGCAACTTCTGTGCCGCCCGGGGAACGATTTCGCCGCCATCGACGGTGTAATGATTCACATACATTCCCACGAACTGTTCCGCCAGCGCCGGGTCAAGATCGCGCGCAAACTGCATCGCATAGTTCAGCGCTTCTTCGTGGTGATCGAGTGAATACTGAATGCTGTCCCGCATGAGCCGCGAGCATTCCGCTTGAATCTCGGGAGCCAGGTTTCGCCGCAAGGCGTTCGCGCCCAGGGGCAAAGGCAGATCGTACTTCGCCTTAAACCACTTGCCAAGATCGATGACATTGTGCAAACCGCCGTGCCCGTAGGTCAACTGACCTTCGTGGATTACCAGTCCGCCATCCACCTCGTGATCCTTCACCGCGTCGATGATCTTGTCGAAAGGGATGACGACATGCTCAAAGTCGGGCTGAAAGAGCTTTAGCGCCAGAAACGCGGTCGTCATAGTGCCTGGAATCGCGATCCGCTTGCCCTTCAGGTCGTCGGCGCTCATGGAACGGGCGCTGACAACCATCGGACCATAGCCGTCCCCGACGCTCGATCCGCTCGCCATCAGAACATATTTGTCCGCTACATAGGGATAAGCGTGATAGGAGATAGCCGTGAGTTCGTAAAGCCCTTCCGTGGCCTTCCGGTTCAGCGATTCGATATCGTCCAGCACATGGCGGAAAGTGACCAGGCGCGACCGGATCTTTTTCGTGGCCAAACCGTAGAACATAAACGCATCGTCGGAGTCCGGACTGTGTGCGCAGACGATTTCTGTTGGAGTTGAAGAGCTCATAAGAGGCGCGTCTTCTGGAAGGAGCAACCTCAGTGTAACAGAGCGATTGACCGGCAGTTTAGGAGCAAAGGGCGGGCGGGCGCGGCGCCAAAGCGTGGAAGCACTCGCTACTTCTTCGGACGGCGCGTTTGCTACGGCGGCGGTTTGGCGCGTGTTGCTTAGGAGGGACTGATGGACTTTCGCACAGCCACCAAGTGCCCTTCCAAGACATCGAGACTTCTTTCCAAAACGTCCAAGAAGCGCTGCGATGCCTGCTCGTCGTGGCCCTTCGACGCTAGTTCCAAATCCTGCGCATCGCTCTTCGCCGCCATGGCGTGCAGACTGCCGAGAGAACCCTTAATAGTGTGGGCAATCCGGGACAAGAGCTCGAAATCGCGGTCGGCCAGCGCGTCCTTCATCTCGCCGCTTTGACGGCAACGCTCGGAGAAGTAGAGGTCGATCAACTCCACCAGAAGCTCGTCGTCGTAAGCGACTTGTTCCTTCAACTCGGCGACATCCAGAACTGGAAGTTCCGCTCCATCGCTTACGCCCGCGTTTGAACGTTCGGCACTCACCGCATTTGCGAGTCTAGCAATTGCCAGGGTGAGGGCGTCGGAGTCGATCGTCTCGGAAACGAATCCATCAATGCCGTATCCGTTTGGCGGCATTTCGTCGGAACCGACGAGTGTGGACAGCACGGACAGTACCGCGGTGCGAGATTCGGCCCCCGAGCGGAGATTGAGATCCTTGATTTCAGCCGCGAAGGAGGGAATATCGCCGCACGGAACACCGCTTCCGATTAGCACCGCTTCAAACCGCTGGACAAGGAGGGCCTCAGATGCATCCGCCAAAGTATCGACTGGGATGACGGCGTGGCCAGCCTCGCCCAGCGCTGAAGTAATCCGTCCCAGATTGCCTGGACCGCCGACGACAAGAATCCTTAAGATGTCCAATTTAGTAGCACTTCCTGCTAACGTTTGTTGCGATATCGGGGAGGAATTCTCTACTTCTCTTTTATGTTAATGCTGTATACTTTTGATTTAGTGGGGGTGTGTCTTCCCTAGTCTCACGACCACTGTTACTCTAAACGATCAACGGCGGCCGACAGGCTTTCTCGCGGGTTTAAAAGCCCTCCCGAGCGGGTTGTTCAACCTTGTTTTCCCTGAAGACTGTGGAGTTTGCGAACAGCCGCTGACGAATGCCTCCCGCATTCCCGTTTGTCCATCCTGCCTCGCGCTTCCCAAACTTCTCCGGGCCGAATTCTTCTGCAGAGCCTGCCGCACGCCCTTTGTGGACAGCTATCCGCTGGACGAGGCTGGGCTTTGTACCTTCTGCCGTGACAATTTGGTGAATTTCGATTCGGCATACTCTTTTGGCAGTTACGAAGACGTACTCCGCAAGTTAATCCATCAACTTAAATACGGAAGAGTTGAGACTCTGGCGCAGCCTCTGGCGAAATTGTTATGCCGGGCTTTGCCAGTCGATGAAAACTTCGACGTAGTCATTGCGATGCCGATGCACTGGCGCAAGCGTTTGGAGCGCGGCTTCAACCAGGCGGAACTGCTGGCTCGTCCTGTCGCGAAGCGCTACGGGCTTAAGCTTTCTTCGAATTTGCGGCGAATACGCTACACCAGAGCGCAGGCTGGACTCTCTGAGGCCGAGCGCCGCACAAATCTAAAGGGATCGTTTCTTGTGGTTCGTCCAGAGCAGCTTGCCGAAAAGCGCATTCTGTTGATTGACGACGTTTTCACTACGGGTGCAACCTTAAGAACGGCTGCCGAGGTCTTGAAGGCTGCCGGAGCGGGCCGCGTTTCCGCTTTGACCCTGGCGCGGGTAGATACTCGCGGTTTCATAGCGCAAAAAGAGTGAGGGAGCCGTCTGATGCCCAGCCCGGATCGACTACATCGACCTGTTCTTGTACTGAACGCGAGTTACGAGCCCATCAACATATGCGCCGCGCGCCGGGCGCTGGTGTTGATACTCAAAGGGGTAGCTTCGGCCGAGGAGCACGCTCCTTCGCAGATCCACTCCGCTAAACGCAGCCTGAACGTGCCGTCCGTGATTCGGCTTCTGGAATACCGGCGGATTCCTCATCAAACGCGCGCTCTGTCCCGCAAGAACATTCTCATGCGCGACCGCTACACCTGCCAGTACTGCCATAAGACGATGCCCTCGGGCGAAATGACGCTCGATCACGTAGTGCCGCGGTCACGCGCGGGCGAGACAACGTGGGAGAATCTGGTTGCCTGCTGCCATCGCTGCAATAACAGGAAAGGGAACCGGACCCCCGACGAAGCGGGGATGAAACTGCTCCGTCCCCCGCGCCCGTTCAGTTTGCACACCAGCCGGCATTTAATGCGCCTGCTGGGGCGCAGCGACGACCAGTGGCGCAAGTATCTCTTCTACGCGGATTGAGCGTCCGTCCTAAATCGGCGGGGCGCCCGTTGGCGGAGCGGACTGGGGTGGAAGGTTATCCTTCTGCGGCTTCTCTTTTGCGGGGGTTTGTGCCTTCACCGGGCTGATCAGGACGTGCGCGTTGCGGCCTTCGAGGCGCGGCTGACCCTCAATCGTTCCTACCCCGGTGAGGTCTTCGGCAAAGCGCAACAGTAGTTTCTTGCCAAGATCCACGTGGGCGATTTCGCGCCCGCGGAACTGGACCACCGCTTTAACCCGATTGCCTTCTTTCAAGAATCGGATCGCATGATTCTTTTTGAAGTCGTAATCGTGATCGTCCGTATTTGGGCGGAACTTCAACTCCTTCACCTGAATGATGTGCTGCTTCCGCTTGGCATCGTGCTGTTTCTTCTTGTTCTCGTACTGCCACTGGCCGTAGTCCATCGCCTTGGCAACCGGCGGATCGGCTGTCGGCGCGATCACAATCAGATCCAGCCCGAGTTCCTGGGCCTTGCGGACAGCCGCGGAAGTCGGCATCACTTCGACAGTTCCGTCCGGAAAAACAGCCCGGACCTCCCTGGCACGAATTGCTTCGTTGACGTTTTCTCGGATTCTAGGCCGGCGTGGAGGAAAACTTCTTGGTGGATACATGCCGAACTAGCGGACCGCGCTGAACAGCGCTTTTGGAGCGGTAAAGAAAGAATTCAAATGTAGTACCTCTTGCTAGTTTACACGGATTATAGTACCGCGTGGGGCGCACTGCGGGCGCTAAGTTTAACGTATCGTCATAAAACTAATTCGGAAGAGGCCCTTGCGGCCCTATTGCGGCTTTGCGGGCGTGGCTTCGAAGATAGTCCAGCTGTTCGCCTTTAAGTCCTGAAGCTCGGGCCGCTGCCAGTCGAACTGTTTGTGCTCCTTCAAGAACTGCCCGGCTTTGAACTCAACTCCACAGGGATGCCCCATGCCGGCGGAGAACGACATCTTCTGGATCATGGCGGCATCCGCTACTTTCACTTCGGCAACGCCCGCCGGGCCAAATGGCTCCTGCCAGCCCTTCAATCCACGGCTTGACCTATCGATGTGACCGCATATGGTGCGCTCGTTGGGATCGATCTCTTTGGTGATCACATCGTAGTGATCGGTCTCAAAGCGCTTCCCTGCTTCGACGTCGATCTGGCCTTTGTTCTCGACCATCAATTGATCCCAACGGCGACGGCGAACCTGATTGGGATGGTTCACATCGGCGGCTGGGAAGTCGGTTTCTTCGGCGATCAATTTGGGATTGATGGGAAAGTTCGATCCTACGAAATACCCATCTTTGCTGCGCTCCAGCGTGACATTTTTCAGGCCTAACTCAAGCCGCGCGATCTCGTTCGTCCGGGTGTCTCCGACGAGCCAGGTATTCGCATAGCCGCCGTTGTTGCCGTCCTCCATGAAGCGGGCGAAGTCGTCGATGGACTCGGAATACTGCATGGCGCGGCGCGCGCGGACGAACTCGGGCACCGCGTTCGAATCGAAGCCATGAAAGTTCGCGATCGTCGTTTCAGTGATCACAATGCCGGAATCGTTCATTCCGAAATCGTCGCCGCTGTGGATGAGGCCGGGCATGCCGTCCATAAAGAAGCGCCGACCGGAGGAGGGAGAGATGTCGAAGATCATATTCCAGCGGGACGCGGTCAGATAATCGGTCCAGTTGTTATGGCCGATGACGATGCGGCCGTCTTTGGTGTACGCGCCCGTGGCGATGAAAGCGCTGCAGTGCTCGCCAACGCTCGAAGCGAGGTTCTTCAAGTTATCCTTGTCCGTTTTGCCGTAATAGTAGGGGAACTCCATGTAGGCGTTCATCGTTACCAGATCGATCGCATCGAGCTTCGATCCATGCACCTTGAGCCCGTCTTCGATTCCCTGCAGTTCCTCCCGGTATTCAGGTGTGACATGTAGCCAAAGGAAGGTGGCCGAAACGGTGCGGAGTTCGCTCCATGCGTGATTTAACTGATGAGTGACGCTAAGCTCGATGGCTTTCTTGCAATCTTCGATCTCGGAGGCGAGAAGATAGCCGTGCTGAAAGCCGACCTCGGCCGGGCTCCCTTCGAGATGCACATAGAGCCAGCCGTCCTTGACGGGATTACGGAACGAGTTCCGCAGCCGGGCGTCCGGCGCCGCTTGCAGAAACGCGGCCAAGGCAAGAGCCAAGCTGAAAACCCGCAAAAAAGGCACGAGGGACATTCGTTCCAGGTTACAGCAAAGTAACTCCGAAACGTACGAGAGACAATACAAATTGGCACAACAACTAACGGAACCCGTTTCGCAAGACCGCGACCTGAATTCGCTCTCTCTGTTTACCGCCGGAGTCGTGCTTGCGGCGGTCACGATGACGTTCGGCGTGATGATCGTGGTGTTCTTCGTCCGCTCCCAGGCGGATGTTTATTGGGGGCACATTGGCATTCCGCCCGTGCTCTGGCTCACGACGGCCGTACTGCTGGCAAGCAGCGGAACGTTTGAAGCCGCGCGGCGAGCACTGGCGCGCGGCGATCAGCAGGCCGCATTCCGTTGGCTCGGCTGGAGTACGGGATTCGGCTTTGCTTTTCTTTTTGGCCAGATTGCCGCTTGGGCGCAGGTCCTTCACTCTGGAGTTGTACTAGCTAAGAATCCGCACTCCTGGTTCATTTTTCTCTTTACAGGGCTTCACGGACTGCACATTGTATTGGGTCTGGGAGGGTTGGTCTACCTGATGACACGGACGCGTGAAAGCGCCAGCGGACCCAGATACCGGACCAAAACCAGGGCAGTGACGGCTGGCGTGTCGCTCTTTTGGCACTACTTGACTTTTTTGTGGATCTTACTGTTTGGGCTGCTTCTGCTGTGGCGGAGATGAAGCGGACCACTACTGGCCGCGCTTAAACGCGCCCCACTTCCTGACAAGCGAGATTAGTTGATTCGCTTGAAACGGCTTCGAGAGATAGTCGTTCATCCCAGCTTCCAAGCACTTTTCGCGCTCACCGATCAGCGCGTTTGCCGTTACGGCGATAATCACCGGCTGGGGACCCTCGATCTCGCGAATCAGCCGGCTGGCTTCGAACCCGTCCATGGTCGGCATCTGGCAATCCATCAAGATCAATTCGTAAGGGTTGTTGCGATGAGCTTCCACAGCCTCGCTTCCATCGCCAACCAGTTCGACCCTGAAGCCCGCCTTTTCGAGGATCAGTTTCCCGACGCGCTGATTGATGGGATTGTCCTCCGCCATCAGGATTCGAAGCGGGTCCGGCACTGGCACGGGAACTCGCTCCTGCTGCGATTTCGCGGCGGCAGCTCCGAACAAAGAGTCCGGTATTGAATCGGATGAAGAAAGCAATTGCATCGCGAGCGCGGATTGACATCAAGCAGCTTCGAATCCTTAAAGTTCCGTCGCAGCTTAAACAATATGGTACGTCAAGGCAACGGTAGCGCTGGAGATCTAACCTGCTCGTCGCGCTCAACCTTGCCGTCGCGGATATGTATGATCCTATCGGCATGCATCGCGATGTCCTGCTCGTGAGTAACCAGGACGATGGTATTTCCCTGCTCGTGGAGGCGCGCGAACAGCGTCATGATCTCGTCGCCGGTATGCGTATCGAGAGCGCCGGTAGGCTCATCTGCCAACAGAATAGACGGCCGGTTGACAAGCGCCCTGGCAATCGCCACGCGCTGCCGCTGGCCGCCGGAGAGTTCGTTGGGCTTGTGATACATCCGCTGCTCCAGATCGACTGAGCGAAGGGCTTCACGAGCCCGGTTAGAGCGTTCCGAAGAGGCGATTCCAGCGTAGATGAGCGGGAGTTCGACATTCTGCAGCGCGGAAGCCCGGGCGAGCAAGTTGAAGGTCTGGAAAATGAAGCCGATCTCTTTATTGCGTATGCGGGCAAGCTCGTCGTCTTCCATATCGCTGGCCAGCTTGCCATTCAGATAGTAGAGGCCCTTAGTCGGCGTGTCCAGACACCCAATCAGATTCATAAGCGTGGATTTGCCGGAACCGGACGGGCCCATGATCGCCACGTACTCGCCACGCTTAATCTGGACGTCCACACCCGAGACCGCGTGTATCTCCTGGTCGCCCATGATGTAGGTCTTCCAAAGATCGTACGTGCGGATGACGATGCCGTCGCGCTTCAGTTGCTCGCCGCGCTGCTCGCGCTCTTGCGGAGTGAGATTCTCGGTGGCTGTTTCGACGGGCATATCTCGCTCTGTAGGTAAATGTTAGCCCGCCGCCGGGGTGGGCGCAGGTTTGTTGTCTATCTTGATTTTCGCTTCGTTTCTAATGGTGCGGATCACCTGATAACTGCCTGTGATAATCTCGTCTCCCGGCTGCAGGCCGCTCAAAACTTCGATATCGGTGGTTCCTGTAATGCCGGTGTCCACCTTACGAAACTGAGCCTTTCCGGCATTCACGACAAAGACGCCTTGCAGTTCCTGTTTAGGACTCTTTTGGGCCGCCGTATCCGCCGGCGGGTCGCCGCCGGGTTTGGGCGGCTTCAACTGCGCCTCATCGCGCACGGTCAACGCCTGAATCGGCACGGAAATAACGTCGTGCCGGGTGGCCGTCACAATTTTCGCGGTGCACGATAAGCCGGGGCGAACCAGGTTTTCGGGAATGTCGAGCGCCACCACAACTTTGAAGTCTTTGGCTTCCTGACTCGATGTCTGACTTTGGGAAGCGGCGAGGCCCGTCGAGCGCACAATCGCCGTATCGCCGATCTCGATCACCTTGCCTTTGAAAGTCTTGTTCGGAATGGCATCGATACTCACGTCGGCGGGTTGATCCAGTTTGACGCTCACGATGTCGGTCTCATCGACATTCACTTCGGCTGTGATGATGGACATGTCGGCGATGGTCATTAGGGTGGACGAGGCTGAATTCTGAATGCCGGGGACAACGGTCTCGCCGACGCGCACCGGGAGGTTCGTGACCACTCCGTCCAAGGGCGCGACAGCGGCATACTGCGCCAGCACGTCTTTAGAGCGCGCCAACATGGCCCGGTTCTGGGCAATCTTCGTCTGCATCGATCCGAGTTGCGCGGCAGCCTGCAGCTTTGCGGAAACGGCCTGCTCAACCTTCCGTTCGGATTGGTTGAGGATGGCCTGCGCCAGATCGAAGGCTGCTTTCTTCGCTTCAAAGTCCTGGCTGGCGATCAATTTGGAATTGAACAATTCCTGGGCGCGATTCAGATCGACCTTCTTCTGTTCGAGGTCGGCGCGATCGTGCTCCACCTGGGCTTTCGCGACGGCAATACTGTCGTCGGATGACCTGACGGCTGCTTCACTAGCGGAAGAATCGGCCAAAGCGGAGTTTAAGGCGGCATCCTGCGCGTTCAGGTCGGCGGACGGCTGAATGTTCGCGAGCCGCGCCAGCACCTGCCCTTTATGGACGTGCTCTCCTTCCTTCACCAGGATGGCCGTAATGGGCGCGGGGGCTAATGCGTTGGTTCCAATATTGATGTAATTACGCGGCTTGATTTCACCGGATGCCGTTACGATGGACGTTAAATCCATGCGCCCGACTTTCCCGGTCTGCACGGTAACGATACCGCGTTTGCTAATGTTGATGCCCGCTAACACCGACACCGCCACCACGACCAGCAGGCCGATGATGAGCAGTACTTTCCATTTCTTCTTCAAGCTGAGTGCATTCTCCCTGCTCTACCAAGGACGAAACCGCTTACGGATTTGTTCCTACTGCCAGCGTTCATCCTCGACTTTAGCACGCGAGCAGTTTTTCGAAAGCAGTTAAGTAGTTGCTTGCGAACAGGTTATGCGCGGTATTCCCGGTTAGATGTAGATTCGTTTGACGCGCGCGTGGATGCCGCACAAAACGCTGTAGGAAATGGTGCCCGCGAGTTTGGCGATCTCTTGGGCATCGATGCTCAGGGCGCCCTCCGACCCAAGCAAGGTCACGGTGTCTCCCACATTTACCTCGGGTGAGCGAGTGACGTCAATCGAAGTGAGGTCCATGGAAACGGCGCCGAGGATTGGCGCGAATTTTCCGTTGACGATGACGCTGCCGCGGTTCGAAAGGCGATGGGGAATGCCGTCTGCGTAACCGGCCGCGAGCACTGCGACCCGCATGGGTTCGGTTGCCCTGAAGATGGCCCCATAGCCGACGGAAGCGCCGGCGGGGAGGTCCTTTACCGAAAGCACGGTGGCGCGCCAGGATAGCGCGGGCTTCACCTCGAGAATACGCTGCGGCGCATGGCCCCGGGCAGGCGAAACATAGCCGTAAATAGCGTGCCCGGGACGCACCATGCCGCGCCAGGCCTGTCGCCTGCCGTAGGCGATCGGAATGGTGCTCGAAAGATGCAGGAGGCGCGGGTAAACGCCTGCCGCATTTAGAGCCGCCGCGACGTTATTGAAAACGGCGGTTTGCTCTTCGGTCTGCTTGTTCTGGTAATTGGCGGCGGAAGCGAAGTGCGTCATCAAGCCCTCAAGCTCGACGTATCGGCCAGCCAGCACGGTGGAGGCAATCGCAGCAACCTGGTTACGCACTCCCAGGCGTCCCATGCCGGAATCGATCTTCAAATGGAAGGGAACCTTGCGCTCGCGGACACAGGCGAGACGGTCCAGTTCCGGGATGTCTTCCAGGCTGTGAAGAACCGGCGTCAGGTTGTAGCTCAGCATCGCTTCGCGGGTAAACGGCAGGAAGTCGGCCATGACAACGATACGCGCCCGAATGCCCGCGTCGCGGAGAGCGATGCCCTCTTCCGCGTTGCTGACGGCCAGCCAGCGCGCGCCGCGCTCTTCAAGAGTGCGCGAGACTTCAACGGCTCCATGGCGGTACGCATCCGCCTTAACCACCGGCATGATCTCCACGTCGGGTCCCACGACATTTCTGATGGCGTCGAAGTTCGCGGCAATTTGCGGGCGTGACACCTCTACCCAGGACCTATAGGGCAGGGCCTGGAGGCGGGGCGCCGGGCCGAATGTGATCTCGCCAGTCATATTTTTTCAAGGCTAGCTTTTTCAAGGCTAGAGGCGGCCATTACAGAAGACGTTCGAAGAGCTTTTCGTAAGCGTCCGTGACGGCACTCCAACTATACAAAGCTTCGATTCGCTGCATGGCTTTCTTTCCCCAACAGTCGCGCTCCGTTGGCGAAACATTCACCGCCCAGGCGAGTTTCTCCCCGAGATTCTCTTTGGTAAATGGAACTGCGGCATCGCCGGCCACTTCCACATTCTCCGGTGTGTCCAGATAAAGAACCAGGGCGCCGCGTCCCATCGCTTCGATCAGCGCCGGGTGGGTGCCGCCCACCTCCGTCGCCTGCACATAGACGCAGCAATGGGACTGCAGCTCTTTATAGCCATCCCCATAAATCGCACCGGGAAAAAGAATGCGGGGATCGCGCGTGTTCTTCACTTCGGCGATATATTCGGCGGCGTACGGAGCATCGCCTACCAACACCAATCTTTTGTTCGTGTCAACCGATTCGAAAACCTGGCGAACCAGCAGGGCGTTGTTTTCAGGCTCCAGGCGGCTGACGTACAGTACATAGCAACCGGGCTCCAGGCCCAGCGCGCGAAGGTGATCGGAACCAAGCGCCTTGCCGATCTCCGCACCGTATGGAATGAAGTTGGAATCTTTCCCGTAGCGCTCGATGTAGTATTCACGGATCTTCTCCGCATCGCTGATCAGAGTGGAAGCGCACCAGGTGGCGAGCCACTCGGAAACCAGATACCAGGCCTTGGCGACACGATTCCATTTTTTCCGGTGCCGCTCCACTCCGTCCACGTTGAGAGCGGTCGCCATCCCTAAGAGCCGCGGCAAAATCGTGAAGATAGCATTGGCGGCGTTGCAATAAAGCACGACATCATAGGGGCGCGCCAGCAAGTCGGCAGTGGAGAAACCGGTATGCGCAACGGTGTCGAGATACTTGTGCCGGATGGTGGGAAGGTAGCGCAACTGGACGCCGCGGTACTCGGTGAGCGAATTCCGTTCACGGCAATACACCGTTACCTGATGCCCGCGTTCCGCCAGACGAACCGACAATTCTTCGGCGAAGGTTTCGAAACCGCCATAATTTGCCGGTATGCCACGAGTACCAAGCAGTGCAATGCGCATCAATCGGACGGGAGCCGCTTAGGTGCGGACTGTTCTCTCCTCTGGAAGAATGGGACGCGGGGCGGGATGGCTCACCGGCTGGCTGGAGAACCATTGGGCAAGGTAGCCGTCAGAAACGCGACGCTTCTTCATGATCGCGCGGCGCTTCGCCAAGGTCCGGGGAAGCTCACGGAACAGGATGGGGAACGCGCTGAGCGAGGACCACTCACGAAGCAGGCATCCCGCCACCACAAGGCAATCGCGCAAGGTCACGGTAAGCCAGTAGCGCCGGTACAAATCGGTGGTGACGTTTTTGATCCGCATCAGGAAACGGTTCTTTACCGAATGCATGTTGATGAGGGCCGCGTTCGAGTTGCGATTAGATGGCAGGACGCTGCGAACGTGATAGGCGATTGCGATTGGCGTGTACAAGCATTTCCATCCGAGCAACTGGGCGCGCCAGGCAACGTCGGCGTCCTCGCGGTAGGCGAAGAAGCTGTCGTCGAAGAATTCGCCCTGGATGCCGATGTCCCGAATCATTTTGCGGCGGTAAAGGGCGGCCGCCCCGGTTGCGCCGAAGACGAACTCCGGCTTGTCGAACCTGCCGTCGTCGAGCGTCCGGCTCCCCCGGTCGAAATGCCGGAAGTTGGGGGTCATGTAAATGCCAGTGGAATCGAAGAGGGGGGTTGCCGGGATTTCGAAATCCGCGCCCATGCCAAGCAATTTTCCGCAGACGGTTCCAATCGCAGGATCGGCGGCTCCGGCAGCCACTAGCTTAGAGATGAAACCGGACGTCAAGCGCACATCCGGATTCAAGGTGAGTATCCAATCCGCCTGACACGCCGCGATGGCTTGGTTCTGACCTCCGGCGAAGCCCGCGTTGTGGTCGTTACGGACGACTGTGATGCGGTTTTGAAAGGCTTGCAATTCCAGCGGCGTGTTGTCTGCGGATGCGTTGTCAACGACGATCACCTGGGTGCGCGGATAGTCCTGCGAGAGAACGTATTCGAGACACCCGCGGATGTACTTTGCACTGTTGTAGGTGACTATGGTTACCGCAACTGAGGGAAAAGTTTCCGCCGGCCCGTCCTGACTCATCCAGACCGCACCAAACTGAAGTATAGCCGCCAGTAGGGATCGAACCCGAGTTGTTTCTGAAGGTCGTGAAGCTGGCGCTCGCTTTCCGTGAGAGCCCGTTCGGCGCCGGCGGGGTCCCGGGGCAAATCGCATCTAAACGAATGCCAGCGGCGCAGTCCTTCGAACACGCCGCGCAAAGCCGGCAAGAATTGCCCTTCCCTGGCGGCGCCTGCCAGGGACACCGATTGTCCAACCAAGATAGGCCAGGCAAATCGCCAAAGAGTCTTCGTGCTGTAGTGCTTGGCCAAGAGGAAGATTTGGTTTCTCGCAGTCAGAAAGAGGACGCGGGCGGACTGCCTGCCCAGTGTACCCTTGCCCACATGCGTGGCGACGGCGGCGGGTTCGTAGATGCCGGCAAAACCGGCGAGCGAACAGCGCAAGCCGAAATCGACATCTTCGTAATAGGCTTCAAAACGTATATCGAGAAGGCCGACGTTCTCAAAGACCCGGCGGTGAAATAACGCCGCGGTCATCGGGACTGCGGCAACGCTTCTTTTGACGGACCACAGGGCGCCGTCGGGCCGGTTGTAGCCGCAGCGCCAGGCGTGCGCTCCTCGCGACAGCAGATCCCATGTGCCATCGATCCGATCTTGGCGCGCCGATTGCAGCAGCTTGCCAGCCGCAAAAGCCGCGCCTTCCCGCTCCGCCGACGCGAGCAGGATTTCGACCCATTGCGGCTGCAACTCAACGTCGTTATTGAGAATCAAGACCCAGTCCGCGCGGCTGTGCTCTATACCTGCGTTCACGGCCCCGGCAAAGCCGCGATTCTCCGGCAATGCGATCAGAGTGGCTCCGAACTCACGGGCAACAGTCGGAGTGGAGTCGGTGCTGGCGTTGTCAACCACGATGACCTGATCTGGTTTGCGGCTCTGCCGGGCGAGGCCTTCCAGGGAGGCACGGACCAGATCGGCCCGGTTCCAGGTGGGTACGATTGCCGCTAAGGTTTGCATGGCAGATCCGTTTTGCGCCGCTAGCTGGATCTAGAAACCGCCACGTCCCGCAGCCGCGGCCGAGGCCTCGATCTTACATTGCGCGCCTCTGACGGAAATAGCCGGGCGACGAAGATCGACTTCCGTTCGATAGGTCTGGACCAAGCGGGCGGTCGCTTCGCGGGCGTCCTTTTCACGTTCTACCATTCGCCGGGCGGCGGCGGCAAGGTTTTCCGCGTACGCCCGATCTTGCAACAGCCTGACAACGGAATCCGCGAACTCTTCGGGGGTGTCGACAAGCTCGCAAATCTCCCCCGATGCGCTGGTCAGGCCTTCCGCCCCTAGGGTTGTCGAAACCACCGGGATCCCGAGGGCAAATCCTTCGAGCAGTTTCACGCGGACTCCGGAACCGCTCAGGATAGGGCAAAGAAGTACGGCGCAGCGCTGCAACAATGCCGGGGCATCTTCGACAAAGCCCAGCACTTCAATGTTAGGGTGTCGCAGTTTCTCCCGCAGCACTTCTGGAGATCCGGAGCCCGCGACGATGAGCCGAGCCGCGGGGCGCTGGCGCAAGATTTCCGGAAAGCTCCGATCCAGAAACCAGGTAAGCGCCTGCACGTTTGGAGAGTGGCGAAAACTGCCGAGGAACACCATGGTGTCCGGTTCGCGCCCTGACGCAACATACCGGTAGCGGTCAGTCTGAATGTTTGCGCGCAGATCGGAATCGACGCGACCGTTCAAATCGGGAACAAATTGCAGCAGGTAGCGGGCGTTGTCCTCGCTGCAAACCTGGACCCTCGCAAACCGCTGCACGATCTTCGATTCGTACCGCAGAAGCTGCATGTACGGCACCGCCAGCGCCAGGGAGGGCTTTGCCTTGAGACGGCTGCCCATTGACTGAAAGGCGACATCGTGTTCAAAAAGCAGGCACGGAATCCGTTCGTAATCCCCTGCATACTGGCCGAGAATTGTGTACTCGATCTGGACCGCGTCAATCTTTTTGAGATAGATGGTCCGATCGATGGCCCAGGCGAACTCGGGGTCGGCGAATTCACGGACCATGTTGGGCAGCAGACCTGGCGCCTTGCTCAAGGCCCGGTGCCGCCGGACCAGGAACTGAGCAGATGCACAGATGCCGCGCAGGGGTTTCTGATTGGGAAGGTCGGCTGCCTCGTCGAGGAACGAGACCAGATGAACGTCGGCCAGCGGTGCAAGCTCTTCCAAAGTCTGTTTCATCAAAACCGCGCCGCCGTGAACGGGCGGTTCGATGGGGTAGGGAGACGCGAATAGAATCTGTAAGCGACCGGAAGCCGGCGTGAAGGTTTCAAAACGGTCGCGGCAGTAACCGCCTCGTTGCCGGCGAAAGGTCTCGGCGTCGTCCACAGTGGCAAGCTGACGAGCGTTCCATCGCGCGCTTAACGCCGCCGGCAGGGCCTGCACCGCTTGCAGCAGTCCGAGAGAAGCGTGACGCCCTGGCGCACTGCCAAGGAGAGTTCCCAGGCACAGTGCGAACCAGTCGAGAAAATGCCCGGCAAGCAGCCGCCAGTCGTGGATGTTCTTCCAGCAAAACAGCGCCAGGTTCTTCTTAATAGTCGTCTCGATGAACTCGGGCGTATAGGTCTTGCCGATGGTGCCGCGGTGTTCATGGAAAACGACGCTGCGAGGATCGTAGAGAACCTTCCAACCGCGCTTCCAGGCCAGATGACCGAGGTCTGTGTCCTCAAAGTAGAAGGGCTGGTAGAGCTCGTCGAAGCCGCCCAGTTCGAAAAATTTCGCGCGGGAGAAAGCGCTGGAACCGCCTCCTGAGTAGGCGCAAGGGTAGGCGGCATCCACCAGCGGATCAATGCGGTGACTGACGCGCAGACGGCCCCGCTCCCACCAGGTTTGGGTCAACCCCGTCTCTTCACGGCGCTTCGCCGGGTCGGAGAAAAAAATCTGGCAGGCGACCGAAAAAACAGCCGGATCGGCGAAGGGAGCGAGCAGGGGAGCGAGAAAACCCGGCTCCACTCGCATGTCGTTGTTGAGCAGCACGACGATGTCGTTGCTCGCGGCCCGGAACCCGGCGTTCGATCCGCCGCCGAAGCCCAGATTGCGCTTTTGCGGCAACACCCGAACGGTGGGGAAATGTTCGTGCAAAAACTCGACGCTGCCGTCCTTCGAGGCATTGTCTACCACGATCACTTCGTTGGCGGAGTTGCCTTGGACGGCGGCTAACACCGAGGGAAGAAACTTTTCGAGGAGGTCACGCCCATTCCAGTTTGGAATGACAACAGTGGCAGCGCGGAACTGGGTTGGCGATGAAGTGCTCCTCCGACGCGAACCAAAAACGGCAAAGCAGAGGTCCTCGATTGCGAGAGCGGCCATGGCCAACAGCAGCAGAATAGGGCTGCAAAGCGCAAGGCATACGCCCGCAATGATTCTGAATATCTTCATTTCCCGTTCAACAACGGTTCACAACTTCCCTATTTGAGGCTAACATCCGGCGTGAGCCGCAACCGGG
>OCTA010002584.1_pt1 | contig 16366 bp, 9 predicted proteins | sample 1538991 | NCBI WGS metagenome assembly OCTA01 (sample SAMEA3539302, study PRJEB22396) | soil metagenome | biome: tundra; feature: field; material: soil | place: USA | collected 2010-05 | depth 0.15 m | reverse complement strand
ACAACGGCCGCTGCGCGGGAAATATTCCACGCCCAGGGCCTGGGGCCTGGGGGCCGGGGCCTGGGGGGGCCGGGCAGCGCCGCGGCCAAGGTCGCCGCGGCCAAGGTCATGGCGCTCCGTTCCGGATGACGGCTTCCCCGGCCTGGCGCCGCCGCCGCCTGCGGGCCGCGGCGATGGCCAGCGCCGTCCCGCCCGCTGCCACCACCACCACCACCACGACTGCCGCCAGCACTGCGGCCAGCCCGGCCGAGCCGCCGGACGACGAGTGCGCCGCCGCGACCGGCGAACTGCGGGCCGGGTGCGGGCTCTTGCGGGCAGACGACGTGAACTGGCTGCCCTGCGGGGTGGCCAGCCATTGCTTGAACGTCTCATACACCGGGTTCGGCGCGCTGGCGGGCACCTTGTATTTGGACGCGTTCACCGCGCCGGCGATTCTGACGATGCCGTACCCAAAGCTGTCGTTGGGCACCGGGCTGCCCTCCGGCAGCGCGGTGTTGATGATCCGCTGCACCACCTGATACCAGGGCATCGACGGATACCTGGACCGCACAAGCGCCGCCTCGCCGGAGACGAACGCTGACGAGGAACTCGTTCCGTATCCATCAGGGAAGTACTTGCCGTCCAGCCCGAGAAAGCCGACCTGATTGCCCGGCGCGGCCACCGCGACGTACGGCTGCTGCTCGCTGTCCGGCCAGAGCGTCAGGTCCGGGTTCACCGCGCCCACCGCCAGCACCCCGGCGCACGACGCGGGCTCAATCGGCGGGTTCAGCAATTTCGCGTTGTTGCCCGCGGAGGCGACCACTACCACGTTGTGTTCCAGGGCGTAGGCCACGGCGTCTTGTATCGCCGGATCACAGTCCGAGGCGGACAGGCCTGGCCCCCCCAGGGACATGTTGATCACCTCCGCACCATGATCCACCGCATATCTGATGCCGGCCGCGATCGTCGCGGCCGATCCGCCCAGCTCGACGCTGTTCAGGCCGCCGATCCGGACCGGCAGGATCTTCACCGCGGGGGCGATGCCGACCGGGCCTCCCTGTAGGCCCTGACCAGCGATCAGAGCCGCCATCGCGGTTCCGTGCCCGTCGTCCGGGTAGTTGTCATCGGTCATGCCGTTGGTCCCCGCGCCGGTGGTGTCGCCGCCCGGCACCACCACCCCACGCAGATCAGGCTGGCTGGCCTGAACCCCGGTGTCCAGCAGCGCGACCGTCACCCCGGCCCCCTGGGTCAGCGGCCAGACCCGGGTCTGGATATCCCATGCGGAGAACCACCACTCATCGGGCAGCGGCTGCAGGTCCGGCCGGGCCGCCGGCGCCGGTGCGGCCAGCGCCGGCGGGGCCAGGGTTAACGCCAGGCAGGTGACCGCCAGCGCGGCTAGGACGTGTCTCGTGGATCTTGGCCGTCGCGAGCGGCCGTCCGGAGGGATGGATCGCAAGGCGGAGGAGGAGCCAATAGCGGAGCTATTGGTGACGACGACAACGCGGCGAGGCGCCCTCCGGCGACGGTGCAGCCAAACACGGGGCAGCAGGCTGAAGATCTGCGAGACACGCCCTAACACGGTCAGCGTCCGCCGCAGCGCGACTGCGACCACAGCTCACATCCTCTGCGCAACGAGGCGGGCAGGAGCATGCCTGCCCGCCGCTCTCCTGCCGCCCGCTCCCGGAAGCTTTCCCGGCCGAGAGCTCCGGGTCAGCCGCCGATCAGCGCCGGGACCAACTCCGCCGCCGCTTCCCAGACGTCTGCATCCTCGGCCATCCAGGCCTGGCGGCGACGCTCCATCTCCCGCTGCCCGGCGGCCGAGCCCATCATCGGGAAGCCGGTCATTCCCGAGTCGACCGCCACGGCTCCGTCCACTCCCACGGTGCCAGCCGCCCCAGGACCGCCGAGGCCGTCGGCCAGGCCGCCTCCCAGGCCCTCGGCGCCAGGGCCAGCGGGCGCCAGGCCGATCATTCCGTCGGCACCCATGATGGCGCTGTCGCCCGGGGCCACACCGGCCATGCCTTCGCTGACCATGCCCTCGCTGACCATGCCTTCGCCGCTCAGGCCGACACCGTCAGCCCCAGGGCCCTGGCCGCCGAGTCCGCCCTCGCCGCCGGTGCCCCCCGGGCCGTCCACACCGCCGCCTGGCACGCCCCCGCCGGAGATCGGGAGAAGACCGCCGCCCGAACCCGGTCCGCCGGAACCCGGAGCCCCTCCGGCGGGAACGCTCCCGCCGGCGAGCGCTCCGCCCGGGCCGGCTCCTGCGCCGGAGCCGCCGCTGCCACCGGGAGGACTGTAGCCCGCCAAGTGCGTGGCAGAAACAGGCGATCCGCGGCCAAGGCCGCCGAGGCTGCTGCCCACGCCGCGGCCAGCGCCCACGCCACTGCCGGCCGGGCTGCCGGCCCGGCCCGCGCCACCGCTGGCGAGACCGCTCACTCCGCTGGCCGCCTGGCCGGCTCCGGCGCCGCCGGAACCTACGCTGCCGGTGGTGTTGCTGTGCCCGTCATTGACGCCTAGCGCCGGCAGGTGCTGGCTGATGCTGGGCGGCAGGCCCTCGTTGGCCTGCGTGAGGCGGTTGTTGAGCCGCTCCATGACCGCCTGCGCGGCGCTGTTCTGCGGATTGTGTCCGAAGAGGCTCTCCAGGTCGCCGACGACCCCGTTGCTCGGCGCCTGGTAGTTCTTGTAATAGGGCAGGATCGTCTCGCCCAGCCACGACAGCACGGCACCGGTCTGCGCGCTGGCCTGCGCAAGCCCGACAGCCGTCTCGTGCAGCTGCTGGAAATTGACCACTGCGGCCCGCGCCGCAGTTCCGCTCCAGTTCTCATTCAGCACCTGCACGTGCTTGATCAAGTCCTCCGCGATGCTCGCCAGCGTCTTGCTCGCGGCGGTGTGCGCACTACCCGCCTGCTCGGCGGCCGCCGGGTCGAGGTAGGAGAACAGCTCCTCTATCTCCGACGCCGTGTACCCGCCGGCGGAGTCCGGCGTGACCGCCATGGTCTTGACGGTGTACGTGTTGCCGGTAATCGCGCGGTACCCACCGCCACCGCCGATTCGCATGATGCCGCGTCCCCTCTGCCCCGTCAGGCGCCCAGAGCGCCGGTTGCCGTCGCTTGACTGCCGACGCCGCGCGCCGCGCTCGCCGTGGAGGACTCAGCGTCGGCGTAGTTGCTCGCTGTCTGCCGCATGTAGCTGATCACCTCGTCGTAGGCGGCATTCAGCGCCTGGTAGAACTGCGAGATCCCCCAGTACGCGCTGCCCGCGTTGGTCCCGAAGGCGTCCGCGGTCGGCCAGCCGCCGATCGTCGCGCCGCCGGCCCCGCCGCTGTTGAGCTGCTGCAAGGTCGCCTCCAGCTGGCTGAGGTCGGCACGCATCTGACTGGCCACCGCATTGAGCTGGTCGTGGTTCACGGTCAGTTCTTTGCCCGCCGCCGGGCTGGCCGGAAAAGCCGACTCGGGCAGCTTGGGCGGACTGTAGTCGTTAGCCTTCGCCGAACCGTCCGCATTGTAGAGCCGGGCGTTGCTCGCCGCCTGCTGTTGGTCGAGCTTGGCCTGCTGCTCAAGCGCCAGCACGTCGCCATAACCGCCCATCACGAACCTCCCTGCCGATGCCCGGCTCAGCCCCACATCTGCGCGTTAGCTGACTCCGCCGCGGTGTAGTTCTCGTTGGCCACGCCGATCACCGCGCCAAGCTGGTTCAGCACGCCTGCCATGTCGGCCATGGCGTTGTCCCACACGGTCTTCGCCGCGTAGTAGGCCTGCTGGGCCGAGCCGTCCCACTCCGCAAGATTGGAGCGCAGCTGGGAGTCCAGCGTGGAAACGGTGTTCTGCAGCGCGCTGTAGGTGGCGGCGAAATCGGCTCGCCCCTGCTCCATCGTGCCGAATTGAACCCTGGTGTACTCGCTCATCCCGTCTCTCCTTCCTCGTCCTGGCCTGGCCCCGCCCGGACCGCCGGCTGTGACGCCCCGGCGTGCCCAGCCAGTAGATGCCGCACCGCTCAGCGGTTGAGCAGGCCAGCGACCCGGTTTACCGTCGCGGTGTTCGAGTCTTCCGTGGACTGGTAGTTCGCCCGCGTGCCGACCAGCTTCTCGTGCATCCCCTCGAGCGCGTTGAGCACCTTCGTGAAGTCGGCGCTGAACGACTCGAATGCGCCGGTGAACGCCGTCGCGGCGTCACCCACCCAGCCGCCCACCAACTGGCTGTGGTACCCGTTCAGCTGCGATTGCTGGCCGCGGATCTGCCCCACGGCATCCTCTACCTGCACCGCAGCCGTTGCCATCTGCGCTCTGTTAACAGCAGTCTCGTCAGCCACCGCCGCACCTCCTGTGTCTATCCCCTGTTCGGGCTGTCCCTTGCCGACCTGATCATCCCCGCCGGGGAGGCAGCCGCGTCCGATCCCGCCCCGTGGGCGCGCGGTGGCTGGTGAATGGCCCCCGCCGCAGAACAAGGCCAAGTCAACTTAAGCCTGGTCAATGGTGTCAATGGGGATAATAACTTCGTAATATCTACGATCAGGGCGGCTACGTCAGCGGCTTTCTGGATCTTTCAGTGACCTGCGGTAAGTCCCGCCATTCCGGGAATAGGCGACGGAGAGGGTTAGCCGATCGTTACCCGGCCGGTAGCGGCCGGGTCGCTCAGCCGGGCCAGGTGAGCCGATCATCACCCGCCGGGCACCGGCCTGGTCGCCTCGGCCGGGTCGAGCGCGGGCCCCGACGGGATGAGGTCGACCACGCCTGCTGGCAGTTGCACCGCCTGCGTGGACAGGTTGTAGCCAAGCATGGCCGCGACGCTCTGCGAGGCTAGGGCGTACCTGCGCCCGCCGGACACCAGGAAGTAGCTGATCGCGCCCCCGGCCCGGCCGGTGCCTGGAGCAGCCCCCACCAGAGCTCCCGCTCCGGGGGGGAGCGTGACCCGGTCGACGTCCGCGGCCCGGCCCGTCGGCGTGCCGCCTGACGGCACCCGGCCCCCGAGCACGACCTGCCTGGCCATCGTGCTGCCCGCGCCCGTAGCGCCGTAGACGACGCACAACGGGGCGGACGAGCTGGCCCTGGCGACGGCGGGGACCACGCTCGGCAGGCCGCCATCCGGCACCGTGGCCGCCGACAGGTGACCGCTGACCTGTGACGGGTTCAGCATGCTCGGCTTCGGCGCGGACGGCTCAAAGTCCAGCAGCGCCGCCTGCGTCTCGGAGATCCGCGCCAGCCCGCTCCGGAGCATCACGTAGTACTGCGGCGGGCTTCCCCCGACGGCGGTCACCTCGTAGACCTGCCCGACAAGCACGGTGCCACCCGGGCCAGTCACCGGGGTGTCCTGGCCCGCGATCGCCGGCGGCGCGAAGGCCGGCCCCTGGGGCAGGGCGTCGAGCCAGACCGGCGGCACCGCGACCGGCTGCCGGGGGGCGAACAATGCCTGAAGCCTGCTCGGCTGAACCGGCATGCGCTGGCCGTCCCAGATCACCCAGTCCTGGCCCAGGGCCTGGGCCAGCAGCGCGCCGCCCGCCAGCGAGCGGCCGCCGGTCCCGATCCCGCCCACCAGGGTGGTGCTGGTCCGGTCGCCGGACAGGCCGATGACGGTCTGCATGCACACCGACCAGGGCTGCCGCAGCAGCAGGCCGGGATCGGGCAGCGGCTGCGGCAGCCCAGGAATGCCGATCAGCGGTCCGCGGGCGAACTTGGTCAGGGATGCCTGGCTCACCGTCTGCTGGTCCACCGACGAGCTCTGCAGGGCCAGCCGGGCCGACGCGTAATTCAGCACCGGGCAGAGCTTGCCGCCCTGGCAAAACACGTAGGCCGTGCCGGTCTGCTTGTCGATGACGAGGGTGCCTGGCTTCTGCTGGAGTTGCGAGCCACCGTGCCCGAGCAGCCCCCAGACGCCGAACAGCGCCGCTACGATCACCGCGACCAGCACGCCGGAGAAGGCCGCGACGTTCAGCCGCCGCAGCGGCTGATCCGGGATGTCAGGCTCGCCTCGCAGCAGCGCGAGGGCCGCCCGCTGAGTCATCAGCCGGTGGGCCTGGAACAGGTCCCTGCGGCTCTGCATGACAGCTCGCCTCCGCTGGTCAACTGGTCAAACTGGTCAAACTGGGTCAGCCGCCGAGGCCGCGGATGTAGCCGAAGAGCCCGGCGACGCCGAGCGCGAGCGGGAACAGGCTGACGATGAGCAGCGTGTCGGCGATGTCGGCCGCGCGGCCCCAGAACGGCGATGGCCGGTGCGTGGGAAGCCACAGGCCGACACCGACGAGGAGCGCGACCCCCGCGATCAGCGGCCCGAGCGCCAGGGCCAGGTGCTGCGTCTGGGTGGATCCGCGGGCCGCGCCGACCGCCAGCAGGACGAGGCCGCCAAAACCGGGAACCAGCAGCCAGAGCCGCTGGGCGAGACCGCGGAAGAGCCTGGAGCGCAGCAGCAGTGCGCAGGCGAGCGCGGCGCACGTCACCAGGCCGAGCCAGCCGCGGGCTAAGGCCAGCGCCGCTTCCGCGCTCGCGGCCACCAGGCCGATGGCCGCCGCGGCGGCGGTCACGAACCTGTCCGCCGCGGCCGTCCGGTCGAACACCTCCGCGCCGTCCACGGCCAGCGTGTCGCGCCGCAAGTCCTCGGCATTGCGCGGCACCTGCGGCATCGCCATCCGCGCCATCCGGAACGAGACCGCTGGGATCAGCGGGGTGAGGGCCAGCGTGGGGACCGCGATCACCGCGGCGGCGCCGTCGAAGGCGAGGCCGAAGGCGTACGCGATCCAGGAGCCGATCACGGCGAGCAGGGCCGCGCCCGCCAGCCCGAAGAACAGCGGCACTTCCGCGGACGCCGCGGCGGCCAGCACCGCAGTGAGCACGACCGCCGCGAACGCCGGCAGCAGTTGCACGGCGTCCAGGTGGGCGAGCCCCGTCGACCGGGCCGGGACGAGCAGCCCGGCGAGGAAGGCATAGAGGACCGCGGCGTAGCCGAGGACCGCCCCGGCGCGCGAGTCACCCGCGGCCCTGGACACCGCCACGACCGCGATGAGCAGGGCCACGGCGACCGCCGCTGACGCCAGCGCCGGCTGTGTCCACGGCGGCCCAGACCGCAGGATGAACACCGCCCCGGCGGCCAGCGCCGCAACGCCCGTGCCCAGCGCCGTTCGGCGGATGTCACGCGGTCCCCACCGGCCGGGCTGGTCATTCAGGCCGGTCGCGATCACATCGGCGACGTCGTCGAACGCCAGCTGAGGCAGCTGCGCCCGGTACGGCCGCAAGTAGATCATCTCGCCGTCGCGGAGGCCGGCCTGGAGCGGGGTCATGGCCGGCGCGAACGGCTCCTGGCCGAGGCGCTGCAGCACCCACCCGCCCGCTTCTCCGACTACTTCCGGCCCGTCGAGGCCCGCATACCTGGCCACCGCCGGAAAGAGGTCGGCGAACGAGACGTAGCCCGGGAGCGCGATGTCGATCCGCCGGGACGGCCCCACCACGGTGACCCGGCATACGTCCGCTCCGCCTGGCGAGCTCATCTGCCTCCCTCGCAAACCCAGTCATCGATTGGCACTGTCCCGATTGGCACTGTCCCGATCGGCACTGTCCCGATCGGCCTTGTCTCATTCGGCGCGGATATCCCCGAGATCAATGACCGCCCGCTGCGCCTTTCCCCTTCCCCGTGGCCGCCGCCCGCTCGGCGCAGCGCCCGCCGCGGCGGAAATGCGGCTGTAGAATGATAACTCTTCTCAGCGCGGACTTACCGGTCCAATCGCGCCGCGCGCCGTGACCGGAGAGGACTCCGAAAGGCAGCGCCCCGTGAGCACCGTCATCGTCCGTCGCACCGAGCGGCATGACCCGCCGGAGCTTCCGAGCGGCGAGATCCTGCTCGAGTCCCCGCCGGAGATCCCGGAGGCCAGACAGGACAGCTTCCACCAGACGCTGATGTACCTGCCGATGCTCGCGATGACGGTCGGGATGGTATCCATGATCGCCGGCCCGACCGCGAGCACCGTCCAGTACGTGGGCGGCGGCGCGATGGCCGTGGGCATGGGCGGCATGATGATCGGCCAGATCGGACGCGGCAAAGGCGAGCGGAAGATCAAGCTGAACGGCCAGCGCCGGGACTACCTGCGTTACCTGGGCCAGGTGCGGAGCAAGGTGCGCCGGGCCGCCGCGGCGCAGCGCGAGGCGCTCGAGTGGGTCAGCCCTGATCCGCGAGCGCTTCCCGCGCTGCTGATCGACCCTGAGCTGCGGCGGATCTGGGAACGGCGGCCATCCGGCGACGATTTCGCCAATGTCCGCGTCGGCACCGGGACGCACCGGCTCGCGGTCCGGCTCGTGGCGCCGGAGACCAAGCCGGTCGAGGACCTTGATCCGCTCTGCGCGGGCGCGCTGCGGCGGTTCGTCCGGGCTCATGGCAGCGTTCCCGGCCTGCCGGTCGGCATCTCGCTGCGGTCGTTCGCCCGGATCGCGCCCGCGGGCGATCCTGAGGCCGTCTACGGCATGCTCCGGGCGATGATCGCGCAGCTCGCGGTGTTCCACTCCCCCGACGATGTCCGCATCAGCGTGTGCGCCTCGCGGGACACGGTGCGGTCGTGGCAGTGGATCAAGTGGCTGCCGCACAACATGCATCCGACCGAGGCCGACGCGGCGGGACCGGTTCGCCTGATGGCCCCCAGCCTGCAGCAGCTCGAAGCCATGCTCGGCGGCGACTTTGCCGACCGGTCACAGTTCTCGGCCGGCCGGTCGGCCGCGCTCCCCTTTCATGTGGTGATCGTCGATGGCGGCCAGGGGATGGCGGACTCCCGGCTCGGCAGCGACGGCGCCGAGGGCACCGTCGTCATCGACCTGACGCCGGCGGCGGCGACCGCAACGGGCACGGCTGGCGTGCCCACCCTTCGCCTGAACATCACCTCCGGCGGCACCGAGATGCTCACCCGGGACCGGACGGGCGCCGAGGTGCGCTCGCCGATCGGCGTCCCTGACGCGCTGTCGCTCGCCGAGGCCGACGCCCTGGCCAGGCAGCTCGCCCCGCTGCGGCCCGGCGTGGGCGGCCCGGCCGACGACCCGCTCGCGGCCGACACAACGCTGACGTCGCTGCTCGGCATCTCCAGCCCGCTCACCCTCGACGTACCCACCCTGTGGCGGCCGAGGCCGGCGCGCAGCCGGCTGCGCGTGCCGATCGGCAGCGACGCTGACGGCCAGCCCGTCGAATTGGACATCAAGGAGTCCGCGCAGGGTGGCATGGGCCCGCACGGCCTGGTCATCGGCGCGACCGGCTCGGGTAAGTCCGAGCTGCTCAGGACGCTGGTGCTGGGCTTAGCTCTGACCCATCCCTCCGACGTGCTCAACTTCGTCCTGGTGGACTTCAAGGGCGGCGCGACCTTCCTAGGGCTGGACAAGCTGGCCCATGTCTCCGCCGTGATCACCAACCTGGCCGATGAGCTGCCCCTGGTGGACCGGATGCGCGACGCGCTGCACGGCGAACTGGTCCGCAGGCAGGAACTGCTGCGCTCGGCGGGCAACTACGCCTCGATGCGCGACTACGCCAAGGCCCGCGAGAAAGCTGGGCTCCCGTCGGTACCCACGCTGTTCGTGGTCATCGACGAGTTCTCCGAACTGCTCTCGGCCAGGCCAGAGTTCATCGACCTGTTCGTCATGATCGGACGGCTGGGCCGGTCGCTGGGCGTGCACTTGCTGCTCGCCTCGCAGCGACTCGAAGAGGGCAAGCTCCGCGGCCTCGACACGCACCTGTCCTACCGGATCGGCCTGCGCACATTCTCCGCAGCGGAGTCGCGCATCGTGCTTGGCGTCCCCGATGCCTACGAGCTGCCGCCCAAGCCGGGCAGCGGCTACCTAAAGTTCGACACCAGCAGCATGACCAGGTTCAAGGCGGCGTACGTCTCGGGACCGGCTGCCACCGGGCACGCCCCTAGGCCGCAGCGCCAGGCACCGCCGGTGATCGTGCCCTACGGCCCCGGCTACATCCGGCCGCCGGCGGCGGCCGAGGAGGCGCCGGAGGACGAGCACGTCGAGCCGGCCGGCAGCCTGCTCGATGTCGTGGTCACGCAGCTCGCCGGGCACGGGCCGGCCGCGCACCAGATCTGGCTTCCGCCGTTGGACGTGCCTCCTACGCTTGACCAGCTGCTACCCCCGCTGTCGGTCACCCAGCAGCACGGATGCACGGTCGACAGCGACCAATGGCGGGGCAGGCTGTGCGCTGTCACCGGAGTCGTGGACCGGCCGTTCGAGCAGCGCTGCGACCCGCTGTGGGTTGACCTCTCCGCGGCGGCGGGCCAAGCGGCTGTCGTCGGCGCGCCGCGGAGCGGCAAATCCACCATGCTGCGGACGCTGATCTGCTCACTGGCGCTGCTGCATACACCGCGGGAAGTGCAGTTCTACTGCCTGGACTTCGGCGGCGGATCGCTGAGCGGGCTGGCCTCGCTGCCGCACGTCGGTGGCGTCGCCACCAGGCTGGAGGAAACCCGTGTCCGGCGCACGGTCGCGGAGGTTCAGGGCGTGCTCACGCGGCGGGAGCGAGAATTCGCTGAGCAGGGCATTGAGTCGATCTCCGCGCACCGCAGGATGCTCGCCAGCGGCGAGGTCGCGGGGGACGGATTCGGGGACGTGTTCCTCGTCGTGGACGGCTGGCTCACCCTGCGCCAGGACTACGAGCAGCTCGAGCAGGCGATCACCGCCATCGCGGCCCGGGGCCTGGGCTACGGCGTGCACGTGCTGGCCACCGCGGGCAAGTGGTCGGAATTCCGGCCCGCGATCCGCGATCTGTTCGGCACCCGGCTGGAGTTGCGCCTAGGCGACCCGTACGAGTCCGAGATCGACCGCAAGCTCGCGATGAACGTGCCCGAGGCCTCACCGGGCCGCGGCATCACCCGGGAGGGCCGGCAATTCCTGACCGCGCTGCCGCGCGTCGACGGTCAGCCCACGGCCGACGGCCTGGGCGACGGAGTGCGCAAGCTGGCGGAGGTGGTCGCGGCCGGGTGGCCGGGAGAGCCTGCGCCGCGGGTGCGGCTGCTCCCGGATGCCCTGCCCGTGAGCGCGCTGCCCGGCACCGCGCAGACCGGCACCGCGCAGACCGGCACCGCGCAGACCGGCACCGCGCAGACCGGCACCGGGCAGACCGGCACGCGGATCCCGTTCGGCGTAGACGAGAGCACCCTGTCGCCGGTGTTCCTCGACTTCGGCGCCGACGCCCACTTCCTGGTCTTCGGCGACACCGAGTGCGGCAAGTCGAACCTGCTGCGGCTGATCGCGGAGAGCGTCGCCGACCGCTACACGCCCGACCAGGCCCGGCTGATCTTCGTCGATTACCGCAGGTCACTGCTCGACAGCGCGGAAGGAGAGCACCGGATCGGCTACGCCGCATCCTCGGCCGCCGCAGCCTCGCTGATCAGCGACGTACGCGAGGCGATGGTCAAGCGGTTGCCGCCACCCGACCTGACGTCGCAGCAGTTGCGCAGCCGCTCCTGGTGGGAAGGCTCGGACCTGTTCCTGGTCATTGACGACTACGATCTCGTCGCCGGCGCGAGCAATCCGCTGCTCCCCTTGGCCGACCTAGTCCCCCAGGCCCGCGACATCGGGCTGCACCTGATCCTCGCCCGGTCAGCGGGCGGCGCCGGGCGCGCCATGTTCGACCCGATCATCCAGCGAGTCCGCGAGATGGGCTCACCCGGACTGATCATGTCGGGGAACAAGGATGAGGGGGCGCTGCTGGGTGGCGTCCGCCCGCAGGCCCAGCCGCCGGGACGCGGCTACTTCGTCGAGCGGCGGAAGGGCACCCATCTCGTGCAGACCGCGCTGCTTGACGACGCCGCCATGCCCGCTGCGGGCGGCGGCGCCGCGAGCCCGGCGCCGCCGGGCGAAGCCGACTCCGCACTCAGCCTGCCCGCCGGGCACGCGGCGCCGCCAGGACCGGCCTGATCGCTAGGTGGCTGGTGTTTTTCGGCGGGCGGATTGGGTCGTTGGACACCAGCCACCTAGAGCCACGTGTCGTCGGGGACGCCGCCATCGGCCGGGATCGTCGTTCTCCCCGCATGCCAGCCGCGCCGCCGGCCCTGGCTGATCACCACGGCGCCGAGGACCACCAGGGCCGCGGCGCCGAGCGAGCCGAGCGTGACAGCTAGCGCGGTGGCGCGGGTCCCCCGGTCCAGTCGCGGCGGCCTGGGCACCGACACTGCCTTCGGGACGACCGGCGACGCGCTCGGCGCCCCCCCGGGCAGCGGGATGGCGGTGACAGCCTCAAGCGGGTTGACCAAGCCGGCCCCGGTTCCCGGGCCTGTCCCCCCGTCCGCTGTGGCCTCGATCTGCCGCACAACCTGCCCCGCGGTCACCGTCGGATAGCGGGAACGGATCAGCGCTGCGACGCCCGACACGAACGCGGTGGCATAGCTCGTGCCGTTGAGCTGTGTCAGGTAACCCCTTGGCCACGCGCTGGTGACGTCCACGCCTGGCGCGGTCACCGCTACGTCCGAATGCTGATCGGAGAAGGGGGCCAGGGCGCCATCGCGGGCCACCGCTCCGACCGACAGCACGCCCGGATAGCTCGCGGGATAGAACGGCCCTGAGGCGCCGGACTGGTCATTGCCGCCCGCGGCCACGATGACAACGTCCTTGCTCAGCGCGTACGCCACCGCCGAACGCAGCCCCGGGGTGTCGCTGGTGGTTATCGAGACGTTGATGACCCCGGCTCCGGCGAAGGCCGCGTCGAAGATCCCGTTGGCCAGGAGGGCAGAGGAGCCTTGGTCGGTGTTGTTCACCTTGACCGACAAGATGCTCGCGCCGGGCGCCACACCCTCGAACGGCATGCCTTGTGCTTGCCTGTCGCTGGCCGCGATGATGGCGGCCACTTCCGTGCCGTGGCCAACGCAGTCCAGTGTGCCGGTCTGGGTGAGATCCTCGGAGGTCACCCGGCCGGTCAGCTGAGCGATGTCATCCACGCCGCTGTCGACCACCGCGACCGTGACGCCCTGGCCCCGCGTCTGGCTCCACGCACTGCTGAAATCCAGCGCCTGCTGTGCCCACGGCTCAGCGGTGATACGCGAGGTACCCAGGTCCGGGGGGCAACCCGGCGACTGCCCGGGTTCCGAAGCGGCCGCCGGGACCGGTGCCTGGACGGCGGCGATGAGAGCCACGCCAAGCACCGCCAGGGCGTGTCTCGTAGATCTTGGCCGTCGCGAGCGGCCGTCCGGGGGGATGGATCGCAAGGCGGAGGAGGAGCCAATAGCGGAGCTATTGGCGACGACGACAACGCGGCGAGACGCCCTCCGGCGACGGTGCAGCCAAACACGGGGCAGCAGGCTGAAGATCTGCGAGACACGCCCTAAAGCAATCCGGCTCATTCGCGCCGCCTCCGCGGACAAATCGATCGAAGCTGGAACGCACTCAGGCTACCCACCGGCGGCTCAATACCTGACTGGTGAGCCGACTGCCGTCAGGCCCACTACCTGACTGGTGAGCCGACTGCCGTCGGCTCAATGCGAAGGCGCCCGGCAGCAACGCCGCCGGGCGCCTCGCGCTTGGGTAACTGCCGCTGGGGCCGTTACCTGTTGTAGGAGCCGAAGTCGTACTCCTCCAGCGGGATCGCCTCACCAGCACCCTGGCCGAACGCGTAGCTCGGGGCCTCCTCGTACGCGGCCGCCGGGTACACCGATGACCTGGCGTCCTCGGTCGGCTCCACCCGGATGCTCCGGTAGCGGGGCATCCCCGTGCCGGCCGGGATGAGCTTGCCGATGATGACGTTCTCCTTGAGGCCGAGCAGCGGGTCCGACTTGGCGTGGATGGCCGCGTCGGTGAGTACCCGCGTCGTCTCCTGGAAGGAGGCCGCCGACAGCCACGAGTCGGTGGCCAGCGACGCCTTGGTGATGCCCATGAGCACCGGCCGCCCCGACGCTGGGGTGCCGCTCTCCTCCACCACCGCGCGGTTGACATTCTCGAACCGAGGCCGTTCAACGAGCTCGCCGGGGAGCAGGTCGGTGTCACCGGACTCGAGCACGTTCACCCGCTTGAGCATCTGCCGGATGATGATCTCGATGTGCTTGTCGTGGATGGACACACCCTGCGACCGGTAGACCTCCTGGACCTCGTGCACCAGGTGCAACTGCACCTGGCGGGAGCCGAGGATCCTGAGCACCTCGTGCGGGTTGACCGCGCCCTGGATCAGCTGCTGGCCGACCCGCGCGTGATCGCCGTCCGCGACGAGCAGCCGCGAGCGCATCGGCACCTGGTAGGCGATCTCCTCGGCACCGTCGTCGGGGATGATGACGATCTTGCGGATCTTCTCGGTCTCCTCGAGCTTGATCCGCCCCTCCACCTCGCTGATGGGCGCCATGCCCTTGGGAATCCGGGCCTCGAAGAGTTCCTGGATCCTGGGCAGGCCGTGGGTGATGTCCTGGCCCGCCACACCACCGGTGTGGAAGGTCCGCATGGTCAGCTGGGTGCCAGGCTCACCGATCGACTGCGCGGCCACGATGCCGACCGCCTCGCCGACGTCAACCCGCTTGCCGGTGGCCAGGGACCTTCCGTAGCACTTGGCGCAGACGCCGATCTTCGCCTCGCAGACCAGCACGCTGAACGTGCGGATCGAGTCCACTCCAGTGGCAATCAGGGCGTCGATCAGCGACTCGGTGGTATCGCTGTCCACGGACGCGACCACCTGGCCATCGATCTCGATCTCCTCGGCCACACTCCGCCCGGTCCCCGTGTTCTCAATGTTGGGGAGCTTGCGCAGGTGGCCCTCAGTGTCGGTTTCGGCGATCTTCATCGCCAGCGACCGGTCGGTGCCGCAGTCCTCCTCGCGCACGATCACGTCCTGCGCCACGTCCACCAGGCGCCGGGTGAGGTACCCGGAGTCGGCGGTACGCAGGGCGGTGTCGGCCAGGCCCTTGCGGGCGCCGTGGGTCGAGATGAAGTACTCGACCACCGACAGCCCCTCGCGGAAGCTGGACTTGATCGGCCGCGGGATGGTCTCGCCCTTGGGGTTGGAGACCAGGCCACGCATGCCGGCGATCTGCCGGACCTGCATCGGGTTGCCACGGGCGCCGGAGTTGACCATCATCCAGACCGAGTTGGTCTCGGGGAAGGCTTCCTCCATGTCCTTGGCGACATCCGCCGTCGCGTGCGTCCAGATCTCGATGAGCTCCTGACGGCGCTCCTCATCGGTGATCAGGCCGCGCTCATACTCGCGCTGCACCTTGTCCGCGCGCTTCTCGTAGGCCTCGAGGATCGTCGCCTTGTTCGGCGGCGCGATGACATCCTCGATCGCGATGGTCAGGCCGGCCCGGGTCGCCCAGTGGAACCCGGCGTCCTTGAGCGCGTCGAGCGCCCTCGCCACCTCCACCTTCGGGTAGGTCTGCGCGAGCTCGTTGACGATCGACGAGAGCTGCTTCTTGCTCACCTCGTAGTTCACGAACGGGAAGCTGGCCGGCAGCGTGTCGTTGAAGATGCACCGGCCCAGCGTCGTGGCGAGCCGGAAGGGCGCACCCTCCGTCCAGCCCTCGCGTGGGGTGAACCCGGTGGGCGGGGCGATACCGGACAGCCGGATCTCGATCTTGGCCTGCAGGTCGAGTTCGTGCTGGTCGTAGGCCATGATCGCCTCGGCGGTCGAGGAGAACAGGCGGCCTTCGCCCTTCACGTTCTCGGCCTGCCGGGTCAGGCAGTAGATCCCGATGACCATGTCCTGGGTCGGCATGGTCACCGGCTTGCCGTCGGCCGGCTTGAGGATGTTGTTGGTGGACAGCATCAGGATCCGCGCTTCGGCCTGGGCCTCGGCGGACAGCGGCAGGTGCACGGCCATCTGGTCGCCGTCGAAGTCCGCGTTGAACGCGGTGCAGACGAGCGGGTGGATCTGGATGGCCTTGCCTTCAACGAGCTGCGGCTCGAACGCCTGGATGCCGAGCCTGTGCAGCGTCGGCGCCCGGTTGAGCAGCACCGGGTGCTCGGTGATGACCTCTTCCAGCACGTCCCAGACCACCGGCCTGGCCCGCTCCACCATCCGCTTGGCGGACTTGATGTTCTGCGCGTGGTTCAGGTCGACCAGCCGCTTCATCACGAACGGCTTGAACAGCTCGACCGCCATCTCCTTGGGCAGGCCGCACTGGTGCAGCTTGAGCTGCGGACCGACCACGATGACGCTGCGGCCCGAGTAGTCGACCCGCTTGCCGAGCAGGTTCTGCCGGAACCGGCCCTGCTTGCCCTTGAGCATGTCCGACAGCGACTTGAGCGGGCGGTTACCCGGCCCGGTCACCGGCCGGCCGCGGCGGCCGTTGTCGAACAGCGAGTCCACGGCCTCCTGGAGCATCCGCTTCTCGTTGTTGACGATGATCTCGGGTGCGCCGAGGTCGAGCAGCCGCTTGAGCCTGTTGTTGCGGTTGATGACCCGGCGGTACAGATCGTTGAGGTCGGAAGTCGCGAAGCGGCCACCGTCCAGCTGCACCA
>OCTA010002581.1_pt1 | contig 16378 bp, 16 predicted proteins | sample 1538991 | NCBI WGS metagenome assembly OCTA01 (sample SAMEA3539302, study PRJEB22396) | soil metagenome | biome: tundra; feature: field; material: soil | place: USA | collected 2010-05 | depth 0.15 m | reverse complement strand
CACCGGCGCCTGCCGTTCCCCCCGCGCCGGCCCCGCCTGCGTCCGACGCCGCGGGCGCGCCGCCGCCGCAGGCGGCGAGGCCGATGACAGCGGTGACCAGCGTTGTCGCGATCGCGCGACGGGGTACGAAGACCATTCTTCCCTATTGTCCGCTTCGCCCGACTCGCGGACAAGGCACCGACCTCGTCTCCATGCGGCGGCAAGCTCCCGCTTCCGGCGAGGTATATTCCGGCCATGCGTCCCCGGGACACGACGCCCGAGAGCCAGGCGGTTCAGCTGGAGGTCTACCGTCGTCTCGGCGCGACGGGCCGCGCGCACCTGGCCGCGAGGTTGTCGGCCGACACGCGGCAGCTCACACGGGCCGGCATCCGCTCGCGCCACCCCGCGTACACAGAAGCGGAGGTCGACGGTGCGCTCCGGCGCATCCTCTATGGCGACGATCTCTTCCGCCGGGCGTGGCCGGGCTGCCCATTGCTGGCGCCATGAGGGACGAAGGCGCCGGCGACTTTCTGGCGCGTCTGGCGGCCAAACTAGCAGACGCGGGCGTGGCGAATATGGTGGTGGGTTCGTTCGCGAGCTCGTTTCACGGCGTCCCACGGAGCAGTCAGGATATCGACCTGGTCATCGATCCGCATCCAGAGTCGCTGCGGCGCTTTCTCGCCGCTCTCCCGGCTGCCGAATATTACGCGGATGCGGACGCGGCGCTCGACGCGCTCCAGCGCCGGAGCCAGTTCAACGTCATCGACATGGCGACCGCCTGGAAGGCCGACCTCATCGTGCGCCGAGATCGGCCGTTCTCCGTCGAGGAGATGAGGCGCCGGATGGAGGGCGATCTGCTCGGTGCCAGGGTCTTCGTCGCTTCTGCGGAAGACACCCTCATTTCCAAGCTCGAATGGGCGGAGCAGGGCGGGGGAAGCGAGCTTCAACTGAGAGACGCGTCGGGGATCCTGCGGCTCCGCGGAGCTGAGCTGGACCTCGAATATATCGAGCACTGGGTAGCTGACCTCGGCCTTGGCGAGGTCTGGCGCGCGGTGCGCGGACCGTGAGACCAAAGGTCGGCGCTCTGCCGGCGGACAGGTATCGGCGGATCTACGACGTCGTCGCCCGCATCCCCAAGGGACGGGTCGCGACCTACGGGCAGGTGGCGCTGCTGGCGGGGCTTCCGCGTCAGGCGCGCCTGGTCGGGTACGCGCTCCACGCGCTGCCGGCGGACGGCGCCGTCCCCTGGCATCGGGTGGTGAACGCGAAGGGCCAGATCAGCCTTCGCGCCAACGGCCTCGGCCACGACGAGCTGCAGGCGCACCTGCTCCGGCGCGAAGGCGTGCGCTTCGTGGCGGGCGCGATCCCGCTGTCGCGCTATCGCTGGGCGCCGCGCCGCCGCTAGCGATTCATGAGGGCGAGGATGTTGCCGTCCGGATCCTTGAACCAGGCCGACTTCAAGTCTCCGAAGGCGTGCACGCCCCCCGTTCGAGTCCCGCCCGGCAGGTCGTAGTGCTCGAACGCGACGCCCCTTCCCTCGAGCGCCGTTACAATCGCTTCGATCTCGGCGCCCACCATCCAGTTCATCGCGGTCGCCTGGTTGGTTCCGGCGAACTTCGATCGATAGACGATGATCTGCGATCCGCCGCTGTCGAGCGTGAACGCCTCGGCCCCCGCCGTGCTCGCCACCTTCAGGCCGAGCGTCGCCTCGTAGAACTTTCGGGCCACGGCCAGGTCCCTCACGGACACCGTCGCGACCGCTTTCTTGTCTCCCAGCATTTGAGCCTCCCGACGATGTTCTTACGCACGTTGTGGAAAATGGGAAGCCCGGCACGAGCGGCGGCCGCGCGCCGTCTCAGAACCGGCCGACCAACCCAAACGTCGTTCCGGAGCTGGTCGGCGCGACGACGGGGGCCCAGGCGAACCCTGGCCCTCGATCTGGCCGCCATTCGACTTCGCCGGGCGTTCCGATCCCTTTGCGTCGGCAACGATCCACGTGCCGGCGACGGCGGCGTCGGAGATCGGGATCTGCCAGCCGTACCATTCGGGCTCGGTCGAGCCGGCGATCGGGCTCGCGATCGGGGACGGGCTCGTGGTCGGGGACGAGGTGGGCGCAACCCAGCGGTCCGCGCCGCTGACAACGTTTGCAACCCAGAGGTCGTACGGCGGCCTACATCGGGGCATCGGTTCGACGGAGCCGCCCGCTCCGGCTGCGGACACCCATCCGGGTGATGAACCGCTTTCCCCTCGTGACGCTGGTCTTGTCGTTTGCCGTTGGCGCCGCTTGCGCGGGTGTCAAACCGAACCCGGCCGAGACCGGAGGCCACGGCGGATCGGCATCCGGAACCGGCGGCGGGCCCCCGATCACGTCGGGCGGCGGCACCGGCGGCAGCGGGCCGACTGGAACCGGCAACTGCAACAACCTCGAGTGCCTGCAGACGATGTGCATGGTGGGCACCTGCACGGTCCCCGCCTGTGGCGAGCTCGAGGGGCCCAAGACCACGCTGAGCGGCGTCATCTACGACCCGGCCGGCAACGTGCCGCTCTACAACGTCGCGGTCTACATTCCGAACAAGGCGCTCGACGCGGTCCCGGAAGGGCTCTCCTGCCAGCAGTGCAATGGGACGGCCTCCGGGCAGCCGATCGCTTCGGCGCTCACCGATTCGACCGGGCATTTCACCATGGACAACCCGCCCGTCGGGACCAACATCCCGATGGTCATCCAGGTCGGCAAGTGGCGCCGCGAGGTGACCATCCCCAGCATCTCCCGCTGTACCGACAACGTCATCACCGACGTCGACCTGACCCGCCTGCCGCGCAATCAATCGGAGGGGCACCTGCCGCAGATCGCGTTCACCACTGGGCACTCCGACGCGATCGAGTGCCTGCTGCGCAAGATCGGCATCTCCGATTCGGAGTTCACCAACGATGCCGGCGGCGGCCGCGTGCACATGTACTGGGGCGGCGATCTGACGGGGCCCACCAACGGCGGGGCGGGCGCCAACGCGCTGGCATCGGGCGCACCGTTCGCGAGCGCCGCGACGCTGTGGGGGAGCCCCACCAAGCTGGCCAACTACGACATCATGATCCTCTCCTGCGAGGGCTCCCAGTACACCAGCGCGAAGGCGCCGTACCTGGGCAACATCAAACAGTTCGCCGATCGGGGCGGGCGCATCTTCGACGACCACCTGCATTTCAACTGGATCAGCCAGGGGCTACCGCCCTGGCCGGCGACGGCGGACTGGATCGGCGTCGGCACCGATCTCGGCGACGTGACCGGCCTCGTCGACACCACCTTCGCGAAGGGGGCGACCTTCTCCGATTGGTTGTCGACGGTGGGGGCCTCGACCACCAAGGGACAGATTCCGATCGTGATGGCGCAGCACTCGGTCAGCGCGGCGTACCCGCCGGCGTCGCAGCAGTGGATCTACACCAGCAGCCCGACGGCGTCGGTTCAGTACCTCGACTTCAACACGCCGGTGGAGGCGGCGGCGGCCAATCAGTGCGGGCGGGTGGTCTTCACCGACATCCACGTCAGCGCCGCCTCGGGCGACACCTCGCACCCCGAGACCCCGTTCCCGACCGGCTGCACCTCGACCACCCGGTCGCCGCAGGAGCTGGCGCTGGAGTTCATCTTCTTCGACCTCGCCTCCTGCGTGCAGAACGTCTTCGACCCGCCGATACCGCCGATCATCGTTCCCTGATCAGGTCTGGGCCAGCGGCTCGTCGTCGTAGTAGTCGAGCATGGGCTGATCCTGCTTGATCAGGTTCATGACCCAGGCCCCACCCCGAAATCCCTTGATGGGATCGACGCCCGAGGCGAACGCGACCTTCTTCGAGTCCGGATAGGCGACGATGTCGAGAGTGGCGGGCGTGGCCGGGCTCGACAGCGCCAGGTAGCGGAGCGGCGTCGAGCCGGTGTTGGTGAGCGCGTGGGGCGTCGCGGGACCGGCCGGGAAGACCAGATAGTCGCCGGCCCGCACGGCCACAGTCTCCGGTCCGATGCGTGCGGAGCCGTCGCCTTCGATCACGAAGAGCGCCTCTTCGAAGGCGCTGTGGAAATGAAAGGGGAAGGCCGTCTTGCCGGGCGCGACCTCCAGGTGCATGCAGCCGAGCGCGGCGCCCCCGGCCGCCGTTCCCAGCCGGCGCCTCCGCGAGCCGAAGTGGCCTTTGCCCTGCTCCACGGGCTCGATCTCCTCGACGTTGACGACATTCGGATGACGGCGGTTCTCGGCCATGGCAGCTCCTCTTCCGTTGGTGGACCTCTTGCCGCCTCTCAATATGGTCAACGGCCCGGCGGTCCGCTATCGGCGATTCGAGTTTTCGGCGACCTGGCGGTGGACGCCGCGCCGGGTGATAGGGTGCGCCGTCAATGTTCACAGCGACGCGCCTGGATGCCGATCGCCGCGCGCCCTGGTTGTTGGTCGCGGCCGCGCTGCTGTTTGCGGCCATGGCGCTGGTCGCCAAGCGGGCGTCGGCGCGGCTGCCCGGAACGGAGGTCGCCTTCGTACGCTTCGCGGTCGGCCTGGCGGCCTGTGGGATCGCGAGCCGGCGAATCCGACTGCAGGCGCGGAACCGGTTGGGCCTCGCGATGCGGGGCGCGTTCGGGGGCGCGGCCGTATTGCTGTATTTCTTGGCGATCGCCCACCTGCCGGTCGGGATCGCGACGCTCCTCAATTACACGGCGCCGGTGTTCGCGACCCTCTACGCGGCGCGGTTCCTGGGCGAGGCGGTGGGCCGCGCGACGATCGCGGCGCTGGGTCTCACCACCGTCGGGGTCACGCTGGTCATCGCGGGAACCGTGCCCGCGGGCTCGTTCACCCTCGGCATCTGGCAGCTGGTGGGCGTGGGATCCGCGATGCTGTCGGGGGCGGCTGTCGCGACCATCCGCGAAGTGCGCAAGACCGACGGCTCGTGGGAGATCTTCACCGCGTTCTGCGCGATGGGCTGTCTCTTCACCGCGCCCGGTGCCTTGCTGGGGTGGGTCCGCCCCGGCGCCGGCGAGTGGGCCGCGCTCCTGGCCGTGGGCCTGCTGTCGCTGGTCGCCCAGCTCTTGATGACCTTCTCCCTTCGCTTCGTGCCGGTCGCCGTCGGGGGCGTCATCGCGCAGCTCACCCCCGCGGCCGCGATGGCCCTGGGTTGGATCGTCCTTCACGAGCACATCGGCGGCCTGGCCCTCGGCGGCGCCTCGCTGACCCTGCTCGGCGTCAGCCTCGGAACCGCGCTGGCCGCGCGCGCGAACGCATCGCGATGAGCCCGGCTGAGAGGGACGGCGACCAGTTATACGTAGATCGACACAAAGCTACGTATAACTCGCGAAGGTACTTTGAGCGTTGGTCGGGGGTCGAGGCGTTCGTGCCGCCGGCAGGTGGACGCCCTCGTGCTCCAGCAGCCAGCGCTTTCGTTCGATGCCGCCCCCGTAGCCGGTCAGCGAGGCGTTGGCGCCGATCACCCGGTGACAGGGAACGACCAGCGCGATCGGATTGGCGCCGTTGGCGAGGCCGACCGCGCGCACCGCCTTGGGCCGGCCGATCGTCGACGCGAGCTTCCCGTAGCTGGTGGTTTCGCCGGCGGGGATCGCGCGCAAGGCTGCCCAGACCTCGCGCTGAAACGCGGTGCCCCCGGTCTGGGTGGCCAGCGCTTCGATCGCCGACAGCTCGCCCGCGAAGTAGGCCTCGATCGCTCGGCGGCCATCTGACGTGCGCGGCGACGGCAGGAGGCGCGTGGCGCCGGCACCGTAGTGGCGGCCCAGCAGCCGCTGCAGACGCGGCTCGTGATCGTCCCAGTCGAGGGCGCGCAGACGTTCCTGCGCGTCCGTCAAGAGAAGCATCGTCCCGGTCGGGGTCGGGATCTGTTCGACGAAGAAACTCTGCTGGCTCATCGCGCGCTTCGACATGAGGAGGCTACAGTAGCGCCCCGACCTCCCGGCGCTGGCGATTTTCGGACACCTAAGGTCAGCTCACGGCCCACAGGTGCTGCGCGGCATACGCGCGCCAGGGACGCCAGTGCTCGGCCCGGGCCAGAAGCTCGCTGGCGCTGGGCCGGAGACCTGCCGCGCTCTCCATCGCGCGCAGAAGACCGACATCGGCCGCGGGGAACGCGTCGGGCTCGCGCAGCTGCCGCATGGCGATGTACTGGGCTGTCCATTCTCCGATGCCCGGCAACGATCGCAGCTGGGCGATCGCCTCTTCCAGGCTGCGGCCGGCGGCGAAGATCTCCGGGTCCGTCACCACCGCCGCCGCGACGGCCGACAGGGCAGCCGCGCGGCTGCGGGGCATCCCCAGCCTGGCCAACGCCGCTGGTGGCGCGTCGGCCACCAGCGCGGGCTCGGGGAAGACGTGGGTGAGGCGGGCGTGGGGCTCGGGATCGCGGAGCGGTCGACCATAGCGGGCCACCAGCTTGCCGGCCAGACGGATGGCGGCCGCGACGGTGATCTGTTGCCCGAGGACTGCGCGCACCGCCAGCTCGAATCCATCCCAGGCGCCGGGCACCCGCAGCCCGGGTCGCGCCGCCACCAGCGGCGCGAGCGCCGCGTCCTTCGCCAGCTGGACCGCGATCGAATCCGGATCGGCCGCCAGATCGAAGACGCGGCGGATCCGGCCGATGATCTTCGGCAGGGCCGACAGCCTCGGGAAGCGGACCGTCGCCCGCAGCGCATGGCCGGCGGCCGGTTGCACCGTGACCGTTCCTTGCAAACCGTCGAGCCCGATCGTCCGGCGATAGACGCCCCCGTCCACGCTCTCGACCCCGGCGATCGCGCGGGCGGCCAGAAAGTCGAGCATCGCTGGCCAGTGATAGGGCGGGCGATAACGCAGCAGCAGGCTGACCTCGCCCCGGCCACCGGCCGACACATCCGGGCCCGCCGCGCGCCGCAGCGCGGTGGGTGGCCGGCCGAAGAGGGCGGCAAAGGTCTCGTTGAATCGCCGCAGGCTTCCGAAGCCAGCGGCCATCGCGATCTCCGTCATGGGCAGCCGCGTCTCGTGAACCAGCTGCTTGCCGAGCAGCACCCGTCGGGTCTGTGCGACCGCGATGGGCGAAGCGCCGAGGTGCTGGTCGAAGAGGCGCCGGAGCTGCCGCTGCCCGATGCCCACCCGACCGGCCAGGGTGTCGACGTCGCTGTCGTCGAGGGCGCCCATTTCGATCAGCGAAAGAGCGCGCGAGACCGTATTCGAGGTCCCCCGCCAGGCGCCCAGATCGGGCGCGGTCTCCGGCCGGCACCGCAGGCAGGGCCGGAACCCGGCCTCCTGCGCGGCGGCCGCGCTGGGGAAAAAAGTGACGTTCTCGGAGCGCGGCGTGCGGGCGGGACAGATCGAACGGCAGTAGATCCCGGTCGTCTTCACGCCGGTGAAGAAGCGGCCGTCGAAGCGGGCGTCGCGAACGGAGATGGCCCGGTAACAGGCGTCGTGATCGAGATCCATGACCTGGGTGTGGCCCCGATCCGTCCCCGCGGCCGGCGGTTTTCGGACCTGGCCGTCTCAGTGTGGCTCAGCACCGACAGGTCTGCACGGCGTTGCCGGCCGCTGGGCGGGAAGCATCCGGATCGCGGCAGCGACCCCGCCCATCGGCCGGCGCAGCTCGACTTGTCGACCCGCCTTTCTGCCCTGCTCGTAGGCTGGGGTTTGCAAGATCGTGCCGCCGCCGCGGGTCGAACGGCGGGGATAGCGCCGCTTCAGATACGCCTCGCGCTGGGCGTCGGCGTGGCAGATCAACCCCTGGCTCTGGCTCACCCGTTCCCCGGCCCCGAGCTTCTCGTCGAAACCGGCCATGACCCCCGCGCAGAAGCGGCGGCGCTCGCGATCCGAGCGGATTCCGAGCGCCCGCTTGTGGTCGCGCCAGAGGCGTTCGGCCGTGTCGGTCAGAAAGCCGTGCACGTACCCGGCGACCTCCAGGTTGGCCGGCGTGCCGCACAGCTCCAGCACGTAGCCGCGCCGGCCCCGCAGCGGAAGATAGGCGGGGATCCAGATGACGCTGACGAAGAAATGGCGGCTCAGGATTCCGGCCAGGATGCGCTCGCTGGTTTCGCTGCGCGCCTTGACCGGGCCTACGTGGCGGAACCGGTAGCCGTCCGTCGCGGCGGTGGCGGCGGCGTCGATGTTGTGCACCAGCATGAGCCGGCGCGCTTCGTTCATGGCCGCCTCGGCCTCGTGGAGGTTCGGGCTGGCCGCCAGCGCGAGCAGCCGCATGATCCGGCGCAGCACCGGGTTCTGACCGCCCGCCGCGCCGCCGTTTCCGGCCGGCAATCCGGCCGCGGTGGCGTCGATGCCGTGCTCGCGACAGACCCGCGCGAACGCGGGACCGTGCGCCGTCTCGTCGTCGACACGCAGGACCTCATCGACGTACTGGTGCGCGATCTCGTGCTTGAACACCTCGCGGACGACGCCCCAGGGCTGCTCGAAGACCAGCTCGCGCGCGATCGAGATGGTGCGGTGGAGGCGGTGCCAGCACCCCAGGCGGTGGACGCCGTCGGAGAGCGCCAGGACGGGCGCCTGCAGGGTCCGGGGAAAATGGCTCTCGGCGATCTCGCGCCAGGTGGCGCCGAGCTCACGGAGCAGGGCCGCCTCCAGGAAGGTGCGGTCGCGCGAAGAATCGGAGCGGGGCACGACCGGAGTCTCTCATCATTCCGCCGCGCCGCCGCGCCGCCGCGCCCGCCGCGCATTCCAGGGGCCGACGTCCGTGCCGAGCGCGCCGTGGGTAAAACTACCCAGACGGCCGCCGCCAGAAAATTGGGGAATCCAGCCGATGTCGCGCCGGTCTCCTCCGGCTAGCTTGGCGGTCGGGAGGCAGGGCATGAAGACACCAGAGCAGAAAACGGCGACCGAGGTCGCACCGCTCATCGAGGCGGGCGAAGCGTTCAGGCGGCTCAGCGGTCTCGCGAGCCCGCCGAAGCGCGAGCGGTACGACGTGATCGTCATCGGCGGTGGCCAGGCCGGATTGTCGGTCGGCTACTACCTTCGGCGACGCGGCCTCCGGTTCGTGATTCTCGACGCGTCCGATCGGATTGGCGACGCGTGGCGGAAGCGATGGGATTCCCTTCGCCTGTTCACCCCGGCCAAGCTGGACGGCCTGGTGGGGATGCGGTTCCCGGCGCCGCCCAACTCGCTCCCCACCAAGGACCAGATGGCCGACTATCTCGAGGCCTACGCGGCGCGGTTCGAGCTACCGGTCCTGACCGGGGCCAGGGTCGAGCGCCTCTCCCGGCGCGACGGCGTCTACCTGGTAAAGACGGGCGACGCGGAGCTCGAGGCCGATCAGGTGGTGGTGGCGATGGCCAGCTACCAGCACCGGCGGGTGCCGGCCTTCGCGCAGGCGCTTCGGTCCGACATCGTCCAGGTGCATGCGCTCGACTACCGCAACCCGGCGCAGCTTCGCGACGGAAGCGTGCTGATCGTCGGGGCGGGCAACTCGGGTGCCGAGATCGCGATGGATCTCCGGCGCGACAGCCGGATCTGGATGTCGGGGCGAGACACCGGGGAGGTGCCGTTCGCCGTCAGCGGCCTCGCCGCGCGGCTGTTCCTCACCCGCTTCGTGCTTCGGTTCATCTTCCACCGGCTGCTCACGATCAAGACGCCGATCGGCCGGAGGGCGCGGCCCAAGATCCTCTCGCACGGGGGACCGCTCATCCGGACCAAGGCCAAGGACCTGGCGGCGGCGGGGATCGAGCGCGTCCCACGCGTCGTGGGGGTCCGCGACGGCCTGCCCGTGCTCGACGACGGCCGGGTCGTCGACGCGGCGAATGTCGTCTGGTGCACGGGGTTCAACCCCGGCTTCTCCTGGATCGACCTGCCGGTCCTCGGCCCCGACGGCGAGCCGGTTCACGAGGGCGGCCTGGTCGCCGGCGCGCCGGGCCTTTACTTCGTCGGGCTGCACTTTCTCTACGCCATGTCGTCGACCATGATCCACGGCGTGGGTCGGGACGCCCGTCGCATCGTCGAGGCGGTCGCCGCCCGCGCCGCCGCCGCGCTGGTAAGCTCCCCGGGTGGGCGCGCGAAGGGAAACCAGTCGGCCGAAGGCGCCCGCGCCCAAGCCTGAGGCGGCGGAGGGCTCGGACGAGATCGCGCGCGCCCGCGCCTGCTACGGGCGGCGGGCCTGGGCGGAAGCCCATCGCTGGTTCTCGGCGGCGGACGCCCGCACGCCGCTGCCACCGGAGGATCTCGAACCCTACGCCATCGCGGCCGACCTGGCCGGCCGAACGGATGACTTTCTCCTCATCATGGAACGGCTCTACCAGCGACTGGTCGAAAATGCGGAGGAGACCCGCGCCGCGCGCGCCGCCTGCTGGCTGGGGATTCGCCTCAGCGCGCTGCGGGAGCCGGGTCGAGCCAGCGGGTGGCTCGCGCGGGCCCAGCGGCTGGCCGACCGCAGCGACTGCGTCGAGCGCGGGTACCTGCTCCTGCCCGTCGTCCACCGCGGCCTCTCGACCGGGCAGCTCGAGGCCGCCTGCGTCGCGGCGGTCGAGGCCATCGAGATCGGCGATCGTTTTCGGGACGCCGATCTCGGGGCCTTTGCGCGTTGCCTCCATGGGCGGGCGTTGATCCGCAAGGGGGAGGTCGACCGCGGGATGGCGCTCCTCGACGAGGCGATGCTCGCCGTGACGAACGGCGAAGTCGGTCCGGTGCTGACCGGGCTCATCTACTGCAGCGCCATCGCCGTCTGCCAACAGGTCTACGCGGTCGATCGTTCTCGCGAGTGGACGGCCGCGCTCGCGGGCTGGTGCGACGCGCAACCCGAGCTGGTGCCGTTCAGCGGGATCTGCCTGGTGCACCGCGCCGAGCTGATGCAGCTGCACGGCGCCTGGCCCGAGGCGATCGATGAGGCCCGGCGCGCCACCCGGTGCGTCCAGGGGCGGACCGATCCCCAGACGACCGCCGATTCGCTCTACCAGCAGGCCGAGGTCCATCGCCTGCGCGGCGATTTCGTGGAGGCGGAGCGCGACTACCGCGCCGCCGGTGAGCTCGGCCGCGAGGCGCAGCCCGGCGTCGCCCTCCTGCGTCTCGCACAGGGGCGCGCCGTCGACGCCGCCAGCGCGATCCGGCGGGTGCTCGGCGCGACCCGCGATCTCCTGCAGCGCGCCCGGATGTTGCCTGCGGCCGTCGACATCCTGCTGGCCGCGGGCGACCTCGAGGAGGCGCGCCGGGCGTGCGGGGAGCTGGGCCAGATCGCCGGCGACTTCGGGACGGAGGTTCTGGGCGCGATGGCGGGCCATGCGCTGGGCGCCGTCGAGATCGCGGACGGCCACCCCGGCGCGGCGATCGAGCCGCTCCACCGGGCTCTCGCCGTCTGGCAGCAGGTCGGCGCGCCCTATATCGCCGCCCGCGTTCGCGTCCTGCTGGCGGGTGCCTGCCGCGCGCTCGGCGACGGCGACACGGCCCGACTGGAGCTCGAGCTGGCGAGGGAGGTGTTCGAACGCCTGGGGGCGGCGCCGGACCTGGCCGCGCTGGAGGCCGCGGGCGGGCGGGGAAAGTCGCCCGCCCCGGGGGGCCTCAGCGCGCGCGAGCTGGAGGTCCTCCTCCTGGTGGCTTCGGGCAAGACCAACAAGGTCATCGCCAAGCAGCTGTTCATCAGCGAGAAGACGATCGATCGCCACGTGAGCAACATCTTCACCAAGGTCAACGTCGCCTCGCGCTCGGCCGCGACCGCCTACGCCTACGATCACGGCCTCGTGAAGTCGCGGGGGTAGCGGCCGCGGGGTCCTTCCGGGCAGATATCGGTCGCGACCGACGCTTTCGGATTCCCGCGCGGGCCGATATCTGATTAGTTGGCGCGGTGAGCCGCATCTACCGTCAGCTTCCCCCGCCGGGCACGCGTCTCGGCATCGCCTTTTCCGGCGGGCTCGATACCCGCTGCGCCGTCGCCTGGCTGGCGGAGAAGGGGCTCGAGGTCTACTGCTACACCGCCGATCTCTCCCAGCCCGACGAGGCCAACCCGGCCGACATCCCGCCGGTCGCGCTCGACCACGGCGCGGTCGTGGCCCGATTGGTCGACTGCCGCGAGGCGCTGGTGCGCGAGGGCCTGATCGCCATCCAGTGCGGCGCCTTTCACCTGAGCTCGGGCGGAAAAAAATATTTCAACACCACGCCGCTCGGGCGCGCGGTGACGACGACTGCCATCGTGCGCGCCATGCGGGAGGACGACGTCCACGTCTTCGGCGACGGGTCGACCCACAAGGGCAACGACATCCAGCGCTTTTACCGGTACGGCATCCTGGTCGACCCGCAGCTCAAGATCTACAAGCCCTGGCTGGACGCCGCCTTCGTGGCCGCGTTCGGCGGGCGCAAGGAGATGAGCGAGTACCTCATCAAGCGCGGCAAGCCTTACCGGATGGGCGTCGAGAAGGCCTACTCCACCGACTCGAACATGCTGGGCGCCACCCACGAGGCGAAGGACCTGGAGTACCTCGACAAGGACATGCGCATCGTCGAGCCGATCATGGGCGTGGCGTTCTGGCAGCCCAAGGTCGCGGTCGCGCCCGAGGAGGTCACCGTCACCTTCGAGCAGGGACAGCCGGTGGCGATCAACGGCCAGCGCTTCGCGACGCTCTACGAGCTGTTCATGGAGGCGAATCGGATCGGCGGTCGCCACGGCCTGGGGATGAGCGACCAGATCGAGAACCGTGTCATCGAGGCCAAGAGCCGCGGCATCTACGAGGCGCCGGCGATGGCGCTCCTGCACCTCTGCTACGAACGACTGCTCTCGGCCGTTCACAACGAGAACACGCTGGATCTCTACTTCACCCTGGGGCGTCGCCTCGGGCGCATCCTGTACGAGGGCAAGTGGTACGACCCGGAGGCGCTGATGCTCAAGGACGCGCTCACGCGCTGGGTGGCGCCCGCGATCACCGGCGAGGTGGCGCTGGAGCTCCGGCGCGGCGACGACTACAGCATCCTGGCGACGCGCGCGAAGTACATGAGCTACGCGCCCGAGAAGCTGTCGATGGAGCGCGTCGAGGAGCCGGCCTTCTCGCCCGAAGATCGCATCGGCGCGCTGGAGATGCAGAACCTGTCGGTCGGCGACAACCGCAGCCTGCTCTTGCACCACCTCGACAGCCTGCGGGCTCTCGGCGCGGGGCGCGGGGGGCAGAGCTTGGGCGCGCTCCTCGGCGCGGGGGAGGGCGACGGCGAGGGGGCGGACAAGGGTGCGGGCGTCGGGGAGAGCCAGACGGAGGGCGGCAAGGCCGGGGGCAAGGCCGGGGGGAAGACCGGGGGGAAGACCGGGGGGAACGCCGGGGGGAAGACCGGCGGGAAATAGCGTTCGGGGCGGGCCCCCGTCCTAACCGGGATCGAGGAATCCACCAACTGTCGAAAAAGATGCTTACCTTTTGCAGGGTGACGCAACTCGCAGCAGTCGGTGGCTCACCGACGCCATGGATCCCCCGCACCGTCCTGGTCGTGGACGATGACGCCGACACGAGAGAGTCTTTGCGCGATATCTTGACGGACGAAGGCTACAGCGTGGTTCTGGCTTCGAATGGCAAGATTGCGCTCGGTTTGTTGCCGGCCTTGCAGAGGCCCTGCGGCATCATTCTGGACGTCACGATGCCCGTCATGAGCGGCCCCGAGTTTTACCGGGCCATGAGAGCGATACCTGCCCAGGCAGACATTCCGGTGGTGTTCTGGACCTCGGATCCCTCCCGGGCCCCCGACGGCTTGCCCACAATGCAAAAGACCGTCAGCCTGGAGCGACTCCTCGGGACCGTGGCCGCGCTTTTCTGAAGCTCAGGCGGAGCGCGCGGCCTGCTGGAACGGCCGTGAGTCCGAAGGTAAGTCGATGGTGAAGGTGGTGCCCGCGTCCTCACTGCTCTCGCCGATGGCCGCCTCGCCACCGTGCGCTTCGGCGCACGCTCGCACGAGGGCCAGCCCGAGCCCCCAGCCGGTACCGGACCCCTCTCGAAGCCTCGAATAGAGATCGAAGAGCCGAGCTCGTTTCTCCGGTGGAATCGGGTTCCCGAAGTTGTGAACGGACGCGCGAGCTCCGCCTGGGGTCCGCTCGACCCGGGTGGTGATTGGCCGATCCGACACGCCATACTTCACGGCGTTCGTGCCCAGATTACACAGCGCACGGTGAAGCTCGTCGTGGCTCCAGATCCCCCGCACCACCTCGCCCTTTGCGAGCTCGAATCGGTGGCCATGGGTGGCGGAGAGGTCCTCGATGACCTCCTCCGCGACAGCGCCCAGATCGCAATGGTCGAGCCGGAGCGGGAGGCGCTGGCCCGCGCGGACTCGGCTGACGTCGAGGAGATCGCGGATCATCCGATCCATGCGATCCAGATTGCGCTCGATCCTCACAGCGAGGTCGCGTCTTCCATCGAGTGGCTCCGTACGCCGGATCATGAGCTCGGAGCTCATCTTGGCGGCGGAGAGAGGGCCACGGAGATCGTGCGCCAAGATGGATACGAATCTCTCGCGCAAATCGCGTTCGATCCCGAGCTCCTCGACCTGCTGGCGGAGATCCGTGTAGAGCTTGGCGTTGTCGAGGTGGAGCGTCAGCCTGTCGCCCAGCGTCTCCAGACGCCTCAGCTCCCGCGTCGTCAAGGGGCGCTCGTCGCGGAGCCCGACATACAGCATCCCGAGCAGCCGGTGGTGTGGCGGCAGCCGGATGCCTTGCAAGGATCGGATGCCGGCGTGCCGCAGGGAATCGTTCACGGCGACCTCGATGGGCTCGATCTCCCCGTCGACCGTCGGCACCTTCGATAGTCCGATCGACGTCGTGAGCCGCTCCACCTCCTCGATCGCGACGCCCGCAGACGCCGCGGTGATGAGACGCTCCGTCTGCGGCTCGTACAAGACCAGCGCGGCGCTCAGCGCATCCATGGCCCCCAGGATCAGCTCGAGGAGCTCCCTGAGCCGAGCCTGGATCGGTGCTTCGGGGGCGCGAAGGGCCTCGTCGGCGACGGTCTGAAGCAGGCGCATGTATCGCTTCTCGCGATTGCTCTCAACCAGGTCGGCCGTGCGCGAGCCAACCTCGCCTTCGAGCACCTGGCTGTACTTGTCGAAATGGTCGCCGTATGCCTTGAGGCGCAACAGGTTCCTGACCCGCATGCGCAGTTCGCCACGATGCACCGGTTTGGCAAGGAAATCCTCGGCGCCAGCGGCCAGCCCACGCATCATGGCGTCGCGATCGTCCTGGGCAGTGATCATGATGATGGGAATCTGTTTGGTGGCGGGGTTGTCCTTGATCCTCTTGGCCACTTGATATCCGTCCATACCTGACATCATGACGTCGAGCAGGATGAGGTCGGGGGACTGCAATGCCACCATGGCGATCGCCTCCTCGCCGCTCGCGGCCGTGAAGAGGAGAAAACCTTCCGGCGCGAGCATGACTTCCAACAGCAGCCTGTTGGGGCGTTCATCGTCCACGATCAGAATGCGCGCCGGATGGTCCGCGATGTCGGCGCTCGGGTTCATGTTCGGGCCAACTGAGCCGCGATGGTCTTCAGAAATTCCAAGTAGCGCATAGGTTTGGCGATGTAGCCATCACACCCGGCGGCTCGAATGCGCGCCTCGTCCCCCTTCATCGCCAAGGCGGTGAGGGCAATTACCGGAATGGTGCGCGTCGCCTCGTCGCGCTTGAGCAGTACGGTCGCTTCGAGGCCGTCCATGCCCGGAAGCTGGATATCCATCAGGATGAGATCGGGTTGCTCGGCGCGCGCCAACGCCAGGCCGGCCTCGGCATCCGTCGCGCTGAGCACAGTATGCCGCACCGAGTTCAATAGGAATATCGCCAGCGTCATGTTGGTGGCGTTATCCTCGATGATGAGAACCTTCGCCATGTCAGTCGATCAATTGGCGTCGCGATATGGCCCGCCGGACTTCGATCGCGATGCGTTCACCGTCGAACTCGGACTTATCCACGATCGTCGTCACGTAGCCATTCAGCTTGGTGCGGTCCTCGGCGGTGACCTCCTTGGATGTGGCCACCACGATCGGAATGGCAGCCGTATCGGGATGTTTGTGGAGCGCCTCCACAACGTCGAAGCCGTTCACCTCCGGCATCATCAAATCGAGCACGATCAAGTCTGGCAGCTCCTGCCGCGCGGTATCGATTGCCTCGCGGCCGCCGTACGCCCGCAGCAGATTGGTGGCCAAGCCCAGCAGGCGGACGGCGATCAGCTCCACCGCCTTGGGATCGTCATCGACCACCAGAACTTTGAGCGCCCGGTCCTGCGAGCGAGGAAACAGACCAAGCTGAACGAGCGTCTCATAGAGCTCGAGCCGAGAAATAGGCTTTTGCATGACCGCCGCGGCGCCGAGCGCGAAGCCCTTGTTGCGATCCGCCACGATCGAGATGATTACCACCGGGATGCGCGCCAGCGCCGGCTGCTGCTTGAGCCGACCGAGGAATTCCCAACCGTCCATGTTGGGCAACATGATGTCCAGGGTGATGAGCGACAACGGCTGCTGCA
>OCTA010002579.1_pt1 | contig 16382 bp, 12 predicted proteins | sample 1538991 | NCBI WGS metagenome assembly OCTA01 (sample SAMEA3539302, study PRJEB22396) | soil metagenome | biome: tundra; feature: field; material: soil | place: USA | collected 2010-05 | depth 0.15 m | reverse complement strand
TCTTCCGATCTCAAGCACCGAGCCGCGACCGCCGCAACTGTGGCGGGCGCCAACCGTTTCTCGTAGTGCAGCCCAACACCGGCAACGCCGACCATTGCAAGCTATGAACCGTCACATCGCCGTCGTTCCCGCCCACAACGAGGCGGGAGCCATCGTCGCGACCATCCAGGAGATCCTTCGCTGGGCCCCAGACTTCGACGTGCTCGTGATCGATGACGGGTCGACCGATGAGACCGCCAGCCGAGCCGAAGCGGCGGGCGCAAGCGTCGTACGCCTGCCGTTCAACCTCGGGATCGGCGGGGCCGTACAGACCGGGTATCTGTACGCCCAGGAGAACGGCTACGAGGTGGCCGTGCAGATCGACGGGGACGGGCAACACGACCCGCGCTACATCCACGATCTTCTGCGCTGCCTGCAGCTGGATCCAGAGCTGAACATGGTCACCGGATCACGCTTCCTCGAGTCCGACAGCGAAGGCCATCGCTCGTCGGCGCCACGCCGCGTCGGCATCGCGATCTTCGCCCGACTGGTCTCGCTGATCACCGGACGTCGCGTAACCGATCCGACGTCCGGCCTGCGCATGACAAGCCGTGTCGGCATCGAGCTTTTCGCCCGCGACTATCCCCACGACTACCCGGAGGTCGAGGCGATCCTGATGATGCACGCGCACCGCCTCAACAGCTGCGAGATACCGGTGCGGATGCGTCCGCGGATGAGCGGTGAATCGGCGATCTCATCGACCCAGCCGGTCTACTACATGGTCAAGGTCCTGTTGGCCGTCTTCATCGGCCTGTTCCGCTCGCACCCGAATGTCGAGCAGGGGGACACGCCGATCCAAGCCGAACAGGCGATCTAGACGCGATGGGAATTCAGCGAATCCTCGCGATTGTCGTCAGCGGCGGGCTGCTGCTGCTGACCTTGGAGCTGGTGCGGCGCAAGCGGCTGATGGAGCGCTATGCGCTGCTGTGGCTGTTCTCCACTCTCATCCTGCTGGTCCTCGCGGTGTGGAACGGCCTGCTCACGTCGATCGCCTCGGCGCTTGGCATCTCCTATCCACCCTCGGCGCTGTTCGGAGTCGCATTCGGGGTCGTGCTCGTGCTGCTCGTGCACTTCTCGCTGGCGGTGTCCCGACTGTCCGACCAGAACAAGGTGCTGGCTCAGCGCATGGGTATTCTGCAGCGACGCGTCCAGGAGCAGCACGACCGCCTGGAGCGGCTGGACGAGCAGCACGGAGCAGGCGCGGGCGGCCGCGAGGCGCAGAGCCCAGCTCATGGCAGCGAGCATCTGACCCCCACAAGCTGAGGGAGCGGCGAAGGGCCCTTGCGAGTCCTGGCGACGGTGGAGAGGTATGCGCCCGCGATCGGCGGCGCCGAGCGGGTCGTGCAGCGTGTGGCCGAGGGACTGGCCGCGCGTGGCCACGAGATCCACGTCGTGACCGGCGGCACGCCCGGGGAGACCGAGATCGGCGGAGTGCGGGTGCACCGAGTCGCGGTGACCGGCAATGAGGTCCGCGGCATCCACGGCGACGTCTCGGCGCCTACGCGCCTGGTTGGGCGCCTAGAGCCGGACCTGGTGTTCAACTACGCCGCACAGACGTGGGCGACGGACTGCTGTCTTCAGCTGCTCGAGCGCGAGGACCGACCCCGGATGGTACTGGCCCCCTGCGGGTTCTCGGGGCTGGGCAAGCGTCGCTACGTCAACTACTTCGCCGCAATGCCCGCGCGCCTACGCGCCTACGACGCATTGATTCTGCACTCGACCGTCTATCAGGACTGGGCGTTCGCGGCAGCCGCCGGAGCTGAGCGGATGTATGTCGTGCCGAACGGCGCCGATCCGCCCGCGAGCCGAGACACCCTCCACCTCGCGACTCCCGGACGGGCGCTCGCGGTGACCGTTGGCAGCCACGTGATCAGCAAGGGTCACGCACAGTTCGCACGTGCGCTTCGCGCGCTCGGGCGCAAACGCGCGCTTGCGGGCGCGATCGTGGCTCCCCCGCGCCGGGGCGTGAACGCGCTGCGGGGGTGTCAGCTCACCTGTCAGGCACGCGCGCGCATACAGCCACTGCGAATAGTCGACGGGTCAGCGCCGGGAACGGTCGCAAGCGCGATCGCAGCAGCCGACCTCTTCCTCTTCACCTCGCGTGTCGAGTGCGCGCCGCTCGTCATCCTGGAGGCGATGGCCGCGGGCACGCCATGGGTGAGCTACGACGTGGGCAACGTGGCAGAGCTGCCCGGGGGCGTGGTGGCTGCCGATGACAAGGAGCTGCTGCACGCCGCCGGACAGATCCTCGACGGCGAGCGAGAAGAGCTGGGGGCCCAGGGCCGTGGGGCGTGGGAGGCCACCCACCGCTGGGAGTCGATCGTCCCCCGCTACGAGGCCGTGTTCGAAGAGGTGCTCGCGGCGTCCCCGATCTCGGGCGCCTGATCGGCTCGGCGATCGCGTCCGGAGGCCAGACCGCGCGCGGCTTCCATGAAGCGCTCTGCGGAGGACTGCCAGTTGAAGCGATTCGCGGCTTCGACGCGGGCCGTGCGTCCCAACCGCTCACGCAACTCGGCGTCCCCCAGCAGCCGCGCCAAGCGCACGCGCAGACCATCCACGTCGCGAGCCGCGAACAGCAAGCCCCCCCGACCGTCGGTCACGATCTCTCGCGTGCCACCCACATCAGTCGCCAGGACCGCCTTGCCCATCAGCGCAGCCTCGAGAACCGATGTGGGCAGGCCCTCCGTATAGCTGGGATTCACCACGACATCCGAGGCGCGGATCACGCTCCAGGCCCGCCCCTCTGGGAGATATCCGAGGAACAGCACCCGATCTGAGATCTCGAGACGCTCTGCTAGCAGCTCCAGCTCCGAGCGGCGGGGACCGTCGCCGACGATGCACGTCACAGCCTGAACACCCTCCACGGCCGCAAACGCCTGCAGGAGGTCGGACACGCCCTTCCCGTCGATCAACCTGCCCACGAACGTGACCAACAGACGCCCCCGAGCCCACGCGAGCACGTGCTCGTCGGCTCCTGTCGCGTCCAACCGCTCCATCCACATGCCCCGGTGTATCACCACCGCGTCACGACCCGCGAGACGGCGCACGAACGCCGCAGCCGCCTGCGATACCGCCACCACGCCATCGGCGTGGCGAAGGAGAAGCCGCCCGAGCGTGTGATCGTAGATACGGGCGACAGCCCCCGCTGCCCGATTGCTCAGCTGGACGTAGTCCGATCCGTGCTCCACGTGCAGGAGCGGCCGGGACGCCGCCCTCGCGCAGAGCAGCGCGAAGGCCGAGCTCAGGAAGAAGCGAGTGTGGCTCACGAGGACATCGTGCTCGGCTGGGCGGCTCGAGCGCAGAGCGCGCCAGAGCTCTCGCCGCCACAGCTTCGGCACGGGGAAGTTCGGGATCAGCTCCAACGCCGGGTAGCGCACGATGCGATAGCCACCGCCACGGTCCTCCACGGCCGCGGCCTCGGGAGGGAGTCGGGGCGCAAGGACCGTGATGCGCTCGACCATCCCAGAGGCCAGCAGCACCTCGTTGAGGTCGCTGACGTAACCCTCCAATCCACCAACGTGCGGAGGGAAGTAGGGGCTGAAGATCAGCAGCTTCACGTCCCGCACCGCTCGATGCGTCGGCCACCCACGGGTAGCGCGTTCCTGTGGCGCGCGCGCATCACCGCCATCATAAGAGCCGTGTCCGCCCCGGCGCTCCCCTCAGCGCAGCGCTCAGAGACGAGCGCGAGCTCAGTCGCGGTCGTCATCCCCTGCTTCAACGATGGCGCAACGCTCCCGCAGGCGGTGCGCTCGGCCCAGGCTCAGGATCGGATCGATGAGCTAGTGATCATCGACGATGGGTCCACCGACGCATCCACTCTGGAGGTCTTTCGCGCATTGGAAGCCGAGGCGCTCCGCGTCGTGCACCGTCCCAACGGCGGCCTCGGTGCAGCGCGCATGACGGGGGTGCTCGCGACGGACAGCGACTACATCTTCTGCCTGGACGCGGATGACCGTCTGCTGCCGGGGTCACTGGCCAGCCTGGCGGCGGCGCTCGACGAGGACCCTGGGCTAGCGCTTGCCTGGGGGGACTACAGGCTCTTTGGGGAGCGCAGCTGGCGCCAGGAGACAGCACCGTCCCTCGATCACTGGCAGATCAGCTATCAGAACGACATTCCGGCATCGGTGCTGATCCGTCGCTCGGCGCTGCTAGACGCGGGAGGGTGGGAGCTGCGAGGTGGATACGAGGACTGGGACATGTTGATGGGGCTGGCCGAACGCGGCCAGCGAGGGCGCCGCTTGCCGATCGTCATATACGAGTATCGCCAGCACGGCCCGAGAATGCTGGGCGAGTCGGCCGCCCGTCACGGCGAGATCTACGCGTTGCTCGGACGTCGTCATCCAGAGCTGTTCGCCCGCCGCCGGGAATCCTGGCGGCGCTCGGATGCCCCGTGGACGTTGAAGCTCGCCCTGCCTGTGATCTTCGCCTTGCCGATCGGGCCCAACAGGCGGCGGCTGCTCGCCGGCGCCGCGTGCCACCTGGCCCGCCGTCGCGGCCTCGGCCTGCTGGTGAGACGTGTCAGGAGCGGCGGCTAGCGCGACGGCCGCGGGTCTCGGGAGCTGGAGCGCTGTCGGCTAGCGGCGTCGTATCCAGAACGAGCTTCCGCTCTCGCCCGGTGCGGCCAGCCCCGCGCGTTCGACCTCCGCTCGGCGGTCGCGACACAGGGCGTTGGTGGCGTACAGCACCTCGAAGCTCGGGTTCATGGCGAGGAATGCCTGCAGCAGATACTGCTCGGCCCAGTAGAGGGCGTAGTCCTCGAAGAGATACCTCGGGTACTCATACGGCAGGCAGATGTCGTGGAAGTGCACCACCACCCCCTGCGCGAGCAGGGGTAGGACGCGCAGGATGATGCGGTTGACGTCGCTGCCTATCTTGACCGTGTGGGTCGTGTCCACGAAGAGGATGTCGCCGCTTGCGAGCTCGGCAAACACCTCCTCGGGCACCTCTTGGGCCGGAATGCGCTCGAGGGCGGCGAGACCCGGCAGCGTCTCATCCACGGCCGTCGGGAATGGATCGAATGCGCGGAAGCGCGAGCTGATCCCGTCGGCCGCGTTGGCCGCACATGCCTGGGCGATCACCCGGCTCGTCTGGCCGGAGCCGAGCTCGACGACCGACGCTGGCTTGATGTCGCGCACCATCGCATACAGCAGGCGGGCGTCCGGCAGCGGGTAGGAGGCGTTGAGCGCCTCATAGGCCTGGCTCCCAGCCTTCCCCGGCACGAGCTCGCCCATCAGCGGCGCCAGCCGGCTCTGCAGGCCCTCCACCTGGGCATCCAGGTCGAGCTCGATCCCCCGCAACGGGTCCGGCTCCTGCCAAACCGACTCCGGCAGGGTCGAGAGGTCGGGGATCGGGCTGTAGTAGGTCTTCAGCACGACCTGCAGGCCCACGCGTTCCGCCGCACGCCGGGCCAGCGCGTAGGCCTTCACCGCCAGCGCACTGTCCCAGAGCCGTCGCTTGCGGATGGTGCTGCCTTGCCCGAACATGTCGAGCGCAGCCTAGCTGCCGGACTGCCGCGGAGCCGGCTCGGCCCGGCTCAGCCTGCGAGAGCCCGACGGTAGACCTGCCCGAGATCCTCGCGGCGACGGCCCATCGAGAGGGGGCCGTCGGTCACGCGCGCGAACGCGCCCGCCGCCAGGCGCTCGTGCAGCTCCGGCTCCTCGGCGATGCGCGCGAGCGCCTCGGCCAGCCTGCCGACGTATGCCTCCGAGGGCGAGGCGAGCGCGCGGCGGAAGGATCGCGGCGGTGGAAGCGTGTGCGGGAAGCTGCACACGCCGTCCTCTCCGTAGAGAGGGTTCTCTCCCTCTACGACGACTCCCGATACGCCATCCTCGACGATCTCCGCGGCAGCGAAGTGCCGGCTCGCGAGAACGGGTATCCCGTGGGCCATCGCCTCGAGCATGACAAACCCGAGGGTGTCCATGTGTGAGGGAAAGAGCAGGAGGTGGGCCTGCTGGAAGAGGCCCTTCACCCGCGCCGCGGGAGCCGGCCAGTCGTGGATGGTGAGTGCCGGGGTGCTCTCGATCTCCTCGCGCCAACGGACGGGCACGTCGCTGACCACGTCGAGGACGACATCGTGAGTGGCGCGCACGCGCCGTACCGCGCGAATCGCCTCGAGCCCTCCCTTCGCCTCGAAGGCAGTGCCGACGAAGAGCACCCTCAGCGGCCCCGACGGTCGTTGCGCGGGACGGGTGGCCCGCGGACGGATCGCCGGCAGCACGGTGACCGTCTTTGGCCGGAGACGATCCGCCGCCTGTGCTCCCAGCGCGGTCTCGAGTCCGCGCCCGGCGGCGTGAGACCAGGGCAGCAGGAAGCGGCAGCGCTCATCGCACAGCGCGTCGAGGAGCGCTCGCCGGGCCCACGGTCGACTCAGGGCCACGCGCTGGTAGAGGCAGAAGACCTCCACGCACTCGAAGTCGAGGACATACGGCAGGCTCGATCCGCGCAACAGCTGCTGCGCGCTGTGGATCAGCGAGCAGCCGTCAGGCGCGGGCTCAAGGCTCCTGCGCCGGACGTAGCCCGACCAGGAGAGCCCACGAATGCCGGCCCGCTCCAAGCCCCCGCGCACGGCTCGCAGCCGGGCGCCCTGGAGCGCGATCCGGCGAGGCGCGGCCGACTCCGCCGACGCCGACTCGGCGGTGCGGTAGGCGAATCCCTTCGGAGCCGAGCGCATCTGCTCCTGGAAGAACGGATGCCCGAAACGCCCCACGTGGAAGTAGACCGTCCTCCCATCCGTGGTGCCCTGCCGCGAAGGCAATCGACGATCGCCTAGCTGTGCGTCGTCGGCCAGGACAGCTCGCTCAGACCCGACCAAGAGACGGCTTGACCTTCTCAGAGTCCTCGCCGTCGCTCAGGCTCTCACGAAACCACTCCACGGTGCCGCGCAGGCCCTCCTCGAGGCCGACCTGCGCCTCGAAGCCCATGAGCGCCCGCGCCCGCGAGACATCCAGGCAACGGGTGGGCTGTCCGTCCGGCTTGGTGGGATCCCACACAAGCTCGCCGTCGTAGCCCGTGAAGCGAGCGATCATGTCGGCGAGGTCGCGGATCCGCGTCTCCACACCAGTTCCGACGTTCACCGGATCCGATGTCTGCAGATGCTCTCCGGCCAGCAGCAGCGCCCGAGCGGCGTCATCGACGTAGAGGAACTCGCGGGACGGGTTGCCGCTGCCCCACATCGACACCTGTGGCGCTCCAGCCACGGTGGCTTCGTGCAGCTTGCGGATCATCGCCGGTATCACGTGGGAGTCTTCCAACGAGAAGTGATCGTTCGGACCGTAGAGGTTCACGACCATGGGCACGACCGAGTCGAAGTCGTACTGACGCCGGTAGCTGTCAGAGAGAACGAGCATCATCTTCTTGGCCAGCCCGTAGGGTGCGTTGCTCTCCTCCGGGTAGCCGTTCCAAAGCTCATCCTCCGAGAACGGCGTGGGCGTGAACTTAGGGTAGGCGCACACGGTGCAGGCGGAGACGAGCTTCTCGACCCCCGCCTGGCGCGCCTGCTCGAATACGTTCCCGGCCATCATCATGTTGTCGTAGACAAGCGGTGCAGGGTTGCGGCGGTTGAAGCCGATGCCGCCCACGTTGGCCGCGAGATGGATGACCACATCGGCGCCGTCTAGGGCTTCGCGCGCTGCGCGGGCATCCCTGAGGTCGTGCTGGGCCGAGCGCACCACGCGCACGTTTGCGCCAAGCGCCTCGAGGTCCCTGACGACCGCGCCGCCGACGAATCCCGCTCCACCGGTGACCACCACCGCTCGATCCGTCCAATAAGCTCGGCTGGGCACCCGCACAGTCCTAGTAGCCTAGCCGATCGCCGAATGGGCCCGACCCGCACGGCACTGCCATCTCGGCCCCTGAACCCGATGACCGGACTCTTCCTAAGCGCTTGGCTTGTCTTTCCGCTGCTGCTCCTCGGAGTGTGCGGTGGCTCTGGCCTGCTCGTCCGCCGCGTCAGCGGGGGCGCAGTGTCTGGCGTCCTGCTGCTTCCCGTCGGCTTCGCCCTGACCGTGGCCGTCTGCACGCTTGGCACGTCGATGACGTGGCTCGCGCCGTATGCCGGCGGCCTGGCGGTCGTGGTGGCCCTCGTCGGGCTCGTGCTGGAGCGGTCTTCCCTACACGTGGCCGGGCGCCGGGTGTCCGGCGTCGTCCTCTACCCGGCGATCGCCGCCTTCGTGGCATTTGCCGTCTTCGCCGCGCCCGTCCTGCTCACCGGCACACCGTCGTGGACGGGGTTCGGACGCATCGTGGACACCGCCTTCCAGATGGCCTTCGCCCAGCATCTGGCCGAAGCGGGCCGATCGGTGCCAATAGGCAACTCCTCCTTCAACGAGACGATCCTCGGCCTCACCGGCAACGGCTATCCCGGCGGGGCGCAGGCCACGCTCGGGGCCATGGCTGGAGTCATCCGCACCGATGTCCCGTGGTGCTATCAGGCCTTCCAGGCGTGGGCGGCGGCGATGGGTGCGCTCGCGCTCTATGCCCTGCTCAGACGGGCCGTAGCCCAGCCGCTCATGTGCTGCGTGGGCGCGGCTGTCGCCAGCCAGCCCAACATCCTCTACGACTACGCGCTCCAGGGGGGGATCAAGGAGCTCACCACTGCCAGCCTGATCCTGCTGGTCGCAGCCCTCCTCGTCGAGAGACTGCCCGGACCGCGATCGCTTCGTTCGAGCCTCGCGCTCGCGCCGGCGATAGCGGCGGCCGTGGCAGCGTTCAGCTATGGGGTGACGCCGTGGCTGGGGTTGCTGCTGCCTGCGGCGTTCGTCTTGAGCCTGCTGCGCCCGGGAGGGCGGATGCGGACGCTCGCAAGTTGGGGCGTGCTCGCCATCGCCACCTTGTTGCTCGCGATCCCGAGCGTGATCAGCTCCATCAAACTCTTCGGGGACCTCACGACCGCGGTCAACGGCGTGGTGGAACTCGGCTTGGGCAACCTGACAGCCCCGATTCCCGAGATCTCCTCCGCCGGCGTCTGGATCAGCAACGACTATCGCTTTCCGCTGCTCGCCCACGCGAGTGCAAGCCATGTCTTCGATGGGCTCGTCATCGCACTGGCGGCGATCGGGGTCCTCTACGCGCTGCGCAGGCGACTGTGGATGGTGGCCGCGTTCGGTCTGGCCACCCCGATCGCTCTCACATACTGGGTCGCCCACGGCGGCCCCTGGATTGAGCTCAAGGCCTACACCATCACCGCCACGATGGTCCTCGCGATGGCCTTCGTCGGGGCAGGGAGCCTGACGAGCCTGGCCCGGAACCGAGCCACGATCGCCCTGAAGATCGCCGCATGGATAGGCGCCATCGCCGTGACGGGGGCGGTGCTCTACGGCAACGCATTGACATATCACTACATCTCCCTGGCGCCAGCCGCCCGCTACAAGCAGCTGGCGGAAATCGGCGAACGGTTCGCGGGCGTGGGTCCCGCGTTCTATCCCGCCTTTGACGAGTACGCGGAGTACTTCCTGCGCAAGGAGCACGGCTATGACCTGGTCAAACCGCCTGGTCTACAGGTCCGTGCCGGAGCCGTCAACCTCCCCGCGGGACAGTTCGCCTACGCGTTGGATCTCAATCAGCTCGAACTGAGCTTCGTCCAGCGCTTCCCGCTGCTGGTGATAACGCGGAGCTCGATCGCCAGTCGTCCGCCAGCCAACTTCGACCTGGTCGATCAGACATCCGAATTCCAGGCCTGGCGTCGCGTCCGTCCGGCCTCGGAAGTCGTGCTGCACCTTCCGCTGTCGGGCTCCCCGACGGAGCGGACGCACCATTTCTGCCGTGGCCTTAGGGCCAGCGTGCGGCGAGCGGGAGCAGGCTCCTCGGTGGCATATGTGCCCGCTGGGCCGCGGGCCGAGCTGGCTCCTACCGACATGACGCACCCACGCTATTGGCGCGCCTTGGGCACCGAAGCGCTACGCGCCTATGGCGCCGGAGCGATCGAAGGATCAGTCCAGCTCGGTGCCGGGGGAACGTACGAGATCTCGATGTCCGGCTCGGTGGCGCGTCCGGTCACTCTCTACGTCGACGGCCACCGAGCCGGCAGCGTCGCCAACCAGGAGCGCTACCCCGGCCAGTTCCTGCATTTCGCCCGTCTCTCCTTGAGCGCGGGGACGCACCGGATTCGCCTCTCGCGCGGCAACGCAGGCGTGAGCCCCGGCAGCGGCGACGGCCCCGACACCTCCTCCGGCGTGATCGGACCGCTGATCTTCGCTCTCGATCAGCCCCAGAACGGCCGCTTGATGGTCGTTCCCGGCAGCGATGCCGGCCGTGTCTGCACTGCCCACGCCGGCTACCAGTGGATTGAGGTCTTGGCGCCTGGCGCTCGCGCCGTCTCCTGATGGCAAACCGGCCGCCGAGCGCGCGAGCGAGTATGCGGCCGCGCTCCTCCGGAGAGCCTCGTTGCTAGGCTTCCTCGCCGCTCATGCTCCCTCCTTTGCGATTTCGCTACCTGCGGCTGCCTCCAGCGTCCGCGTACTCCGGCAAGGAGACGGAGTACGCGCCGGGCCACGCCACCTATGCCAGTTACAACTACCTGCGCGGCGGGCTGATCGCCCGCGTAAAGGCTTCTCACTTCGAGGCCGCGCTGCGAATGACGCGCCCGTGGTTCGGCCGCGCCAACGTAATCGACTTCGGGTGTGCAGACGGCGTGTTCCTGCCTTCGCTCGCGCGCCTGTTTCCCAAGGCGGTCGGAATCGACCGCGACCCAGATTCCGTCGAGATCGCCGACAAGGCGATGCGCGCGCTTCAGCTCCAGAGCGTTCGGGTGCTGTGTAGCGACGGCAAAGACACGCCGACGCTCGCCGCACAGCTGGCACCCGACCGCTTCGAGGTGCTGTTCACGATCATGACGCTCGAGCACTTCGGCGAGCAGGGACGCCTCTACGAGTCTCGTGTCGAGCTGGTCGAGAAGATGTTCGACCTGCTCGAGCCGAACGGCGTGATCGTGGCGTCCGTGCCCAACATGGTTGGCCTGCCGTTCCTGCTGCAGCGGATCGCGCTGACCGCGACGAATCTGCACCGCGATCCGATTGGCCCCCGGCAGATGTTCAACTCGATCGTCCGCAAGGAGACAACCGCGCTGGAGCCGGCCTGGACACCGGAAACCCATCTGGGCTTCAACCACATCAAGCTTCTCAATGCCCTGCGCAAACGGATGTACGTCCTCGAGCACCGCAGCCTGTTCTTCGAGGAGATGTTCCTGTTGTCGCGCAAACAGCGCTGAGCTGACGGGACTCGTTCGAGGCACCCCGGCGGGCGAGCAGGGCTACGCCGAGCCGGAGGCCAGTTCCTCCAGGCGGCGCCGCATCGCTGCACCGGTCGCCTCGGGCGAGAGCGTGCGCGCGACGTCCGCGCGCGCCTGAGCCCCGATGCTCGCCGCCTCCTCGGGGTTGCCGTGGACGCGGCGCATCAGCTCCGCCGCATGCTCGACGCTCGGCTCGGCCCATTCGCCGTCGGGCGGGTAGATCTCGCATTCCGGCCCCACCAGTCCGATCGTGTAGTCGACCAGGTAGCTGTTCTCGCTGTTCATGAAGTCGACGTTCCCCGAATAGCCGGTGCCGATCACCGGCTTGCCGATCGCCATCGCCTCCGCCATCGTCAGACCGAATCCCTCCGCGCGGTGCAGCGAGACGTAGCAGTCGCAGGCCGCCATCAGCCCGCCCATCTCCTCGCCGCTGAGCGAACGGTCCACCACGTGGATGTCTGGGCGGCCATGGGCGGCCCACAGCACCTCCTCGTCCGCCAGCGGGCGCAGCGGGGCGTTGATCGTCTTGATCAGCAGCTGCGGGCCCTCGCCCGGCGCGAACGCCCGCTTGAACGCTTCGATCAGGCCCACCGGGTTCTTGCGCTGGATGGTGCTCAGGTAGTCGAACACGAACAGGAACATGAAGCCCTCGGGCACCCCCAGGCGCAGTGGCGGCGCCGGCGCGGCCGGCGGCTTGACGGGCGGGGGAAGGGGCGTGACTGGAACCGGCGACACCGCGCCGATGTTCTCCGCCATGAAGCGCGAATACACCCAGATCTCCTCCACCAGCTCGAACGACCGCCTCCAGCGGGCGGGGATGCTGTTCGTCTCCCACCCCCAGATGCCGATCCGCGCGCCCTCGAAGTAGCCCTCGCCCAGGCGCTCCACGAAGTCGGGAAGCTCGTCCGCGTTGACCGCCACCAGCTCGAAGCCGTGAACGCCCTCGTGCACGAGCTCGTCGAAGCTGTGGCGTCCATACTCCGACGCCAGCGCCACCGGCAGCGCCAGGTGGTGCAGCGGCACGCTGACCGTGCTGACCGGGATGCCCGCCGCGCTGAGCGCGCGCACGTAGCCGCGGGCCGCCGCGCCCAGTCCGAGCGAGTGACCGAGATAGCCCGTGACGCGCACAGCCGGGCCCGACGCCGTGCCGGACGGCTCCGGCGCCTCCGCCACAGGGGTGTCCTGCGGCGTGCCGGACGGCTCCGGCGCCTCCGCCACAGGGGTGTCCTGCGGCGTGCCGGACGGCTCCGGCGCCTCCGCCACAGGGGTGTCCTGCGGCGTGCCGGACGGCTCCGGCGCCTCCGCCACAGGGGTGTCCTGCGGCGTGCCGGACGGCTGCGGGACCTCCGCCACAGGGGTGTCCTGCGGCGGAGGGCTCGCCCCACGCTGTGAGGGGGCGGGCGGCATGAAGCGGTCGAGGATGTCCAGCTCCTTGCGCCCGAACGTCCAGCACCAATCAACGTATCCGCCGCCGTCGGCGCCGTCGAGGTCGGGGTAGGCGCGCATCACGTCGGGACGCTCCCGCGCCACCCGATAGAAGACGTAGCGGTTGATGCCGTGCACGGCGCCCCAGGGCGCCGGTCCGGCCAGCCAGGCGGTGAACGCGCGCGTGCCCTGCTCGCTGAACAGGTCCTCGAAATGCGCGCCGAGCGCCAGCGCGCGCGCGTGCAGGGCGCGAAGCGATTCGTCGTAGAGCAGTCCGTCGGCGAGGCGGCGCCCCACGTCGCGGCGCAGGTCCAGATCGCGCCAGCCGGCTTGCGCCAGCTCCTGCGCGTAGTCGGCGCACAGGTCGCGCAGGGCGGGCAGCCGACTGAGGCGCGTGCGGCTGGCGAGCGGGGCGAGACGATACGGGCGGTCTGGATCGAAGCCGGCGAGATCGAGCAGCCGCAGGGGCCAGTGACCGTCGACGAGGGGGCCATCTGGGCCGGGCTCCAGCGTGCGGCCGTGCAGGTTCCACATGCCCACGTTGACGCCCGGGTCCTCCATCACGGCCGTCCAGAAGCGCGCCGGGGCGAGCTCCAGGTAGCGCGCCAGCCACACCCTGTCCTCGGGGCGAACCGGCCGCTCCTGGCCGTCCAGCGATCCGAGCACCCATTCCACCTGCTTGGCGCGCCAGGCCAGAAACCCGCCGCTGGCGGCTCCGTTCACGGCGATGACCGTCTCGGAGATGCGCCCCGCCTGCTCCAGCTGGCGCTGCGTCGGCTGCAGGCCGTCGTCGGGAAGATCCACCGTCGCCCTGGGCACGAGCAGCACGCTGCGCCCGGCCAGCGCCTGCTCGATGGGAGTCAGATCGCCCACCACCCACGCGGTCGGCGGCAGGTGCAGCACAGGGAGGCCGTCGCGTTCGGCGTAGACGGCCAGCAGGTGCGCCAGCAGCAGCGTCACCAGGTCCTCCGGCTCGTGACGAGCGATCAGCAGCTCCACGTCGAGGTCGAGCAGCTCGGCCGCGGAGCGGATGCGCAGCTGCTCGCCCACCGCCTCCGCCGCGGCAACCTCCCCCTCGGCGCGGCCCACCAGCACGATGTCCAGCGGCCAGTCGGGGTGCTGGCGGCGCAGCGACCGCGCCAGCACGCGAGCGTGCGGCAGCGTGGCGGACGTGGCCAGGGTGAAGACCTGCATCGCCATCAGTGCGCCGTGCTGGCCACCACTGCGTAGGACGAGGATGTGAAGCGGGCCTGCTCGAAGTCCTCGAAACCGGGTGCGAACACGTACGCGGAGTCGAAGCCCGCGATCGCGCAGATCGCCAGCGCGACCTCCGGGAAGATCGGGTGCTGGTGGGTGAGATCGACCCAGAAGGTCTTCAACGCGGAGAGCCGGTGCGGGTTGACGGTCTCGGCGATGAACAGTCCGCCGGAGCGCAGCTTGCGCCGCGCGAGATCGAGCATCCGCTGCAGCTCAGCGTGGGGCAGGTGCTCCACCACCTGGGCCGAGAACACCGTGCCCAGCGACCCGTCCTGAAGGCTCTCCAGGTGCACGTTGACGTCGGCCAGCGTGGCCTGCACCCCGAGCTCCAGGCAGCGCTGCACCATGCCCTCGTCGCTGTCGATGCCACGCGCCTCGATGCCCTCGGCGGCGAGCAGGGCCAGAAACTCGCCGCGGCCGCAGCCGACGTCCAGCACGGGCGCGTGGTCGCGGACCAGCGCCAGGTAGGGCCGCTGTGAGGCTTCCACGCGCTCGGCCGGGCCGCGAAACAGCTCCTCGAAGGCCACGTAGTCGGAGGCTTGTTCGCGCTCCAGCGCGCGCGAGGGGAACCCGAGGACGGCGCCAACCGGCGAGTCCATGCGCTCCAGCGGGCTGTCGGCCATGTACGGCAGCGCGTTGAGCTCCGCCTTCAGCGCTTCCAACGACCGCGTCACCGCCGCCGCCGTCGTCTCGACGTTCTTGACTTCGCGGCGCAGCTCGCGCCGCAGCGTCTCGGCGGTCAGGATCAGCTCGCGCACCAGATCCTCCAGGTATCCCGTCTGCTCCGCGTGGCGTTCGCGCATCAGCGCCTGCTCGGATTCGACCCGCTGCAGGCCCGCCACGATCACGTCGTCGATCTCGCGCTGGTAGCGAGCTTGGGGGCGCCCCGCCAGCAGCACCCCGTTTCGCAGCATGGCGCGCGCCCGCTGCGCCAACGAGCCTCTCGGGACAGGCACGGGGCCGCGATCCAGCAGCTTCGCGGCGCGGACGGCCGGTGTGATTTGGTGGTCGGCGCTCATCGGCGGGGGCTGGACTGGCATTATCGCCCAATGCCAAAGGACGACGCGCAGAGTACCCGGACCGGTGCTCGCCGGGACCGGGTGGCGCCCCGTCCGTGACCGCCATGGGCTCGCGTGAGCTGACCGAGGCGAGCCGCCCCGCGCTCGTCAGGGGCGACGCCTGCGTGGTGGTGGCGATGCCCGACAACGGCGGGGGCGCCGCGCTCTGCCTCCCCTCCGCGCTGGAGCACACCCCCGCCGAGGTGCCGATCGTCGCGCTGCTGGGCGCTCCCGTGGACCCGGACAGCCGGCTGGGCGGGCTGCTGGAGGAGCAGATCGCCGCCGGCGGGGCGCTGTGGCACACGCAGGCGCCGAGCGCGGGCGCGAAGGGGCCGACCGCGGCGCTCAACCGCGTGCTGACCCTGCTCGCACCCGCTGATGTGGCCGTGCTGAGCGAACCGTGCCAGGTGAGCGCCGGCTGGCTTGCGCGCCTGCGCGCCGCCGCGCGCGCCGACACCAACACCGCCACCGCCAGCGCCCTGTCGGACGTGGGCACCGCGCTGGCGCTCTCCGACGCGCAGGAGCCCGCGGTGGAGCTTGGGGAGCTGGCCGGCGCACTGGCCGAGCACACGCTCGCGCTGCATCCGCGGCTGAGCCGGGCCGTGGGACCCTGCGTCTACGTACGCCGCGAGGCGCTGGAGCTGGTCGGCGGGCTCGACGGCGAGCTCGACGTGCGCTGGGCGCTGGAGGTTGACTTCGCCCAGCGCTGCCTGCTCGGCGGCCTCGACCACGTGGCCGCCGACGACGTGGTGGTCGGACATCTGGCCGCGGCGGCGCGTGCGGGCGCCGAGGAGCTGCCATCGCTTCTGAGCGAGCGCTACCCCTACCTCGCCGCGCCCGCCGCGCTGGCCGCGTCCGGCGTGCTCGCGCACGCCCTGGAGGCCGCGCGGGGCCCCCGCCGGCGGCTGTGGGTGACGATCGACGCGCGCGCCCTCGACGGCGCGGTCACCGGGACCCAGGTCCACATCCTCGAGCTGATCCGCGCGCTCGCGCAGACGGGGGCACTGCGGCTGCGCCTGATCGTGCTGGGCCAGAAGATCGACGCGGACACGCTCGAGGTGCTCCGCGCGCTGCCCGCCACCGAGGTGCTGGCAGCGGAGGAGATCGACGGGGACACGCCGAGGAGCGCCGTCTTCCATCGCCCGCAGCAGACCTTCTCGCCGGGCGACGTCCAGCTCGCGCTGGCGCTGGGCGAGCGGATCGTGCTCAGCCAGCTCGACCTGATCGCCTACAGCAACCCCGGCTACTTCCCCGACGCGGGCGCCTGGCAGGACTACCGGCGCGCCAGCCGCCACGGGATGGCCGCCGCCGAGCGCGTTGTCGTCTTCTCCGACCACACTCGCCGCGAGCTGCTGCGCGACGCGCTGGTCGAGGAGGAG
>OCTA010002577.1_pt1 | contig 16397 bp, 25 predicted proteins | sample 1538991 | NCBI WGS metagenome assembly OCTA01 (sample SAMEA3539302, study PRJEB22396) | soil metagenome | biome: tundra; feature: field; material: soil | place: USA | collected 2010-05 | depth 0.15 m | reverse complement strand
CGGAACCAGCACAAGACCACCCGCAAGGCCGGGCGGCGGCTGGAAGGCAACCAAGGACCGCCCTCCCCGCAAGGGTGGGTGGTCAAGGGAAGCCGGTGAGTCCTGAATAAGGACACACCCAGTAAGAAGCGCTGCTGCGGTGTGACACGTCTGGACACCCAGAACCGCGCGGCAGTGTCGCGACGCCCCTGGCGGGCAGCGACCACGATCAGGCATCAGTTCTCCGCCTCGAAACGACAAACGAGTGTGGCCAGAAGGACCAGGAGGATGACGAAGGAAATAGCGGCTGGTGTATCGCGATCAAGGGCGGCCCCCACGAGTTGGATCACGACGCCGAGCCCGAGAATTCCAGCACGGACAGCTAACCCTCGCGGTCTGTCTGTCAGAGGCCACTTCAACCGCCCCGATATGTCCGTTGAGCCCCCATCTCGTGACGGCATCCGGTACTCGGCTTGGGCGCTCCCTCGTTGCGCGTCGGGTCGACGCGTCACCTGCTTGAACGAGGTAGCGTCTGCCCATGAGTCCGTCCGAGATAGATCTCTTGGAATCCGTCCTTGACGAGACGGAGGCCACCATCGCATCTGTCACGCCAGGTCAAGAACACCTGCCTACGCCATGCCCCGAGTTTGACGTCGCTCGCATCGTTGACCACCTGGTCGGGTGGGCCAACAGTTTCGCCGCAAGACTCAGTGGTCGTTCCGTCACGGGAGTTCCGAACGACTACCGCGTCGGAGCTAACCCGGCCACGGAGTTTCATCAAGCGGCACAAACGATCATGGGCGCTTACCGAGAGGGCGGGGAGCAGCCGCAGAAGCTTCCCCTCGGGTTCCTCATCATGGAGTTCCTGGTGCATGGTTGGGACCTGGCAACTGCGATCGGGTCGTCGGTGAGGTTCCAGCCCGCCGCGGCGGACCTGGCACTCGCCACGGGCAGGGCGATGCTTCAGCCGGAGTATCGCGGGCCCGGTAAGTCTTTCGGGTATGAAGTTGACGTGTCGGAGGCCGCTGGACCCGTCGATCGTCTCGTCGCTTTCTTGGGCAGGGACCCGCGCTGGCACGGTCCTGCCGGATAGACCAGCGCCGAAGCGTCTTTCTGTTGGCAGGCGCGGACACCGACCCAGCACCAGGATCTCCTTGACAGTCCCGCCCGGACACCTTGTCATGCCGAGCGGTGCGTGTCCGGCTGCAGCAGAGGTCTTGGGAGTACGGTCCGTCTATGGAAGACGAGGACGGCCATTTTGGAGAACGGGTCGCCGCGTCCTACGACGAGTCGGCCGTGGATATGTTCGAGCCGGGTGTCTTGGACCCCGTGGTCGGTGTGCTCGCGGATCTCGCGGGCAGCGGCCGCGCCCTAGAGCTGGGCATCGGGACTGGGCGCATCGCGTTACCTCTGGCGCGCCGCGGCATTCCGGTTCACGGCATCGAGCTGTCGCGCGCCATGGTCGCTCGGCTGCGTGCCAAGCCTGGTGGTGACGCCATCGCTGTCACGATCGGCGACTTCGCGACGACGAGAGTGGATGGGATGTTCTCCGTCGCGTACTTGGTTTTCAATACGATCATGAATCTCACAACCCAGGCAGCCCAGGTCGCGTGCTTCCGCAACGTCGCAGCGCACCTTGAGTCCGATGGCTGTTTCGTCATCGAGGTCGGAATCCCAGATCTGCGCAGGCTCCCACCCGGGCAGACCGTCGTACCGTTCCACGTGAGCTCGACGAAGTGGGCGTTCGATGTCTACGACGTCGCCACGCAGGCGATGAGCTCAAACTACGTCGAGGTCGTCAACGGCCGTGGAGAGTACAGCTCGGTTCCCTTCCGATATGTTTGGCCAGCCGAGCTCGACCTCATGGCGCAGCTTGCAGGACTACAACTGCGTGACCGATGGGCGGGGTGGGGGCGGGAACCGTTCACCAGCGAGAGCCGTCAGCATGTCTCGATCTGGGAAAAGCGCCCCAGCTAGCCGCGAGGCTGGCACCCGCTCGTGCTGTGTCGCGGGAGGACGGGGCGATAACGGGGAGCACGTGCGAGCGCTGATCACTTATGGTGCGCAGGCAAAGCGCGACCGGCTGTGAGAACAGGGTCATCACCGCGAACGGTGCCTCGGTACCCTCAGCTCCGAACGCAGTCGTGCTGGTCAGCCGTCAGACGAACGGCCAACGGTGCACGGAACTGGAGAAATGCCAAGGCTCTCTGAGAGGCTCAGATGTCCCAGGTCCACACAACCGCGCCGCCGGTGCTGCCCCTCGTGACGTACTGCAGGGATGGCAGCGTGCCGCCACTAGCCAAGGCGCGGGCGTGCCGGCGCAGGTCGACCGCGAGCCTGGTGAGGTCAGGCGTGGCTGGCTTCCTTGTGTAGTTGGCGTCGTTGGTCGAGGATGACTCGCACCCCGGAATGCACGAGCTGGCGCTCGTGCTGCCGGAAGTCGTGGGCGCACAAGCACAGCTCGCGGTCCCCGCTGTCCGGGACGAACACGCTCAGCAACACGTAGGCCTGGGCGCCGCACCGATCGCAGCGATCAGCCGTCGTCAGAGCGACCGTTGTCATGTGACGCCTCCTTGTGGTTGGCCATTTCTGGTCAGCGGGGCCGAAATGATAGACCCCGGGGTCCACCAAGTCATTGAAGAGGCACAGCTCTGCGACCTCACCCGACTCGTTCCTCTCCGTTCTCCTGCGCCCAATGCCCATGGGCTCGTTGGGGTGCTCATGGGGCACCAGAAGGTCCCGGACTCAGCACTCGGAAATGACCCGAGCGCCCGCTCCACAGACGTCAAGCTTCGCGTCCCGCGAACCTTCTTGCAGACACTGGGCTCTTGTTGGGCTCGTAGGGCTCGGTGTGTGCACTTCAAGGGTGACCCTTGGATGACGGTGTGACCTGTCCCATTTTGGGAGAGCAGGGTCCAGGAATCTCATCGATCGACCATGGCGAGCGCGGCTTGGACAAACCCTGAGCACGTCGCGCGATCAGGCCTGACGATCTCGAACATTTTGACCCGGCGCATCGAGTCCGCCTCACACCCGCCGGCGCCGATCTCCGGTCACCAGAGGGTCACCGTCGTTGGTCGGCACCGGCCAGACCGAGGCCCGTCACCCCAACATCCCTAGGGGCAAAGGGGGCCGGCGAAGTACCCATCTCAAGGTCTTGCGGCCCGTGATGCCAGTGGGGAAAGAGTCGGCTCCGTGGTTGTCACCAGGGCCGAGCACCCCCGAGCATGGCGGCTGGCGGACAACCCGGTGCGGTCAGCGGATGGCCGGCAAGTCCCCAGGATCGATCACCCGTGGCGGGGTTTGCTTCCTGCGTACTTCGGTCGGCGTGGTCATCTTCGTCTCTGTAGGGTTGCTCCTGCATCCAGAACTTCTGGAGTGCATTGATTCAGGGCGCCCTCGTCATCGGTGTGAGTGTGAGCGTGACGGGGCTTTGGGTGGCTCGGAAGGGGCGAGCCGCCAGACGAAATCAACCGGCGAGCACGTCCGGGCCACGCATCCGCCATGCATCTGTCACCAGCTCCCCGAGGCGCTGGACGTCTACCTCCGCCAGTCGCAGCATCACCAGCGGCCAGCCGTCGAAGCTTGGCGTGGTGAAGAAGACCTCGGGCTCGCCGAGCAGGAGAGCTTGTTTCTCGGCCTCGTCACCCACGAACAGCACCGCGATGTCGGTCCGGATCAGCCGCGGCTTGCCCGGTCTGCGCTCGGGGTAGGACCAGACAAACCCCTTGTCGGCCACCCGGAAGTCGAAGCCGTCGCTCTCGATCTCCGCCACGCCAGGCAGGGCCAGAGCGAGGCGGCGTACGTCTTCGGCGTCAGCCATCCAGGACCCTCCCAGATCGCTGCACCCGCATACCCACAGGCTAGGCGGTTCCGCAGGCTCCCAGACCGTGGACGGTTCGCCCCAGGCTGCGCACGTTCTTGGCCGACTGCGCCGACCAAGACTTTGCTTCACCCGAATTCGATCCTGTGACCAACCCAGTCGCCAGCACTTTCCTGTCGTCGCCGCGACACGTGGGAACGTAGCCGATGGGCGAAGGCAGGATCCTCATGGGAGCATCGACGGAAGACCCCTGGTGCTGGTTCATAGCTCTCCCCACCGTGGTCTAACCACGTACCACCTCGCTTCTGTGACTTGGCGAACGACGTGATTGTCGGGGTCGCCCTGACGACCAGGCACGTGCACCCCAGAACCACCGTCATTGCCATGGGGCGTGAGTCATGGGGAGACTGAGCCATGGGCAGTGGTGCAACAGCTGATACACCGTCGCTTGCCTATGGTGAGCCGGCGGCGCGCTGGGTGCTCGTGGCAACGGTCCTTGGCTCCAGCCTCTCGTTCGTCGACGCGACGGTGGTCAACATCGCCCTGCCCTCGATAGGCAAGGATCTCAACGCCGGACTTGCCGGACTGACCTGGACCGTCAACGCCTACACCCTGACGTTGGCTTGCCTCATCTTGCTGGGTGGTTCCCTGGGGGATCGCCTTGGCAGACGCCGCGTGTTCATCGTCGGTGTGCTCTGGTTCGCGCTGGCGTCGATGCTGTGCGGGCTGGCGCCGAACATACAGACGTTGGTGGCCTCGCGCGCGTTGCAGGGCGTTGGTGGAGCCCTGCTGACCCCGGGCAGCCTTGCGATCATTCAGGCTTCCTTCCGCTCTGATGACCGTGCACGCGCCATTGGCGCCTGGTCCGGGCTCGGTGGCATCGCTGGCGCCACAGGTCCGTTCATCGGAGGGTGGATCATCGGGGTCGCCTCCTGGCGCTGGATCTTCCTGATCAACGTCCCAGTCGCTGCCACGGTCGTGGCCGTCGCGCACAGCCATGTCCCTGAGTCGCACGACCCCGCTGCGGCCCATCACACCGACGTCACGGGGGCAGGGCTGGCAGCCGTAGGGCTGGCGACATTGACCTACGGGCTGATCGCCTGGCCGACGGAAGGGATCACCGCACGTGTGGTCTGGGGTTCGCTGCTAGCCGGTGTCGTCGCGATTGTTGGCTTCATTGTCTGGGAGGCAAACATCGCGGACCCCATGCTGCCGTTGGGGATGTTCGCCTCCCGGGTATTCAGCGGCACCAATGCGGTGACCTTTGCGGTTTATGCGGCGCTGGGTGGAATCTTCTTCTGGCTGGTCCTGACCCTCCAGGTCGTGGTGGGGTTCACCCCCTTGGAAGCGGGCATCTCGCTCCTTCCCGTGACTCTGATCATGTTGGCCTTCTCGGCACGTGCCGGAGGTCTGAGCCAGCGCATCGGACCGCGCACACCGATGACAGTCGGTCCGATTCTGGCGGCCGTGGGTGTCGCAGGCCTGACCCGCATCACCTCGGGCTCGTCGTACTTCCCCGACGTGGTGGTACCCGTATCCACGTTCGGCTGCGGGCTGGCGCTGACCGTAGCCCCACTGACCGCTACGGCGCTTGCGGCTGTATCCGGAAGCCAATCAGGTCTCGCCAGCGGGGTCAACAATGCCGTGGCCCGGATCGCGGGGCTGCTGGCCGTGGCTGTGCTGCCCCTGGTTGCTGGGCTGAGCGGACACAGCTACACCGATCCGAGGGTCCTTGAACCCGCGTTCCGCACAGTGATGTGGGTATGCGTCGCCCTCCTGCTCACGGGAGGGCTGCTCGCCGCGGTCTTCGTCCGCGCCCCAGCGCCTGCACCCCGTCTAGCCCCCGACCACCCGCCTCGTGAGGCGAAGCCAATGCGGCGATACTGCCCCGTCGACGGCCCGCCTTTGGCCGATGCCACTGACAGGGACTGAGGCACGAGTCGGTCCTCAGGTGACCTCGGTGAGCGACCCGTCGGTCACCGAGTAGACGAAACCGCGCACCTGGCCCTTGTGCGGAATGAATGGGTTCGCCGCGATGCGCGCCAGAGACTGTTTCACATCCGCGGCTGGGTCTCGAAAGGACTCTGGTGCCCATCCGGGTCGCAGGCCGGTGTCGGCCTCGATCTGGGCTTTGAACTCGTCGTCGGTGAAGGTGAGCATGCCGCAGTCAGTGTGGTGGATGAGGATGATCTCCCGGGTCCCAAGGAGTCGCTGACTGATGACCAGGGACCGAATCTCGTCCTCGGTGACGACTCCGCCAGCGTTGCGAATCACGTGGGCGTCGCCCTCGCTCAGGCCGAGCAGTCCGTAGGGGTTCAACCGTGCATCCATGCAGGCGACTATCGCCAGATGCCGCGCAGGTGGCATGGGCAAATGGCCCTTGTCAAAGCTGGCGGCGTAGGCGCCGGCGTTCTGGAGGAGCTCATCGGTAACGGTCATGTGATGTCCTTTCAGGTCACTTACCACGTCGAGACTCGGCGCCGTCAACAGAGGAGAGGCTGCGCAGATTCCCACGGGAGGACAGAAACGCAAAGTTGATCGAAACCCTTGAACGATGACGTGGCCAACTCCACGAGCTGACCAGTGGTCGCTGCGGGAATTGTTGGTCGGACCTGCCGTAGAGGGCTACCGACGGTGATTTCTGGAGGGGCTTCGAGACGGTGGCATTCTGTCCCCGTCCAGATGCGACCATAGCCAGGCGGGGGACCGCCTGAACGACCCGGGTGGGCAACAGCAACGGTTCAGCGGCTTCTGTTGAATTCCGTTCTGCCGATCGTTTCCGGACACCCGCTGACCGCTGCCTGCCGGTTCCCTATCCGGCAGGCAGGCCCACTAAGGCAGGTAGGCAGGCAGGCCCGGGCCACGCCCGAGCCCCATCCCGGCGACGTGCAAAGCCATGCACTGATCACGGCCCGGACCAGGGTCCGAGACTGCGGAGATGAGGAGCTCGTCGCCGGCATGGTGGACACCGGGCCGTCAGAGGTTGGCATAGCCCCTCCCAGTGCTGGCCGGCCAACGTCTGCGCCAACGACCTCGCATGGGGGGTGAATCTCATCACTAAGGTCTGAGTCCGAAAGCTGGGGCTCGACCATCTAGCGCTTCGTGGAAGGGCGATCGGTGAATGCGCTGGACGGCGTCGAGGCGCGCTAGTCGGCCGGGACAACTGCAAAGCCGTACTGCGGTCGGCAGGCGCGCCATGACGACGCCTACCCTCATGCACGGCGCTTTCCACGTGGCTTCGTGCGGGGATTGGCTGCGGCTTGAGCTCGAGCAACCTCATACCTGTGCCAGCTTGTTGCCGCAGTGTGCTGGCCCTGTTCGAGGGGGCGAGTCTCACTCGGCAGGAAACCACGGGCCGTAGGTCCCTTGTGCCGACTGCTGTTCTGCCTTCTTCTGAAAGAAGATCATCAGGAGTCGCGCTCAGGGAGGGGATCGCCATGTACGAGGATGGCGTGGTAGACATCTTGAACCCCATCACCGATGAGGTCATCGACCACTGTTATGGACCGACGGTTCAGGGCGGTTGCCCGATGGCCGGCCCGGATGGGGTCGTGTTCTGCCACGGGTGCCGCGTCGCGCCCTCAGGCGCCGGGCCGGAGTACTGGAATCTTTGGGTACCGCCCGCATCTCAACACTGCCCCAGGGCATGGAACCTCGAAGTAGTCGGGTACTGAGAGCACCTTGCATGGACCGACAGCTTGGTGAACCCCGGAGCAGGCGTCAGGCCCGTTGGCCCCTGCCGCGGCCCGACCACCACTGAGGCTGACAGGAACCTGTAGAGCGATGCATCCGGGGACACGCTCCTGGGCGAGTCGGCACGGCCCGCTTGGTGTCCTGCCCAGCCGGTGCAGAAGCACCCCGTGCTACGAGGTCGGGTCGCGCCGGTCGTTGACTGTCGACGAAGGTCCCGCTTCTCTCCTGGCGATGATGTCGGCAGGTGGGCCTCCGGCAGGACGCGGTCAGCTGGCGGAGCCCGAGGTCCGGCGCTCAGGCCGATCATGAACATCGCCCAGTAGCCATGGCTTGGTCCCCCGATACCAGGGGTTGGGGGTGGTACGAACGGGCCCTACCGGATTCGTAATGTGTCGGGCCGGCACCCGCAGCCCGCTGTCGATGGCCAGGACATGCTCCATGCCAAGAAACGCTTCCCCTTCGTGGACGGCTGCCCTGACGGCGTTCTGCCCCTCGCGGCGCTGTTCACATTCTTGGCCGTGGCAATGGGGGCGGTCGTGTGTGCCACCGGGTCGGGGGACCCCTGCCCTACCTGGCCGGGATGTCGTCCAGACCAGACTGCCCCGCAGTGGCAGCTGAGTCCGCTCACTGAGTTCACCCACCGCGTGGTCGCGATGGCCGCCGGCCCCCTGGTGCTGGCCGCCGCAGTGGTGTCCAGGCGCCTGCCCGGGCCCGACCGCTGGGTGCGGATCCTGCCCGTGTGGCGCTCGTCTGCGCTCGTGCAGCTGGTGCCTTCGGCAGACTAGTGGTGTTGAGCGGCCCAGCGACGTGGCTGGGTGCCGTGGATCTGTTCTGCGCCCTGACCGCCAAGACGGCGATGGGCGTACCCGCCGTGAGGGTGGGCGCCCGTGGACCCGACTCCTCATCGCCGTCGAAAACTGAATTGCAGCCGGTGCAGGTAAAGCGGCTGGCAGCCGTGATCCTGACCGGGCTCGTCGTGTCGCACGTGACCGGCATATTCGCGGCAGGACCACACTCGTATGCCCGGTGCATAGGCTGGCCGATCTGGCAGCTAACCGGCAGTGACCCTCACCCCTGGCTGGCAGGACCTGCGACTGGGGCTAGCGGGCCTGGGAGCAGCCCTGGTCGTCACTACGGCGGTACTGGCCGCCCGCTTGAGGCGGCTACGTTGGTGGGGCATCGTCCTCGCAACGCTGCGAGATGCTGCTGGGCTGGTGATTCGCGCTCGCGAACTCAACACTGGCGTGGCAGCCGCGTACTCGATGCTGGCGGTCGCTGTGCTGTCGTGCCTGGGGCTGCTGATGGCCCTCGCATGGTCAGCTCGGGTCGCCGCCGACGCCACGCGACCGCAGCCGGCACCGTTGAGCCGTGAGCCCGCCAAGCCAGGGGCGCGTTGAGGCCAGGGGCCGCCCTGATGGGGACCATGTCGCCCCCCCAAGTGGCCCAAACCTACTGCCCGTGACCCGAGCGCATATCTGTGGCGGGTTGCGTCTTGCCTCGTCGTGGCCGGCCTGCTGGTGAGCCGATCGGTACCTGTCAACAACGGTGCCAAGACATGCGCTACGGGCGCATCTCGTAGGCGCCCGCCAGGTCGCGGACCTGCTGCCAGACCCTGGTGTAGCGACCTGGGCCGGCTGCCGGCTTGCGGACGTGCTCCAGCGCCCAAAGCTGTTGCGCCTTGGTCGATGAGGCCTTGCCGTACAAGTCGACGGCATAGGCCGAGAAGTCACGAACGAGCACGTCGAAGACCTGGTCCAGCACGTCGGGGTCCAGGGCCGCCAACGAAGCCTGCTCGAGGATGAGCTGGCCATAGACGACAAGGGTGAACAGCTCGCCGAGCGCTAGGAGAAGGTCCAGGTCCTTGGCCTGTTCCGAGTCGGGCCCGGCGTTCGTAACGAGGTCGACCAGGCCCTCGGCCTGCTCACGGAACACGGCGACGTTCGGAACGTCCGCGAATGCGTCAAACGAGGAGCGCCAGTCCGCAAACCGGACCTTCCCCAGACCCCTGGCAGGTCCTTGGCGGAACAGGAATGCGTCGTCCGCGCCATCGCGGCGGGTCGGCACCTCGGGCAGCGTCGTCGGCTGCAGCAGGTAGCTGGGCAGGAACTTCAGGACCAGGGCCATATTGACATGCACCGTGCCCTCAAGCTTGGGCAGCGCACGGATGTCCATCGCCGCCTGTTCGAAGTAGGTGTCCTTCTCGAAGCCCTTGGCGGCCACCACGTCCCAGAGCCCGTCGATGACCCGCTCGCCCTCGGTCGTCACCTTCATCTTCATGACCGGGTTGAACAGGAGGTAGCGTCGATCGTCGGCGGAGGCGGAGCGGACGTAGTCGATCGCCCTTTCGCCGAACAGCTTCATGGCGACCAGTCGCGCGTAGGCATCGGTCAGCCCCTGGCGCACGTGGGGGAAGTCGGTGACCCGCTTGCCGTACAGGATGCGGTTGTCTGCGTGCGTTATGGCCTCGTAGAAGGAATGCTCGCAGATCCCGATGGAGGCGAAACCGAGGTTGAACTTGCCGATGTTGACCGTGTTGAGTGCGGCGTCGAAGGCGGCAGGCCCGGTGTGTAGGACGTCCGCGGCAGTCACGGGGTAGTCGTGGAGGCTGAACTCGCTGACGTACATCTGCGCCGACACGACGTTCTTCACCAGCTCGTACGACGGGTGTTGGCTGTCCACGGCGAAGAAGACGTAGCCGTCGGGGCCCTCGACGCCGGCCATGCGGCCGAAGACCGAGACCATACCGGCCACGTTGCCGTTGCCGATGTAGTACTTGCTGCCGTTCGCGCGAAAGCCCTTGGCGTCGGGGGTCAGGACCATGTCCGTGGTGTAGATGTCGGCGCCGTGCGCCTTCTCTGACAGCCCGAACGCGAACACGCCGCCGCCTCGGAGGATCTGCGCGGCGCGAGCCGTCGCGGCCTCGTTGTCGCTCTGCCAGACCGGGCCGAGACCCAGGATGGTGACCTGCCAGGCGTACCAGTAGTCGAGGCCGTAGAACGCCAGGAGCTCGCCGAAGGCGCAGATGCGTGCCGTGTCCCAGCGGCCACCCTGGGACCCCGGCGTGAGGAGCGTGGCGAAAGCCTTCTGTGACGCCATGAAGTCCAAGAAGTCGCCGTACCACTCGCGCTCGTGGTGGACGCGTTTGAGCTCTGTCTTGCCGCGTGCCTCAAACCACTCGATCGTCGCGCGCAGGAGGCGTCGTGCCTCGGGGTCGAGGTCGAAGGGTTGGTAGGTCCTTGGGTTGAGAAGCAGGTCGGTCATCACGGCACCCTAGCGGTTGTGACCACAGACGTTGGTGACGTGACGGGTGGAACATGAGGAGAAGCTCCGCCGGAGTGTGCAGTGATCTGACGGCTCACACCTCAACCCAGACTGGGGCTGTCAGGCATTCAAGTCAGCCTCAGGTCCATGGCAGCTCGCGAACACCTGCCAGGCACTCACGCGAGCGGCGGTGCAGGCAGCGGCCTCGGAACGGCAGTCTGCCACCGACGGGACGACCATGCTCGAAGGATGAACGTCGGTGAGCGGTTGATCTGAGCGGCTGTGGTTGGTCAGCGCCGGCTCGCTCGTCATGAGCCAGGCCATGTCTGGGCACAGCTCGCGCGGCAGGCTGTGGGCCATTCCCGGGAACACCACGAGCTCGGTGCCGTGGATAGCGGCTGCGATGGCCTGCCCACCGGAAAGGTTGCACACTGCGTCGTCGGCTCCGTGCATCACGAGGGTCGGCACCGCGATCGGACGCAGCGCCGTCGTGCGGTCGCCGCAGGCCCGGCAGGCCACGGACTGGCGCAGCATGCCCGGCAGGCCGCGGACTGGCGCAGCATGCCCTGCTGGTCCCGGTCCCAGGACTGACCGGCCCCGTCGGCGACCCCACCCTGGCAGCGAATCCCGGCGAGCCGATGACGGCGAACGCTGTACGACCGACGCGCCGCGACCCGTATCTCGAAAGGCTCCGACCTCCTCCAGCTCAACAGCCAGCCTCTTGACATCGAGGGGAGCCAGATCCGGGCGTTCGGCCTCGATCTAGCTCTCGAGCTCTGCTCGAACACCCAGCAACCGCACTGGTCGTCGTGAGCTGAATGCGTCCAGCGCGGCCAGAGCGGCCTGCTCGATTGCCTCCACATCCGCTGAAGGCGCTGTCAGCACGCGGCCGTGCGTGAGGGTGACGAACGGTGCGTAGCGCACCTTCACGACGACGCGCACGGCGCGACGCTGCCGATCTGCGACATCTTCAGCGACGTGCCCAACGAGGACGCTGATCTCGTGGCGTACGCGGTCCCAGTCCTCGAGGTCCTGCTGGAACGTGGTCTCACGGCTGGTTGAGCGGGCAGTGTGGGGCGCGCTCGTCACCGTAGCGCTGTCCCGACCCTGTGCGAGCCGAACCAGCCAAGGACCGGTCGTGGGGCCGACCGCTGCGGCGAGAGCCTGTGGATCGGCCCGTGCGAGCTCGAGAACCGTGGAGATGCCCATCCCGCTCAGACGCTTGGCAGTCTTAGAGCCGATACCCCACAGCACATCAGTCGGCCGCTCGCCGAGCAATGCCAACCATGAGGCGTGGGTCAGCCGGAAGACGCCGGCTGGCTTGGCGAACCCCGTGGCCATTTTGGCCTGCAGCTTGTTCTGGCCGATGCCCACGCTGCAGTCCAGGTCGGTGGCTGAACGGATGCGCTGCTGGATCTCACGCGCCGACGACTCCGGGTCGTCGGTCTGCACAGCAAGGAATGCCTCGTCCCAGCCGATTACCTCGACGACGGCCTCGACTTCGTGAAGTGTTGCCATGACCTTGGCCGAAGCAGCCTGGTAGAGCTCCCGGTCGACGGCCAGGAACACCGCTTCGGGGCATCGTCGGGCCGCGGTCCGCAGCGGGATCCCGGAGTGCACGCCGTATTCGCGGGCTTCATATGACGCGGTACTGACCACGCCGCGCTTGGTCGGGTCGCCATCACCGCCGACGACCACTGGACGGCCTCGGAGTTCGGGACGGCGCAGCAGCTCGACGGCGGCGATGAACTGGTCCATGTCGACGTGAAGCACCCAGTGGGTCACATCTCAATTCTCGCCCGTCGCGGCTGCTGAGAGGCTTCTCACGGGTCGGTCAAATGCCGGACTCGGTTGCCAGGACCGGCAACCTCGACATCGATCCGTGGAAGGTACGCGGCGACAAGTGGAACGGTGTGGCGGCAGCACTGGGCGCATCAGGGCCGGGGCCCGCCGAGGTCAGTCAGCTTCAGGCGGCGCTGGTCGCCCCGCACCCCTATGTGTGCGGCGCCGAGCCACCGACGATGCGGACGCTGGGCGCTGGCGGGTCGGCGCCATGGGCGCCCTGAACCCGTGGGTCGCGGCGGGCCGTGACATCAACGACCCGCTGCTTCTTTACAGCAGCGCGGGTCTCTGTTCGCGTCCCAGGGCGCGCCATGGGACGCAGTAGCCGGGCTCAGACAGCTCCTGCGCGTGTGCCCGCTGGGGCTCTGCTTGCGGCAACGGTTCACGTTACGGTCGTTTCGAGATGGCCCGCACCGCAAGGAGCACGAGCGTGGCACCGACGATGGAGCCGATGAGACCGCTCGGGCGTGTGGCGAAGCCGTCACCGAAGATCAGGCTTCCCAGCAGACCGCCCATAAACGAGCCCGCGATTCCGATTGCGAGCAGCTGGGCCAGCTCATCTTTTCGCCACGACCGACCAGAAGGTTTGAAACCCAGCCGGCGGCGAGGCCGAGGACAAGAATGGCCAAGATGAGCACGAGGTGACTCCTTAACGCTCGAGGCTGTCAGAAGACGCGCATGGTCGCTGGGCTCCGCAGCGGTTTCTGAGGTCATGACTCCCCGTGCGAACCGTTCGGCGGAACGGATTCACTCGAGCCTGCCACCGGGGTCCGGGCTCGCCATCACCCATTGGGGATGAGCCCACCGGAGGATGTTCAGACTCTGCCGCACTCCGGCACCACGTCCCGGGGTGCTCGACCAGCGGCGCGACGTACGGGCCATGGAGTGCCGGTGCAGGCATCAGAGCGCGCTGGTTGGGCGCCCCGACCGCGGCCAGGTCACTGTCCGTCGTGGCAGCATCGAGAGCTCGGGTACTTGGCCTTGGTGCCCAGTGAGCCGACTGGTCCATCTTGCCAAGGGGTGCTGCATGCTGGGCTGGGTGGCGGCCAACCCAGTTGGTCCCGGTGGTGGCCCGCCTCACGATGGTTCCAACCCCCGGGTTGGCATACCACCCCTGACGCGGCCTGGCTCGTCGCCGGGTTTCTGACGGGGACGCGCGCGATGGATGAGCCCGCGCTCTGGCCGGCGGATCCGCCGCACAGACCGGTGGGCCCGTGACCCACCGGTCTGTGCGCAGCACTGGCTACTGAGGGGTTCGAGCCGTCCCTAGCCGATCACGAAGTTCAGGCCTACCTCGGACTCCAGCGTGGCCCCCGCCGCATGCAACGAAACCTCCCACGTCTGGTCGCCGACGACCCCGTCTCCGCTGACCGCGCCCCACCGCTGGAAGGCCTCCACGGAGGCGCGGGTGTTCGGACCGAAGTCGCCGTCGACGCCCTGCGGGGTGGTGCCCCACTCACCAGGTGCACCCACGGTGAGCACCGTCTGCAGGCGTCGGACGACGTCGCCGGTAGAGCCCTGATCCAGGAGCGGCATCGGGCCACCATCGGGCAGTGCCTGCCACGTGAGGGGCCCGACGACACCATCGGGCATCAACGACTCAGCCTTTTGAAGCTCCACGACTCCGGACTCCGTCTGCCACCCGAAAACTCCGTCGACAGTCAGTCCGCGGTCACTTCCCCGGCTCAACGCTCTTTGCAGACGCCGCACCACATCACCGGTATCGCCCTGGCGGATGGTGGGTTGTCCTGGGTTCGGCATAACAACACTCCTTCTGCTCGGTCGGTAGGTCCCTTACGGCACTAAACCTGGGCTCCAGCATTAGGCCACCCTTAGTTGCCGCATTCAACGCTAGAAACGGGACCCTAACCATGTCAATACTTCGAGCTGGCTCAGGAGAATGCTCGCGCAGTGACATTTTCCAGGGGTCGGCGCCATCTTGGCTCGACAACATCATCAGAAGGGTGACTCACGTTGTGAGCACGGTCAGCTTGGAATGCGACCCTGGCCTCTTCTGGCCGCATTTGGGTTCGTTCGATAGGGAAACCGACCCCGTGACAGGCGTTCGCCGCGCTGTGGGCGGTACGAGTTGCTGGATCCAACGTTGCCCTCGAGACGCCCGGCGGGTCAACGATAGGTCCTAGCTGCGCAGTTCTCTTTCGTAGAAGTAGGTCAGGGGCCCGTCAGCTCCCCCCTTCGCGGTTGTGGAAGCCGAGACTCTCGCAGAGGGTGCGGGCCCAACATCGTCTTCGCTCGTGCTGAGATCAAGGTGATCAGCGCCGCGGTCTCTGGCGTGTTCGAGCGCTGCCTCCATCAATGCCCGTCCCAGACACCTACACGTCGGGTCGGGACCACATACAGCCCCGCGAGGTAGCACTCGAGCGCGTCGCTCCAGATCGCCGGGCGGAACCGCAGTGCCACTAAGCCGTCCGGGCCTCGACCTCCCAGCAGAACTGTCGTGTCGCCGGCACCCAGCAGCTGCCTTATGCGCTGGGCCAACTGATGCGGGTGGGGAGCAGGCTCGTCGAACTCGCGGTTGAAGTCATAGAGCATCTGGCCGATCGCCGTGACGTCGTCCAAATCGGCGCGGCGGACGACCAGATCAGTTCCCTCGGGATCGACCACGAGATCGAATCTACCCACCGGAAGGCCCGACACACCCGCCGAGGGCGCGTGCGGGGGGCTTCAGATCCATCAATACCCGCTGTGTCGTTGCCGCGTGGGGCGCGCAGTGGCGGGGGTCCGGCCGTTTTCCTATTCTTTTGCAGGGTGCTAGCCATCGCCGCACTTTGGGCGTAACGCTGGGGGTAGCCGGTGAGGAACAACCGGGCAGATCAAAGGGAGGAACTCACGATGATGGGTTGGTATGGCCGCGGTATGGGCCCGTTCGTGTGGCTTGCCATGGGCGTGTTCTGGCTGATCGTGCTGGGGCTGATCGCGTGGCTGGTCGTGCGGTTGCTGTCCGGCAGTAGCACCGGGACGACCCGGCCCATGGGTGAGTCGCCCCTGGAGATCCTGGACCGCCGGCTGGCCAGCGGTGAGGTCGACCTGCCGACCTGGCAGGCACAACGGGCCGCGATCCTTGGCGCTCAGCGCGAAGGGAAGTGACCACGACGCGACGTCACCTTCGGGTTGACCCTGTGGTGGCACCCGGTCGACCTTGTCGGTCGCGCTCTACGAAGAGCTCAGAGGTTGATGTGGGCGGTACCGCTGCGAATGCAACGCAAGGGGGCATCGAGTCGACTCGGGGCAGCCGACCCCTGCAAAGGGGGTCGGCGCCCTGTCGTGTCGCGAGCGACTTTCAACCCAGCAGCGCGCCCGTAGGAATGGGTACGCCACCGGCGGGTACCGACACCTTCGCAACGTCAGACCGTCGCGACTGCCGATTCGGACGCTGCTCGGTGCCTTGTCTGGAACGTTCAGCGGGGCGTGTTGGCTTTACTCACCGTCCCTTTGGTAGCTCCCGACCGCTGCCGAGTGCCGCCTCATCCCAAAATGGCCAGCCTCCGGAACCTATTTGTCGACCGCCCTGGGACGCCGGGTTGGTCAGTCGGACGGCCTTCCAGGCACGGACGAGGCGGCAGGAGTCGCTGCCCGGTGGTTGGCACCCGGCCACGTCACTGAGTCGGTCAGCCCAGTGGCACCACGAGCCCAGCCAAGGCTGCAGGTCGAACCACGCCGCGCTGGCTCACCCAGCTCGTCCGGCTTTTCCACCGAGCCCCGCACTCTGAGGCGAACAGGGCCAGGTGAGTAGGGCTGTCGGCGAGATGACCCAGCTGATGTGACGCCCGAGATGGGC
>OCTA010002576.1_pt1 | contig 16398 bp, 13 predicted proteins | sample 1538991 | NCBI WGS metagenome assembly OCTA01 (sample SAMEA3539302, study PRJEB22396) | soil metagenome | biome: tundra; feature: field; material: soil | place: USA | collected 2010-05 | depth 0.15 m | reverse complement strand
GAGCCGGGGATCTTGTAGTCGTAACCTGGCGCGTCCCACCACGGTTTCGACAGCTTGGCGCCGCGAACGTTTTCCAATAGATGGTCGCTCCACATCGCGGTCCGGATTCCCTTGCGCTTGAGATAGTCGTAGATCCTGTTCAGGTCCTGCGCGTACAGTTCCCGCGGATCCTTGTTGCGACAGCGCGGGCAGACACCCCAGGGCATGCGCCACTCGTCGTGACCGATGTGCACCATCTTGGGTTTCATGACGTCGATGTACTCGTCGTAGACATCGAAAACGAGATTGTACACAGCCGGCAAGGAGGGACAGTAAGTGTCAGGCCACTCCTCCTGGGGGACCTCCGCGAGCTCGCGATGACGGCTGAGCAGATAATAGCTGTGAGTCAAGGAAGGCAGTTCCGGGATGACTTCGATATAGTTCGCTTCCGCCCATTGCACGAGGTCAGCAACTTCCTCTTTCTCCAGAATGCCGCCGTCGGCGGTATCCCAATGGCTCGCATTGCCTTCGTGGAACCAGAGCCCGCGGGGGTCGTTCCGGCGCCGTAGCAACATGTCTTGGGAAAAATCCAGGGAACCGGCATTCAACTCGGGATGACGATCGAGGCGCATCGTCGCATTCATCTCAATGATGAGCTTGTTGTACTTATAGAGCGCCATATAGTCGCGCACAAATCGCTTGAAGAACCCGATGTTGCTTCGCCCTGGCAGATACAACTTGATGCCACGGAACTTCGTGTAGGGCCAATCGCGGATCTTGACTCCCGGGATCCGCACACCAACTGCACTGGGTTCGATAAGCTGCCGCAAAGTCTGCAGACCATAGAACGATCCTCGCTCGTCGCTGCCGGCGACAACGATGGTGTTTGGGGTGACGCTCAAGAGATACCCTTCGGGCCCTGGGTTGGTGCCGTTTACTTGGAGGCCATGGGCGGCGCAATACTGCTTCACAAGTGGATTGCCGAACGTCCCCATGAGGACGAAGTGCCGCCCCACGGGTAAGCGGGCTACGGCTTCCTGGTGGATCGCGAGTCCGTAGCGGCTGCTCAGCTCTGCTGACAGAAAGCGAGCTAGGCGCCAGTCAGCTTGGGTAGCCCCTACAGGGATAACGATGGAGACCTTCTCATCCAATGTGAATGGAGCGCCAAGGACCTGCATCTCCTGAGGTTCCGGGAAAACACTGGCTGCGGCGACACCCGTAACGAACAAGCAGACCGACCCTAGCCAGAGGAGGATGGCTCTGCGAATTCCGCCCGACGGCCCGAAAGCCCTGCGGGAGTTCCGTAACCGGGGCAGGTCGGAAAGAGCGCTGCCCATGACAAAATGCGACGGATCTCTTCTTATTGTGAATCGCCTGAATGTGAATTGGCGCATTAGGATCATTTCTCAAGCAAAGCTTCATCGACACGCTCGAAGGGCAGCAGGTCCAGAACCAGCGCAAGCCGATCGTGCTGGACGGCGAGGGCGCCCCTTCTTATGGTCAGAGCCGTCTTTTATCTTTTCCTCGTAATCATCCTGATCACTGTCGTTGTTCGATCATCGGCCCGCTCGGCAAATCTGTCTCCGGGTTTCTCGAGACGGGGGCGCCCAGGCAGTCTCCCGCCGACGAGCCCCGCATGGCCGGCGAACTCAAACGCGCTCCGGTGTGCGGCACGTACGTCTCGACCGCTACGTCCGTCAAGCGCACCATTGACGGAAAGACCGTGCACTTCTGTTCGACCAGCTGCAGCGCAAAGTATCGTCCCGAAAAGGCCTCAATCAGGGCGGGAGTCACAAAATCATTTCGTGCGCCGCGCTCAGGATAAAGCCGGAGATCCAGCCCATGTCCAGGGTGTCCATTTCCATCACTCCCTGTTCGGCCGTAACCGCCCAACCCGTGTAGGCCCGCCGGATTTTTCCGTCCAGCCCGATGTTGCCTTGAACGAAGGTCCAGGCGCGATCGATCGTGGGGCGGAATGAGCCCGGTAGCCAGCCCTTTCTCAAGGATTCGTGCAGGCCCAGCGCACACATTGCTGTGCCGGTGGTTTCGAGCGGAGTACCCGGATCGTCTACAAGCACATGCAATGCCCCAGTTGGATCCTGATGGCAAGCGATCCCCGTCCCCAGAGTCTGCAGATCGGCAAGGAAGCCAGGGAAGGCCGGATCGTTCTCCGGCAAGTGGCGCAGCACTCCTGTAATGGACCACAGCAGCCAGCCCGTCGCGCGGGTCCAATACGTCTTGCCGGGACCATCCTTGCGCAAAATGGTTTTCGCCAGCCCGGTCTGCTTGATCAGAAAGTGATCGATGAAGGTCCGGAGCTGGTAAACCGCCTGCTCGCGATACGCCACGGCGTCAGCGGATTCCATGCGCGATGCGATCATGAGCGGCGTGACGGTGAAATAGCAGACATCGGGGATTCCGAAATCACAGTCGTCGTCCGAGAGAACCATACCGAACCTGTCGCGGGCGGTCCTGTGCAAGATGACGTTCGCCATGTCCAGACAAACCCGGCGCGCTCTGCTGTCACCGGTTTGCCGGAACAATTCCCAGCACGGGAATGCGATTCCGAAATGGCCCGCGTATGTGGTTACGGGCACACCGCCGACTTTGTATACGCGCGCTTTGGGCCCGCTGTACTTGCTGACACTGGCGTCTTGAATGTGGAAGCCCAGCCACTCCTTTCCGAACTGCACCAGTTCGGGCATGCCGTTCGGCGCCCACTCCAGAAGGCCCTGGACAAGGCACGTCCCGAACCAGTCGGTATTGAGCGACCCGGGAGGCTTTTGCAGTGTGTTCGCCATGATCGCGGCGACACCTGGTGGGATGCCCTTGGGCAGTCTGCTTCCGATCGATTCCACCCCGGCCGCATTGCCAGAGGCAGCGGCCCCAAGCACTCCAATCGCTTCACGTCGAGTCACCCGAGAGTACCTCCCAAACAAAGCGTCATAAGATTCTTACTGGACACGTAGGGCATCACCGCTCCGGCCGGCACGGACGATCATCCTGGCCTCGGCATTCACATCATGCCCCGACCGAATCCCTGCGGCGCGTCGCACTCCCCACCAGCCTTTGAAGGCCGGGCCCTTCCCCGAACTGAGGAAGGGCCCTTTGGGATCACACTGCGATGCTTCGCTTAGAATTCCAGGCGAAGGCCGAGACGCTCTTCACGCTCATAGGAGTTGAAGGCAACGCCTCCTGCATACGTGATAACCCCCACTGATCCGACATTCGAAATGTTGGTGTTGGGATTGCTCCAGTTCGGGTGGTTGAACACGTTCCTGGACGTGAATTCGAGAGTTAAGTGGGCCTTTTCCCGGAAGAACAACTGCTTCTGAATGCCGGCATTCCAAGTGTTGACCGGCGGTCCCTTGATGGCGCCTTGCGACGCGTTGCCGTATTGGCCAAGCTGGGGCGCGGCGAAGGCCCCAGGATTGAACCACTGGGAGATGGTTTGCGGGCCGGCGTTCGGATTCCCAATCTGATCCGGCCGGATAGTCACGTAGGCAGGCGTACTCGACGAGGTGTAAACCGTTCCAGTCGGATCCGGTCCGCTCCAGAGCGGGGTCAGGAACTGTCCGGTCTGGAAGCCCCAAGTGGTCGAGAACACCCAGCCGCCCACCACCAAATTCGTCAAGCGGGAAACGTTCCCGGCGATCGGTTTGCCTCTGCCGAAGGGAAGCTCGTAGTACATGTTCATGACAATACGGTGAGTCGGGATATCGGGCGCGACTCCCCGGTCCAAGGAACGGTTGTATGGGTCCGTGATCGTGCCACCCTCGGTCACGTCATAGATGTCGCGAGCCCAAGTCCAGGAAAACTGGAAGAACAACCCCTTGGCGAGTGGGCGCTTCACCTCGGCACTGAGAGCGTTGTACTGCCCGCCTCCACCGCTGGTCTCGTACATGATATCCGGATACTGCATGAACGCCCGGGGTTTATCGATGTACGGCAGGTCATTAGGAACTGGGGAGTTGTAATTGTAGAAGTAGTTTACCTGACGCACTGCGGTCCCGATGTAAGAGATGCGGAAACCGGTGTCCCACTGCTGGCGCTCGATCGTGGCGTTGTACTGATACGTCCTTGGCGTTTTCAAGTTTGGATCCACGGCGTTCGGGAGAGAAACCTGGCTTAAACCCTCAGCACCGGGGTTCGTCGGGAACACCTGGGGCAGGATCACCTGTGGATCGTTCTCGGGATTCGTGTAAGCCGGCTCGTGCAACTGGAACGGGCTTCCTGCGGTACTCAAATTGGGCGGAACCGGATCATAATAGATTCCGAAGCCGGCCCGAAGGACCGTGTGCTCGCCGAATGGTCGCCATGCAAGGCCAACACGGGGAGCGAAGTTATGTGTGTCGGCGTGGATCAGCGTGTTCGGAAGGCCAGCCGAAGAAGCGCTGACGACCTTCACGTAGCTGGTCGGGAACAGTGGGCTAACCTGTCCGATGGACGAGTCAGGAACCACGATAGTTCCGGTATTGACGTCGAACACAGAAATCCGGCCGCTGTTGTCACTCCACGGAGTGTGCAATTGATACCGCAAGCCGACCGTCAGAGTGAGCCGGGGGTTTACCTTGAATTCATCCGTAACGAAGCCCGCATACTGCCACCGGTTGTCCTGAAGCAGCAGCGCGGGGTACGATCGGGACGAAGTGGTGGGAATGCCGAGCAGGAAGTCGGCATACGGGAAGCCTTGGCCGGCGATGCCGCCACTGGTGAAACGGTTCGAGAATGTTTCCGTCCCAAACAGATCTGCGGGGATTGTATTGTTGTCGCCTTCCACGCGGACGAAATCTAGCCCGGCCTTGATCGTATGACGGCCGTGGAATATGGTCAGAAAGTCCTGAAACTCCTCGTTGTGGTTGCGGTAACCCGGATTCGCGCCGTTCCACTGTTCGAGCGGCTGCAGGCCAACCCCATCCCAGTAGACATTCAGCATTCCAGGCACATTGGGAAGGTTGGGAGCGAGGCCAGTCAACCCCAACAGGCCAACTTGCTGCTGGCCGTTTACAGGACCGGCCGAGGGAAGGTTGTTGTAGTCCATGCCCCAGCGCGCTTCGTTCGTTATGTTCGGACGAAAGGTATGCGTGTAGGAGACTGTCGCCGAGGCGGTCCTGCGGTATTCACTGTCCGCGCCAATCGTCGGCAGATTGTCGTCATACCACTTGACGGGAACACCGGTCATCATGAAGCGCCCGTACACGAAATCCTTTTGCGAAAAGTATTGGTCGACGCGCGTCGTTAACAACCATGGCGCTGTCCAAGGCTGGGTTATTAGCTGGCGGAAGTTCGAGGTCTGGAAGACGGTGGGATCGCCGAAATTTGGCAGCGGATAGAATTCATCCTGGATCTTCTGCGAAACCGGATTAATCCGTCTGGCGGGGATCTGGTTATTTGGGAACGGCTGGTTCGTGGTCGGGTCGTAGATGGCCGTGCCAGGCAGCAGACTGGAAAAGTCACCGTTACGGAATGCTTGCGTAGGCACCGTAGGATTCAGAGGGGTAACATTCACGTTCCCGGCCGAGCGTTCGAAAGAGCCGAAGAAAAACGTCCTATTCTTTCCGTGGTAAAGCTTCGGGATAACGACGGGACCGCCGATACTGCCGCCGAGAATGTGGTAGCGGGACGTCGATACGCTCGTAGCGAAGAAGTCGCGAGCACGAAGACCCGGGGTGTAGAACGTATCGTATGCCGCGCCGTGCAATTGATTGGTGCCTGATTTCGTGATAGCCTCAACTTGGCCGACGGTGGCAAATTCCGCGCTGTTGTTGGCTACGTTGGACCTGAGCTCCTGGATGTACTCCATGTAATTCATTTGCGGGCCGATCGCGTTGCCTTGGCCGTCATTCATGGTCGTGCCGTCGATCGCATAGTTGGTCTGGGTGATGGGAGCGCCGCCCATTCGGTAGCTACCGCCGGAAGCGACCATGCCAGGAATCTGCTCGAGGTAGGCCCACACCCACCGTGCGTTCAGCGGCATGATGTTCAGCGTGGTGACGTCTTTCGTATCATCGATGCGGGACGTGTCCGTCTCAATTACGGTGGACCCGCCCGCGGACACCTGAATCGACTCCGTCGTGACCCCGACTGTCATGCTGACGTCCACGCGACGCAGGTCGCGGCTCACGAGTTGGATATTCGGCACGGTGAAATCCGCGAATCCCGCGGCTTCGGCTTTAAGAACGTACGTGCCTTCAATCAGTTGCGGGATGGTGTAGTTCCCCTCCTGGTTGGGGCTCGTGGTACTTTGCACATTGGTTTGTGTATTGGTAGCGGTGATCTTCGCTCTCGGCACAATCGCACCGGAAGAGTCGGTCACAGTACCAGTAATCGTTGCATAGGTCGTTTGCGAATAGGCAATAGCTGAAACCCCAAGCAGGGCAGCCATCACCCAAAGAGCGCTGGTATGACTCATCTGATAAATTCCCCTTTCTACTAGTCTAATCTCCATGCGCATGCACCTTTTCCTATTCGAGGGATCGGTGGCTACGATTGGGAAACCGTTCAAGGTAATGCTTTCCTTGTGCGGTCCATTTTGTTGTGTAAACTAAGGATTGCTACGTGTGGAAGATAGTGTGTCATTTGCGGTTCCTACTATCCTCCCTCGTGTGGCGTCGCCACTTCGTCTTCGGCCTGATCGGTCCCATACGCTGTGGCCGTTCCGCCCCTCTCAGACGCAATTTGCTCACACGGATCAATTCGGTAAAAAAAGCAGGCGCCGACCAGAAGTGCGGTGGCAAGCGGAATCAAAGGAGTGCTATAGCTTCGGAAGTAAGAGACCATATATCCGAACGCCACCGTAGATGTCAAAGCACCTAATTGCCCAGCCGTATTCATCGCCCCCGTGAGGCTGCCCGCCCACTGCCGTCCCACATCCAAACAGACCGCCCACGCAGACGACAGCACGCTGGTCATACTGCAATAAGCTAATGTGAGGAACGCGACCGCCAGCCGATTTGTCGGAGATATCACAGTGGCCATCAGAAATGCTCCGCCAGCCGCGAGCCCGATTGTGCCGATTGTACGGCGCCCGATTCGCAGGCCGTGCCGCCTTACCAGCGCGTCGCCCAGCCATCCCCACATCAGGTTGGTTATCGCACCCAGGATGAAAGGAAACATGGAAGCAACTGCCATTTGCGACTCGCTCATGTGACGGCCGCTCTGTAAGTATGTGTGGAGCCACGTCAAGTAAAAGTTGCTTCCACAGCAGTAACAGAAATACGAAAGGATGATCATCCAGAAGTTGCGCGTTCGCAGAACCGCTCCCCAGGGATGCGGAACGTGCACTCGCGCGGGCCCCGCATCGATTTCAGCCAACTCGGCGGCGCTGACCCCGCCCTTTTGCGTGGGATTGTCGCGAAACCAGCCATACCAGACGATGGCCCAGACAATGCCCAACCCTCCAAAACACAAGAATGACTGCCGCCAGCCATACCGCATCTGGATCGGCACTACCACCATCGGAGTCAATCCGGCCCCTAAGAGACCAGCCATCCAGATAATGCTTTGGGCACGAGCGCGCTCCGCAACCGGAAACCATCGGGCAACCACAGCGGAGCTATTGGGATATGCCCCGGCCTCTCCCGCACCAAACAGGAACCGGACGATCAGCAGCGAACGGAAGCTGCTGACAAAGCCCGTGATCGTCGTAAACGCGGACCACCAGATAACGATTCTGCTCAGTGTTTTCCTTGGCCCGAAGCGGTCCCCCATTGCTCCGCTCGGAATTTCGAAGAGGGAATAGGACAGGGTAAACACCCCCATGACCCACCCCCACATCTGAGGTGTCATGTCCAGGTCAGCCTGCATCCGCGGCCCGGCCACGGATATACACACTCGATCGAGAAACGTCATGCTCGACAGCAGGAACAGAAGGCCGAGAACCCTGTTCCTATACCTGGACAGGGTCGCGGTCACGGTTCCCGCCTTTCCGTTGCCTTGGCAGCGCCCAGTTCCATCAGTTCAATCAGGATGTTATCCGGATCGAGGAAATTGATCTTGAGGTGTCCGGCATACCCGACCACTGGCTCGAACCCCGGGCTGGGTGGAACGCCGCGTCGCATCAGCTCCTCGTAGGCTACGTGGGCATCCTGGACATCCAGGCCGAAATGCTCCAATGACCACCGTCGATCGGCGGAGACGTTCTCGGGAGCGATCTGCATCTGAATGTAATCGCCACCCGGCAACCGCATATCGACCCACCGGGTCTTCCCTCGCTGAAACCGTTCCGTAGCCAGGCCGAGGTTGTCGTGATAGAACTTCGCGGAGACCTCCAGATTTGCGACCTGAATGCCGACATGCCGAAGGTGCGTCGAAACGCTGCGTGCAGCCGGCATCTTCCCCCGGGCGTGGTCCTTCTGCGATCCGGTCACGACCTGGGTCATCACAATCCGGTTTCCATCCGGGTCCGCGAGCGTGCATTGCAGGCTGCCGCCGGCTCCCCGGGAGATATCGGTCACTTCCACGCCGCGGCGCTTCAATAGCTCGCGTGTACCCCGGATATCATTGGTCGCCAGGGAGAAGTAGGCGATATGATGATCCGTCCCATCCGAGCGGCCCGGCACAATCTCGATAAACTGATCGTCGTTTACCTTATAACAGGCGTTGCCGGAGATCACGCCGTTCGGTAGTGGATCAAAACCGAAGACATCGCGGTAGAACCGGTCCGAACGTGTCGCGTCGCTGACTTTGACGGCGACGGCGGCAATTCCGGAGAACTGGAAGTCGCCTGCGTAAGCACATGCCGTGCAAATTGCCGCGTATCCAACCAATGCGCGCCACGGGTGGTTCGGCGCGCGGGCAACCAATCTGCGGATCTCCAGCCATGAAAGCAACTTCGGCAGCCGCCCTGGCTTTGAACTCCCTTTGCCGCTCATATTAGGAACTCGTGAGACCCCCCTCATCGTCATGTTCATGTGCAAGGCCTGCCGTGGAAAGAGCTTACAATACGCGGTACTTGGCCCAGACGTCTCGCAGCAGGGCGCCAGACCGAATCTCCTCCCGAACCTTGTTTTCCACCGATGTTTTCTCAAGCGCCCTTTCCAGAACCTCCGGCCAGATATGGCAAGGGACCGCAAGCACACCATCGATGTCTCCAAAAAGCACATCTCCCGGATTCACCCGAACGCCGCCGCATTCTATGGGTTCCCGATAGGCGACCACTCGCCCGCGCCCACGAATGTCGGTACATAGCGTTCCCCGTGCAAAGGTCGGGAACCCAATGCCCAGAATTCGGGCGACATCACGGCACAGGCCGTCCATCACGACACCGCGAGCGCCTCTTGCGACAGCAGCGTTCGATAACAGTTCTCCCCATACAGCGGTTCGATCGGAGCGGTTGCAGTCGATGACGACCACCTCGTCCGCCTGAAGACTGTCCATGGCCTCAATCAACATCTCATAGGGGGCGTCGGCCTCTTCGTCAACTTCGGCGATCTGCATGGTGGCTGCGCGGCCGACGATCACAAACTCCGGTGAGAGCGGCCGAATGGTGTGATGCATCCACCGATTCCTGTAGCCGAAGCTGTCGAGGATATCGGACAGGGTGGCCGAGTACAGGGTTCGGCAGACGTTAGGAAAAGCGTCAATGGTGAGTTCGCGCATCAGAATAACCTCCGGATAGGGATGCCCGCCTTCGACTGCTGCCGTGGCACGTCTGTTATCATCACGAGATTCCCCTCACCTCAAGCCATTAAATAACCGCCGTTTACTTCAACCACCTGGCCCTGAATGAACCGTGCGGCGTCCGAGCACAGAAACACGATGACTTCAGCTACCTCCTCGCAGGTCCCCACGCGTCCCATGGGAGTGGCCGCGGCTACGGAGTTTATTACCTCCGGGGACGAAAAGGCCCGATGATAATTCGTGTCAATGGTGCCCGGCGATACCGCGTTGACGCGGATGCCATGCGGCGCAAACTCCCGCGCCAGCGCTTTAGTCAACGTCGACAAGCCTCCCTTCGCCGCCGCGTAGGCGCTCGATCCAATCCCGCCCCCGTCAAAGCGGCAAGGGAAGACACGTTGATGATGGTCCCACGCTTCTGAGCGAGCATCGGGGGAAGGACTGCCTGGCTGATCAGGAAGGCGCTCGTCAAATTAAGCGTGAGCGTTCGGTTCCACAGATCCTCCCGGATTTCCAAGACCCGTGCGCGTTCGATCAGCGAGCCCGCGTTGTTCACCAGTAGGTCCACCGGTTTCGGCAACCGGCGGAGTTGTTCAACCACGGACTGGATTCCGTCGAGGCTCGAAAGATCACCGGCAATGAGCAAGGCTTCTCCGCCGTTGTGGCAAATCTGTTCTGCAACGTGGTCGGCGCCTTTGCGGTTGTTGTTGTAATGAACGATCACCGAAGCGCCGGATGAGGCCAGACTGATGGCAGTTGCGCCACCGATGCCGCTACTCGCGCCCGTGACAAGCGCGATCATTCCTTTGAGTTCGTTTGGCTCGATCATAGGAGAGCCGGATTTGAATTGCCTTGTTCGGTCTTGGAGGCTGGCCTCGGAACCGGCTGAGGGTACACTTCCGCCGCTTTGGCCGGGAAGGTCCAACCTCGATGGCGGGGGGCTCGCATGGAAGTTCTGAGCGCGCTTTTTTCGCAAGCGCTTGTGAAAGCATATAGCCAGCCAGGATGGAAGTCAAGGCAAAAAGTTTCTTGGGCTCCCTCTATTTTGTGTTTGTGGACCAGCCGAATGGCCGTATATGATGGAAAGCGGTTGCAACCATGGTCACGCTGAAAGACGTTGCCCGCGAGTCCGGCTACGATGTCTCCACCGTCTCGCGCGCGCTCAGCGGGGCCTACGGTGTTCACAACACCACGCGGGCTGAAGTGCTGGCCGTTGCCACGCGACTGGATTACCGGCCTAACCGCATTGCGCGGGGTCTTGCCACCGGGCGAGCGGGCGCCATCGGATTACTGATCAGCGATCTTCGTAACCCCTATTTCGTGGAAGTGGCGCGGGGCGCCGAAGACGCGGCCTATTCTGCGGGCCTTGACCTGATGGTCTGTCACAGCAATCTCGATCCTGACAAGCAGGCGCGCTATGTGCGTTCCCTTGCCGAGAACCGGGTCACCGGCATCATCATGAATCTCGTGGCGCCCCTCAGCCGCAAGCAGCAGGAGGACCTGGTGCGTCATTCGATCCCGGTCGTTCTGTTCAACCGCGTGTCCCGAGACCTGCCATTCTCAACAGTGCTGAGCGACAATGTGCGGGGCGGGAATCTTGCCGGCAGACACCTGCTGCAGCTTGGCCATCGCAGGATCGGCATTCTGGCTGGCCCTCGCCATCACACCAATCCAGAAGAGCGGTGCCGCGGCTTCTTGAATGCGGTTCGCGAGAAATGCTGCGACGTCGCCGTTTTCCACGGTTATCATGCGCAGAAACAGGGCCTTGAACTGACAAGAAAGTTGCTTTCGGACAATCCGAAGATTACGGCCATTTTCGCCGTCAATGACACCATGGCGTTCGGCGCCATACAAGCGATCATGGAAACGGGCCGTGCGATTCCGAAAGACATCTCGCTCGTCGGGTTCGATGATGTTGAACTGTCAGGCATTATTCACCCGCCCCTGACTACCGTGCACGTTCCGCAATATGAAATGGGCAAAGCGGCGGTCGAAATCGTGCTCAGGCAGTCCAAGTCGCGCGGCCCGGCCATCCCGGAGCACCGGGTCTTCGGCGTGCGCCTGGTGGAACGGCAGTCTTGCCGAGACGTTTCCGCTGGTGTTGGCTCCCCCCAAAAAACCCTTCCAGCCAGCTCTCCCGCCCCAGACAGCGATGACGGTGATGTCCACCCCGGCTTGTAGCAAGTCCATGGCGATAGTGTGCGGCCGTGGCCGTGAACAGCCCTCCCTGGGTGACTATGCAGAATCTGCTTTCTGACCCCAGCGAGCAATGAACTCCTTCGGCTAACGGGAGTTTACAAGATATCAGCGAACTTCGGAACAAACCCTTGCTGCGGTGTGCTTTATACCGGACCTACGTCAGCCTGCTGGAGCGTGGCAAGATGAACCCGTCGCTGAGGACGATCCTAAGCATTGCGGCTGCGCTGAAGATGCCCGCGGCACAACTCGTCCGCGATGTGGAACAACTGCTCGGATCCCGATGCCGATCAGACACCCGAGCAGATCGCCGGGCTTGCGCCCGGCGTCTCGCTCGAGAATCAGTTTGCACGGCGTCTCGCCGCCAATGGATTCTCGGTTGTCATCCCCACCCTGATTGACCGCACGGCCCGTTGGTCCGGCCATCCCGACATCCGCCTTACCGACCTGCCGCACCGTGAGTGGATCTACCGCCAGGCATACCACATGGGCCGCCATGTCATCGGCGTTCAACAAGAGCCCGCTACCTTGTCGGCCGGATTCTCAGTTTGATCCGGCAGCTACCCTGACCGCGCGGCTGTGCCTTCCGCCTCGAGGATCAGCGTACGTGTTTCGCGGGCGGGTTCCGTTCTGCTCCGAATTTCTGCTGGTGCCAGTGCGGATAGGGCAGAGCGATAGCGCTGACCTGATCCAGCCTCTCCACCTCTTCGTCGCTGAGCTTCCAAGTGGCCGCAGCCAGGTTGTCCTGCAACTGCACCTCGTTGCGCGCACCTATGATGACGGTATCGACGCCAGGCTTCCTGGTCACCCAGTTCAGAGCTACTTGCGCGATGGAAACGCCTCGGCCCTGGGCAATTTCCCCGAGGGCGTCTACGATGTTGTAAAGGCGCTCCTGGTCGATGTTACCCGGTGCATCAAGGGCATTCAAACGCGATTCGGCTGGCTTGCCGGCGTCGCGGCGGAACTTGCCCGACAGCAGCCCGGCCTGCAAAGGGCTCCACACCATGATCCCGACATCTTGGTCGAGGCCCACCGGGACGAGTTCGTGTTCGGCATCGCGTGCGAGAAGCGAGTAGTTGATCTGCTCCGAGATGTAGCGCGAGATTCCCAGGCGCTCGGACGTGGCCAGCGCCTTCATGACCTGCCAGCCGGCGTAGTTGGAGCAGCCGATATAGCGGACCTTGCCGGCGCGGATCAGGTCGTCATAGGCCCGCAGCGTCTCTTCCAGCGGCGTGTACGAATCAAAACCGTGGGACTGATAAATGTCGATGTAGTCCGTTTCGAGTCGGCGGAGGCTGTCCTCGCATCCTTCGATGATGTGACGGCGGGAAAGTCCGGCCTTGTTCGTGCCCGGCTCGAGGCGATTGAAAACCTTGGTGGCGAGAACGATCTCTTTCCGGTGCGTGCCGAGCGCCCGCCCGAGGACTGCCTCGGACCTTCCGTTGGAGTACATGTCGGCCGTGTCGAAGAGGTTCACGCCGGCGTCAATGCAGATTTCCACCAGGCGGCGAGCCTCCTCGACCTGGACGTTGCCCATCGCCGCGAAACGCCCTTCGCCACCAAGCGTCATCGTGCCGAAGCTGAAAGTCGAAACTTGAAGACCACTGGCACCCAAAAAACTGTAGTCCACAATCTATCTCCCTTCGTCGCTGAAACTACTTCTAAGAGGATATCGAACAGTGCGGACATCTGCGCCCACCATGCGTGGGACCTTACCTTTGAGCCTCGGGCATGTCCGATTAAGAGATGTCTGGCGCTTCGCTCCCTCGACGCCACCGTTATCTGGTGATATCGGTAGCGGTTCCGCCCCACAAAGCGCTAGTCTCAGCGCGGCCAGCGCTGGGCGAGGGGCGGGAATGGGGGGAAGGCCAAGTGGGGCTCCGCCTGGTACCAGTAGGCGACCGAGGCAATGTCGTCGGCGAGAGGCTGATAGCGGCCGTTGGGCCACCAGCCGAGGGCCTGGATGGTTAATTTGAAGTCCTTGTGGAAGGCCACGGGGTCCGGGATGTGCCAGCGGTAGAGGCTCCACTTGGGAGGACCATCCTTGCCTTTGTGATCCAGGGTGCTGCCGACGAAGGGGGTGGAGAAGACTTCAGGAAAGCCGTAGCTGCCGCCAAAGTAGTCCTCGGTGCCGGTTCCGGCGAGAGTGGGGAACTTGGCGTCGCCATCAATGTAGAACTTGACCTCGCCTTCACCGAACCAGCCGTCGGAAAGCTGAGTCCACTCCAGGAAGGTGCCAACATAGCGGCCCTCGCCCTTGGCCTCAAGGATGGTGTGCTCGGGATGGCTGCGGTCCGCGACGGCACGGCGCCACTGGGCGTGGAAGTAGCCGGCATCGACGGGTACGGGCTGTTCGGAATAGTCAATTTGCCACGCGAGGAGGTTGAGTTCCTTGTCGGAGTCATTGGTAAAGGTGGCACGGGCGGATTTGCGGAAGGGCATGGGCCAATAGCAGTTGAGGGCGGCAGTAGGGAGTACGACGACGGCGGCAGAGTTGACTCTGGCGAAGAGATCGTGGCCAACGGCGAAGAAGTCGGTCATGGGGACTTCTATAGATGGGGTGGGCTCGCCGTCCCAGTAAAAGCGCAGGACGGAGGCGCGGCCGTTGCCCAGCCAATTCGGGGCGGTGGCCATCCAGATGTGCTGGATGACGCCTGGTCCGGAAACATCCATGAGGGTGACTGTGGAGTGGGGCTTGACCTTAATGAAAGGACGGACTTTCCATCCCTGGCCTAGGTCCTGGGCGGCGTTAGAGAATGCGAGGTCGGGGTCGGCAGGGTTGGGAACGGCCATCGCGCCCTGACCTTTTCGACCGGTGGGATTTTCGGGAGAGACCATGCGGTTGTTGGCGCTGGGAGTGAGGGTGGGGAGAGAGGCCAGGGAAGATTGGGCGGGAAGTACGAAGGCCGCAAGGGTGAAGAGGATGATCACGCGGGGAAGCATGCGTAGATTATGGCACTGAGGAAACGGCATGGTGCTGCCGCTGTGGGTGGAGGAACGCGCGGCGCTGGCACGGGCGGCGCTGGACTAGTTCTTCGTCGGTCAGGCACCCGTGGTTTTGGTTTTCTGTGCTTATAGACACCAACTCGACAGGCGTTGAGCCCGGATCGACGGAAGGCGGTTGACGTATCGCCCTCAGGGGTCCTCCTTTGGCTTGAATCGACCGTGACTCTGAACCAGGACAACTGCCGAATGTGCCTTGGTGACGATAGTGCACTCAAGCCGCGAAGAGCCCGATATGGGTCATTATCGGTATCTGGCTGGACCACGGTGCCGGCTCAGGATCGGCGGACGTGGCCTCCCAGCGCGTCTATAGGAAAGCGCGCAATGAACCTTTCCGGCTCTTCGTCGGTCAGGCTGTCACTGCTGCCTTTCAAATACACAATATCGGTGAGAAATCGCGCGCCGCAAAATGTCCGTCATCACCAGACCTCGATCTTGGCCGACTGCTCTTGCGGCGGCGCCAGCATCGCCCGCGCCATGGCGTTCGCGAGCGCCGAGATGCAGTCGATGCGGCTGGTGCTCTTCTCGCGCTCCGGCTTGGCGAACATCAGATTGTCGTTACGCTCCATCGTCGCCAGGCAGCTCGCATTCCAGCGCAGCACCGGGTGTGCGCCGTGGTGGAGTTTGCCGCGGGCAACTGTCGCCAGGATCTTCTTGCTGGGCTCCGACAGGCTCATGTAACCCTGGCGGATCTCTGCACACTTGTAGCCGTCGTCGACCATCGCCACGGAAACCTGGCGCGAGTTCCACGGGTCCCAACAGATCTCCTGCATGTCGAACATCTGGGAGCCCCACTCCAACCGATCCTGCACGAAGCGATAGTCGATCACCTCGCCCGGCGTGGCCTCGAGAAAGCCGTCGCGGATCCACTGCGCCAGCGGCACACCGAGTTTCAGTTCCAGCTTGCGGACGCGCCTCGGGCACCCAGAAGAATGGCAGCACGTCGTAGGAGTCCTCGTCGCCCGGGAACAGGAAGACCACGGACGTCAAGTCGGTCGTCATCGAAAGGTCGACGCCGGCCCAGCAGGTGCGCTGGAAGAATCGCGCCATGAAATCGTGCGGCAGCGTCCGGACCTTGTCCTCCGGCAGCCGCGGCAGAAGGCCGGGCGTCTTCCACTCGCCGGCGCTGGCGTCCCACTTCGCCATCTCGAGGGCCCGGTTCTCTTTCTGGTCCCAGATGTTCAGGAAGTACCGCTTGAAGGAAGTCAGATCGCCCTCCGATTCCGCGCTCTCGTACTCCTTCCGGATCTTGTCCTCGGTGATGAAGCCGTCGATGACCTTCCCGTCTTCGCCCAACCGCACCAGCGACGGGTTCGCTTTGTACCAGGTGGCCGGATCCGCTGGGTCGTCCTCCGCCGCGGCGCCGTAGATCTTGCCGTAGAACCGATGGTCCGTGACGATGCCCTCTTCGATCCGCCGCGTCTTCTCGTGCAGCTTCCAAGCGAGCGGAGACTCGTTCTGCACGCCCGCCGTGGTGATGGCGATCGTCAAGGTCTGCCGCCGCGTGATCCCGCCTTTGCTCAGCACGTCCCAGTTCTCAATCTGCTTTCGCGTCTTCCACCTGTGGACCTCGTCCGCGACCACGAACGCCGGGTTCACGCC
>OCTA010002575.1_pt1 | contig 16400 bp, 14 predicted proteins | sample 1538991 | NCBI WGS metagenome assembly OCTA01 (sample SAMEA3539302, study PRJEB22396) | soil metagenome | biome: tundra; feature: field; material: soil | place: USA | collected 2010-05 | depth 0.15 m | reverse complement strand
CGGACCCCAGATGCACACATCGATGCACGGCTGCGGAGCATCAACACCGCCGCAGTCCTGGCATCGCCGGACGATCACGGTCTCGGCAGGCGAAAGCAGATCATCATCCCGGCCCCCAGGTGCGGACCTGGAGCGTCGCAGGAGCGAACGCGCAGACTGCTGAAGCGCCTCGTACGCGACCCGCCACTCGTCCGGGCCCGGCTCTCTGCGCGGCCAGTTCCCCGATGACGGCCCGGAGCCCCTGGAGGCGAACACGGCAAGCCGCCGCCGCCGTCAGCTCGTCGTATCGCCGCTGACAAGCTCGAGCCTGCGCTCGGAGCAGCCCCCTCACAGCTCTCATACTGCCTCATCGCTCCGCAGCCGATGCAGCCTGGTATCGACAGGCGACGGGGCGGCTTCACGGAGTCAATATAAGCTCGGCGCTAGCGTCCGGCGGTCTCGGCAGCTGGCCAATACCCAGCCCGGCGCGTTCCTGCCCGGCCTGGCCATGTCGCCGGGTCCTACCCGCAGCACAATGGCACCGCTCCCGAGCCCGGTGCCCGCAGATGGGCGGGCTGCGGTGTTCCTGCGGGATCACGCCCCGTTGCGCCACCATATGGCGGTAATCATCCGGCGGAACCGGAGGGTGGCCAGATGGGCAAGGATTACGGTAGGCAGGCTGCCGGGCGGCTCGCGGACGAGCTGTACGAGCGCATGCTCGGCGTCGGGCACAACCTGATAGCCCGCGATGACATGCCGCAGACCGCAGAGGAGTTCGCGAACGTGGTAGTGCACGCCGTGTTCGATGCCCTGGCGGGCGGTGTGCAGATGGTGAACAAGGAGACTGGCTGGCACGGTGATGACCCGCGCTGGGACCAGCCCGAGGCCGACGTTAGCCCGTCGGTCGGCAGCTGACCGCGGAGCCCGCTACCCGCGCTCGGCCACGATCCCGGACTCCTGCAGGTACATGTCGAAGGGCGTCCCAGCCTGGCCCGCCCTTCTGGCTTCCGGGCCCGGAAATGGGCGCTGCTGCCGCATTCAGGGCCCTGTCGGACGGACGGAAGCACAGGAACTAACTGCTTAGCCCTTGACGTTCCCGCTACCGTGGGAACTCGCCATGTCAGCCAACGACAGCGACAATCCCGGCAGTGGCGCGGATGCGGGCAAGCTAGTTACCACCTGGCGCACCGTCCAGAAACTCGACGCCGACGCCTGGCGGAAACTCCGCGACGACGCGCCCCTCCGGTTCACGCGCTGGCTCGGGGCGCTTGTAGTGATCAGCGTCGCCTGGGACGTACTGGGAATCCCGCACAGAGCCACGGCCTGGCTGCCGGTTCTCGCGATCGTTGTCCTGCTGCTCCTGCCCGACGCGAGCAGCATCGCCTTCGGCGGCTTTACATACCAAGCCCGCCAGGCAGCGGACCAGGCCATAAAGGCCAGCGACACGGTCCGCGAGGCAGCCGGCAAATTCGAGTTGACCCTCAAGGTCGCGACGCAAACTGGAGAGGTCGTCGGCGAATCCGCGCAGGCCCGGTCCGCGCCCACGCAGCCAGCCGACGAAGCCCTCAGCGAGTTCCTATGACGACCCCTGGGAGCCGTGGACACTCGCCAGCCAGGCAGCATAGCCTCGGGGGTGTGAGCGCGGAAACGGCAGGCGCAGCGCCCCCGGATGACGATTCTGCCGTCCGGGTGCCGCAGGCTTTCATCCGCAGGATGCGCGAACTGCCCCCCCTGGCCGCCCGCGCTGTCGCCGACGCCATTCTGGACATCCCGGCCGGCAGGGGCATGCCCATCCGGCTTGACGTCCCGGGCGATCCGCCCGGCACCAGATACCGGGCGCTGCTCCCCGACAGCGAGCAGGCGCCCGCTGTCATCTACCGGGAGTCGCTGCCCGGCGAAGAAGGCAGATGGCTGGTCACCGCTCTCATGGACCGGGACGCCTATCGCGCATACACCAGTGGCCTTGCGGAGAGCACCGTCGTCCAGGGAGTAGCAGCGGCCGTCGCAGCCGGCACCATATCGGCGAGCGTGTTCGCGGCATCCCGAAAAAGGTGAACGGCGGTCCGCACGGCACCATGACCATGCCTGAGCCCCGCAGCCGCCGATGCGCGGGCTGAGGCTACCGGTTCCGCGTGTACGGCGATGAGCTGTACTGCAGCGCCAGGTGTGAGGCCGGGGCGAGGTGCCGCCAGGTGATGGACGCGCTGCAGCGGTTCGCCCAGGGCAGCACGCACCGAGCGCGCAGCCCTATTCGTCCGGGACCTCGATGACGCCGGCTTGCTTCATGTAGCGCTCCATCTGGTACGGCTCGGGCCGGCCGACGATGTCGTTCAGCAGCCGGGCCAGGGCGACCTCACTCGCCTTAGCGGTCCACGCGATCCCCTCGTCGTGGCCCTCGACTATGGACTCCACCGTGTCCATGCCAAAGCGGTCCGGATCAGGCATGTAGCAGCGACCTCCGTCGACCTGCAGGACGGTCCAGCGGGCTACGAGCGCGCCCTGCCGGAAGGCGTCCGCGAGGAACCGCCTGATCAGGCGATCCGTGAAGGTCCAGCCCTCGAATGACAGGTCGCCATCCAGTTCGATGCCCAGGCCAGCCGCAGATTCACGTCTGCCTTGTACACCGCGAGGTAGTCGTGGGAGGCAGTCTCCGTCCAGTGACGTCTGTCCCGACAATGTAGTGGTCCTCGAACTGGTTGAGGAAGAGCGGGCCGGCGGCGATGATTTCGTATTTCATGGCGCTACGTTACGTGACTGGATGCTCACGCGTGTGGTGATCCGGGTTGTTATCGGCGCCCGATGCTACGGCTATCCGGGCAGCGAAGCGCCCCGCCAGCCGTAGCCAGCGGGGCACTGCCCCCCGGCCTGCTGCAGCACCGGGGGATTCTCCTAGTCAGGTTGCTACGGCAGCGTGCAGAACTGCTGTGCCAGCCCATTTGACTGCCAGATCTGCAGCTTGGTGCCGTTACCGCGGGCGCTCGGGTCATCCAGCACCACGGCCGTGCCCCTCTTGGATGAGGCATACACGGCCTCAAGCTGACCGCCCGCGAGAGGCTTCCACTCCTGGTCGACGCCACCGTTGCAGGACCAGAGCTGCACCTTGGTGCCGTTAGCGGTCCCGCGGCCGGCGACATCCAGGCAGTGACTGGTGCTGCGCGACAGCTCGATCACGTCGTAGGAGCCCTTGCTGACGATCGTCCATTTCTGGTTGGCAGCAACGCCGCTGCTGCCAGCGCCGGCCTGGTCCCACACCTGGATGCGGTTGCCGTTGGCCAGGCTTCCGCCGGTGTCGTCGAGGACAAGCGGCGGCAGCTTCGTGGCCTTGATGTACCCGCTCGGAGGCGGAGGCGGGCTGCTGCTGGTGACGTCCCAGGCGAAGCTAGCCGTGCCGGGGGTGCCGTCGTTATCGGAGACGGTCACCACCGGGCTGAAGGTGCCGACGGTGCCCGGAGTGCCGGTGATCAGCCCCGAGGCGGGATTGATGGACAGCCCGCCGGGCAGCCCCGTCGCGCTGTAGGAGAGCACCGCGCCGGCGCTGGAGCTGGCTTTGACCTGAACGCTGACGGCGGTTCCCGTCGTGCTGTGCTGCGTGCCGGGGCTGGTGACCGTGATCGTGTCGGGAAGGCCGGTGAAGGCGCCTGCGCCGTCCGGCGTGCCGAGCCCGGTCGGCCCGTTGTAACCCGGCCCGCCCTGGCAGAGATAGTTACCGCAGTCCCCGGTGCTGCCGGCCGGGACGTTGTAGAGCAGGCCCGGGTGCAGGTAGGGGAAGCTGCCCGCTGCGACCGTAGCCGAGGTGTCCGGGTCGGATAGCGCGTAGGTCGCCGCGATGATCGGCGATGCCTCCGAGGTCCCGCCCCACCCCGACTGCCAGCCGCCAAAGCCGTTATAAGTGTCGTAGATCGCCACGCCCGTGTTCGGGTCGGCATCGGCCGCAACGTCAGCGACCGTGCGGTCACCGCACAGGGGGTCAGAGACACCAGCCTGCCATGAGGGCTTGGGCTCGTACGCTGAGCACCCGGACCCGGTGCCGTCGCCGTCCGTGCCCTCGGTGCCGTCGCCCCACACGGTCTCCGTCCAGCCGCGTGCCACGGACGAGTCAGGGCTCAGGGACGTGCCGCCGACCGCGGTCACGTACGGGGACACCGCGGGGAAGTTGACCTGATAGCCGCTGTCCCCAGCAGAGGCGGTCACGGCCACGCCGGGATGGTCGTAGTAGATGTCATCTGCGGTCTCGCCGGCGAACTCGCCATCGGACGCGTAGCTGTTGCTCACCGCTACCGCGCCGAGGCTGACCGCCGAATCCACGGCCGTGCCAAGATCGCTGATCGAGGTGGAATTCGCCTCCACCAGCAGGATGTGGCAGTTGGGGCAGATCGCCGACACCATGTCCAGGTCGAGTGATTCCTCGATATCCCACCCGGTGGTCCCGGCCGGGGGCGGCAGCGGGCTCGCCGCGCGGTCCTCGTTGACCTTGGAGAAGCAGCCGTCAGCGGTCGGGCATGCTGGCAGCCCGTAGTTCGAGCGGTAGACGGCGAGGTCGCTTTCGGCGTCCGGGTCGTCGTAGGCGTCCACGACCGCAACCGTTTCCCCGCTGCCGCGCGCCGCCGCGTCCGCTGCCACGTTGTAGGCGCTCTGCAGATCAGCAGGACCGTAGGAACCGGGCACCTGAGACGACGCAGCCCGGCTCGCTGGAGACGCCTTGGCGGCACGGAGTGACAGGCATTCCGCGTGCCCGGCCGGTGCCGCCGCGGCGCACGCATGCCGGTACGCCGCCGGGGCGGATGCTGACGTGCTGGCTGAGGCCGGCCCTGCGGCCAGGGTCAGGGCAGCCGCCGCGGCGATCGCGGCGCCCGGCAGGAGAAGTCTCTTCAACTGGTGATCCTTTCTCGGGGACTGGCGGCCCCGCCCCTGCGCCACGCGGGCGCCGGGCGGGTCCGCCCCTAGTGTGACGCGCTTGCAGTGCCGGCGGAGGTCCGCTACAGCCGGTGCCCGACCCGGAACCCGCCGGGCAGCCGGACGCGTGCGTACGGGCCCCGGATACTCGACCAGTAGAGGTTCGGCGACAGTCCGTGTGCCTTCCGGTAGCGGTCACGCGTGTGGCCTGGGCGGCTCCACCGTGAGGAGCCCGCTGCCCGATCGGCTGGTACGAGCCGCCCCGCGCTCCCGTCGCTGACCTTCGCGGGCCGGAAGGCTATGTGGCGCGGGGCGGGCTGCGGGAGTCCTGGCACCCGATCATGGAAGCGCCCCGCCAGCCGTAGCCAGCGGGGCGCTTCTCTGGGCGTGTGGTAAGCGCGCCGGACGCGTTGCCCTACCGGCCGCCTGGGGGCCTGGATCGGCCCAGCCCTCGTGCCCCGGGCAGGGCCAAGGCTGAGGAGAGCATGCCGCGGACCGGGTGCGTGACCGCAGCGTGTCCACGGGGATAGCCAGCGGCGTGAGCGGGAACTCGAAGATCAGAGCAGGGAGAACTGACATGGCATCTGATGCCGTTACGTACAGCCAGGCACTTGCGCTGGCCAAGAAGGGCACGCTGACCGAGGCCCAGTTCGATTACTGGGTTCAGAACGACACGCCCATCACGGCGGCGCAGACCTCGGCCATGCAGACCGCGCTGGCTAAGATTGAGGGCAGCCAGGCATGGGTCAAGAACTTCGTGAACGGCCAGACACCGCTGGACCCGCTGCAGCCGGGTAGTGCGCCGTCCGATGCTCTCGGTGCCCTGGTGCCGTCGTTCACCCTGGACATCTCAGGGATCGCTGGCTGGTTCATCCGGGCCTTGAAGGTGATCTGCGGTCTCGGGCTGATGGCGATCGACGTGTCCAAGCTCCTGAACGTCGATAACAAGATCACGCAGCTGGCCAGCAACCTCAAGAGGATCCCAGTACCGGTGTGAGCCTCTACTGGAAGATCGGGCTCGTGATCGCTTCGGCGGCGGCTTTCTGCTGCCACGAGATAACTCGGGAGGATGACCGGAAGACCCGGATGTTCCTGGCTGCTGTTGGTGTCATCACCCTGGGCGTCGGAGCGGCGTGGGTCACTCGCACCGGAGTGGCCGCGCTGCCGGATCCTCGCACGGTCGCCGCTGCGGCGGTGCCTGATCCGGGCTGCCGCTTGCCCTCGCGTTGCGCCCGGCTGCGCCTGGGCCTGCTCTGGTGACGCTGGACCACGGGCAGGCCCCGCTCGTCCTGGAGCGAGGGGCGGCCGATGCGCCTGAGCCATTCCACCACGTCGGACCGGCCCGCAAAATCGTTGGCTTGCTCGGCCATTTCAAGTGCGGCACCGAAATGTGCCTCCGCCCCCTCGCGGTCGCCGAGCGCGGCCAGCGCATCACCGGCATGTACCCGGATCCAGAGGTCGTCAGGCCAGCGCGCCAGATTCGCGGCGATTCGGGTGCGGGCTTCGTCGGCGAAGCTCGACCGGCGAGCGATCGAGGTCCACCAGGCCGAAGGTGTGCTGCACGATGTCGGTGATGGCACCGAGCCCGATATCTTCCCACCGTGCCGAAACCCCCAGTATGTCGGCCTGACCGAGCGCGGACCCGGCAGTCGGATTGGAGAGCAGGTCCGGTACCGCCCGCTGCCTGACCAGGTCCGGGTACCGGCGTGAGGTCACCGCGTCCTGATGTGCGGCGGCCGTCACCACCGCAGCGCCAGCCACCGCGCTGAGCACGGCTGCCATCGTGCTCCCTGCTTGGTGGCCAGCTCGGCCAGTGACCAGGTGGGCATGTAGACGACGAGCTCGATGGGGTCGGTGTTGGCAGTAGCGAACCCGGCAGGCCGCGGCGCGAGCCATTCGAGGGGATCCCAAGTGATCACGAACAGCCGCAGCGCGTCGGCCATCCGCGCCTGGCTTTGGGAAAGGCGGGGCCACGCAGCGCTTAGCTCGAGCAGCATCTTCTCGAGGACAGGCGGCGCGGCCAGCAGTTGCCGGATACCATCGGGCAGCCCCGACAACAGGTCGCCAGTCACGCCGCTCACGGTCTGCCCCACAGCGAGGTAGACCTGATCGTCGCCGGGATCGCGTCGTCGCCAACCAGCTGGTACGCGTGGCCATCTCGTCGTCGATTTCCGGCGGCGGCTGGCGGATGTCGTACCCCCACACGATGAGCCACTCGTTCCACGGCCGCACCAGCCGGACCAGACCGAGCCCGATGCCGCCGATGTCGGCGCCAGGCTGCAGCACCCAGCACAGAACGCTCGGCCGGTGCTCGACGTACTTCGACAGGTCGGCGTGGAAGACGATGTTCATGCTCCCGGCCAGATCCATCTCGCCCTCGAACGGCAGCCCGACGTCGTCTGCCACCGCGCTGCGTCCGCCGTCGGCGCCGATGACGTATCTGGCGCGGATCCGGAATACGCCGCCGGTCACCCGGTCGCGGACCCGGACCGTGACGCCATCGGCGTCCTGGGCCAGCCCGACGTATTCGGTGTCGAATCGGACCCGGCTGCCGCGCGAAGCGGCGTGCCCGACGATGATCGGCTCGAGCAGCGTCTGCGGGATGTCGCAGTTCGGCGAGGGGCTGGCCAGCACATAGTCGGCCTCCCTGGCCGGATGAGTGCCCCAGGTGCGCACCCGGCCAAGCTCGTCTCCGGCGAGGCTGGTGCAGAAGACGGTGTCGCCCATCAGTGCGTGCGGGGTACCCCGGGCGAGCACGTCGGCCTCGATGCCGAGGTCACGGAAAATCTCGATGGTGCGCTGGTTGGTGATGTGCGCGGGGGGCGTGTTGGCCGTCCACCGGTGCTTCGTGATCACCATGTGGTGCACGCCGAGCCTCGCGAGCGCGAGCGCCGCGGCGGCGCCAGCCGGCCCGCTGCCGATCACCAGGACATCGGTCTCGCGGTCGCCGTCGGCCGACGTGCCAAGCTGGGCCTGCGGGGCGTAATCCAGGTCCGCTCCGATGGCGGCATGGGCGCTGCTGGTCATTACGGTTCGTCCTGCTGGCGGGCGAGCACGATGTCGAAGGTCACGCTGGTCCACGGGCCATCGAGGTGCCGGCCCTCCGGCCCCGGTCCTGCGGGCCGCTCGGCGAATCTGACGATGAGACTGTCCTTGACGCCGAAAACGGCGTCGCGATCGAGGTAGGGGTCGCCCGCGACGAAGATGTGGGTAATCAGCATGCGGTAGCCGGGAGCGTCGACCTTGAAATGCAGATGCGCGGGCCGCATCGGGCCCCGGCCGGCGGCAGCGAGCAGGTCGCCCACCGGGCCGTCGTCGGGGATCGGGTAGGGGGCGGGGTGCACCGACCAGAACCGGAACTCGCCGCCCGCGCCGCTGCGCAGCCGGCCGCGGCCTGCCATCCTGTTGCCCGCGTACTGCACGTCGTAGAAGCCGTCCTCGTCGGCCTCCCACGCCTCGATCCGGGCGCCCGGCACCGGCGTCCCATCGGTGCCGCGAATGGTGCCGGAGACGTGACACGGCCGCCCCTTGGCCCCGCCGGCGATATCGCCGCCCAGTGGCACCTCCGGCGCGCCCGCCACGAAAAAGGGCCCGAACACAGTCGACTCGGTCGCGCCTGCCGAGGCCGGGGCGTTGATCCCTACCGTCAGCATCGACAGCCCGAGCACGTCCGAGAGCAGGATGAATTCCTGCCGCCGGTCGTCGGTGATGTGGCCCGCTCGGGTGAGGAACTCGATGCCCTGCTGCCATTCGGAATCAGTGAGCCGGACCTCGCGGGCGAACGCGTGCAGGTGCCGTACCAGGCCCTGCATGATCTCGCGGTAGCGCGGCGAGGCCGCGCTGGCGAAGCTCGCGACCACCTCGTCGGTTACCGCCTGCTCGCGCCCGGCCGGACCAGCCTCGCCGGGGCCGTCCAGCTGCTGGCTCACGACGTCTCCTTCCCAGCTGGCCGGTCATCTGCCCGCTCGTAGGGCCGGCGCCTGTCCACCCCCGGCCCGAGGTCCCCGGCTGTCACCTAGCCAGGCTAGCCGGACGGAAAACTGACAGCAGGCAAGAATTTTTCGCCCCTCATGCCGGCCGCACCGGTCCCTGCCGCTGTCCGTTACGCCCCGCCTGCGACGCCGCCTTGTGCGCGGCCTTCCGGGCAGCTTTGGCGACCTTCTTGTCCGGGTGCTGCCGCCCGAGCACCTCGAGTGCCTGCCTCGCCGCCGGGTTCGCCGAGCGCCACATCACCTCGAAGATCTGCTCCTCGCTGCCCGGCGGGAGCGCCTCGCGGAGTACGCCGGCCAGCTCGTCGGCGTCGGCCGCATCCGCCATGGCGAGGACCGTGTCACCGAGCAGCCACGCAGCATCGGCGGCCACCAGGTCAAGGCCGGGCAGCGGATCGGCCGCCGGGTCATGGCCGGCCAGCTCGTTCAGCGCGAGCTTCGCGTAGGGGCAGAGCACGGGGTTGCCGAGGGCTTCGCGCCACAGCGGCTCGCCGTCCGGGCCGGCCGCCTGCGCCAGGCTGGCGGCAGTCATCCGCTCGGCCGCCCCGCCGCTGGCGCCAACCGCGAGCAGCTCGCGGACGGCATCGGCTGCGGGCCGGGCGGCCAGCCAGGCCTGCTGCTCAGCTGCCAGTTCATCCTCGGGCGCGCTGAGGCCGAAATCCACTAGGTCCGCGGCGGTCATCTCGTCGGCCGGCACCAGCAGGGGCATGTCCACGACACCGGCCAGTTCCTCGCGCAGCTGCCACATGCCGAGCCTGGACAGCCGGACCACCTCGCCATCGACCTCGACCGCGCCGTGCCCGGCAAGCCTGCCGAGCAGCAGGTCGGTCGGGTCACCATGCGCCCGGGTCCACGCAGCGAGCGCCCTGCGTCCGGCGGCAGCACTCATCTCCGCAACTGCCAGCTCGCTCACCAGGGACCTGCACTCGTCCCGCGGCAGGCCGGCCCACCGGGCCACGAAAAGGGCAATGCTCAGGCCCCCGCCCACGGCACCCAGGCCGAGGCCCGACTTCCCGCTGCCATCGTCGATCTCCAGGCTATAGCCGCACAGGTGGCCGAGCGCCGCGCACCAGACGTCCAGCACTGCGTCGTCGTCCCCGTCCGGCCAGTCGCGCAGAGACTCATCCGCTGCCGCTCGCTCACCTTCGTCGTCGAGAAAGAAGACACCACATGACAAGTGCCACAGCTGAGCCAGCTCGGCCACGTCGGCGATGCTGTCGGCGCCTTCCGGTACCGGTATGTCCAGCAGCCGCGCGGCAGCCAGCAGGTCCGGCCGGGCCAGCATGCCGTCGTCGGTCAGCTCCTTGCCGCCGGCCCAGATCGCCAGCGCCCTGGCCCGGCCAAGCAGCGTGCTGTGCCGGGCGGCCGTTGCGAGTTCCGGCGGATCGGGCAGCCGGATTGCGGGCAGCCGTTCGGGAAGGCCGAATGCCTCCCTGAGTGCGGCGCCGTCCTCGAACTCGCCGTCCTCGAACTCGCCGGCAGCGTCGAGGAAACCCGGCTCGATTTCGTCAAGCTCACTCTTCAGCCGGGAAACGCCGGCGATCCGCCCGGTCTCGGCGAGAAACTCCAGCAGGCCCCGCGCGGCCGCGATGACCTCCGCCGCGTCGTCCCGGTCCCGCGCCGTGAATTGCCGGGAATAGCTACCGAGGAGGCTGCGCAGGTCACCAGGGCCGAGATCGCCCGGAGCCGCGAGACCCAGGTCGTCGCGCATCAGCTCGAGCAGCAGCCGGGCCTCGCCTGGATCACCGTCAAATTTCCCGGCGGCCTGGTGCGCCCGGGTGGCGAACTCGGCCGCGGCTGCATCGAAGACATCCGCTGTGTCTGCTGTCACCCCAGGGACAATATCGGGGCGAGATGCTGACGACTGCCGGCATCGGCCATTCGGACTGATTGGGCGCGACCGAGTGCCCGGCCGGCCGGCGTTTCAGCGCCCGGTTGTCAGTGCCCCCCGTTAGCCTGGTGCCGCCATCCCCCCGTCCCCCCGGAGGAGCCGCCCTATGACGGCAGCGCTGCCCGAGGCTCAGCCGGACGACAGCCGCCGCGCCCGCGATGTGAGCTCGCGTCCCAGCCTGGTCCCGGCAGCCGGGCAGCTGACTGCTGTGCCATCGCGCGTGGCCGACCCGCCCGGTGCGCCGGCGATCTACGATGCGCTGCTGGCTCGGCTCGCTGACGGATCGGCAGCGCCCGCGGAGCGCGCGTCACTTGTTGACGAGGCGGCGCGGGTATGGTCCCGTCCCGGCTTCGACACCTTCCTTTCCGCGGCGAGCCTGCGCTTCGAGCCCTTCGACTACCAGCTGAAGGCGGCGCAGACGGTGCTGCGCCGGATGCGAGGACGGGCAATCCTCGCCGACGAGGTCGGGCTCGGCAAGACAATCGAGGCCGGCCTGGTGCTGTCCGAGCTGAGGCTGCGCGCCCTGGCCGGCCGGTCCCTGGTGATCACGCCCGCAGGTCTGGTCCAGCAGTGGCGGGAGGAACTGGAACGGAAGTTCGGGCTGCCGACGGTCATCGCAGGCAGCTCAGGCTGGCCAGCGGAGCGGCGGGACGCCATCGTCATCGCGTCGATCGCAGCCGCCCGCCGCGATCCGCTGAAATCGCACCTCGCCGCGGCGCCCTGGGACGTGGTGATCCTCGACGAGGCGCATCGGGTCCGCAGCTCACGCAGCGCGTCCGGCCGGCTTGCCCGCGCGCTGCGCGCCCGCTACCTGCTGCTGCTCACCGCCACGCCGGTGGAGAACCGGCTTCAGGATTTGTACGAGCTGGTCACCCTGGTCTCGCCGGGACTGCTCGGCACGCCAGCCCAGTTTCGCGCCAGGCACGGCGGCAGCAGCGAAACCGGCACTCCGCGCGACGTCGCCGGGCTGCGCGCGGCCACCGCGGAGGTGATGGTGCGGCACCGCCGCAGTGAGGTCGCGCTGATGCTGCCGCAACGGCTCGCCGAGACGGTACTGATCACGCCCGGCGACGAGGACGCTGGACTGTACGCCGACCTCACCGGCCGGATCCGGGCAGCCGCCGCCGGAGCGAAGCCATCGATGCTGATGACGCTGCGCGCACTGGCCCGGCTGGCCGGCTCCAGCCCGGCCGCTGCCGCGCCTACCCTTACCAAGATCGGCTGGGACGACCTGGCCGGCCGGGCCGCCCGGCTCGGCCGGACCGAGAAGCTGGCCGCCGTCATCAGCCGGATCCGGGGTCATGCGCAGCGGGGTGAGAAGGTTCTCGTCTTCACCGCTTACCGGCGCACCCTCGACCAGCTGGCCGCCGACGTCGCGGCGGCGGGCGTTTCGGCGGCGGTCTACCACGGCAGCCTGTCACGGCAGGAGAAGGAGAACGCGATCGCCTCCTTCCGGGATGCGGTCCCGGTGCTGCTGTCCACCGAGTCAGCCGGCGAGGGACGCAACATCCAGTTCTGCCATGTGATGATCAACGTGGACCTGCCGTGGAATCCGATGCAGATTGAGCAGCGCCTCGGCCGGCTGCACCGGGTGGGCCAGGACCATGAGGTGCTGCTGACCAATCTGGTGGCGAAGGGCACGATCGAGCAGCGCATCCTGCAGGTACTCGAATCGAAGATCAACCTGTTCGAGCTGGTTGTCGGCGAGCTGGACATGATTCTCGGCCGGGTGGACGACGACTTCGATTTCGAGGCGTCGGTGTTCGACGCGTTCGTCGGGTCGGCCCACGACGATGAGTTCGCGAGCCGGCTGGATGCGCTCGGCGATGAGCTCGGCCGGGCCAGGACCGGCTATCTGAGCAACCGCGCCGCCGTGGACGCCCTGGTCAGGGCGGGGGACTGAGCGTGGACCCAGGCCTGGGCTTCTGGCTGCGTTACGTGGAGAGCGAGGGCGGGCTCTGGGAGCGCGCCGCGGGCAGCACGCTGGTCATGCTCCCGGCGGCCCTCCGAGACGGCTTCGGCGTCACGGAGGAAATGACGGTCACCAGCGATCCCGATGTGGCGAGGGAGGATGGCGCCACGCTGCTGGCCCCTGGTCATCCGCTGCTTTCCGGCGCGGCGGAGCGCGTGCTGCAAGCGGGAGACGTCCAGGTGATTTCACTGGCACGGCCGGCCGCCGTGCCGCCGGACACCGGCCGGCTGCTGGAGAAGGCACGCGAGCAGTTTGCCGTCGATCACGGCAAGATCGATGTCGCTGGCGGCGTGACGCCGGCCCGGCACCGGGTGCTGCGCGTCGGAGCGCTGGTGGACTACGCGATTTCCGCCGATGAGCGGTTCCAGGAGCTGGCGGAGTGCTGGATCGATGTGGCGTCCCGGCGCGAGCTGACCGGGCATGCGATTGGCCGCCTCTCCCGAGCCGCTGCGGGCGGCGCGGCCGGTGCGGCGGGGGACCTGCCCGGACACCGCGGGCCGGTGACGGCCGATGAGGGCCTGTGCGCCGCGCTCGGCGAGGCGCACCGGCGGATCGACGAGCAGGCGCTGCGGCGCCGCGGCGTGCTTGCCCGGCAGGCCGGGGCCGAGCTTGCGGCCGAGCAGACCCGCGCCCGCGCTTACTACGACGAGGCGCTGAAGTCGATCGAGCGGCGCCGGGCGACCGCGGCGCCGGACCGCGCGGCGCTGCTCGATGCCCGCGCCGACAGCACCCGCGGCGAGCGCCAGCGGCGGCTGGCGGAGATCGAGGAGAAATACCAGCCCCGGCACCAGATCCGGCCGTTCCGGCTGTACCTGCTCATCGTGCCGGCCCTGCACCTGCCCGTGCATGTGCGCCGCGGCGACCGCAAGTACCCGGTTGGCCTGGACTGGCTGCTGCCGGTCGGCGCGTTCAGCGAGCTGCGCTGCCCGCACTGCGACCAGCAGGCCCCGCTGGTCGCGGCGAAGACCAGGCTCGGCTGCACATCCTGCCTGGCGCCCGCGCCCGCCGCCGCGCCGCCGCGCCTGGCTGTAGCGCCGCCAGCTGGCCGGACGCGCTGATCGACCGCTGGTAGCCTTTCGGCCCTGTGACTATCCCCGCATCCGCGACCCACGATGAGGACAGCCGGCCTGGCGATCCCGTCCGGCCTGATCTGCTGCTGTCGCTTCGAAGCTGGCAGAAGGACGCGTACCACGCCTACTTCCGGAGTCCGCGACGGGACTTCCTGCTGGTCGCGACGCCGGGAGCGGGGAAGACGGCGTACGCCCTGACGGTCGCGGCCGAGCTGCTGGCGCGCCGGGAAATCGCCGCGATCACGGTGGTCACGCCGACGGAGCATCTGAAGCACCAGTGGTCGCAGGCAGCGCACGACCTCGGGATCTCGCTGGACTCGGCGTACCGCAACGCGCAGGGACGGGCGTCAGCCGATTACACCGGCGTCGCGGTGACCTACGCGCAGGTGGCAGCCCACCCGGCGCTGCACCGGCAGCGCACGCTGAACAGGCGCACGCTAGTGGTCTTTGACGAGATCCATCATGCAGGCGATGCGCTGTCCTGGGGCGAGGCGGTCAGGGAAGCCTTCGAGCCGGCGAAGCGGCGGCTCGGGCTGACCGGGACCCCGTTTCGCAGCGATACCAATCCGATCCCCTTCGTGACGTACGCGCAGGAAGCTGACGGCAGCAGGCGCAGCTCGTCCGACTACCTGTACGGGTACGGCCCGGCTCTCGAGGACGGCGTTGTCCGGCCCGTGATCTTTCTTGCCTATTCCGGCGAGATGCGGTGGCGGGCCCGGGCCGGCGACGAGATCACCGGCACGCTCGGCGCCCCGATGACCCCCGATCAGCTCGCGCAGGCATGGCGGACCGCCCTGGACCCCGGCGGCGCCTGGGTCGTCCGGGTGCTCGAGGCCGCCGACCGGCGGCTCGCCGAGGTGCGCAGGGGCATGCCGGACGCGGCCGGCCTGGTGATCGCCGGCGATCACGCCGACGCGCGTGCCTACGCCGCGCTGCTGCGCCGCATCACCGGTACGCGCCCGGTGGTCGTGCTCTCCGACGATCCCTCGGCCAGCAGGAAGATCGCCCAGTTCGCGGCGTCCGGCGACCGGTGGATGGTGGCGGTCCGGATGGTCTCCGAGGGAGTGGATATCCCGCGGCTGGCCGTCGGCGTGTATGCCACCAGCGTGGGCACCGCACTGTTCTTCGCCCAGGCGGTGGGCCGGTTCGTCCGGGTGCGCCAGCGCGGCGAGACGGCGTCGGTGTTCCTGCCCTCCATCCCGGTCCTGCTCGGGTACGCCGCGGAGCTCGAGGCCGAACGGGACCATGTGCTCAGCCGCCGGGGCGACGACGCGCCGGAGGAGAACGAGCTCGCGCAGGCGCAGCGCCGGCGTGATACCCCGGATCAGCTCGACGAGGCGCCGTTCAAGGCGCTGGAGGCTTCGGCGCACTTCGACCGGGTGCTGTACGACGGCGCTGAGTTCGGCGCGTCCCACGAGGAGGAAGAGTTCCTCGGCCTTCCCGGGCTGCTGGAGCCGGAACAGGTCGCCCAGCTGCTGCGCAAGCGGCAGGCCAGCCAGCTCACCAAGCGCGCCGGCCAGTCCGATCAGGCTCGCAGCGGACCCCGTGCCCCAGCCGGCATGGCTGCCCAGGCCGGGACGGCTGCCGCTGCCGAAGCCCCGCCGCCCGCCACTGCCCGCGAGACTCTGGCGGCCCTGCGCAAGGAACTCAACGGGCTCATCGCGGCCTGGCATCACCGCACGGCCCAGCCGCACGCGGTGATTCATGCGGACCTGCGCCGTGCCTGCGGCGGTCCGCCGCTGCCGCAGGCGACCGGGGAGCAGATCCGGGCGCGCATCGAGATGATCCGCCGCTGGGCGGCATCCAGGCGCTGAAGGCTGGGGCGATTACCGCGACCGAGGGCGCCAGGGTCGGCGCCGAGCGCGACCGGCTGGAGGCCTACCGGGAGCTGCCGCGACCATGCTCCTCGGCATGGCGGCACGGGAAATGGCCGGGAACCTCGGCAAGGTCGAGCATCTGTACCGCACCCCTGACCTGCTCGGCTCGCTGGCCGCCCGGTTCCTGCGGAGCGCCGGCAGCACTCCGCAGATCACCCGCTCCGCCGGGGCCTGACATGACGCAGAGGCGTGCAGGTGCGCTTGGCCCCGGGCCAGGCGGCCGACCTGATCCGGCGGGCGGCGCGGGGACAGGCCGCCGTCGAGGAGCGCGCGATGGCCGAAGCGCGCCTCGATGACGGCACTGTCCTGCTGGCCCCCGAACGAGATCTTCATCGCCACCGCAGTCACCAGTCCGCCCGCTACCGGCTCGTTGCCGCCGGGACCCAGCTGCGCCAGATCTCCTCCGGCGTCATCGTGTCCACCGGTACCGGCATGACCGGCTGGGCTCGCTCGAGCGGTACTCGCCGCTCGGCCTCCCCGGCCCGGCCGAGCACCGGCTGGCCTTTTTCGTCCGTGCGCCATTCCCGGCCTCCGGCAGCCGGCTCTCGCTCTGCGAGGGCACCCTCGGCGCGGACGACTGGCTCGCCGCCTGGTCAGAAATGGATGCGGGCGGCGCGATCTTCGGTGCCGGCGTGGAATCGGACTCGCTGCCGTTCGACTGGGGACGGCGCGTCGACGTCCGCCTCGCCCCGCGAGCGGCTGCGGCTGGGCGTCCCCGCCTCGAGCAGG
>OCTA010002574.1_pt1 | contig 16402 bp, 9 predicted proteins | sample 1538991 | NCBI WGS metagenome assembly OCTA01 (sample SAMEA3539302, study PRJEB22396) | soil metagenome | biome: tundra; feature: field; material: soil | place: USA | collected 2010-05 | depth 0.15 m | reverse complement strand
ATTGAGCCGCCGCTCTAGCCCCATATTTCACAGGCGAACTAGGGCACTGTGTATGATGAGGATAGGAGGAGCGCAGTGCGCTCCTCCTATCCTCATCATTCACCGCACCAAGCCCACGTTTGTTATCGGCATGAAGTTCCTGGTGGGCCAGGTCACTTGGCGCTCGTGGCAGTGGGCTTCGGCGGCTGGGCGGCGAATTGCAGGCCATCCAGATAAGAGCCGTCGGGTTTGCGGAAGCGGGCACAGAATGCCCAGCCTTGGTTGAGCTGCGTGACCTTTAGCACGAGCGGATTCCAGCCCGCATTCAAGGTGACGTTCACCTTGTCTTCGCCTGGTGTCAGACCGCGGAACGTGTTGTTCGCATGCACCACCTTGCGATTGAGCCACACTTTCACGCCGTCGTCGGTGCCAAGTTCGAGCCGGGCGGGCTGTTGCAGGTCGGAATGGACCCATGTGCGGGCGTAGGCCACGCGTTGTTCGCCACCGTATGCCTTGAGCAAATCCATTACCCAGGGCCGCTTCGGGTCAGGGCCGAGCGGCATAGCCTGCCACTTGACGCCGCGCGCGTTGGCGACTTCCGGGGGGAAAGCGATGTCGAACAGGTCGTTGTACTCCTTGCCGGATTGCATGTAGGGACCAGCCATTTGCCAAGCGGTGATGTAGTCGCTCCCGCTCTCGATACTTTTGAGGGCGGCTTCCGCCGTCTTGTGTGCGTCCGCGTCGGTGGTCGCAGCCAAAACCTTCTTCAATGCGGCTGCCGCTGGTTGCGACTGCGCGTAAGGCAAGGCTGAAGCAATCTTTGTCACGGCCTTGGCTGCCTCAAGCTGGATCGCGGCCTCGTCCAGCATCGGTTCGGCCAGATTGAGGGCTTGCACGTCGGGAATCTCGGCCAGGCCGGCGAGCACGAGGCGCTTCTGATCGGCGCTGAGAGTCGTGGCCAGGATCGTCTTCAGGGGCTCAATCTGGTCTTTGGCGGAGAGCGTGATGGTTTCCTCCTGCGTCGTCAGCCGCACACAGGCGCGAATAGCCAAGGTGCGGAAGTTCTCTTCCGGCGCCCCACAGGCGATCTTCACCACATCCGGCAACAGTGCGGGGTCGCTCGTGTCGCACAGCGCCCGGATGGCGGCAGCGCGGACTTGCGGGTCTTGTGCTGCGACGGCGGCGCGCAAGGCTGTGCGAATGCCGGGATCGATCAGCCCGCTGCAGACGGGCAGGAGGGCGATACGGGCCTCAGTCGAGCCAGTCGCCAAGCCATCCACCACCGGTTGGATATTCGCCTTGCCGCGCCGGGTCTGAATCTGGCGGCAGGCGGAGTTAAGGGCCTCGGCAGCGTCGGCGCGAGCGGTTTCAGTCTTGGCCTCGACCACAAACTGCACCATCAGGCCCAGTTGGGAATCATCTACCAGCAGGACCAGGGCCTGGAGCGCGGCTTTACTGGCCGAGCCGGACCCTCCGCGCGCCAGTTCCACCAACTTTGGCACGGCGGTCTTGTCGCCGCGACCGCCGAGGGCGCGGGCGAACTCCGCCTGCACTTCGGGTTTGGCATCGGGCAGGAGCCGGAGCAGCGTTTCGGTGGGATTGCCCCGCCGCAGATCAAGCAGCGCCAGCCGGGCGGCCGCTTGTTCCGCTCCGCTGGCCGACGCGGCAGCGACCCCCAGTATCGGGATGGTCGTGGCATCCCCCAAAATCCCAAGGGCATTGATCGCAGCCACGCGCACCTCCGGCGACGGGCTGGTCACCATGGCGAGCATAGCTGGCACTGCCAATATGTCGCCACGCTGGGTCAAACCTTCGATCAAGGCCGCCTGCACCGGCGGATCGACCTTACGCACCATCGCGGCGAAGGTCTCCGTCGCATGGGAGCCAGGCACCTCGCGCACCAACTGAAGCGCGGCTATCTGGCTGGCGCCGTCCTTTCCCATGATGGCAGTGATCATCAAGCGCACCGCCCCGCTGCCCGAGGACTGGATCATCCCGCGGAAGGCGGCGGTGCGAACTGAGTCCTTCTTCTCCGTGTCATAAAGTTGTTGGAAGACCGCCAGGGCTTTCCCGTGACTGCCGGACGCCAGCAGTTGATTCGCGTAGCGCAAACAGCCGTCCACGAGCGCGTCGTGGACCGGTCCCGCGGCGGCGGTGGCGGTGGCGGTCTGCAGTGCTTTGAGAGCTTTCGAGCCGCCGATCTGGCCCAGTGCGGTAGCTGCTGCGGCGGCCACACGGGCATCATGATCAGTCAACAGCTTGGCCAGCGCGGGCACCGCTGGCGTCTCGTGCCGAAAACCAAGGGACATGATGATGCCGACTTGCGCCAGCCTAGAGGTCTTTCCCAGCGCGTCCGCCAGGGCCTGACCCGCTTTGGCTGTGGGCATGGATTCGAGCGCATAACGGGCCGAATGGGAGAGTTGCTCATCGGCGAGCAGAGCCGCAAGTGCCGGAACAGACGCGGCGGTGCCGATCCGTTTAAGCTGGGCGCAGGCGGCATCCTTTTCCCTCGGTGACTGGTTGGACTGCAAGACGCCGATGAGTGTTTGTTCCTCGTTGGTCCCGGTGGCCTGCGCTGAGAATGCACGTCCCGGGAGCAGGAGCTCGAGGGCGAAGGTCAGACAAAGCAATCGTTTCATGGGTAATCCTTTCTGAATATCAAATGCACCACGGCGGGCGCTTGGCGATGGAGAGCATCCGGTTGGCCTCATCATCCTTGATGAACTGCTCGGCTTGCGGATCATATTTGAGCGGGCGCTTTAACTGTTTAACGACGCCGCCCAGCAACAACGCACTGGCTGCGCGGTGGGCGACGTTCGCGTCGCAGATAGGCTGTTTGCGGGTCCGTATGCATTCCAGGAAGTTGCCGGCATGGCTGGTGCTCCGATAGAGATGGACCTCGTCGGGCCGGAGCGGTTCGCGCACGATGTCCGGCGGATCGGACACTAGCGCCTCGCGATCGACAGCGATGCGGCCTGCGCTGCCGACAAAACAAGCGCCGCCGACATTGCCCACGGGTTCGCCAGGGTAAGCCTTGCCATAGACGACCACGCCGCTCGCATACTTGTAGCAGGAGCGGTCCTGTTCCATGAAGAGTTCCACCGGTCCAGTATCGTCCGCCGCCGCCGCCCATTGGACGATGTCGTAGTGGTGCTGGCCCCAGTTGAGCTCGCCAATGTCAAACCGGTGGGCGCTGACATTGCCATCATAGGGAAGCCAGGGCGCGGGCCCCAGGTAGAGGTCCCAGTCCAAGCCGTCGGGGACGGGCTTGGCGGGGCCAAAGCGCTGCGGCCAGAAAACGGCCCCGCCATCGCGGTAGGCGTATATGGCTTGCAACTTGCCGATACGGCCGCTACGCACGAACTCGCAGGCCCGCCGGAATTTGCCGTCGTATTCGCTGCGCTGTTGGGTGCCGGCCTGATAGACGCGCCCGTAACGCCGCACCGCCGCCAGCATGGCCTGGCTCTCGCGCACGGTCACTGCGGATGGCTTCTCGCAATAGATGTCTTTGCCGGCCTCGGCGGCCATGGCGGCCATCGTGGCATGCCAATGGGCCGGGGTGGCGATGAGCACAGCATCAATATCTGAGCGGTCCAGCACCTGACGGAAGTCGGTGTAGGTTTCGCAGGACTTGTAGTTGCCCTTGCCGTAAGCTTCGGCATAGTGGTCATTGACCTTCTTGCACGCGTTCTCACGGCGGTCGCGCCAGACATCACAGATGGCCAGCACCTGGACATCCTTGCGCCCGGCATAGCCGCCGGCAACGTAGGTCCAGGCGCCGCCCAAAAGATGGCCGCCCCCCTGCCCGCCTACGCCAATGAAGCCCATGGTGATGCGCTCGCTAGGCGGCATGGCCCCGCTCCGTCCCAGGACCGAAGCCGGGACAAGCAACGGCGCGGTGAAGGCGGCGCCGAGGGCGGTGGTGGTTTGCCGTAGGAATTGGCGGCGCGTGACTGCGGAGGTTGAATTCATATTCAAATGCTGTGCAACTGTGCGAGCGGCAGGCTATTGGGTTCACCGCCCCTTGTCCAGAGATTACCGAAAAAGTGCGACCGATCTTGCCCGTGGGCGGGTTATGGATTAATGTCCGGCAAATGAAAATTAAGCTCCTGCCCGTCCTCGCCATCCTCGCGTTGCTGCTGTCTGCCCCGAATGGGGTTGCGGCGGATACCAATGACGCCTCCGCCGAACTCAAGGCGCTCGTGTCCAAAATCCAAACCAAGCTGCGCGACGGCAAACAGACCGAGGCCGACCTGGCGCCCGAGCTCAAAGGGTTCGACGCCCTGCTCGCCAAACATAAGGGCGAGAAGACCGACGACGTGGCGCAGATCCTGTTCATGGAAGCCATGCTCTACGAGCAAGTTCTGAAGGATCCGAAGAAAGGCGACGCCCTGATGGCGCAACTCAAGCAAGACTTTCCGGACTCGGAGCCCGTCAAGATGATGAAGCATCAGGAAGAAGCGAAGAAGCTTAAAGGGGCGCTGGCGGAGGGGTCCAAGTTCCCCGACTTCGCTGAAAAGGACGTCGCGGGCAAACCCCTTTCCATTGCCAACTACAAAGGCAAAGTGGTGCTGCTGGATTTCTGGGCCACCTGGTGCCCGCCATGCAGGGCCGAGCTGCCCAATGTCATCAAGATCTACGAAACGTATCACAAGCAGGGCCTTGAAATCATCGGCATCAGCCTGGACAAAGACCTGGAGAAGCTCCAGAGCTACACCAAGGAGAAGAACATGACCTGGCCGCAGTTCTGCGACGGGAAATACTGGCAGAACAAGTTGGCGGTCAAATATGGCGTGGACAGCATCCCGGCAACTTACCTGCTCGACGGTCAGGGAATCATTATCGGCAAAGATCTGCGCGGCGAGGACTTGGACCAAGCCGTCGCCAAGGCGCTAGCCAAGAAGTAAGTCCGCAAGAATCGGGTGGGTGCGCTCACCCGGCGGGGCTACTTTGCTGACATGAACGAAATCGATGTCGGCGTGGCCCCTTTGACGCAAGCTTCGCTGGATTACCAAAGGATCGAGCGAGCGATCCGGTTCTTGCAGGCGCACTTTCTCGAACAGCCCGACCTGGCGACGGTCGCCCGGGCCGCGCACCTGAGCGACTACCACTTCCAACGGCTTTTCAGCCGGTGGGCCGGCATCAGCCCAAAACGGTTCCTGCAATTCCTCACCCTCGAGCACGCCAAACGTCAGCTCACCGAGTCAAAAGCCGTGCTCACAGCGGCGCTGGATTCCGGCTTGTCGGGTCCCGGGCGGCTGCACGATCTGTTTGTCGCGGTTGAAGCGGTGACCCCGGGCGAGTTCAAGAGCCGGGGTGCGGGCATTCACATTGACTACGGATTCCATCCCACTCGCTTCGGCCCCTGCTTGCTGGGGCTGACCCAGCGGGGCATTTGCTGGTTGAGTTTCGTGAGCGACATGGGTGAGCGCGCGGCTTCTCAGGAACTAAAGTCGCATTGGGGCGGGGCCGAATTCTCGGAGCGGCCAGAGGCGACCGGCCCGGTGGCAAGCCACATCTTCCCCAGCCTCGAAGGTCGGCAGAAGTCCTCGCTCGGCCTGCTGCTGATGGGGACGAACTTCCAGATTAAGGTCTGGCGGGCATTGTTGGAAATCCCCGCGGGAGCCGTGGTGTCGTATGAGGCGATCGGGGCGCGGATTGGCGCGTCAAAAGCTGCGCGGGCCATCGGATCGGCGGTGGGACAGAATGCGGTGGCCTACCTGATTCCGTGTCACCGCGTAATTCGCAAGTCAGGATTGCCCGGCGGCTATCGCTGGGGCGACGAGCGCAAGCGGGCAATGCTGGCCTGGGAAGCGGCCCGCACAGAGCCCGCCGGCACCGGCGGATAAGGAGAGACCCGGAAGCGCCTACTTCTTGGCCGCGTCGTAGTACTTGGCGACTTCGGTCCAGTTGACCACGCTCCAAAACGCCTTGAGATATTCTGCACGGCGGTTCTGGTACTTCAGATAATACGCGTGTTCCCAGACATCGCAGCCCAGAACCGGCTTGCCTTCAACGCCTGCAACGCCCTTCCCCATCATGGGATTGTCCTGATTGGCGGTGGAGACGATTTCCAGCTTGCCCTGGTTGACGACGAGCCAGGCCCAGCCGCTGCCAAAGCGGCCCATGCCCGCGGCTTCGAACTTCTCTTTAAAGGCGTCGAAGCTGGTGAAGGCGACTTTGATGTCATCGCCGAGCTTGCCGGAGGGCGCCCCGCCCGCTTTCGGTCCCAGGATCTTCCAGAACATGGAATGATTCGCATGGCCGCCGCCGTTGTTGCGGACGACGCCGCGGATGTCAGCGGGCACCGCGTCGAGATTGCGAATGAGGTCCTCGACGGACTTGTGTTCAAGGTCCGCCTTGCCGGCGAGGGCCTTGTTGACGTTGGTTACGTAGGCGCCGTGATGCTTATCGTGATGAATCTCCATGGTCTGCGCATCGATGTAAGGTTCGAGCGCATCCTTGGGATAAGGAAGTGGAGGTAGTTCGTATGCCATAGTTATTCCTAATATAGTATTTGTTCCGCGTTAAACTAATGCCCTTTTCTGCTTCTTGGGTAACGTTTACAGGGTAACATAGCACGTCTGCAAGAAAGTCAAGCGGCGCTCGCAAGCCCGAAGGCCGAAATGCGGGAGACATCGACCGGAGCCACGGCTACAAGGGCGCGTCTCTCCGAGCGGGCCGGGGTGAGACAAACCTCAGTTCACAAGCCGGTCGTTTCTACCCGTTAATCCCCTACCCTTCGCGGCGCGTTGGAGACAACGCGCCCTACCTTCCCGCCGCTACCGCTTGGCCAACTCGACGAAGTTCTTGAGCAGTTGCAGCCCGATCTTCTGGCTCTTCTCGGGGTGGAACTGCGTGGCGAAGACGTTGTCGCGCCAGACGGAGGAAGCGAAGGTCTCGCCGTAGGTCGTGCGGGTGGCAACGATCGAGGCATCCGCTGGTTTGGGGAAGAAGCTGTGGACGAAATAAACGTAGCTGCCGCTGGCGATGCCGCGGAAGAGCGGACACTCGGGCTTCACGATATCAAGCTGGTTCCAGCCGATCTGCGGAATCTTGAGGCCCTTCTGCTCCGCGAAGCGAACGACCTTGCCCTTGAAGATTCCCAGCCCCGCCGCGCAACTGTTGAACTCCTCGCTCTTCTCGAACAACGCCTGGTAGCCGACGCAGATGCCCAGAAAGGGACGGCCCGTCTGCATGAACTGGCGCGAGGCTTCCAGCAGCGCCTGCTTTTGGAGGGCCTGGATGCAATCGTCAAATGCGCCGACGCCGGGCAGCACCACCGCGCGCGCATCGACCATTTCCTCCGGCCGCCTCGCGATGCGCACTTCGGCGCCGACCTTGAGCAGGGCCTTGTGGACGCTGCGCAAATTGCCGGAGCCGTAATCAATCAGAGCAATCACGCGCGCAGAATAGTGCGGGGCGGCGGCGTAGGCAAGCTGCCCGGGACAGCAGTGCGGATTTGTGCTTAACTTTTGCTTGCGGCTTTGGCAGCCTTAAAGCCTATGAAGGTCCAGAGTCGAAAGCTGGCAGCCAGGCTCCCGTGGCTGCGGTCCCTCATCATTACCGCCTCAGGCCTGTGCTGTGTGTTTGGGCTCGGCTTAATAGATTACCACACGCCAGGCCCGATGAGTTTCGTGCTGTTCTACATGGTCGTAGTGGTTCTCGTGGGGCGGCACGCCGGGAAATGGCCCGCAATGTTTATTTCGGGCATCGCCGTAATCATGTTAGCGACCGTGCAGTGGGGCTTGGGCCGGGGCGCCCCGCAAACGGTCTGGGTGGCCCTTTGGAATAATTCAACGCGCTTCGTGGTGTTCAGCATCGCCGGTTGGCTGACGGCGGAGCTAACGCGGCTCACCCGTCATCTGAGCGACCTTGTGGCGGAGCGAACGGCGCAGTGGAAATCGGAGGCGGAACAGCACAAGGCCACCTCCATCCGTCTGGCGGAAGCCCTCGATCGTTTCGAGCAGGTCATTAATAACATCACCGAGGTTTTCTGGCTTACAGACGTGTCCAAGAACCATATGGCCTATGTCAGCCCCGCATACGAACGCATCTGGGGCCGGACATGTGAGGACCTTTATCGCGAGCCAAGGTCCTGGGTGGCAGCCGTGCATCCAATGGACCGAGATGAGATACTCCGGTGCGCGCAAACCGATCAAGCTACCGGCAGCTACGATGTCGAATACCGCATTATTCGGCCGGACGGGGATGTGCGTTGGATTCGCGACCGGGCGTACCCGGTGCGCAACAAGCAGGGCGAGGTATATCGCGTCGCCGGCATCGCCCAGGATATCACGGAGCGGAAACGGACCCGGGAATTGCTCCAGACACAGGCGGCGATCCTGGAGCACATGGCGGAGGGCGTGGTGGTGACCGATGAACAGGGCATGATTGTGCAGATGAACCCGGCGGGCGAACAGATTTGGGGATATGGACGCAACGAAGTGCTGGGCCAGCCGGCCAGCGTGTTCAGCGCGTTGCCGGAGCCCGAGGCAACGGCGGTCATGCAGGAGGTGCTGGCGGCGTTGCAGGCCACGGGTTCGTGGCGCGGCACGTTCGAAAACCGGCGTAAGGACGGCACGATCATCTTGTGCGAGGCAGTGATCAGCCGGCTGGAACTGCCGGGCCGGGTGCTCATGGTGGCCGTGGAGCAGGATGTGACCGAGCGCCTACGCGCGCAGGAACAGCTCCAGATGCAGGCGCGCGTGCTGGAGAGCATGGCGGAAGCCGCGGTGATGGTTGACGAAAATGGCTCGATTGTACTGACCAATCCGGCCCTGGATGCGCTAATGGGGTATGAAGCCGGGGAGCTTAGCGGCAAGCCGCTACAGATACTCACGACGTTAACGCCGGAGGCCTACAACGCGCGGGTTGGAGCGGCGGTCGAAGCGCTTCGGACACGTGACGTTGCGGTGGGAGAATACGTCGCCCGACGGAAGGATGGGACTTTGATCCAGGTCGAGGCCCGAGGCAGCGGCGTGAGCGTCGGCGGCCATTTCTGGTTGGTTGTCGTCGGACAGGACATCACTGAGCGGAAGCGGGCGGAACAAGCCCTGCGGCAGAGCGAAGAAACCTTGCGCGTGTTTGTGGATGCATTGCCGGAGCCGGCCATGCTGCTGGACCGGGAAGGAACGATCCTGCTTGCCAACCGGGCACTCCCCCAGAGCCTGGGCATACCCGAGGGCAAACTTCTGGGCCAATACGTGTTTGGCCTCATTCCCGCCCGAGTTGCCGAAACTCGGAAAGCGATGTTCGACCAGGTCCTCCGAACACGGAAACCGGTTCACTACGAGGATGCGCGCGGAGACCGGCATTTCATGAACTTCGAAAGCCCCGTCCTTGACCCGGCGGGCAATGTGACCCGTGTCGCGCTGTTTGCTCTGGACATCACCCAGCGCAAGCGGGCGGAGACGATGGTCCGGGAGAGCGAGCAGACCTACCGGTCTTTGGTGGAAACGACCGGCACGGGGTATCTCATCCTCGATATGCAGGGCCGGGTGCTGGACGCCAATGCCGAGTATATTCGGCTCAGTGGACACAAGACACTCAAAGACATTCTGGGCAGAAGCGTGATGGAATGGACGGCGCCGGAGGATCGAGATACACACGCCGCGGCAGTTGAGAGCTGCTTGAAGACCGGTGCGGTGAAGAACCTGGAGCTTAATTACGCTGGCCCCGACGGACTTACCACGGCCATTGAGATCAACGGAACGGTCGTTCAAATGGCAAAAGGCCCGGCGATTCTTTCGTTGTGCCGGGACATCACACTGCGGAAGCGGACGGAATCGGCTTTGGTCAGGCAGGAGGCGCTCTACCGCACGCTCTTCGAGCTCAGCCCGGATGGCATCCTGCTAGAGGATGTCAACGGCAACATTCTGGATGCCAACGAGGCGCTTTGTCATTCATTCGGATACTCCCGCGAGGAGATGTTGCGGCAGAACGTGCGGTGTTTCGTGCCCCCGGAGAACTGGGACGGGGTGGAGGCGCATCTGGCCACTTTGCGAGCAGGCGAAACCCTTGAGCATGAGGTGTGGAACCTCCAGAAGAACGGCGAACGGTGCCTGATGCGGCTGAACGAAAAGCTGCTGCCGCTGCCGGACGGACGCCAGGGCGTCCTGGTCGTGGCCAGGGACATCACCGAGGGCAAGCGCAGGGAGTTGATCAAGGAAGTCTTTCTGTCGCTGGGGGCGAAGCTCAGTGCCGTGCGAACGCCCGTGGAGGCGGCCCGGACGATTCATGCCAGTGCGGATCAGCTCTGGACATGGGATTCCTCCACGCTTGACCTTTATTCCCAAGAGTCAGATTTGATGGAGCCCGTGCTGTTTTGCGACGTTGTGGATGGGCTGCGTGGCGAGGTTCCCGCGGTTCGTCCGGCCGGCTCCCCTACTGCCAGAATGCGCCGGATTATGCAGCAAGGAGCGGAGTTGATACTGAGCCGAGAAGCCGACATGCAAGACACTGACTCCGTGAGGTTCGGAGATGTCTCGCGGCTTTCTGCCTCGCTCATGTGCGTCCCCATGCGCCAGGATGGCCAGCCCATTGGTGTGCTCTCCATCCAAAGCTACACGACCGATGCCTACACCCACGAAGACTTGCGCACGCTCCAAGCCCTGGCGGACTACTGCGGCGGCGCGATGCAACGCATCCAAGCCGAGCAGGCCCTCCAACAGCGCGAGGAGCTAAACCGCACCATCCTGGCCACGGCAATGGACGGATTCTTTACCCTCGATTTTGCCACTGACCCCGGAGGCGTAATCCTCGAAGTAAACGATGCCTATTGCCGCCTGACCGGCTACAGCCGTGAGGAGTTGCTCCAACTGCGCATTGCCGACCTTGAGGCCGCAGAAAGCTGCGAGGAAGTGGCCCGTCACAAGGCAAGAATCATGGCCGCCGGGGCAGACCGATTCGAGACGCGTCACCGTCGGAAGGACGGACGGGAAGTTCAGGTTGAAATCAGCGTATCCAGGTTGGCCGGCAGCGACGAGCGGGTGTTTGGCTTCGTCCGGGACATAACGGAACGCAAGCGCTCGGAGTTAATGAAGGAGGCGCTTCTGTCTCTGGGAGCGAAGCTCAGCACGGCGAGCAGTCCGGTGGAGGCGGCCCGAGCAATCTATGCCAGCGCCGATCTGCTCTGGAAATGGGATTGCGGTGTGCTGGACCTCCAGTTGCCGGAGTCGGGGCAGATCGAGACGGCGCTGGCTTACGACATGGTGGATGGGCAGCGCCGGGAAGTTGCGCTGCCTGAGCCGATGGGGCTTGCCTCACCCACGATCCGCCGGATTATGGTTCAAGGACCAGAGCTGATCCTGCGCAAGCCAGACGAACCGCAGGCGACTGACACCGTTCGGTTCGGAGATACTTCCCGCCTTTCAGCCTCGCTCATGTGCGTCCCGATGCGTCGGGAAGGTCAACCCGTCGGCGTTCTCTCCGTCCAGAGCTATACGCCGGATGCCTTTACCAAGGAAGACTTGCGCACGCTCCAGGCCCTGGCTGACCACTGCGGCGGCGCGCTGGAGCGCATCCAGGCCGAGGCAGCGTTGCGGGAAGCCCATGACAAGCTTGAACGTCGGGTGCAAGAGCGCACCGGGGACCTGCGAGCAGCCAACGAGGCGCTAAGCGAGTCAGAACAAAAATACCGCCGGCTGCACGAGAGCATGAGGGATGCGTTCGTCAGCGTCGATATCAGCGGGCGAATCATTGAGTTCAACCCGGCCTATCAGGCGCTGTTCGACTATACAGCAAACGAACTGCGCAACCTGACTTACGTGGAACTGACGCCGGAGAAATGGCACGCCCTGGAAGCGCGAATCGTAGCAGAGCAGATTCTCCCACGCGGGTATTCCGACGTCTATGAGAAAGAATACCGCCGCAAGGACGGGACAATCTTCCCGGTCGAGCTGCGCACGTTTTTGATCCGCGACACCCACGGCCAGCCCGCTGCGATGTGGACGATTGTGCGCGACATCACCAGGCGCAAGCTGTCGGAAAAGGCGCTGCGCGAGGCGCGCGACACGCTGGAAGCACGCGTCCAGGAGCGCACGGCGGAGCTGCAGGCCGCCAACGCGGCGCTCGGCGAGAGCGAGGAGCGCTACCGTTCCCTGGTGAACAACTTGAATGTGGGAGTCTATCGCAACACCCCGGGACCCCACGGGCGGTTCATCCACGCCAACCCCGCCCTCGCCCGAATGCACGGCTACGATTCGGTGGAGGAATTCCAACGCGTTAGTGTGTCCGACCTTTACCAGGAGGCTGCCGAACGGAAGAAGTTTGTGGCTGAAGTGCTGCACAAGGGGTCCGTTGTCAATTACGAGATCCGTGCGAAGAAGAAGGACGGCACAGCCATTTATGGCTCGGTCAATGCCACCGCGCATCGCGGCCCGGATGGAGAAGTGGACTGGATTGACGGTGTGCTCGAAGACATTACGCAGCGCAAACAGGCGGAAGAGGCACTGCGCGTCAGCGAAGAGCGCTACCGGGCGCTGGCGGAGTCCTCCCCCGATTCCATCTTCATCCTCGACCGGGACGTCAAGTTGCAATACGTGAACTCGACCACGGCGGCCTTTTGGAGACGCTCGCCCCAGGAACTCATCGGGCTGAGCCAGTCGGAACTGTTCCCGCCGGACGTGGCCCGATACCATTGCAAGGTCGTGGCGGAAGTGTTCAAGACGGGCAAGCCGGTGCGCCGGGACGAACCGCTCGCGTTCCCGACCGGCGAACAATGGATCGATATCCGTCTCGCTCCGTTGTTTGGCGAGCACGGCACGGTGACCTCAGTCATGGGTGTCTGCCGCGACATCACCGAACGGAGACGCGCCGAAGAAGCCTTGCGGCAAAGTGAGGCCCGCCTGCGTGCCATCATCAGCGGCGCGCCGGTGCTGCTTTTCGCCGTTGACCGCGAAGGCGTCATCCGGTTCGAGGACGGCCAGGCGCTCAAAGCCCTCGGAGCGGCCCCCGGCGCAAACCTGGGGCGTTCGGTTATGGAAGTCTATGCCCATGTTCCCGCCATCCTCGAGAACGCCCGCCGGGCGTTGCAAGGCGAGGAATTCGAGGCCATCGTCGGAGTCGGGCCGACCACGTTTAATTGCTGGTATTCCCCAACGCGTGACAAGGACGAAAACCTCGCAGGCTATATCGGGGTGGCCACCGACATTACGGAGCACCACCGTCTGGAGCGCCAAATCCTCGAGATCAGCGACCGCGAGCAGGCCCGCATCGGCCAGGATATTCACGACGGACTGTGCCAGCAATTGGTGAGTCTGGCCTTCGACGCGAATGCGCTCCAACGCGAGCTTACCGCCGAAAACCGGCCGGAGGCCAAAACCGCGCTCCGCATAGCTGAGTTCCTGGACCAGGCCATTACCGAATCCCGCCAATTGTCGCGCGGCCTGTTCCCCGTCCGGCTCGGAAAGGTGGGATTAAGTCCGGCGCTGCAGGAATTGGCGAGCACCATCAGCGCCCGTTTCCAGATCCAGTGCCGCTTCAACAGCAAGGGACCGGTCGCAGTCAAGAACGCCGCGATTGCCACGCATCTGTACCGCATCGCGCAGGAAGCCGTGGCCAACGCCGTCAAACACAGCCGGGCTCGCACCGTGTGCATTCGGCTCCGCGCTCGAACCGGCCAGATCGAGTTGCGAGTCGAGGATGATGGAGCGGGTCTCTCCCCTGCAAAGCGGAAGAAAGCCACGGGGCTGGGCCTTCACATCATGGATTACCGCGCCCGGGCCGTCGGCGGCACGCTTCACGTCGGTCCCGGACGGCGGGGTGGCACGATAGTTTCCTGTTGCGTGCCTCGCCCGAAGGGATAAATAATACACTTTATGGGCCGTGAACCACGCACTTCTGGAACTGCCAGGAAGCGCACCCGTATCCTGCTCGTCGATGACCACCCACTGGTGCGCGAGCGCCTGGGCGAAATCATCAATCGCGAAGCCGATTTGATCGTCTGCGGTGAAGCCGAGGACCGGCATGAGGCCATCGCCGCGGTGCTCGCGAAACATCCCGATCTTGTCATCGTTGACTTGACGCTCAAGAACTCGGATGGCCTGGAGTTGATCAAGGACATCCGTTCGCGCTGGCCGAAACTGCGGATGCTGGTCGTCTCGATGCACGACGAATCGCTCTATGCGGAGCGGGTCATCCGCGCCGGCGCGCTGGGCTATATCACCAAACAAGAAGCGACCCGCAATATCCTGGTCGCCATCCGCCGCGTGCTGGAGGGCACCATTTACCTGAACCAAAAGATCGCCAGCAATATCATCAGCCGGTTGACGACCCACGCCGGTGCCGTCGCGGCGACCCCCGCCGAGCTGCTGTCGGATCGCGAGCTGCAAGTCTTCGAACTGACCGGACGCGGGCTGAACACGGTCGATATCGCCGATCGGCTGCGCGTCGCCGTGAAGACCATCGAGACCTACCGCGCCCGCATCCGGGAGAAACTGAAGCTGAAGCATTCGAGCGAACTGTTGCAATCGGCGATCGCATGGAGCCACACGCAGGGCAACGCTTAACGGCGGACCTTAGCCGTTTGTAGGGCTGAACCCTACACAATGGAACAGGGCATCCCTGACAGACAAGTCTCCCCGCCATTGATTAGAGTGTCCCCGTTGTTTTGGCGCTTGATCGCCGGGTATCTTGTTTCCGCCATGGAAGGGTGTGGGCTGGTGCACATCGGAAGCTTCGGGCACGGAAACCCAAGGGGACCCTTTGGCGAACGGCTGGCTGGCTGGCTGATGGGTCGCGGGAGTTTTTACCGCCGGGGCAGGGCTAAACGGGGAAACCGGCATTAGCCACCAGCCGTCGCCTTGGGTTAAAGCGCGCTCCCACATTGGAAATCTCGTGCATCCTTGCATCCGAGCTTCAAAGCCTTCATGGGTTTCACCTTTCTTCTCACGCCCTCGCTCTCCAACCGAGCAAGCCCTGTTCCGGCGGGCATTGTTCGCCCAAGGCGGAGTGCCAGCGAGACGCAGACGCCCGCGCTACGACTTTGTCACGGGCCTTGTTACTGTTTGCCCGCTGGATTGGCCTTGCGAGAAACTCAGGATCAGCCGGGAAGGTGACACGCAGAGGGCAGCCCTCTGGTGCTCGATCCCTGGGCACGAGTCGGCCAGCCCTGCGAAACCAAATTCGCCATGCTGAGCTTAAGGTGATAGACAATAACCACAGATAATGCTTGCCTTTCTAATACGTCCGCTCAATAGTTCGGCAGGTACCGTTTGCTTCCGCAAAACAAGAATAAGAAACAAGCACCGTCCATGAAGACACCGCTCCTGATCGCACTGCTTTGCTCTGCCTTGGCCCTCCAAACCCACGCTGAATCCAAATTCACTGGCTCGTTCTCTGCGGCCCAAAACACCAGCCTCAATCTCCTTGCCGGCGCCATCTCCCTCACTGCGGACGACGGTCAGGTTTCCTTCGATTGCATGCTCCTGTCCTACATTCCCACGGCGAACATCGAGGCCTGGCTGACAGCAGGGCCGAGGAAGCTCCACATCAGCCTGGGTGCGGGCACCCAGGGTACGTGGCCCCTTCAGGAATTCTTTTGGCCAGGGCTGGGGGCATACTTCGGCAACCAAGGGGGCATTGACCCAGGGTTTGGCATTCCGCCCACTGCCGAAGGCACCAGGTTCACCGGCACATTCACCGCGCCGCCGAACCTGGAGCACCTCCTGCTCGCCACAGGCGGCATAGTCCATCTGCAAATCCACGGTGCCGTTGGCGGCATGCAAGACCCGCTCCTCTCCGCAACCCTCGAGAACGTCACCCCCATCCGCTTCACCGCGCTTTGCATTGGCCGGAAGGAAATCCCCCCAACCACAAGCCCACACCGCGCCGACGTCCAATTCACGCTCACCGGAAACATCCTCGCCTACACCTTTACCGCCGACCCCGGCTTCACTTGGGCGCTGGCAGGCATTTACGGTCCCGGGACCCAACACTCCAAGGCACCCGAACTTGTCGCCCAGCTCGACGCTTCTTTTGGGGTTTTCGCTTTCAACCCCGGACAACCGACAGCGCCCAGCGGCATCACCTATTCCGGCAGCGTCAACCTCACCGATCAGCAAGCAACCGACCTCAAGCGTGGCCTGTGTTACGTCAATTTTCTGACCGCCCAGCATCCAAAGGGCGAAATCCGCGGGCAGATTCTATACGTTCCAGCCCCGCACAACAAACGACCCAACGAGCCTTGGCGTTGGCGGGAATAGGTCCAGCCGGTTCCTCATTACGGCTGCATCTGATGCTTGGTTGCGCAAGTACGCGATACAAGGCCTGCCATGCCAGGGCACGCGGCGCCTGTCGCTAACCTCTGCAATTAGGCAATAGAAGGGAAATTTCTCTCGTTTGCCTGTTGGCGCGTGCTAACCTCCCCCCATGCCACTGTCGTGGAATGAGATTCGCCACCGCGCCATCGCCTTCAGCCGCG